>Ga0164243_10012549_pt1 | contig 11995 bp, 8 predicted proteins | sample OricompcompostOP_FD_108781 | JGI IMG/M metagenome (GOLD analysis project Ga0164243, IMG submission 108781) | Organic Plus compost microbial communities from Emeryville, California, USA - Original compost - Organic plus compost (OP) | ecosystem: Engineered > Solid waste > Mixed feedstock >...
CGTAGCCGTACAGGGTGCACGGCTTGGACGACGTGTTGGTCAGGACCAGGCCGGCGTAGCGCTGGCCGGCGCCGGCATCGGAGCCGGTCAGGTGGGCGGACAGGTCGGCCGTGTGGCAGCGGGTGGGGCCGAGGTCGGGCGGCGGCGTGGAGTGGTGCGGGGTGGCCGACAGCTCGCCGGTGTCGGTCGTGCCGTTGGACGGGTGCGGGCGCGTCGTGTGCTCGGGCGCGGAGTGGGACGGCTTCGCGGTCGTCGCGCGCGGCGTCTGGATCGCCCGCGAGCCGGTCGTCTGCGGTACGAAGGTCTCCGGCTGGCCGGAGCGGATCATGCGCGGTACGGCGACGCCGCCGGCCACCACGACGACGGCGGCCGCGCCGACCGCCATCGCCTTGGCCAGCCGGCGGCGCCGGGCCTGGCGCCGGATCCGGGCGTACGTACCGGGCGGCGGGGGCAGCGGCTCGATGTTGTCGCGCAGCCGGTCGTCGAACTCGTCGAACTCGTCGCGCTCGTCGTGTCCGTCGGTCATGCCTCACCGTCCAGAGCCGCTCGCAGGGTGTTCCGCGCCTGGAACAGGTCGGACTTCACCGTGCCTTCCGGCCGCCGCAGGATGCCGGCGACCTCGCGTACCGCGTAGCCCGCGTAGTAGTGCAGCAGGAAGGCGTCCCGCTGCCGCTCGGGGAGGGTGTCGACCAGCTCGCGCAGGTGCACGTCGAGCTCGGCGGGGGCGACGTCGGTGCGGCGGCCGTTGGCGTACGTGCGCATGGCGCGGCGTTCCCGCTCCGTGCGGCGCCAGTGGTCGCGCACCAGGTTCGTGGCGATCCGGTACAGGTACGCGTGCGGGTTGTCCAGCCGCGTCCAGCGCGCCATCAGCCGGGTGAACGCCTCGGCCGCGATCTCGTGCGCGGTGTCCTCGTCGCGCACCATGCGGCGCACCCAGCCCGCGAGCCGCGGGTAGTGGGCGGCGAACAGCTCGTCGGCCGCCGCCCGGTCGGAAGCCCTGAATGCGCGCACGCCGTCCCTTCCGGGGAGGGTGATCGGCGAAGTGTCGGCCGGTACCGCCATACTCTTTCAGACTCCGGTACCCCGGTACGGGTTGGCCCGATTTCGGTCACGGCAGGTATTCCGTGCCGACGCGTTCCGCGTCGGCCGCCCCGCCCGTACGGTCGGCAACCCGCGAGCGGAACCGGTCGAGCTCCGGTTCCGGCACCACCACGTCGAGCGCCACGCCGCCGGACGCGCCGTACCGTACGGCGCGGATCGGGTACGTCTCGCGCAGCTCGCTCTCCAGCCGCCCGGCGTCCGCGTACCCGACGGTGACGGTGACCAGCGCGGCGGGCCGCAGCTCGACCACCCCGGCGGCGTCCACGGCACGCGCCGCGGCCTGCCCGTACGCGCGGATCAGCCCGCCCGCGCCGAGCAGCACGCCACCGAAGTACCGGCTGACCACCGCGACCACGTCCATCAGCTCGCGCTTCTTCAGCACCTCAAGGATGGGCGCCCCGCCGGTACCGGACGGCTCCCCGTCGTCGCTCGCCTTCTCAACGCGCTCGGCCCCGCCGGTGACGTACGCGAAGCAGTGATGCCGCGCGGTGGGATGAGCGGCGCGCCGCCCGTCAACGAACGCCCGCGCCTCCTCAACGGACGACACGAACGCCACCGCCCCAAGGAACCGCGAGCGCCGAATCTCGACCTCGTACTCGCCGCTCCCCCGCACCGTACGCATTCCCCGATTATGGCGGGCCCCGATCGCCCCCCTCCCCGCCCCTGCGCCCCCGCGCAAAAGGCCTCGCTTCGCGAGACTCATTTTTGCGCGTGCGGCCGCCGTGCGTGGCGGGGCGCCGTTTGCGAAGTGCGGGCAGGATTCCAGGCGGGGGCTGTGCAGATTCCTGACACGGGAGCGTCGTGGTGCGGCCTGGATGCCAAGCCGAAGATCACGCGCTACGCGCAACCCCCGCGCGGGGTGTGATGCCCGCCGCAGGCGACGCCTGGAACCCTGGAAGTACAACAACACACCCGTGCCAGGAATCTGCACAGGCGCAGAGTGCAGATTCCTGGCCACGCCGTCCCGGTACCGCCAGGATTCAAAGCGTCGCCTGCGGCGGGCAACCACCTGTGCCGCGCAAACGGCGACCAGCCAGCAACGGCGGCCACACGCGCAATAAATCAGTCTCGCGAAGCGAGGCCTTTGTCCTGGCCGGGGGGTCGCTGCTACGCCGGTGCCACCGTTCCGGCTGGGCGGATTCTCATGGCTATGAACGAGCCTGCCGCGGTGATCGCGCAGATCAGGGCGAGGACGATGGCCAGGGGCCAGGAGGCGCCGGTGGAGTTGAGCAGGTCCTGGGCGATCAGGGGGACCAGGCCGCCGACCAGGCCGGCGATGTTGTAGGAGATCGAGACCGCGCTGTACCGGTACTCCTCCGGGAACAGCTTGGTGATCACCGCGCCGACCGGGGCGTACGGGATGGACAGGATGGAGATCGAGCCGGCCACCGCGATGGTGATCAGCAGTGGGTCGCGAGTGTCCACCATCGCCCACACCGGGTACGCGAGCACCACGCCGATGACGCCGCCGATCACGCAGACCTTGGCCGCGCCGATCTTCTCCACGATCCAGCCGGAGACCACGATGACCACGGCCTCGCCCACGGCGGCCAGCAGGGTGGCGTTGAGGATCACCGACCGGTCCACGTGCAGGGTGTCCGTGACGTAGCTGATCATGAACGTGGTGAGCAGGAAGAACGCGCCGATGCCGGTGATCGCCACGCACGCGCTGATCGCCATCCGCCCGCCGGTGCGCCGGAACGCCTCAAGCAGCGGCACCCGTACCTGCCGGTTCTCATCCACCAGCTTCTTGAACACCGGCGACTCCTCCACGCGGAGCCGCAGGTACAGGCCGACGCCGAGCAGTACGAACGCGGCCAGGAACGGGATGCGCCAGCCCCAGGAGAAGAACTGGTCGTCCGGCAGAAGGCCCACGACGGTCATCGCGCCGCTGGACAGCAGCGTGCCGGCCGGGGAGCCGAGCTGCGGGATGGCCGCGTACCGGCCGTGCCGTTCGACCGGCGCGTTCTCCAGCGTGAGCAGCATGGCGCCGCTCCACTCGCCGCCCACCGAGACGCCCTGCAGGAACCGCAGCACGGCCAGGATGACCGGCGCGGCCAGGCCGATGGCCGCGTACGACGGGATGAGGCCGACGAGGCCGGTCGCCGTGCCCATCAGCGTGACCGTGGCGATGAGTGTCCGCTTCCGGCCGATGCGGTCGCCGAAGTGACCGAAGATCAGCGCGCCGACCGGGCGCGCGATGAACCCGATGGCGAACGTGGAGAACGACGCGATCAGGCCGATCGCCGGGTCCACGTTCGGGAAGAACAGCTTGTTGAACACCAGCGCGGTGGCGGTGCCGTACAGGAAGAAGTCGTACCATTCCAGCGCCGTTCCGATGAAGGACGCCGTCGCGATGCGGCGCACCTCCCGGACGGGGACCGCCGTGGGGGCGGCGGTCGATGCCGGTGAGCTCATGCGGGGACCTCTCGGGCAGGTGGTATATCGAATGCCACCCTGACGCTTACGCATTTCATCCCAGTTACGACGGGATCATGAAGTGTGTCGGATGTTCACCGCCGGCCTCTTGCGCCGCCGACGCCGTACCGCCAAGGTTCTTTTCGGAAAATGCGGGCTGGTCCTTGGAGGTGCCGTGCGCCGGGCTTCGATGGTTCTTCTTCTCGCGGGAGCGTGTCTGGCCGTGCCGGGGCCGGCCCAGGCCGCGCACCATGACGTACGGTTCGCGACGTTCAACGCGTCGCTGAACCGGGCGACGGAGGGGCAGCTGGCCAAGGACCTGGCCACGCCGGACAACGCGCAGGCGAACAACGTCGCGGAGATCATCCAGCGCGCCCGGCCGGACGTCCTGCTGGTCAACGAGTTCGACTACGACGCGGCCGGCACCAGCGTGCGGGAGTTCCGGAGCAACTACCTCCAGCGCCCGCACAACGGCGCGAAGCCGATCCGGTACCCCTACGCCTACACCGCGCCGAGCAACACCGGCATCGCGTCCGGGCACGACCTGAACAACGACGGCAAGGTGGTGAGCACGCCGGGCTCGGACGCCTACGGGCAGGACGCGTACGGTTACGGCTTCTTCCCCGGGCAGTACGGCATGGTCGTGTACTCCAAGTACCCGCTGGACCTGCGGCACGTCCGTACGTTCCAGACGTTCCGGTGGGCGGACATGCCCGGCGCCGCGCTGCCCACCGACCCGAAGACCGGGGCGTCCTGGTACTCCCCGGAGGAGCTGGCGACGTTCCGGCTGTCGTCGAAGAGCCACTGGGACGTGCCCGTACGGATCGGCCGGCGCACCGTGCACTTCCTGGTCAGCCACCCGACGCCGCCGAGCTTCGACGGCGCGGAGGACCGTAACGGGCGGCGCAACCACGACGAGATCCGCTTCTGGGCCGACTACGTACGGCCGGGGCACGGCGCGTACATCTACGACGACCAGGGGCGGCGGGGCGGGCTCGCCCCCGGCGCGAGCTTCGTGGTCGCCGCCGACATGAACGCCGACCCCGTGGACGGCGACAGCTACGCGCACGCCATCGACCAGCTGCTGGACAACCCGCGCATCGACACCCGGCACGCGCCGACGTCGCAGGGCGGCCCGGAGGCGGCGCGCCTCCAGGGCCAGGCGAACGCGAACCAGACCGGCGACCCGAAGTACGACACCGCCGACTTCGCCGACGCCCTGCCCGCGGGGCCGGGGAACCTACGCGTCGACTACGTCCTCCCGTCCGCCGGCCTGCGCCCCCAGGGCGGCGGCATCTTCTGGCCAACGTCCACCAGCCCCCTGGCCCGCTTGACCTGGGGGAACCCGCTACCCAGCTCGGACCATCACCTGACGTGGCAGGACGTACGGCCGTAGGAGGCCTCGCTTCGTGGGGCCCGCCTCGCGCGTGAAAGGCCTCGCTTCGCGAGACTGATTATTTGCGCGTGCGGCCGCCGTAGCGGGCGGGCCGCCGTTTGCGCGGCACAGCCTGGATGCCCGCCGCAGGCGATTGCGCGTAGCGCATGCTTGTCGGCTCGGCACCCTGCAAGTACCACAACGCCCCCGTGCCAGGAATCTGCACAGACCCGTCGCCCCGCTCCTGGCCGCACTTCGCAAACGGCGCCCAGCCACAACGGCGGCCGCACGCGCAAAAAATGAGTCTCGCGAAGCGAGGCATTTAGCGCGCGCAGCGCGGGAGCGCGCAGCGCGGGAGCGCGCAGCGCGGGAGCGCGCAGCGCGGGAGCGCGCAGCGCCGGACGCGCAGGAGCGCAGCGCGCGGAAGCGCGGCCTTTTCACCCCGCAGTGCCTCCCTCCCCCGGATGTGCGTCGGACAGGACGCGGTGTGCCTCGCGGTCGGAGGAGCCGCGGACGGCCAGGGTGACCACCGCGCCGAGCAGCATCGGGACGATCAGGACGTACATGGCGGCGGTCAGGGAGCCGGTTGCCTGGGAGCTGATGCCGACGATCAGCGGGCCGCCGGCGGCGCCGGCGGTGAGGACGAGCTGGAGGACGCCGAAGCCGACGCCGCGCGAGGCGGCACCGATGACGTCGGCGACGGTGGCGGTCAGCGTGGGGATGGCCACCGCCATGATGCTCACGGCGATCAGCAGGACCGCGGTGAACAGCCAGAACGTGCCCACCATCAGGGACACGCCGAGGATGGCCGAGCCGATGAGCATGCCGCCGCCTCCGGCCAGGACGCGGCCGCCGCGGCGTACGCCATGCCAGCGGCGGCCGAGGCGCATGCCGAGGAGGGTGCCGAGCAGGACGCCGAGCAGGGAGATCCCGCCGGTGGTCAGCGCGGCGGCACCGACGCCCACGCCGTACGTACGGTGCACCAGGCTGGGCAGCCAGTAGAAGATCCCGGTCAGCCCGAGCGTCAGGATCCCGACCCCGAGCCCCACGCACACCGCGGTACGAATCGCGAGCACCTCACGCAACTGCGCACCGAGCCCGGGACCGCGCCGCCCGCGGGCGGGCGGGTCCGCGGCGTCCGCCTCGCGCGCACCGCCATCGCCCCGTACGGGACGGTCGGCGGCATCCCGCGCGGGCCGGACGTCGGCGTCCGGGATCGGGATCGGTTCGCTGGTGCCGGACGCGGCGACGCGGTCGACGAAGCCGCGTGGGGGTTCGCGGAGGCGGAGGCAGCGCCAGGCGACGAGGAGGCCGGGGACGGCCATGACGAAGAAGGCCGTGCGCCAGCCGAACGCGCCGGCGATCACGCCGCCGAGGATGGTCCCGACGGCGGTGCCCGCGTACTGCGTCAGCCGGGTCCAGCCGAACGCCCGGTCCCGGGAGCGCGGCGGGTAGTAGTCGCCGAGCAGGCTGCCCGCGACGGGGTTGTCGATGTTCTCCGCGGCGCCGAGCACGATGCGCGTGACGTAGAACATCGCGAACGACAGCGCCGCGCCGGACGCCACCGTGATCACCGACCACGCCAGCACGACGACGGCCATCAGCCGGGTCCGGCGGTACCGGTCCGCCAGGTACCCGGCCGGCACGGCCACGATCGCCCCGGCGATCGCGGCCGCCGTGGGGATCGACCCCGCCAGGCCGTCGCCGATGCCCCACTCGTCCTGGATCAGCGGCAGCACGCCGGAGACGATGTTGTACTCGATCCGGTCGACCAGGCCGACGAAGAAGATGACGACCAGCGGCGCCCAGCCGAACGGCGCGAGGTCGTGGGAACTGATGCCGCGGCTCGCCCGTTCCGTATGCGTCATTGGCACCTTCCGGAAAACGCGAGATTTCCTCGCTTTCCCGCAGAGTGCCTTATCTCACACCGGAGCACAACCCCCGCGTACGTCGGCCACGGTCACGCCGGGCCCGAGCCGCTCCGGTGACACCCGCAGGTCGAGCACCGCCGGCCCGCCCGACGCCAGCGCCCGGTCCAGCGCGGGCGCGAACTCCTCCGTACGCGCCACCACCTCGCCGTATGCGCCGAACGCGCGGGCGTACGCGGCGAAGTCCGGGTTGACCAGCGCCGTCCCGGAGACCCGGCCCGGATGCGCGCGCTCCTGGTGCTGCCGGATCGTGCCGTACTGCCCATTGCTCAGCACGAGGATCAGCGGCGCCGCGCCGTACGCCACGGCCGTCGCCAGCTCCTGGCCGTTCATCAGGAAGCAGCCGTCCCCGGCCACCGAGACCACGCGGCGATTCCCGTACGTCAGCGCGGCGGCCACCGCGGCCGGCACGCCGTACCCCATCGACCCGTTGCGCGGGGCGAGCTGGGACGGGAAGCGGCCGTACCGCAGGAACCGCTGCGCCCAGATCGCGTGGTTGCCGGCGCCGAACGTGACGATGGCGTCGTCGTCCAGCCGGTCGCGCAGGACGCCGAAGACCGCGCCGAGGTCCAGCGCGTCGTCGTCGTGCACCGGCGCCGCGTACGCCAGGTACTCCGCGCGCGCCTTCTCCGTCTCGGCGTGCCACGGCACCGCGGCGTCCGGGGCCAGGTCGCGCACGGCCATCCCGAACGCGGACGGCGCCGCAAGGATCGCCATCCGCGGCGCGTACGCCTGGCCGGGCACGTCGCCGTACGGCAGGACCTGCACCACCGCCTGCCCGGACAGCGCCGCGTACCCGTCGGTGGCGACGTCGCCGAGCGGCGCGCCGACCGCGATGACCAGGTCGGCGGCGGCCAGGCGGGCGGCGAGCCGGTCGTCCCGACCGTACCCGAGCGGGCCGGCGTACACGGGCGCGTCGTCGTCGATCAGGTCCTGGCAGCGGAAGTCCACCGCGACCGGCAGCGACCAGCGCTGCGCCCACTCCCGTACGTCCGCGCGCGCCCCGCTGGTCCACCGCGAACCGCCGAGCACCACCAGCGGACGGAGCGCGTCCGCGAGCAGCCGGGCCAGCCGGTCCCGTTCCTCCACGGCGACCGCGCCCTCGGCGACCGGCAGCGGGTCCGCGTCGGCCACTGCCGCCGCGTCCGCCAGCATGTCCTCGGGCAGTCCGAGCACGACCGGGCCGGGCCGCCCGGAGCAGGCGGTCGCGAACGCGCGCGCCACGTACTCGGGCACCCGCGCGGCGTCGTCGACGGTCTCCACCAGCTTGGCGACGGTGCCGAACACCCCGCGCGGGTCGAACTCCTGGAACGCCGCCCGGTCCCGGTGGCCGCGCGGCACCAGGCCGACGAACAGCACCATCGGGGTGGCGTCCTCGGCGGCGGTCTGCACGCCGACCAGCGCGTTGGCCGCGCCGGGCGCCCGGGTGGTGAAGCACACCCCCGGGCGTCCGGTCAGCTTGCCGTACGCCTCGGCCATGTACGCGGCGCCGCCCTCCTGGCGGCACACCACGGTCTCGATGGCCGAGTCGTGCAGCGCGTCCAGCGCGCCCAGGTAGCTCTCCCCCGGCACGCAGAACACGTGGCGGACCGCGTGCCGCTGGAGCTGGTCGACGAGGATTCGCCCGCCCGTACGCGAGCCGGTCATGCGACCGCCTGGACGACGTCGGCCGCGGCCTTCGTACGGATCCGCGCGGCGTTGGAGGCCAGCGCGCCGGCCAGGCTGATCGCCGCGATGATCACCAGCAGCAGCACCGCGCCCCAGGAGGCGCCGCCCGCCGCGTCGGTCAGCGACGTGGCGGCCATCGGCACGAAGCCGCTGAACACACCGGCGATGTTGTACGACAGGGCCACCGCGCTGTACCGGTACTCGGCCGGGAACATCTGCGTGACCAGCGCGCCGATCGGCGCGTACGGGATGGACATGGCGCCGGTGCCGATGGCCACGCCGAGGAACACCAGCGCGGTCTGCTTGGTGTCCACCAGCGCGAACACCGGGAACGCCACGACGATGGTCAGCGCCGCGCCGAACGCGCAGACCCGCCAGGCGCCGAACCGGTCGGCGGCCTTGCCGGAGACGAACAGCACGGCGATCTCCACCACGGCCGCGACCAGCGTCGCGTTCAGCATGGTGCCCTTCGGCAGGCCGAGCGTGTCGGTGCCGTAGCTGATGATGAACGTGGTGAGCAGGAAGAACCCGCCGACGCCGAGGAACGCCGCGCCCACGCCGACGATCATGCGGCCCCAGGTGTGCCGCAGCGCGGCCAGCACCGGCACCGACTCGCGCTTCTCCTTCTCCTCGGCCGCCGCGGACAGCCGCTGGAACACCGGCGACTCCTCCACCCGCAGCCGCAGGTACAGCGCGACGCCGAGCAGGACGAACGCGGCCAGGAACGGCAGCCGCCAGCCCCACGCCATGAACGCCGGCTCGGGCAGCATGCTGACCAGCGCGAACACCCCGCTGGACAGCAGCGTGCCGCTGGGCGAGCCGAGCTGCGGCACGGACGCGTAGAACCCGCGCTTCTCCTTCGGCGTGGACTCCAGCGTGAGCAGCATGGCGCCGCCCCACTCCCCGCCCACCGAGATGCCCTGCAGGAAGCGCAGCGCGACCAGCAGGACCGGCGCGGCGATGCCGATCGCGTGGAAGTCGGGCAGCAGGCCGATCAGGCCGGTCGCGATGCCCATCATCAGCACGGTGGCGATCAGCGTCTTCTTCCGGCCGATCCGGTCGCCGAAGTGGCCGAAGATCACCGCGCCGATCGGCCGGGCGATGAACCCGACGGCGAAGGTGGCGAACGACGCCAGCTTGCCGGCCGTGGAGCTGAGGTCGGGGAAGAACAGCTGGTCGAAGACCAGCGCCGCGGCCGTGCCGTACAGGAAGTAGTCGTACCACTCAAGCGCCGTGCCGATGTAGGACGCGCCGACGATGCGCCGCGCCTCCTTCAGGGGAACCGGCGGGGTTTCGGTCATGGATCGGGGGCCTTTCAGTCCGCGGCGAGGTTCGCCGCGTCGTACACGAACGCGCCGGCGACGACGGTGGCGCCGACCTCGATCTCCCGGATGGACGCCGCCGGCACGGCCAGCAGGTCGTCCGACAGCACGACGAAGTCCGCGGCCATGCCGCGGGCCAGCGTGCCCTTGCGGTGCTCCTCGTGCACCGCGTACGCGGAGCCGTACGTGAACGCGCGCAGCGCCTGCTCCGCGGTCACCGCCTCCGCCGGGTTGAAGGGCGCACCGGAGTCGGTGCGCTGGTTGACCATGTCGTGGATGCCGCGCAGCGGCGCGCCGTCCACGACCGGGCAGTCCGAGCTGCCGGGCACGGTGATCCCGGCGTCCAGGAACGACTTCTGCCGGTACGCGCCGCGCGCCCGCTCGGCGCCGAGCGCGGCCAGCATGCCGTCGCCCAGCTCGCCGACGAACCGGCCCTGCGGTACGGGCACCACGCCGAGCTCCGTGATCCGCGCGACGTGCTCCGCGCTCGCCACGCCGCAGTGCTCGATGCGGTGCCGGGTGTCCGGGCGGGGAAGGCGGCGCTGCGCCTCGGCGTACGTGTCGAGCACGAAGCCGACCGCGCGGTCGCCGATGGCGTGCGTGGCCACCTGCCAGCCGTACAGGTGCGCGTTGACGATGACGTCGCGCAGATCGTCCTCGGGCTCCTGGAAGAAGCCGGTGTTGCCCGCCTCGCCGGCGAAGTCGCAGCACATGGCGGCGGTCCGGCCGATCAGCGAGCCGTCGGAGAACACCTTGACCGGGCCGATCCGCAGCCACTCGTCGCCGATCCCGGTACGTACGCCGAGGTCCAGGCCGAACCAGGGCGCGCCGGGCTCGTACGGGCCGCCCGCGTGCAGCGCCCCGGACACCGGCATGAGCGCGGCCCGCTGGCGCAGCAGCCCGCGTGCGACGGCCACCTGGAACGCGGCCACGTCGGCCGCGCCGTTCCCGGCCACCCGGCCGAGGCCGACGCCCGGCTCGGTGAAGCTGGTCAGCCCCTCGGCGGCGGCCACCTCGCTGGCCCGGCCGATGGCCGCGACGTAGTCGTCGAACGGCGCCGGGCGCAGCACGTCGAACACCAGGCCCTGCGCCTGCTCGGTGAGCAGCCCGTCCGGGAGGCCGTCGGCGCCGCGGCCGACCGTGCCGCCGGGCACCTCCGGTACGGACTCCAGGTCGAAGCCCATGGCCCGGAACGCGGCCGTGTTCACCACGCCCATGTGCGCGGAGGTGTGCGCGAGCCACACCGGACGGCCGCCGGCCGCCTTGTCCAGCGCGGTACGGGTCGGGTGGGTACCGCCCAGCTTGTTCTGGTCGTACCCGGCGCCGCGCACCCAGGCGCCTTCGGGCAGCGTCGCGGCGCGCTCGGCGACCGCCGCGTACAGCTCGTCCAGCGTGGCCACCGCGTGCTCACCGAGGTCGATCTCGGCGAGCCGCTGGCCGCGCATGGACAGGTGGTGGTGCGCGTCGTTGAACCCGGGCACCACCGGGGCGCCGCCGAGGTCGTACGTACGGTCGGCGGTGACGCCGTCCAGCTCCTCGTCGAGCCCGACGATGCGGCCGTGCAGCACGCCGAGGCGGGTGGCGTACGGGCGGGCGGCGTCGAGCGTGGTGAAGCGGGCGTTGGTGAAGATCGCGTCGATGCGCATGATGCGGGGCTCCTCAAAGCGGCGAGGCTTCTTACGCGCGGTCGCGCACGGGAGGTCAGGCCAGGTGGTGCAGGCGGGCGAGCGGCAGTTCGGTGGCCGGGTCGACGCCGACCTGGACGCCGTCCACGTACACCGGCTCGGGCTCGCCCGTTACCTGGACCCGGGGCGTGGCCGTGTTGCGGTGCATGTCCGCGCGGGTGAGGCCGCGGGCGTCGCGGACCGCCGCGTAGCGCAGGCCGCGGGGCAGGGCGTCACGGGCGTCGGCGCTGTCCAGCGCGGCCTGGGCCACGAAGATCCGGGAGAGCTGGGACGGCGCGTCGCCCAGGCCGCCGAAGTACGGCTTGTACGACCGGGGCTGCGTCAGCCGCGTCGAGCCGGACCCGGATCCGGTGTTGCCCCAGGCCACGAAGCCGGCCTTGATGACCATCTCCGGCTTGGTGCCGAACCAGCCCGGGTGCCACAGCACCAGGTCGGCCAGCCGTCCGGGCGCGACGCTGCCCACCTCGTGCGCGATGCCGTGCGCCAGCGACGGGTTCA
>Ga0164243_10012550_pt1 | contig 11994 bp, 8 predicted proteins | sample OricompcompostOP_FD_108781 | JGI IMG/M metagenome (GOLD analysis project Ga0164243, IMG submission 108781) | Organic Plus compost microbial communities from Emeryville, California, USA - Original compost - Organic plus compost (OP) | ecosystem: Engineered > Solid waste > Mixed feedstock >...
CCCCAGCTACAAAGCCAGAATCATCGTCTGCCGAAAAACAAACCCAAACCAAAAACTGATCAGGGCACACAAACTAATCCGTCGACTATCAAACACACTGTTGAGTTCTCAAACATCAGACGCACGACAGGGTTCCCGTCCCCGGGTCCCCTGAGGGCTCTGTCGCACCTCGGGCGCACACGCTCGGGCCGGAGAGTCCGTGGCTCCTGGCGGAGCCGCTCGCTCACCTGCTGAGGTGTGGTTGGAGGTGGCCGCCCCGGGGCCGGAAGCCCGACCTGACCGGTCTTGCCTCCCGCCGCTCCCTGGCGACTCGGAGAACATTAGAGGACGGGCGGCGCGGAGTTCAAATCGGGGTCGGGTCGAGCACCGCCCAGGCCTTCGCGACCGTGTCGAGGCCGGCCAGACGGAGCGCCTCGGCCAGCTGCTCGGCGAGCTCCGCATGCATCCGGGAGACCCCCTCCTCCCCCTCGACCAGGGCGTACAGCGGCAGCCGTCCGAGGAAGACCGCGTCGGCCCCGAGGGCGAGCGCGGCGAGGACGTCGAGACCCGTGCGCAGCCCGCCGTCGACGTAGACCTGCGCCCGCCCGCGGACGGCGTCGGCGACCGCCGGCAACGCCGCGGCGGTGCTGACGGCCCGGTCGAGCTGGCGGCCCCCGTGGTTGGAGACCCAGACGGCCGCCGCGCCGGCCTCGAGGCAGCTCTCGACGTCACCGGGGTGCAGCACGCCCTTGACCACGACCGGGAGCCCGGTGCGCTCGGCCACCCAGGCGACGTCGGCGGCGCCCAGGTCCCGCGCCTTGCGGGCGGCACCGGCCGGGTCGTCGCCCGGGTCGAAGTTGACGCGCAGGGTCTCGGGGTCGACGGTCTCCCAGACCGCGCGTCCCGCGTGGTACTTGGTGCCCACCACCGGGGTGTCGGCGGTGAGCACGACCGCGGCCGCCCCGGCCGCCACCGCCCGGTCCAGCAGCGGCTCGGCCAGCCGCCGGCGCTCGGGGAGGTAGGCCTGCAGCCACCAGCGCACGCCGGTCGCGCCGATGTCGGCGAACGGCGTGCCCGCGTTGCTCGAGACCACCATCACGCCGCCGGCCGCCGCCGTGGCCCGGGCCGTCGCCAGCTCGCCGTCGGGGTGGACGGCGCGCTGGAGCGTCGTCGGCGCGACGCCCCAAGGCACCGCCGAGGGGAACCCGAGCAGCGACACCGTCAGGTCGAGGCTGGTGACGTCGCGGAGCACCCGGGGGCGGAACCGCACCCGGCTCCAGGCGGCCACGGCCTCGGCGGCGGTCACCCCCTCGCGGGCGCCCTGGCTGACGTACTCGAACAGCTCCGGGGACAGCCGGGCCCGCGCACCCTCCTCGAGCCCGGCCAGCCATGCTGCCTCGGCGGTCACCGCGCGTCCTCAGCGGACCTCGACGCCGGCGAAGTGCTTCTTGCCGCGGCGCAGCACCAGCCAGGACCCGGCGAGCAGGTCGTCGGTGGTCGGTCGGTACTCGGGGTCGTCGACGCGCCGGTTGTTGAGGTACGCGCCCCCCTCGCCGACCGTCCGGCGGGCGTCGCCCTTGCTCTTGGACAACCCGGTGTCGACGAGCAGGTCCACGACGGTCGGCAGCTCGGTCCCGCGCTCGATCGTCAGCGCGCCCGCCTCGCGCAGCGCGGCCGCGAGGGTCGATTCGCCGAGCTCGCGCAGCTCCCCGCCGCCGAACAGGGCCTCGGCGGCCGCCTTGGCCTGGCGGGTCTCCTCGGCGCCGTGGACGAACGTCGTGACCTCGTCGGCCAGCGTGCGCTGCGCCTCGCGCAGGAACGGCTTCTCGGCGTGCCGCTGCTCGAGCGCCTCGATCTCCTCGCGGGGCAGGAACGTGAAGATCCGCAGCATCTGGCCGATCTGCGAGTCGTCGACGTTCAGCCACCACTGGTGGAACGAGTACGGCGACATCATCTCCGGGTCGAGCCACAGCGCGTCGCCCTCGGTCTTGCCGTACTTGGTGCCGTCCGGCTTGGTGACCAGCGGCGTCGCGAACGCGTGGGCGTGCCCGCCGACGGCCCGACGGATCAGCTCGACCCCGCCGGTGAGGTTGCCCCACTGGTCGGAGCCGCCGAACTGCAGCGTCACCCCTTGGTCCCTGTAGAGGTTGAGGAAGTCCATCGACTGCAGCAGCACGTAGCTGAACTCCGTGTAGCTGATGCCCGCCTCCAGCCGGCTGCGCACCACGTCGCGGGCGAGCATCCGGTTGACCGGGAAGTGCTTGCCGATGTCGCGCAGGAAGTCGATCGTCGACAGGCTCGCGGTCCAGTCGTAGTTGTTGACCATCGTCGCCGCGTTCTCGCCCTCGAAGCTGAGGAACGGCTCGATCTGTCGGCGGACCCGCTCGACCCACTCCTTGACCGTGTCGAGCGAGTTGAGGGTGCGCTCGCCGGACTCCTTGGGGTCGCCGATCATGCCGGTCGCCCCGCCCACGAGGAGGTACGGCGTGTGCCCGGCGTCCTGCAGCCGGCGCGCCGTGGCGATCTGGACGAGGTTGCCCATGTGCAGGCTCGGCGCGGTCGGGTCGAAGCCCACGTAGTACTTGACACTCCCCGAGGTGAGGGCCTCGCGCAGGGCGTCGAGGTCCGTCGAGTGGGCGATCAGACCGCGCCACTCGAGGTCGTCGAGAAGAGTCGGGTCGACGGACACGATGAGCCTTTCTGGTGGATGAACGTGCTGGTCAAGCCTGCCGCATCCGCCGTACCGCCGCCCACCCGGTTGTCCATAGCCCTCCCTCTAGGCTGGCGAGGTGATCGGAGGCAGGTACTCGCTGGACCGGGAGATCGGTCGCGGCGGGATGGGCGCGGTCTGGCTCGGCCGCGACGAGGTGCTGGGCCGGCTGGTCGCGATCAAGCAGGTCGGCCAGCAGCCCGGAGGCACCAGCCCCGACCTGGTCCGCGCCGAGCGCGAGGCCCGGCTCGCCGCCCGGCTCAACCACCCGCACGTGGTCGCTGTCTTCGACCTGGTCAGCGAGGACGACCGGCAGTGGCTGGTCATGGAGTACGTCGAGGGCCGGACGCTCGCCGAGATCATCCGCGAGCGGGGGCGGCTCGAGCCGGACCAGGCCGCGGCGATCCTGGCCCAGACCGCGGAGGCGCTGAGCGCCGCGCACGCCGCCGGCGTCATCCACCGCGACGTGAAGCCCTCCAACATCCTCGTGGACGCCACGGGTCAGGCGAAGCTCTCCGACTTCGGGATCGCCCGCGCGGAGGCGGACGCGGTGCTGACCCGGACCGGCCTGGTGACCGGGTCGCCCGCCTACCTCGCCCCCGAGGTCGCCTCGGGCAAGGAGATCACCGCGGCCAGCGACGTGTGGTCGCTGGGCGCCACGCTCTTCCACGCCCTGGCCGGGCGTCCGCCGTACGACGTCGGCGACAACGTGCTCGGCGCGCTCTACCGGATCGTCCACGAGCCGCCCCCGCGGCCGGAGAACGCCGGCTGGCTGACGCCCCTGGTCGAGTCGTCGATGACCCACGACCCCGCCGCGCGGTGGTCGATGGCCGACGTGGCCGACTTCCTCAGGGCCGGCCCGGGCGCGCCCGTCCCCGTGGCCGCTGGCCCGGCGCAGGCGACGCCGACGACCGAGCGGACCGAGGTCCTCGACGCCACCGAGGTGCTGCGCCGGCCGCCGCCGGAGGCCGACGCCGCCCAGCCACCGCCGCCGGCGGAGCCGCCTCCGGAGCGCCGCTCGCGCGGGGTGTTCCCCTGGCTGGTGGGTCTCGGGGTGGTCGCGCTGGTCGTGCTGCTCGGCCTCGTCGTCTACTACGCCCGCGAGGACTCCCCCGAGACGCCCGCCGACGTCTCGACCAGCGAGTCGCCCAGCGAGAGCGAGTCCGCGGCGCCGGAGCCGGACGCGGTCGACATGGAGGCGTTCATCGCCGACTACCTGACGACTGCACCGGCCGACCCGGCCGCGGGGTTCGCGATGCTGACCCCGCAGTTCCAGCAGCGCAGCGGCGGGCTGCAGGGGTACACGTCGTTCTGGGGCCAGGTGACGAACACGAGGCTGGGCGACGTCGAGGCGGACCCCGACAACCTCACCGTCTCGTACAGCTACGACTACACGGTCAAGGGGAAGGGCCGGCAGCACGACGACGTCACCCTGCGCCTCCGGTTCAAGGACGGGCAGTACCTGATCGCGGACGAGCTGAACTAGACCGCCGGTGGACTCGGACCCGGATGCGTGACTCTGCGGCCCGATCGGCGGTTAATAGAGGCATGACCCACAGCGAGCCCGACGGGCCCTACGGCTACGCGCCGTACGGGGCGACGTGGGTGCCGCTCGCGGAGGAGTCCCTGCGGCTGGCGCAGAACCACGCCAACGCGGCGGCCCGCTCCGTCGCCGACTGGGTCGACGCCGGGCTGCCCCTCGACCACTACCGGGTCACCCACTACCGCCGGCGCAAGGCCGCGGAGCGGTACGCGCACGCCGTGTACGTCGAGCGCACGGCCGCCGCTCGCGCGCTGTCGGCCTGACGGCCGCTCGGCCACGACGTACCGGTGGACTCAACGCACGGGATACGTCACAGGCACCGCCACGATGCGCATCCGGGTTCCCGGGTCAGCCTGGCCTCACCGAAGTGATGACCAACGTCCGTCCCGTCGAGGCCTTGACGCTGAGCTGAGGCCAGGTCCAACGCCTTTGCTCATTACTTCGGCCATCCAGTCCACCCACCATGTTCGCGCTATCCGAACTGGTACGCCTCCGGGATCAGAATGGTGACCCGCGCACGGACCATGCCGCCGTCGGTCTTCGCCCAGATCCGCGTCTCGCCCGTGGCAAGTGTCTCCCTTCGGGCGAGCTGGATCAGGCGCGGCGCATAGTCCGGACAGATCTCGGCGGGAAGATGACCTACCTGGTGTCCGTCAACACAAACCGCAATGGCGTTGGGGTCGTGTGGATTCCAAGGGTTCGGCACGAGCACGCAGGTGACCATCTCCAACGTGGAGCCGGTGGCACTGATGGGGAGTCCTTGCTGAGCGAAGACTCGTTTGATGCCGTTCACGTAGTAGGTCTCGCCCGTCACCTCGACCTGGTTCTCGAGCGGATGACGCGGCGCCTCGTGGCGGAAAGTCGCCAGAATTTCCTCAACGGTCGGAGGTGTGGCCGCTTTGTCGGCTGCGTTGCGCTTGCGCATCCTGGCCGCCAGCCCTGCGGCAGCGCTGACAATCGTTGAGGTCGATTGGGCAACAGTGCGCAGCGCGGGAGCGGCTGGGGGCTTCTGGTGCGTCTCGGTCTTGGGGGGCGGCGGGAGTGGCGATGTGTGCTCGGTCCACTGCGTCCCATCCCAGTAACGCAGCAATTCGGGAGTTGCTGGGTCGGGATACCAAGCTGCGGGTGCCCCAGGACCAGCGGGCTGACCCGATCTCATGCCTGGCAGGGTGCCACGAGCTCGAGAGTGCTTGGGCGAAATTGCGCAATCACGTCCTTACCCGATTAGGGATGACGGCCTCCAGATGATGGGTGACACTTCGCCAATCAGCCGAAGCCCGAACGTCACCCTTCAGGCGACGTCATCGATCCCAGCGGTAGGGAGGGCGGGGCTCGAACCCGCGACCCAAGGATTATGAGTCCTCTGCTCTGACCGACTGAGCTACCTCCCCGAGCGGACTCAGCCTAGTGGCGCTCGAGGAGCGCGGAGGCCGGCCCCGGAGCTAGTGCTAGTCCCCGGTCGGGTGGTAGGCGCAGACGTCCTTGGGGTTCTCGGCCTCGCCGCCCGGGGTGCTCGCCTTCTTTTTCTTCGGCACCGGGTGGATGGCCTTCTCGACCGTCTGCTGCATCCACTCGAAGTCCGGGCTGGCGGAGCTGAAGTGCTCCGAGGGCTTGAAGACCACCGAACGGGTCTTGGAGTCCTTGACCTTGAGCGCCAGGTCGATGAACGCCGGCGCCAGGTCGAGCGGGATGTCGGTGAAGACGACCTCCTTGCCCGCCTCGACCAGCTCCGTGTAGTGCCGGAAGAGGTTCATCGGCTTGGCCTCGTCGATGATCGCCTGGACGGTGCAGCGCTGCCGGTCCATGCGCTGGTAGTCGTCGGCGCCGTAGCGACCGCGCGCGAACCACAGCGCGTGGAACCCGTCGAGGTGCTGGTCCGGGCCGGGCTCGATGTACCCGGTCGGCGGGATGCCGGCGTCGGTGTTGCCGTTGATCGCGACCCGCTGGTTGACGTTGACGGTGATCCCGCCCATCGCGTCGACGATCTCCTGGAAGCCCTTGAGGTTGACCAGCACGTAGTAGTCGACGGGGACGCCCAGACTGCCCGACACCGCCTGCTTGATCGCGTCGGCGCCCTCGTTGTCGCTCTCGCCGAGGATCCCCGGGTGGTTGGCCGGCACCTGCCCGTAGATGGCGTTGAGCATGTAGTAGGAGTCGTCCAGCGGCCCCGAGTAGCCCTCCGGGTAGAGGTCGTGCAGCGGGCTGTCCTCCGGGAACTGCGCGTACATCATGTTGCGCGGCAGGCTGAACATCACGGTCCGGCCGTTGTGCGTGTTGATGCTCAGCAGGATGACGGTGTCGGTGCGGACGCCGACCCGGCCCTCGCCGCCGTCGCCACCGAGCAGCAGGACGTTGACCCGGTCGGTGCCGGCCCACGGGTTGTCCTTGGTCCGCCCCTTCGGGGTGGTCGCGCTGTCGGTGTGCGCGAACACGGTCTCCACGAGGTCCGCCTGGGCGAGCACGTTGCGGGCGGCCAGCACGGTCGGGTAGGTCATCGTCAGGCAGATCACGACGACCAGCAGGTTGCCGGCGACCGTGTGCCACGGCTTGCGGCTCCGCGGCCGGACCAGCCGGTACGACGTGAACACCACGAACGCCCACACCACGAGCGCCGTGACCAGCCCCGCCGCCAGCCACTTCAGGCGGGTCGGGTCGAAGGCCAGGTTGAGCGCCGCCGTGACGTCCTCGCCGCTGCTCGTGAGCCCCTCGCGGAAGTACCAGGCCGCCGCGCCGAGGACCCCCAGCCAGACCAGGAGGACGAGGGTGCCCAGCGCGCGCCGGCCGGCGTACAGGTAGCCGGACCCGGGCACCAGCGCACCGAGCAGGGTCAGCCCGATCGTGCCTGGCAGCCCCCGGGCCCGCCGGTCCCGGACCCGCAGCGCGCGGGCGCCGCCCCGGGCGCGCGCGCCCCCCTCGACGCGAGGCCTGCGCGGGATGCGTCGCGACTTCGGCGCGCGGCGAGCCCCACCGCGTCGGCGTCCGTCGGACATGAGGAACCTCGTCGTGGTCGGTGGCGGGTGGACAGCGGCCTACGAGGCCCGGACCGCCCGACAAAATATCACCGGGACTCCCGCTCGCGGCCCAATCGGCGCGGGGTCGCCCACCCGTGGCGCGTGCGGCATGCTTGCCGGACATGACCACCGAACCCCTCGAACCACTCGAGCCTCTCCGCGAGGACTGGCAGACCGCGCTGTGCGTGGTCGCCCATCCCGACGACATGGAGTTCGGGGCCGCGGCCGCGGTCGCCCGCTGGACGGGGCAGGGCAAGACGGTCGTCTACTGCATGGTGACCAGCGGCGAGGCCGGCATCGACGGCATGCCGCCCGACGAGTGCCGCCGCGTGCGCGAGGCCGAGCAGGTCGAGTCGGCGCGCATCGTCGGGGTGTCCACGGTTGACTTCCTGGGTCTCCAGGACGGCGTCGTCGAGTACGGCGTCCCGCTGCGGGCCGCCATCGCCCGCGAGGTCCGCCTCCACCGCCCGGACATCGTGATCACCGGCAACTTCCGCGAGACCTGGGGCGGACGCAACTTCAACCAGTCCGACCACATCGCCGTGGGCCGGGCCGTCATCGACGCGGTGCGGGACGCCGGCAACCGGTGGATCTTCGCCGACCAGCTGACCGACGGCCTCGAGCCCTGGGGCGGGGTCAAGGAGGTGTGGGCGTTCGGCTCGCCGGAGGCGACGCACGCGGTCGACACGACCGACACGTTCGAGACGGGCGTCGCCTCCCTGCAGGCTCACCAGGCCTACATCGACGGCCTCGGCTGGGAGAACTGGGACCCGCGCGAGTTCCTCGAGGGCTTCGGCCGGCAGACCGGTCAGCGGCTGGGCGTGGCGATGGCCGCGGCGTTCGAGGTGTTCCCGATGGGCTGGGGCGAGTAGCCCGGAGCCCTCACCGCTCGTCACCCGACCGCGGCGCGGAGTCGTCGAGGGAGCCGAGGTTGGCGACGATCGCCGCCGCCGGCGGGATCACCGCGGCGACGACGCTCATCACCACCGCGGCCGTCGTCGACCAGAGCCGGACGACGTTCCAGGCGAGGACGATGAGCACGATGCAGGTGCCCATCAGCCAGAAGTAGGCGCGGCGCCGGGTGCCTCGCTGCATGGTGCCGAACGTACGCCGCACCGCAGGTCTGGACCGGGTCACCCAATTTGAGTAACTCCGGGTGCAGCGGCGCCTCCCCCCGATGCCGCTCCCTAGCGTCCCGCTCGACCGGACAGTCCGTCGACGCAGCGTGGGTGGGACCCCTGGCGACCAGCGTCGGTCGATGGGGGGAAGCTGTGAGGGACCATCGTGGCGGGCGCCTGCTCGCGCTGCTGATCTGCCTGACCGTCGGCCTGGCCCTGACCGGTGGGAGCCCGGCCGTGGCCGACTCGTCGCCGAAGGACCCGCAGAGCCTCGAGACCCCGACGACGGTCACCGGCGACACGCTGCCCACGACGCAGGTCAACGGCGTCGTGTGGTCTCAGGCGGTCGTCGGCGACCGGGTGTACGCCGGGGGCAGCTTCAGCAGCGCCCGGCCGCCGGGTGCAGCGGCCGGCACCGGGGAGGTCCCCCGGGCCAACCTGCTCGCCTACGACATCACCACGGGAGCCCTGGTCGACGGCTTCGCGCCGGTCCTCAACGGCCAGGTGCTGACGGTCGCGGTCTCCCCCGACCGGACGCGGGTGTACGTCGGGGGCTCGTTCACCACGGTCAACGGGCAGACCCGCAAGCGGATCGCCGCCTTCGACGCCACGACCGGTGCGCTGATCCCGACGTTCGCCCCGCCGGTCAACTACGACGTGCGGGCGATCGTCGCGACCGACACGACGGTCTACGTGGGCGGCAACTTCGCCGGTGTGGGCAGCCAGGACCGCAGCAACCTCGCCGCGTTCAACGCCGCGAACGGGGCGTTGCTGGCGTGGGCACCGCAGACCACGGGTGGCTACGTCTGGTCGCTGGCGATGAACCCGCAGGGCACCAGGATCGCGGTCGGCGGCTCGTTCACCGCGCTCAACGGCTCCTCCAACCCCGGCTACGGCCTGGGCATGGTCGACGCCGCCACGGGCGCCAGCCTCCCGATGGCCGTCAACAGCGTGGTGCGCAACGGCACCTCCGACGGCGCCGTGGACTGCCTCGTGGCGGACGCCGAGTACGTCTACGGCTGCGGGTACACGTTCGGCACCGCGGGCAGCAACTTCGAGGGCGCGTTCGCGGCGTCCTGGAACGGCGGCACGATCCGGTGGCTCAACGACTGCCACGGCGACCTCTACTCGCTGCACGCGCAGGGCGACGTGATCTACGCGGCCGGCCACACGCACTACTGCGAGAACACCGGCGGCATGCCGGAGGGCAACGGCGCGACCTGGAAGGCCCTCGCGATGAGCCGCGAGCCGACCGGCAAGCTGTCCTGGGAGCCCGCTCCGAGCGGCTACACGAACCACGAGGGCCAGCCACGACCGTCCTTGCTCACCTGGTGGCCGGCGATCAACGCCGGCACCTACACCGGGCTGACCCAGGGCCCGTGGAGCATCAGCGGCAACAGCGACTACATCGTGTACGGCGGTGAGTTCACCCGCGTCAACAACCAGAACCAGCAGGGCCTGGTGCGCTTCGCCCGCTCGGGCCTCGCCCCGAACAGCAAGGGACCGTCGCTGTTCAGCACGACGTACCCGATCAAGGTGTCCTCGACGGAGGCCGGCAAGGTCCGGATCACCTGGACCACCAACGAGGACATCGACAACGACTACCTCACCTACAAGGTCTACCGCGACGACCAGCTGGCCGCGGGGCTGATCCACACCCGCAGCGTGCGCGCCCAGTGGTGGAGGCCCTACGGCATGGGGTTCACCGACCGCGGTGTCGCCCCCGGCTCGACCCACCGGTACCGGGTGGCGGTGACCGACCCGTTCGGCAACATCGCGAACTCGCCGTGGACCGACGTCACCGTCGCGAGCTCCGGCACCGACAGCCCGTACGTCGCCGCGGTCGAGGCCAGCGAGCCGTCGTACTGGTGGCGCTTCAACGAGACCTCGGGCAGCCAGTCCGCCGACACGGCCGGCTTCCGCCCGCTCACCACCGCCGGCAACCCCACCCGCAACGTCACCGGCGCGATCGCGTCGGACGGCACCAACCGCGGCATCAAGTTCTCGGGGTCGAGCAGCCAGCGTGCCTCCACGACCACCCAGGACACCCCGACCGACGTCCTCTCCCTGGAGGCGTGGTTCAACACCACCTCCAACCAGGGCGGCAAGATCATCGGCTGGGGCAGCAGCAGCTCCGGGAGCTCGAGCAAGATGGACCGGCACGTGTACCTCACCAACAGCGGCCAGGTCGTGTTCGGGGTCAAGCCCAACGCCAGCCGCCTGGTGGTGACCAGCCCCTCGACCTACCGGGACGGGAAGTGGCACCACACCGTCGCCACCCTGGGTCCGGACGGCATGAAGCTGTACGTCGACGGCGCCCTGGTCGCCCAGCGTGCGGACGTCGTCGTGGGCGAGCACATGTCGCCCGGCTACTGGCGGGTCGGAGGCGACTCGCTCAGCAGCTGGCCGTCGGCGCCCTCGAGCGGCTACCTCAACGGCACCCTCGACGAGGTCGCCGTCTACAAGAACGTGCTCACCCCCGCCGAGGTGTCCGCCCACTACGCGGCCGGGAAGGGCGCCGCCATCCCGAACGTGCCGCCCGAGGCCTCGTTCACCAAGCAGGTCACCGACCTCCAGGTGTCGGTGAGCTCCACGTCCACCGACTCCGACGGCACGATCGCCGACCACTCGTGGAGCTGGGGCGACGGGACGCCGGCGGGCTCCGGCCCGACCGCCGCGCACACCTACGCCGCGGGCGGGACCTACACGATCACGCTGACGGTGACCGACGACGACGGTGCGACGGCCACCGCCACGGGCACGGTGACGGTGGTCCCGGCCAACCAGCCGCCGGTCGCGGCGTTCACGTCCAGCGCGAACTTCCTCTCCGTGCAGCTCGACGGGTCGAGCTCGTCCGACGGCGACGGGTCCGTGGTCGGGTACGCGTGGGACTTCGGCGACGGTACGCCGGCCGGGTCCGTGGCGACCGTGTCGCACACCTACGCGGCGCCGGGGACCTACACCGTGGCGCTGACGGTCACCGACGACGACGGCGCGACCAGCACGACGACGCATGCCGTCGCGGTGGCCACGCCGACGGCGTTCGCGGCGGACGCGTTCGAGCGCACCACCACCAACAGCTGGGGCAGCGCCGACGTCGGAGGCGCCTGGACCAGCTCCGGCTCCGCGAGCAACTTCGCGGTCTCCAGCGGCCGCGGCAGCATCCGGATGGGCAGCCCCGGTGCCGGACCCGGCCTGCAGCTCGCCGGGGTGTCCACCAGAGACGCCGACCTCCGGGTGAAGGTCGGCACCGACAAGCCGGCGACCGGCGGCGGCACGTTCTTCAACATCCAGCCGCGGCTGCTGGGCAACGGCGACTGCTACGACGCCGACGTCAAGGTGCTCCCGACCGGCACGGTCCAGGTGATCCTGAGCCGGACCTCCGGTGGGGTGGAGACAACCCTCCAGAGCTCGACCGTGCCGGGGCTGACGTACTCCCCCGGCCAGCTCCTGGAGGTCCGGGTGCAGGCGGTCGGGACCTCCCCCACGACCCTGCGCGCCAAGGTCTGGGCCGTGGGCCAGCCCGAGCCGGCCGGGTGGCTGGTCTCGGTCAGCGACTCGGCGGCCGCCCTCCAGACGGCCGGACGGATCGGACTGCGCAACTACCTGTCCGGCTCGGCGACCAACGCGCCG
>Ga0164243_10012551_pt1 | contig 11994 bp, 12 predicted proteins | sample OricompcompostOP_FD_108781 | JGI IMG/M metagenome (GOLD analysis project Ga0164243, IMG submission 108781) | Organic Plus compost microbial communities from Emeryville, California, USA - Original compost - Organic plus compost (OP) | ecosystem: Engineered > Solid waste > Mixed feedstock >...
AACGGAATAGCAACCAGCCCCGGACATCCGGGAGAAGATTTCGGATGATTCCGGGGCTCTCCAATTCAACCAATACGCTTTGATTATGGCTGGAACCATTCTCCGTTTAAACGGCATTCATAAACATTACGGGAACAAAAGCATTCTTAGCAACATCAACCTTGATGTACTGAGCGACGACATACTGGGCATCATTGGTCCGAACGGTTCGGGCAAGAGCACGTTGATCAAGATCATGCTGGGGCTGGTATTTCCCAGTGCAGGTACGGTTTCGCACAGGCTGATAAAACCTTCGGAGATACGGGCGGTGCTGGATAAGCCAGGCTTCTTTCCGGGGTTTACGCTGAACAAAAATCTCTCTTTGTTTACCTCCGTGCCTGACCTGCGCTATAAGCATGCTGTGACGGAATTGCCGGGTATTGAGTCCTGGCTCTCGCGGCCCTTCGGGCAATGTTCTGCAGGCATTCAGAAAAGATGTGAACTGGCTGCAGCCCTGCTGCACGATCCCAGGCTGCTGATCCTGGATGAACCCACCAATGGGCTTGATCCTACGGGCGTGTACGAATTCAGGACTGCCATACGGGAGGTTTATGCAAAAGGATGTCCGGTGGTAATCACCAGCCATGCCTTGAGTGAATTGGAAAGAATTTGTACCCGGTTATGTTTTTTGAAACAAGGTCGTATTCAAATGGTGAGTACCAAAGAAACCTTGCTGTCGAGGTTCAGCGACCTGGAGAATGCATACCGTTATTTCAATCTCGAAAAAAAATGATCAATGCAGTATTCCCGTATCAGAAAGCTGCTGGCAATAGAGTTGATAAAACTATGTGCGCGGTATAATATCCTGTATATAATCATCATCCATGCCATCGTATGGCTGCAGGTGGTGGTGACGGTAAAAATGGAATGGGCAGGTTCGGCTGCCCCATATGAAGCTGAAGCTGTATTGCGTGTGGCTGAACGATATGTAAACAATATTGCTTACACGTTTATTCCGGTACTCTTCCTGATAAATCTGTCCCGTGAATTTGAGTATGGTATTGTACAGCGGGCACTGGTATCGGGACAATCACGACATCGTTACTTTCAGTCAAAACTCATACAATTATTGCTGATCTCTGTTGTTTCTGTCTTATCAATTTCACAATTTCGGGTGTTTATCCCTGTAGGTTTCCACCTGCTAATCTCCTGGGACTGGGGGCGAACATTGTTCGCCTTCCTTGTCCCCTTTTATCTCGGAAGCCTGGCGATGGTGTTTGCATTCTATCTGAAGAAGACAAGTTATGCCGTCATACTGTATGCAGCCTATATTGTTTTAGACAACAGTGTAAGTACCCTGCTGCAAAGCAAAGGCATAGAGATGTCGCTCCCGTTTACCATGTGCGTGAAGTTGCTCGCTTCGGGCGTGCACACACCCTGGACATTGGCATTCATGGGCGCAAGCCTGGTGCTGTTCTTACGACTGGCTTATGGGAAGTTCAGGAGGAGCGATCTGTGGTGAAGAGTTCCACCCTGCCTTCACCGCTCAATCCTTGAGTATAGCGCGCAACAACAACAGGAAGCCATTGGTACAATGCAGTATGAAACAGGTGCGGGAGAGCCGGTCTATGTAACCGGTATAGAAGGTCATGGCGAGGAATGCTCCAACAACAGCCACAAACCCTATTGCCAACAGGGTATTCACCAAGGGTACGTAACGCATACAAGGCCAGATTTAGAAGGGCAAAGTTGCGAAATTGCCGCATGCCGTGCGGTTTTGAAGGGAATTTTAAACTTTTATTAAGCTACGGCCGGTATGAGTTGATTGCAATCTACTCTGTAACTAAGTTCATGTTAAGCCAGATTCGCGATTTGATTGCGTTAAATCAGGTTGATGTGCTTTCAATTTATACACCAGGTTGATACCCGTACCGCAGGACCCAACATAAAATAACTGAAACCTCCCTGATAACAGCTCCGGCTTTTAAACGAACATGTGTTTGTATACAGAACCGCGTTCCTGTACACCGGCAAAACAGTGAGGGCGCAATGAGCAGATTCCCTCCTGCAGGCAATCTCCCCATTACGCCCTCACTGATATTGCGGGCTGCTGATTGCAAACTTTTGCAAAATATTGCCCTTAATGACATCGCGGGCTGCTCATACTTATTAGTTTATCTTTTCCAGCCGCATATCCAACCGCTTATCTTTCTTGAAATATTCCAGGATCATAATGGATCCGGTTTTGGCGGGAAGTATGCGCATCTTGCTGGAATTGGATTTCAACTCCAGCTTATCGGTGGTGATACTGTTGTTGTAGTAAGAAATGGCGTTAAACGTTAATCCCCTGTAATCCTTGCTGCGGACATAGTCGGTATACCCAACAGTAAACATGCTGTGATCTTTGTCGGTCTGGCTGAAAGCGTAATCAAAGCCATCGTACACATACTTGATTGCTACTGCAAGCAGTGGGGCACTCACAAATTCAAAGCCTGACTGCAATTCGATATTATTGCTATTCTTCTCATAGATTTTTGCATCGAGCATGTTGAATTTGTTATCGAATTCCAGCAATACCATGTCTGTGACTTTCATTTTAATGGTGCTTGCGTCACTCCTTGAACGGGTAACTACAGAAAGGGCTGTCAAACCAATGCCCAGCGCGCTTGCCGTTTTTTTATAACCTTCTCCTACAGCAAAGATTTTGCCGTCTGCTGTTTGGATAATGCGGTGAAAATATACATAGCCCAATTCTTCAACCCTTCCTTTACTGTTAACGTTCAGGAATTTGCTGATATCCTTTTCCCAGGAATTATATTTTTGCTGTTCTATTTTTCCCTGGTTATTCATTACCCATACACCAAGGCCCAGGCTCTTGCCTTTCATCACCCGGTCGTCTTTATCGTAATAAGGGCCCATCAGCATAAACTGGCTGCTGTTCCTTATTGTTGAGATGCCCATCGGGTGAAAATTGTATTTTTCGCGGTTTGTTTCAAACTCGAAAGCTTTCTTACCGTTGTGTAAGTATACGCCCAGCAGGTGCGACTCAAATTTGTTGCTTAATAACTTGTCCTTTTTGATTACTTCAAAAATGGCTACGCTGTCGGAATGGCCAAGATATTGTGCATTTGCAATGCGTTCGGGGTCCAGGGGATTAAAAGTCCATTGTTTTTTCTTGTCGCTCTGGTAAAAATTTATTTCATAGGTATACTGCCTTCCTTCCCGGATGGGAATAACCGCTATGAATCCCTGGTTCCGTATGCTGTATAAAGTTTTGTTTTGCGTTTCTTCCTGGTTATACATGCCGTAGCTGTCAATATAACTTTTGGTCTTCTTGTCAATCGGGCGCTGGTAATTGAATTTCTGCTTACCGTTTGCAGCATATATGCGATACTCCAGGAGCTTCTGATCGCTGTCGAAAAACATAAACATGATATCGCTGCCATTATAAGCCGATTCCAGCAACTGAATGTTTTTGTTGTCCGTGAACTTGATACTTTTCACCTTGTTTACGTTTTCGTCAAGGATCTGGAGCGTGTACTCGTTGGTTTTTCTGTCTACTTTGTCGGATTGATAAAAGAGAAAATATCCTTTGATCTCTTCATTGTCTATAATGGGACCCGAGTTGCGGAGGTAAACCGATACTACATTTTCTATACTGGTTTTGCTTTGGGCCAGGCCTTCATGCGCATACAAAACAGCCAGTAGCAGCAGGCAGCTAAAAATCTTTTTCATGGTGAGAGATAATTTAGAGTTATGGGTGTTAAAAATGATGTTTGCCATCCGGGTATTGCTTTGTTGTACGGGCTAATCCGGTACTGTTCTTCTCAAGGCCGGTTATAATGTTGTTTGCTGGTATTGAATACAGTCGCAAATTCTTCATGCACGGTGAATGCCTTTTGCCAGGGCAACAGGAAATAATAACTGATGGCTGCTATATCTTTCAGGCGCAATTCCTGGATAAAGCGGAGCAGTTTGTCATATTTTTTGTCGTGGTATGGCGCAGGAAGGTCAACAATTTTGCTCAACGTATGCGCTTTCTGCGCTTTGTATAGTTCATTCAGACACCTTCCTATATTCGTAACCAGGTAGGGATCATTGCGGCGCTCCGGCAACATCTGCAAAGAGTAATACAGGCTCCGCGAAATATTGCCGGTGCGGAAACAATGCTCAATGATCTCATAGTCGAACTCCTGCTGTAGCTGGTTAAACAGAGATTCATTGATCACAAACAGGCGGCTGCCGGCCTTATACCACGATGCAACAGATGCTTCCAGCTTTTTGATACGGTTAGTGCAATCGGGGTGCGTTTTGAGTGAATCCCGTTCAGGTTTTGATTCTTCTTCATGCCGGGCTGCCAGGGCGCTGAACAGCGATTCCTCCTTCTTTACCCACCGCGCCTGGAAAGGATACTCCTGAAAATGAAAAACCTGCTCCAGCGCGGGGTCTGTGTTGTGTTTATCACTGTCTGCACTATCCAGCAATGCCAGACAGGTAAGTGCTTCCCGGATATCAAAAAATGTGTTTCTCAGCCATTCAACGGCCAGTGAGTCGGCCTCATGCTCGTGTTCCCGGCTATGGCGGCGGCTGCGAAAGGCCAGGTTTTTCAGTAAAGCTTCCGCCCGCTGGTTCTTCTGGTATTCCGATTGTTTGATCCTTTTCAGTTCCTTTTGGAATTCCTGGGAATTGATGGTATTTACATACCGCTCAATGCTCTTATTGCTGTGATTAAGATATAAATGCGCCAGCTCATGACACAGCACGAAGGCTGCCTGGCTTTCATTGCGAAGGCGATTGAACAAACCGATATTCACTATGATCGTACCTTCTCCCATACTGCTGGCGTTGGGCCACCAGGCGCGGGAAAACACAATACGCGTATCAAGGCTCCCCAGCGCAGGATTTGCCTGAATGATTGCTTTCGCCAGTTCCTGCAGGTAGGTGGCGGCATGGCCGGCCGTGATGATTTCTTTTTCACTGTACATACGCCGGATGTTCTCCCAGCGCTCTTTGTACAACGCTTCAAAGTCTTTTTTGTACCTGCCATTCAATGCGGCAACATCATTTTTATAGCGTTGCTCCGTGGCAGTCATCCATTGCCGGTGAAGGGCAGGATCATCCTTCAATGGGGTATAGTAAGTATTATCCTGTGCATGTGTAACGGTGAGAAAACAAATAAGTGTTGCCAGCAGGCAGATTGTTGAAGTGTTGCTTTTCATAGCAGGCCTTAGGGGTGATGCCGGCAAAAGTAAAGATTTCGCTTAATTATGACTGCAAGTGGAGCGGCAAATCATGCGCCATTGCGGGACAAACTAATGGAATAAGCAGTAATACATCAGGCGGATAATTGTAGCTATTTACCTGCAATTCAATTGTTTTTCCGGCATAGCTTTGTATCTTTCATGAGCAACAGCAACACACATGGTGATTACTGCTAATAACCTAAAATAACCACTATGAGCACCCGTCGTCAATTTATAACCGAAAGCGGCAAAGCCGCCCTGGCAGCAGGGCTGGGCGCTTCGCTGGCAGCAAACTCAACCAACCATATGTCAATTGAAAACAAGTTTATTCATCACGTGTATTTCTGGTTAAAGAATCCCGACAGTAAAGAAGACCGCGCCAAACTGGTGGAAGGCCTGAAAAAATTATCTAAAGTGAAAACCATTAAAATGTTTCATATCGGTCAGCCGGCGCCTACCAACCGCGATGTGATTGAGCGCAGTTATGCCATATCGTGGTTTACGCTGTTTGATAATGCAGCTGACCAGGACAGTTACCAGACCGACCCCATCCACCTGAAATTTGTAGAAGAATGTTCGCATCTGTGGAGCAAGGTAGTGGTATATGATTCCATTGCTGTTTAATTATCTAAAAACTATTGATTGAAAGGATACCTGTTGCGGGAGCAAGCCATTGTGCCGGGCACCGACATCTTTATCGAAAGCAATGCGGAAGAGAATAATTACGCGGTGGTGTTCCAGGATGATACCGACACTGCCTATTTCTATGCCATAGAAATACAGCCGCAAACCGGCCAGCAGCGTATACTCGATGCCCTGCATATTTATCAAACGGAAGAGCCTACACGGCCGGAACCGGGCATATTGAAAATCATCTGGTCAACCGACTGGCTGAAGTGTGCGCTGATCATCAACAATTATTGTCACGCCGTGTTTGATTTTGAGAACCAGGGTGGCTATAACCGCAGCGAATTTCCGCCGCCCAATGAAATATGGACCAAAGGCTCCAGGCAACTGACCAATGAACTGATTGAAGCACTGTTTCGTTGAACATATGGCCAGCTGTTGTACGCAACCAGGCCGCGCGCTCATTCAGCGACTTTTCTGCGTGAGCTTTGCAGCAGCAGCTTCATCTACAAACCAGTGCAGTTCGCCCTGTACCGGTTGAATGATTTGTGAGGGATACTGGTCAACATTCCTGGCACCCTCCAGCACTTCATATAGGGCATTTGCCTTGTTACTACCAAAAGTGAGAAAGGCGATTTTCCTGGCACGGTTCACAACAGGAGCCGTCATGGTGATGCGATACATCTGTTGCGGCTCCAGGTAAAACGAGCTGACCCATGCCTTTTTTTCGTGTATCACCGGGGTATGCGGAAATAAAGAGAGCGTATGGCCATCATCGCCCATACCATTCAAAACAAGGTCGAAGGTGGGACCGGTTTCACCAAAATAATGCCGGAGAATCTGCTCGTATGCAGCAGCGGCAGCTTCGGGCGCCAGGTCTGTATTCATGCAATACACCTGCTCCTTGAGCACCGGCACATGGTTCAGCAGGTGTTCAAAGGTCATGCGGGCATTATTCCTTTCATCGTTAAACGGAACCGCCCGTTCATCGCCCCAGAAGATATGCAGCTTCGACCAGTCAATCCTGTCAACATAGGCAGGAGAGGCAAGTAGTTCGTATAGTCTTTTCGGTGAGTTGCCACCGGTAAGCACCCACGTAAAACGATCACTATGCTGTAACGTGCTTTCTATAGCAGCAGTGATCCATTCTGCCAATGCAAGGCTCACTGCTTCGGGCGAGTTTTTTATGTGTAAGTTCATGGTTTCTTCCCCTTAGTCGTGCTGCGAAGGCAGCGTAATCCAGTTATGCCCGTCGCGAGCAATGAGCGCTTCCGCATCTTCCGGTCCCCAGCTGTCGGGAGCGTAGTTGGGAAAATCAACTGGCGTACGGGTATTCCATACTTCCAGGATGGGCGTGATCACTTTCCAGGCAGCTTCCACCTGGTCTGATCGCATAAACAGCGTAGGATTGCCTTCCATTACATCGAGCAACAAAGTTTCGTATGCTTCCGGTTCATCATCGCCATAGGCGTCCTTGTAGTTAAAAATCATATCCACCGGGTTAAGCGTCATTGCCTGTCCAGGACGTTTGGCCTGGAAGCGCAGGCGGATATCCATTTCAGGTTGAATACTGATGGTCAGCCGGTTGGGCCGCCAGGTTTGCGCCGACTCGGGAGGAAACGCATACCAGGGCGCCGGTTTGAACTGTATGGTGATGATGGTTGATTTTTCATGCAGCCTTTTTCCCGTACGAACATAAAAAGGCACATTCTGCCAGCGCCAGTTGTCTATGTAGAATTTTACCGCAGCGAAAGTCTCTACGGGCGAAGCAGGGTTCACTTTTTTCTCTGAACGATAAGCCGGCACTTTTTTGCCCTTCATCCATCCTTCTGAATACTGTCCGCGCACGGCATAGTGATGTACATCTTCCTTGCTGATCTTGCGGATGGCGTGCAACACATCCACTTTTTTGTTGCGGATTTCATTGGCGTCAAAGGATACGGGCGCTTCCATGGCGATCATGCACATGAGTTGCAGGATGTGGTTCTGCACCATATCGCGCAGGGCGCCGGAGCGTTCATAATAGTCACCGCGACTTTCAACACCGTCTGTTTCTGAAGCCGTGATCTGGATATGATCAATATAATTCCTGTTCCAGATGGGTTCAAACAAGGCATTGGCAAAGCGCAGCGCCAGTATGTTCTGAACTGTTTCTTTCCCCAGGTAGTGGTCAATGCGGTAGATCTGCTCTTCGTCGAACATCGAAGCGAGGAGACTATTCAGCGCCGTGGCGCTTTCAAGGTCCTGTCCGAATGGTTTTTCCACTACAATGCGGGTGCACTTGGTATCGGCGCAAATGTTCAGCGGTCCCAGTTTGGTGGCAATGCTGGGCACCAGTTGAGGCGCTACCGCCATATAGAAGATCACGTTGGGATGTTCCCCAAATTCAACTTCCTTCTGTTTTACGATTTCGGCTATGTGCTGGTATTCGCTTTCATTTTCCACATCCAGTTGCAGATAGCTGATATGTTGCGAAAACTCCTGCCATTTGCCGTTCTGTTCCCCTTTGCGCCGGGAGAACTGGTAGATACCATCCAGCAAATGTTTGCGGAATTGTTCATCGGTAAAAGGTGTTCTGCCGATCCCTACAATACCAAATTTCTCCGGCATCCAGCCGTCAATAAACAGGTTATATAAAGCAGGCGATAGTTTACGCTGATTCAGGTCTCCACTGCCACCGAAAATGAAAAACAAGGATGGCGGCGGTATTTTGTGATTATGCATAAATGTGATTAACCTCGGTTCAATGATTTGTTTGGTGCCTGTGGCAGTGCTTTCAACTACAGATGGCCCGGATTTAATTACAGGTAATGCCGATTGTTTGCTTCGCGATTTTGCTTTCTACATGCAAACAGATGACTAAAACCGTTGCCACTCGGTATGGAATATACCGGGTTCGTCTATGCGCTGATAGGTATGTGCACCGAAATAGTCGCGTTGTGCCTGGATCAGGTTCACCGGCATGCGGCTGTTGCGATACCCGTCGAAATAAGCCAGCGCTGTCATCAATCCACCGGCAGCAATCTTATGTTGTACGGCAGTGGTGATTACTGCACGCAGGTTTTGTTCCTTGTCTTTCAGCAGGGCGGCCACTTCGCTGTCCAGCAGCAGGTTGGCCAGCCGGGGGTTGCGCTGGTAAGCTCTTCCAAACACATCGAGCAGTACCGAACGGATGATACAACCGCCACGCCATACGCGTACTACTTCGGGCAGCGGTATCTGCATATCCCATTCAGCAGAAGCGCGATGCAACATAGCCATTCCCTGTACATAACTGATCACGGTTGTGAAGTACAGGGCATCGTGCACCTGGCGGATAAATTCTTCTTTGTTTACAGCAATCCTGGTGCGTTCTACCGGATAGATAGATGCCGCCTGTATTCTTTCTTCCTTCAATGAAGAAAGATTGCGCATGGTAACAGCCATATCAATGGAAGGAATGGGCATACCCAGCTCCATGGCGTCCTGTGAAGTCCACTTGCCGGTGCCTTTGGCGCCTGCCTTATCGAGAATCATATCCACCAGGCGTCCGCCGGTTTTATCGTCGGGTTGCAGGAAAATGTCTTTGGTAATTTCTACCAGGAAGGATTGCATATCGCCCTTGTTCCACTGATCAAATGCCTGATGCAATTCATCGTTGGTAAGGCCGGCGCTTTTCAGCAAATCGTAACATTCGCTGATGAGTTGCATGATGGCATACTCAATGCCGTTGTGCACCATTTTCACATAATGGCCTGCTGCGCCTTTGCCGAGGTGCGCCACGCAGGGTACGCCATTTACTTTGGCGGCTACTGCTTCGAGAATCGGTTTTACATGCGGGTAGGCTTCAGGATCACCGCCCGGCATAATGCTGGGGCCGGTGCGTGCGCCCTGTTCGCCACCCGAAACGCCGATACCCATGAAGTGAAATCCCTGGCCCTGCAGCCAGGTTACGCGACGCAGCGTGTCGGTATAATGCGAGTTTCCTCCGTCTATAATGATATCTCCTTTATCGAGGTGCGGCAACAGACTTTCAATGACCTCATCTACCGGCTTTCCTGCGGGCACCAGCAGCATGATGCGGCGGGGCTTCTCAAGCAGTTGGATCATTTCCTGGTAGGTATTGACGCCCTTAACGGTAGTGCCGGGCGTGGCCGCTGCTTCGAGTGCGGCTGTTTTTTTGGGGTCTTTATTATATCCGATTACTTTAAAACCATGATCGGCCATATTCAACAGGAGGTTTTTTCCCATTACTCCAATACCGATCATAGCAAGGTTGAAAGATTGGGCTGCCATAATAGAATTTTGATAAGAGCAGCAAAATTAGGTAAAAGGAGGTTGCGGACATACGCAAAGGCCAGCTCTCTCAAAAAGCAGCTATAAAATAGCAGCATTTGACAGCAGAATGACAAAAAGCCTACAAGTTTTGTAGGCTTTTCCACAATGATGTTGCTTAAGGGCAGTGAACAGCTGCGCTCTTATGGATTTTCTTGTTTGGGTTGTTCCGGTCCCGGATGTGCTTTTCCATTGTGACAGGTGATGCAGCTTACCGGTGGGGTGGTATTGGCTCCTTCCTTGTAGTGAAAGAATTTTTTGTTGATGCGCGCCGTCATCTTCATCATTTCGCGCGCAACCTGTTTCTCCGGTTTTTCATCGCTGGCAAAATCCATTCTGCGCGGATTGTCTTTTTGCGCCGCATGGCAATGATTGCACTTAACGCCCAGCGCTGTTTTAAATTCGGTCATGATCTTTTCCATCTCTTCCTGCGTAGTGTTTTTGGGCAGCACTTTCAGGTTTTTATACAGGGGTTTGGGAGGCTGGCTGGCAGCCATACCTGCAACCACCAGCACCACAATGAAACAGAGAACGGTGAGTTTTTTAGGGGCTTTCATAATGTGAAAATTTGATCATGTGAAAATGAGGAAATGAAGCAGCACAGAAAAATTTTCCTGCTACTTCTTTTTGGTTTTGGCCGGGTTCAGTGATGATCGTGCATGCACTTAGAAGTTTTTCTTTAAAATATCTTGTGGCGCAGGGGCTGCCAAATGGTGCTTTGTTAATTTTCTCATTTCCAGATATTCACATTTGCTCATTCGCGCTATTTCACCTACCTTTGCCCAGACATTTGAGAGATATAGCAATCAGTAAGTGAATTCATTTCTGCTACGCATTTTCTGCTACTAGTCAGTGTTGTTTACTTCCTGCTTTTTTCCTCAGATCATTTTTAATTTTTAACCAATCAGGGTTTTTATGAACATTTATGTTTCCAATTTGAGCTACAACGTCACCGACGAAGATCTGCAAAGCTTTTTTGCTGAATATGGTGAAGTGTCTTCTGCTCGTGTAATCACAGACAAATTCACCAATCGCAGCCGTGGTTTTGGCTTTGTAGAAATGCCGGACAATGAAGCTGCCAGGAAAGCCATTGCCGAACTGGACGGTGGTATTGTAGAAGGAAGGGCTATTAAAGTATCTGAGGCCCGCCCTCGTGAAGAACGCTCCGACAAACGTTCCTTCTCCCGTAATAACAGCTACGGTCGTTATTAATAAGTAAGAAAGATACTTAAGACGTTCATTGGGAAATTGTAGCGCCCGGTAATTGAAAAATCGCTCAGGATATCATCCCGAAGTGGTTTACACAAGGCCAGGTTATACGATTTCCCAATTTTATTTGTGCTGGGCCACAGAGAAAGTAAGGGTGGTTCCCTGCTCGCGCTGATACACGCATATGTCCCCTCCCAATTGACGGGCTGCATGTACCACCTGCGCCAGTCCGTTTTGCCCGGCGCCATATAAACAGAAGGAATTATTGTGCACGTGAATCTGCACATTGCCTGCATCAAATATTGCTTCTACCCGGATGGTTCCATTGGCAGCGCCCTTCACCGCCCCGCGCAAAAGACTGCCCAATACAAAGGCCAGTACATTTTCGTCTGTCATCAATACAGCGGTGCTGTCAACATCATTGATGATGGTGCATTTCTTTTCTGCAACAAGCGGGAGCAGACCAGAAGAGAGCCGGTTAACCAGGGAATGTAGCGACACGGCGCCGGCCGTAATGCTATTGGAGGCTGCATACCAGTCAAGGGCAAGGGCAGGGTTCTTCATAACAATGGATTTGTGTTGAAATAAAAAAGTCACCTGATGCCTGAAGGAATCGGATGCG
>Ga0164243_10012552_pt1 | contig 11994 bp, 11 predicted proteins | sample OricompcompostOP_FD_108781 | JGI IMG/M metagenome (GOLD analysis project Ga0164243, IMG submission 108781) | Organic Plus compost microbial communities from Emeryville, California, USA - Original compost - Organic plus compost (OP) | ecosystem: Engineered > Solid waste > Mixed feedstock >...
ATTGTTCAGCAAAATGTCAATATGGCCGTACTTATGTATAATGTCTTGCATCGTGGTGCTCACCTGGTCCTCCCGGGTCACATCCATGGCCCGCAGTTCGAAGGATCCCGTCATGCCCTCAGCTGCTTCCTGCAGGCGTTGCTCCGACCTGGCGGTCAGCACCGTCACCGCGCCTTCCGCTGCGGCCAGCTTCGCCGTCAAGGCCCCGATCCCGCTCGACGCCCCGGTGATCACGACGACTTTGTCCTTTAACATGGCTTCTCGTCCTCCTATAGGAAAACAAGCCGGAACACCCCGAATCAGCGCAGCAGCGCCGTCCAGAGCTTGTTCCCGCCATTTCCCACTTCTGTAGGATAACGTCGCCCGCATGCTCACAGCGGACCAGCATCATGCCCAGGGATCAGCAAACGTAACGCTTGTGCTTCCTGCCGTTATTCCTTGCTGATATTTTAAGATATCATGACCTGAATATCCAGTTCGCCGATTCCGTCCATGAGCAGCGGAATGCTGAGCGCCTTTTGCGGAAGGAACGACTCGATGTGCTCGCTCTTCATCACTCTCGGAGGCGTAATGTCAACTGTGACCCCTTGGTTGGACAAAATCGTGCTGGCATTGCCGCTGATCATATTACCAAGTTCGGAGATGGCGCTCTGGCCCATTTCGTCCATTTCCGTCAGAATGTAACCGCCCATCATCACGGACACCATCCGCAGCGCTACATGCTCTTGAATTCCGAACACGATGTTGCCGGTAAGCTGTCCTGTCATCCCGATTTGAATCCAGATGTGATCCTCGATGATCTCCATGTTCTTCACCCCGAGGCTGCCTGTAGAAGGGGTAACCTGAATCACTTGTTCAATGACGGTCCGGGCGGACTCCAGAAAAGGATTAATGACTTCAGCCTTCATATGTAATTACTGCCCCTTTCACAACGGGTTGGGACATGTCCCAAAAGTCCCATTACCATTGGAATAATTATACTTTAAACCCTGGAATAAATCACGAAAAATTCATGAAACGTCTTCAATCCAGGGTATAAATACCCTTATATATCCGCCGGCTTTCCTATTTAAGAAAGAAAACCGGGATGATTCCCTTTATCTATATCGGTACTTCCGGAGCAATTTTGAAGACCGTGGCGAATTTTGTAGATTGCTTTTTCCAAAAATAAACGAATCACCCGCTGCATCCGCCCGCGTTGCCCTGACTTCCGGAATCCCATATAATGAAAGGATACACTTGTTCGAACTGATCTGCTTGACGGCAGCTATCAACGCCGAAGGAGGAAATGCATGAACATTAGCCAATTGGAGACCCTGATTACCATCTCGAAAACCATGAGCTTCCGCAAAGCCGGAGAGCTGCTCAACTTAACCCAGCCGGCTGTGTCTGCCCAGATCAAAAGTCTGGAGGACGAGTTCAAGACGGTGCTTGTGGACCGGAATCAGCCCGTCACGCTGACCGACCGCGGAGAAGTGTTTCTCAGCCATGCCGAACGGATTCTAGCGATTGTGGAAGAGCTGAAGGAGCGCCTGTACGACCTGGATCAAACACCACAGGGACACATCGTGCTCGGAACCACCACTTCGATAGCCATACAAATTTTACCCAGAGTCCTTTCTTACTTCCAGAACCAGTTTCCACTCATCAAAACCTCTATCATGTCCATGGCTTCATCCCAGATTTACACCAGCGTGGAGAACGGACAGATCGATGTGGGCCTGGGTTATCTGATCGAGCGCAACCCCAATTTGATGACGTCGGTTCTGTACTATGACACGTTCGAGCTGATCGTCTCCCCGCGCCATCCGCTTGCCCGGAAGACGGGCGTCACGATCGATGTCCTCCGGGAAACACCCCTCATCCTGCTGTCTCCTGATACGGTGGGCAGACGGTTTGCCGATGATATTTTAAAAAAGCACGGAATCGAGCCCAATGTCGTCATGGAATTGTCCAGCAGTGAAGAAATCAAGCGGATGGTCGAAATCGACCTCGGCGCGGCGATCATGTCCAAACAGTCGGTCGCGAGCGAGCTCCGCCTCGGCACACTGAAGATCATACCGCTGACCGAACTGGAAGTGAGCCATCCCGTCGGCGTCATTTACAAGTCCGGCAAATACCTGAACTCGGCCATGCAGCAGTTTTTGAGCGACCTGAAAGGCATGCCGGAAACGAACTTCATCAGCTCGGAGTAAACCCGCCGCAGACCTTTGATTCCAACGATTACTGACAAGGAGGAGTACATATGAAATTCGATTTGCATACCCACCACTTCCGCTGCGGGCACGCCGACGGCAATATCCGGGATTACGTGGAAGCGGCGCTGGAGGCCGGGCTTCAAGTCATCGGCATTTCGGACCACACCCCTTATTTTGGTGAGAAAGAGGACCGGGCGTTTCCACGCATCGCCATGGGCAAATCGGAGCTTCAGCATTATGTGCGGGAAGTGCTTGATTTGAAAAAGGAATACGAGGGGCGCATCGACGTGCTGCTCGGCATCGAATCCGACTTTTTTCCGGAGCATGCCGAAACATACAGGAAGGTTCTTGCCGATGTTCCGTTTGACTACATCATCGGCTCGGTACATAGTGTGGGCGGCGTCAGCATCTTTAACAAAAACCGCTGGAAGGGGCTGTCCGAACAGGAGCGCATCCGCGTTAAGGAGGATTATTACCGGCTGATCCAGGACTCCGCCCGAAGCGGCATGTTCCAAATCCTTGGGCATATTGACGCGATGAAAGGCAACTTCCCGGCCTTCTCCGACATTCCCGCCGATGAGATCATTGACGAAACGCTGCAGACCATTGCCGAGTGCGGAATCGCGATCGAAATCAATACATCGGGCAAAACGAAGCTCAGCGGCGGCTGGTATCCGGCGGACGCCATCCTTGAGCGGGCGCTCCACTTCGGCGTGGACGTCACTTTCGGCTCGGACGCTCATGTTCCTGGAAGGGTGGGAGACGAGCGGGACGAAGTAGCCCGGCGCCTGAAGGACATCGGATTCCGGGAATGGGTGTATTTCAAGGGCAAAGACAAAAAGGTGGTTCCCCTCTGAGGGAGCCTCTTTTTTTGCGCAAAAAAAATGAACCCGCACGATCCGGGTCCCAGAACATCATTTATATTTTCAAAAAGGGGGTCATGTGAATAAGTTTACCCGGTCTCTGTTAGAGTCCCATAACAGCAATATTTCATTTATGTTACAAATCTTACCTGATTTCATATGATTGCAGATTTGGCGCATTCTCCTGGTTAGCCGGAAGCTGCAGCCCCTTCCGGTATTCATCATAGGTACGGTCGGTATGAGCGTACACCATCATCTCGACCGGCGCAGCGAAAAACATGCGTCTATGCTGAAAGGTACGGCTGAGCTGCATCCCGTTTTTTTGCATAACCCTGGCCGACGCCGTGTTGACCGCATGGCATCTGCCCTCGATGTGCAGCAGTTTCAGCTCGGTGAAGGCATAGTTCAGCATCAAGCCGAGCGCTTCGGTGGCGATTCCCCTGCCCCAATACGCTTGGGCGAGCATATAGCCGATCATGGCATCGCGCTTCTCCTCACGCCAATGTTGCATCGACACCACGCCGGCCAGCTCGCGCTCGCCATGAAGCCAGATGCCCATGTGCAGCGAGTCTCTGCGGCCGGTGCTCAGCAGCTCCGAGGCGATGCGCCGCGAGCGGGCAAAGCTGAAGAAGGAGCTCTGGGTCACGTATTTGATCACCTGGGGGTCTGCCAGGATATCCAGCAGCCTCGGCGCGTCCTGCGGTTCGATCGGTTTCATCATCAGACGGCTGCCCGTAAGCAAGGGCATCGGCGTTCGTGTGTCCTCATTCAGCACGCTCTTCTCCCCTTCCTTCGCTTGATTCCCTTCGTTTGATTCGAATCGTTACCAGCTTGTCTAACGAGCGCCAGACTGCAGGGTGAAGACGGTAAGCTCCGGCTTGCATAACAAGCGGACGGGAAGGTGGGTCTCCCCGATCCCCCGGTTGACATACAGCGGCATTCGGCGTTCTCCCACTTCGTACATGCCCATGACGTACCGTTTGGATCCCGGAGGTGTCATCAGCGCACCGAGCAGAGGCAGACGCACCTGTCCGCCATGGCTGTGACCGGACAGCTGCAGATCGAAAGGAAACAGGGCAGCGTTACCGGCGTAATCCGGCTCATGCATCAAGAGTAAGGTGAACATGTCGTCCGGAATGCCGGATCTTCCCTTCTGCGGATCGGGAAATCCATGCAGCCAGTCATCCAGGCCGACCACCGCGATGGACTGTCCGCCGCGGTTCAGGAGCTGGCTGCTGTTCTGTAGGACCCGAAAGCCGGCCACCTGCAGCTTATGGCTCACATCCTTGCCGCTCCCTCCCCAAAAATCGTGGTTGCCCAGCACCGCAAATTTGCCTAGAGGGGCATCGATCGAAGCGAGCAGCGGAATATACTCGTTCATCGCCTCCGCACTCGAATCAATGATATCGCCGGTAAAGCAAATCAGCTCGGGAGCTTCCCTGCGAATGGCCTCGACCAGATGCTCGATGTGCTTCTTTCGCGTGTGAAACCCGAGGTGGGCATCGCTGAAATGGACGACTTTCAAGTTGTGAAAAGCCGCCGGCAGCCGCGGACATACCAGCGTCCGGTACACGGTATCCAGCTGTTGCGGCTCCCACAACCACGCATAGGCGCCTGTCAGCAATCCCGCTCCGGCCGCTAGGGCAACGCCGCGCTTCAAAAATTGCCTGCGGGTGAGCCGGCTGCCGGGCAGCTCCGGCTGGGCTGCATCCTGCCGATTTCCCGTTCCCGGATGCGGCGTATTTTTCATGCAGGCGGCCTCCTGTATTGGAATAGAATAGGACTTTCCCCTATTATATCCTTCAGGCCGCCGCTCTTCCAGCAGTGCGGATCACTCCGCCGGAGGCGGTGCGCTGGCTCCGGACAAATGCTGCTGTTCAAAGGGATACGCCGAACGGTTATGCGCAAAGTCCGGGCATGGTGCGGGAAAGTTTACCTCTCCTCCTGACCTGCGCCCTCCGGGCCTTCTTTGAAAATTTTACGGAACACGCTGAGCAACGACATTGCGTAGGCAACCGTAATAAAACTGAAGGCGATCTCCATCACGACGGCACCTCTGGAGGTGTTATCGACAGGCGTGATATCCCCGTAACCGACAGTCGCAAAAGTCGCGACGCTAAAATACAGGAAGGAAATCAGCTGGCTCAGCAAATCATTGCCGATATTTTTGCCGTCGAAGCTGTTATGGCCGAAGAGCTTGTAAATTGACGTGTAGATAACGGTAAAAAAGAGGATGCACGTTAACGTGGCCATGCTGATGCGCGTAATGACGGTTTTAAGCTGCACTTCCTTTTTCAGAGCCGACTCGGCAATCCGGTTGAAAATATACAGCACGTAGAAGATGACCGAGCTCAGGCAGAAAATCAGAATCAAGGCCCGCATCCCGCCTGCCCCCGGTACGACCCGGGCAAGGTCGATCCAGCCGATCAGGTCTTCCAGGGAGACCAGAACATAAATGAGAATTGGCCCAAGCAGGATCGCCTTGCTCGTCCATTTTTTCTCCAACCCGTAAAACACCGCAATCAGGACAACCAAACCGGAAATATTGAGCACCCACATCCACCAAGACATGAGCCATCCTCCTCCATTCTCCCTGCACGTCTTCTGCCTGTAAAGTTTTAGAAGTCTTTATCGTTAGATTACCCCCGCCACAAGGGTTGGACGCACCCCGAGGTATACCAAAAATCCCCTTGCCGGCGAAAAGCTGTCCGCTGACAAGGGGATGATGATGAACGATGATTTATACACCCAGCCACTGTTTGAACATGTGCTTGGTGGTTTGCTTGTTCATTTCTGCGATCGACGTGGTCAACGGAATGCCTTTCGGACAGGAGCGCACGCAGTTCTGCGAGTTGCCGCAGCCTTCGATGCCGCCGTCCTGCATCAGCGCTTCCAGGCGTTCTTCCTTGTTCATTTCACCCGTTGGGTGGGAGTTGAACAGGCGAACCTGGGAAATCGCCGCCGGACCGATAAAGTCGGTCTTGTCGTTTACGTTCGGGCAGGACTCCAGGCAGACGCCGCAGGTCATGCACTTGGACAGCTCATAAGCCCACTGGCGCTTCTTCTCCGGCATCCGTGGTCCAGGACCGAGATCGTACGTGCCATCGATCGGAATCCAGGCTTTCACCCGCTTGAGCGCGGTGAACATCCGGCTGCGGTCGATGACGAGGTCGCGCACGACCGGGAACGTCTTCATCGGTTGAATCCGAATCGGCTGTTCCAGCTTATCGATCAGTGCCGCACACGCTTGGCGCGGCTTGCCGTTGATCACCATCGAGCACGCGCCGCACACCTCTTCCAGACAGTTGGATTCCCAACATACCGGGGCGATCTTTTCGCCTTTGGCGTTGACCGGGTTGCGCTGAATTTCCATCAGCGCGCTGATCACGTTCATTCCCGGGCGGTACGGAAGCTCGAACTCCTCGGTATAGGCAGCAGCGTCCGGGCCGTCCTGACGGGTTATGATAAACTTCACTTTTTTGGAAGATGCAGTTGCTTCCGCCATGTCAAATCCCCCTTCTTTACTTGTCTTTGGAGTAGTCGCGGATCCGTGGAGGGATCAGCGATACATCCACTGCTTCATAAGAAATTTGCGGGCCATCCGGTGTCCACGTCGCTTTGGTCGTCTTGAGGAACTCCTCGTCGTTGCGGTCCGGGAATTCCGGCTTGTAGTGAGCCCCGCGGCTCTCGTTGCGGAGCAGTGCTCCCAGCGTCATCGCTTCGGCCAGCTCCAGCATGTTCCACAGCTGGCGGGTAAACGAAGCGCCCGGATTGTTCCAGCGCGACGTGTCGTTGACGTTGATGTTTTTGTAGCGCTGCTTCAGTTCCTTGATTTTGGCGATCGTTTCTTCCAGCTTTTTATTGTAACGGACCACGGTCATATTGGCGGTCATGATATCGCCGAGCTCCTTATGCAGCCCGTACGCATTTTCCGTGCCGTTCATTTTCAGGATGCCTTCGTATTTGTCCGTCTGCTGCTTCTTATAGCGTTCGTATACGCTTGAAGGTACATCAGCTGAGGATTTTTTCATTCCCTTAATGTATTCCACGGCTTTCGGTCCGGCCACCATGCCGCCGAAGATCGCCGATACGAGCGAGTTGGCTCCAAGACGGTTGGCCCCATGGTATTGGTAATCGCATTCGCCGGCTGCGAACAGGCCGGGAATGTTGGTCATTTGGTTGTAATCGACCCACATGCCGCCCATGGAATAGTGAACCGCCGGGAAGATCTTCATCGGAAGCTTGCGCGGATCGTCGCCGACGAATTTTTCATAGATTTCGATAATGCCGCCAAGCTTGACGTCCAGCTCTTTCGGATCTTTATGGGACAGGTCGAGGTAAACCATGTTCTCCCCGTTGACCCCAAGCCCTTGATTGACGCACACGTCGAAAATTTCTCGGGTCGCGATGTCACGCGGCACCAGGTTGCCGTAGGCCGGATATTTCTCTTCAAGGAAGTACCAAGGCTTGCCGTCTTTGTATGTCCAGATCCGTCCGCCTTCACCGCGGGCCGATTCGGACATGAGGCGCAGCTTGTCGTCGCCCGGAATCGCTGTCGGGTGAATCTGGATGAATTCACCGTTGGCGTAATGAACGCCCTGCTGGTACACGGCGCTGGCCGCGGTGCCGGTATTGATGACCGAGTTGGTCGTTTTGCCGAAAATGATCCCCGGTCCGCCGCTGGCGAGAATAACCGCATCAGCCTGGAACGTATGAATCTCCATCGTGCGCAAATCCTGCGCGCAGATGCCGCGGCAGATGCCTTCGTCGTCGATGACGGCCTGCAGGAATTCCCAGTGTTCATGCTTCGTGACGAGGCCTTCCGTTTCGTGGCGGCGCACCTGCTCGTCGAGCGCGTACAGCAGCTGCTGTCCGGTCGTTGCGCCGGCAAACGCCGTACGGTGATGCTTCGTTCCCCCGAAACGGCGGAAATCAAGCAGTCCTTCCGGCGTACGGTTGAACATAACCCCCATCCGGTCCATCAAGTGGATGATGCCAGGCGCCGCCTCGCACATCGCTTTGACCGGCGGCTGGTTGGCCAGGAAGTCCCCGCCGTACACGGTATCGTCAAAGTGAACCCATGGCGAGTCGCCCTCGCCCTTCGTATTGACGGCACCGTTGATGCCGCCCTGCGCGCACACGGAGTGCGATCTTTTGACCGGAACCAAAGAAAACAAGTGAACATGGACGCCTGCTTCCGCTGCCTTGATGGTGGCCATCAGACCTGCCAGACCGCCGCCCACGATAATAATATTAGATGTTGCCATGCCTGCTCACTCTCCTTAACTTAAAACTGACTTCACGGTATCAATCCATACCGAAGCTTCCTGGAATTCCGCTCTGCGGAAGGCGACCAGGGACAAAATAAACAGCAGTGCTACCAAGACGAACAGCGTCATGCACACATACGAGGATACCCGCTGTGCGCGCGGCCCGACCGTGATTCCCCATGCGACCAGGAACGACCAGAGTCCGTTCGCAAAGTGGAAGGACGCGGATACGACGCCGATCAGATAGAGGATGAAGAATACCGGCTGTGTCACGATATCATGCATAAGGGAGCCTAGCCCTTCGTGAGTCACGTTGCCGAGAGTGATCTGGAACCGGGTTTCGAATACGTGCCAGATGATGTATACGAACGTAATGACACCGGTAATCCGCTGCAGCAAATAACGCCAGTTGCGCTCATAATTGAAGTGTCCGTTATTCGGTTTCGCCTGATACGCGATATACAGCCCATACACGCCGTGGTAGATCAGCGGGAGATAAATCAGCACCCACTCCAGCACGAAAATGAGCGGAAGGTCGTTCAGCAATTTGACGCCAGCGTTAAACCGCTCAGGACCTCCTTCAAATGCGCCAAAATTCGTCAGGGCATGCTCGATGAAAAACAAGGCGAGCGGAATGACCCCAAGAAGCGAATGAAGCTTTCTGGCATAGTAACCTTTCATAAATTGACGTGCCCCTTTCTTCATAGTACAACGTTTTCATAATTCATTATTCGACATCATTCTGCCACCCTTTTTCTAACCTGTGAACAACTTGTGGCACTTTTCATGTTACTCTTTTTTTTCTTATAATGGAATTGCAATATAATTATTAAACGTTATAATGTAAATGCATAAGACCTGCGTTTAGCGGAAGTTTTTATTGCGATATAAGGAAGCTCTGTCTCCGTAGCCTATTCGTTCTTATATCTAAAGCCAATCAATTGTCGATGTAACTTCACAGAAGACAGACCACACCTATAACCATCTTACCCCAAGCAGCCCCAGTCCAAAAGTTTCATGGAGATGAATGACATGTTTGAAGATCTGGATGTATTCGCCACGGTGGTGGAGCAGTCGAGCCTGAACAAGGCCTCGAAGCTGCTGAATTTGTCCCAGCCCGCCCTCTCGCGCAAAATTACCAAGCTGGAGGACGAGCTCGGCGTGCAGCTGTTCAATCGCCGCGGCAAGCGCCTTGAACTGACGGCCTTCGGCCAGTCGGCCTATACCTTTGCCCTGGAGCAGCGGCAGCAGCAGCAGAAGTTCATGCAGATGATCGCCAAGTACAAAGGGGACGATCAAATTTCGGTGACGCTCGGAGCCAGCCTGACCACGCTTCAGACGACGCTGCCGCCTTTGGTGAACGCGTTTATGGAGAAGCACCCTTCCGCTGAGCTGAAGCTGGTCACCGGGAAAACGCACGAAATCGTGTCGGCCGTCCGCGACAAGAAGCTGGACGCAGGCATCGTCGCCTCTTCCATCGAAGAGCCCGGCCTGCGCTGCACGCCGCTGTTCGACGACCACCTGGAGCTGGTGCTTCCCCGCAATCACAGGCTGTGCGGCCAGGATAACGTGAGCATGGATATGCTTCACGGCCTGCCGATGATTATTTTCTCAACCGGAACGTGGTACCGGAAATTGACAGACGAATTGTTCCACCGGGCCGGCGTCGTTCCGGACATCCGGATGGAAATGGATTCATTTGAAGCGATCGTCCGGCTTCTGCCCGCCTGCAGGGCGGCGGCACTGCTGCCCAAGTCGTATTTGCGCAGTCAGCTGCTGGACGACAACGATCTGGCGATTCTTCATATTCCCGATCTGCAGGAAACGCGGCGCACCACCTCGCTTGTCTACTCCGAAAACGGGGGACTGAGCGCCGGGGCGCGCCGCTGGATCGAAGAAACGAAAAAGATTTTCGGCCGCACCCGGGATGAGTAACGGGCGCCGCATATCAAGAGCCGTCAAGACGGGATTCCCCCGCTCCTGACGGCTCGTATCATGTTACAGGCTATTTCTTCCCCATGGGCCTGGAAGCCGCCGGCTCTGCCTTGACCTCAAGGCCCAGCTTGCGGGCGACAAGTCCCGTGGTGCTGGCCTGCAGAAGAATCGTCAGCATAATCGCCATGAACGTCACGGCCGAGATAACATCGGCGTGGGCTACGCCCATGCCGGCGATCATGCCCGAAAGGGCGGCGGGAATGACCCCGGTCTCCCGGACCCACATCATGAACAGCAGCTCACGCCAGGACCATTTGACCTTGCGGTCGGGCAGGGCGCAGAGCAGAATCGTGATGGGCCGGGCGATGACCATCAGCACCAGGACCGCCGCCAGGCTTGGCCAGAAGTAATCGCCAAGCACCCGGAAGTTGACCTGGCTGCCGAGCAGGATGAAAATCAGCATCCGCATCATGACGCTCGTATTGTCCGCAAACGATGCGGTCTCCTCCAGCTTATCGTCCATTGACAGCCCGAACGTATCCGCGTTCCCCCAAATCAGCCCGGCCACGAAGGTCGCCATAAATCCGCTGACATGAATCAGGTCCCCTATTAAATAAGAAGAAAGTGCGACGACGATCATCGTGATCGTCGTGTAGTCTTTCAGAACGCCAAGCCGGAAATGGGCAACGAGATACGTAAGAATCATAGATACGACAGCGCCGACGAGAATGCCGCCGACGGCGGTTTTTAAGAAATCCCAGGTCATCGTCCCGATATGTAAGGAACCGCTGCCCGTCACCGCGGCCAGCAGCGCAAAGGTCAGAATCGAGCCGGTCGCGTCGTTGAAGGCAGACTCGCTCTCCACCGTCTCCCGGACTCTTTCCTTGATCTTTACCTGCTTGAACACAGGAATGATCGAAGCGGGGTCGGTCGAGGCAATGACGGCGGCGGCCAGGAAGGCAAAAAGCCAGTCCAGCCCGAACAGGTAATGCACGGCCGTTCCGACGATCAAGGTCGTGACGATGACGCCGGGAACGCTCAGCATGGAGAGTGTGATCCATACCTTCCGCAGCCCGCTCAGCTTCAGGTTCCGGCCGCCGTCAAACAGAATGAGCGCCGAGCCGACGGAGAGGATCAGCTGGTTGATCAGCGAGCTGCTTGCCTCGTTGATCAGATGCAGCCCCTGCCCAAGCAGCATGCCTGCCACGATAAACACAGCAACGTCGGGAAGCCTGAGCCAGGAGGCCAGTCTTCCGGACAGCATGCCGACGGCAATGATAAACAGCAGCAGTATTAAAATGTGATGAATGATTTCGGTCGTCGGGGATTCCATGTCTGTCTCACTTCCAGATTTACGATTTGACGTTCACCGCTTCGCTCTCGAAGCGGTCGATATTGCTGTTAGAGCCAATAATGACCATGATATCCCCCGCATGCAGCTGGTCCATCGCCGTCGGCGCAACGATGATTCCCTCAGGACGATGAAGTGCGACGATGCTGCAACCGTACCGGCTTCTCGTATTGACTTCGCTGAGCGTCTTTCCGTTCAGGCATTGCGGTACGGTCATCTCCACGATGCTGTATTCTTTGGACAGCTCAATGTAATCCAGCAAATTCGGCGTCACGAGCTGATGCGCCACCCGGATGCCCATATCCCGCTCCGGGAAGATCACCCGGTCCACGCCCAGTTTGGACAAGGCTTTGCCGTGCAGCATGGAGATGGCCTTC
>Ga0164243_10012553_pt1 | contig 11993 bp, 12 predicted proteins | sample OricompcompostOP_FD_108781 | JGI IMG/M metagenome (GOLD analysis project Ga0164243, IMG submission 108781) | Organic Plus compost microbial communities from Emeryville, California, USA - Original compost - Organic plus compost (OP) | ecosystem: Engineered > Solid waste > Mixed feedstock >...
ATGGTGCTGATCCCCTGCTGTGTCCGATGAAGCCGCCAAGCTCTCGAATCACAGTTGAATCAGCGCCATGCGCTTCGTCCATCCAAACTCAACCGGACAGCCGTGGCTTTATGCCGAAGATCCAGCTCTTCCCTTCGCTCCGATAGAGACCTAGGCCCTCGGAACAAACCCACGGATGACACTCGCTGGCGCTGCGGGCGTTGCCTCACTTTGCCGCGAAGCGGCCAGGCGCCAAGGGCGCCCGGCGCGAGCGCCGTCGATCAGCTTGCGCGCCATCGGCGGCACACAAAGCTTCTCTCAGCTCGTGTCAATACTAATTCAAAGCCAGCAGCTTGGCGTCGTCGTTGAGCACGTACATGCGCCCCTGCGCGACCACCGGCGCGATGTAGTACACCCCGCCCAATTCCTTCTGGCCGATGATGCGGCCCGTGGTCGCCTCGACGCCCACCAGCGTGCCCGTCGAGGACGTGAGCCACAGGTTGCCGCCCGCCAGCGTCGGCCCAGCCCATGCGCCGGTGCCTGGCAGCTTCACGGTCCACTGCGTCTTGCCCTCGTTGCGCGACAGCGCCATCAACTGGCCCTGCGTATCGACGACGAACACGCTGCCGCCCGCCACCCATGGCGTCTGCGTACCGGGCACGTTGATCGACCACAGCCGCTCGCCGGTTTCCGCATGCGTAGCGATCATGCGTCCGGCGTGGCCAATGGCGAACACGACGCCATTGTCGATCGCTGGACGCGCGGCATCGCTCATCGACGCAACCTGCGAGGTCGTGCGACTGCGGGCAAGGTTCTCCGTCCACATCGTGGAGCCGTCGGAGACCTTCAGCGCCACGAGGTCGCCGGAGGGATAGGGAACGACAACGACATCTCCGTTGACGGCCGGGCTCGCGTTGTTGATCAGGCTCGCCTGCTGCGGCGCGCCGCGCACCGACCACAGCTCCCCACCATCGGCACCGGCAAGACAGAAGAAGCGGCCATCGAGCGTGATGACGAACACGCGGTCGCCGACCGCCGTCGGCGAGGACCGCACCGGCGCCTCGAGTTGCTTCTCCCAAAGAACCTTGCCGCTCGCCGGATCGAGGGCAACCACGTTGCCATACCCGGTTGCCGCATAGAGCCGCCCGCCATCCGCGGCGAGACCTCCACCGAATCCACCGCCACTGCTGCTGCCGCCGAGCGAGAGCGAGTACCAGGGACCGCTCGACTCGCGCTTCGGCTTCAGCGCCGCGCGCCAGACGGCAGAGCCGCCGCTGGTCGAGAACGCACTCACCGTGCCCTCTGCATCGAGCGTAAACACGTGGCCGCCGAAGATGACAGGACGCGCCGTCAGACGTCCGCTGCTGCCCGAGCCCGTGCCTGCGTCAGCGCTCCACGCCACGTTGGTGCCGCCATTGAAAGCCAAGTTGCCAGGGGCGTTGTTCGCATCGCCTCCAGGCTGCGCCCAATCGTCATTGACGCGGGCAGCAGGCAACGTCATCGGTGCAAAGCCGTCCGCCAGTTCCCCGGTCTCGAGCCCCTGGTTCGACTGCATGACCGGAATGCGCTTGCCCGGCAGGGGCACAGACTTCTCCGCAAACGGGTTGAGGCTCGACATCTTGGGCAGCGACGGCCCCTCGCCGGCACAGCCCGCCAGCAGCACGAGGGAGGACAGTCCCGCGCCGATCAATCCGCTCCGCTGCGCCACCCGTCCCCTCATCCTTATTTCCCCACCTAGTCCTTCTTGGCTGGCGGTGTTGCATCCTTTGGCGGCGCTGCCGTGGCAGCCGGCGCCGAAGCCGGCTCACTTGCCTTGCTGGCGAGCTCCCCGGCCGCGATCTCTGCCATGACGATCTGCGCCCGCTCCGAAACGCTTTGCGGAGTCTGCTGGTCGACGAGCAACGGCGTCAGGATCGAGCGCGCCTCGCTCGTCTTCCCGGCCTTGAAGGCGGCGAGGCCAAGCAGCTCGCGGGCGCTGTAGCGCCAAGCACTTGTATCAGCCATCAGAGGCGTGAGCTGATTCTCGATGTCGGTAAAGTCGCTGTCGCCGATGCGCAACCCGGCGGCCTGTAGACGAGCAAACTCGCGCAGCACGACGTCACCGTTGCTGCTCGCGGCAAGCGCGTCGTAGGCGGCGAGCGCCTCTGCCTTCTTACCCTCCTTGGCGAGCAGCCCGGCCACCTGCAACTGCGCCAGGGCGCGATAGCCTCCGGTCCCGTCACCGGCAAGCTTTTCGAACTCCTTTTCGGCGCTGCCGTCCTTCTTCTCGTTGAGAAGCAGCAGTGCATCCTCGTACCGCGTCCCGGATGCCTGCGCCTCGGCGATCTTGCGGCCTTCCCAATACTTGAAGCCGGCAACGCCGGCCACGATCAGAGCAGCAGCGATAATGATGTAGGTGCCATACTGCTTCCAGATCTTCTCGAGGCGTTCGCGCCTCAGTTCGTCCTCGACTTGACGGAGAAGATCGTCGTCCTGCTGTGCCATCGCTTGCTCTTTTCAGCCCTGAACCTTGGCGCGTTTCTTGTTCGAGGTCTCATCGAAGCCCTTGGCCGGGCTTTCGGGAGCCGCATACATAGCCGACGGCATCCTCTGCGCAAGCGAATGATCGGCCTAGAGCCGCTCTCGGCAACCCGCGTGGGTCCCCTCAGGCTTTGCTGCTTGGCGTTTTCGACTTTTTCGTGGCTTTGCCGCCAGTTGCACCGACATGCTCGACCGACCGCCCCGGCTTCGCAGGGGCGCCCTCCAACATGGCGTAGGTGTGCTCGGGGGTGGGGAAGGCGCGCGCGCGCACGTCATCGGCATAGGCGCGGATGGCATCCTCGATGGCCTCGCCGACCTTGCCGAACTTCTTCACGAAGCGCGGCACACGCGGGCTGAGGCCGAGCATGTCCTCCATGACGAGGATCTGCCCGTCGCAGGCGGACGAGGCGCCGATACCGATCGTCGGAATGGGGATGGCAGCCGTGATGCGCTCGGCCAGCGGCTCAGTCACCGCCTCCAGCACAATGGCAAACGCACCCGCCTCGGCAACCTGGCGGGCATCTTCCTCGATGGAAGCCCATTCCTCCCGATGGCGGCCCTGAGCCTTGAAGCCACCGATGACATTCACCGATTGCGGCGTGAGCCCGATATGCGACATCACCGGGATGCCGCGCTCGACGAGATAGCGGATCGTCTCGGCCATGCGCCGCCCGCCTTCGATCTTCACCGCGCCGCAGTCCGTTTCCTTCATCACCTTGGCACAGTTGCGAAAAGCAACCGGCGGGCTCTCCTCGTAGGAGCCGAATGGCATGTCGACCACGACGAGAGCATGCCGTGCCCCGCGCACCACCGCGCGCCCGTGCATGATCATCAGGTCGAGCGGCACCGGCACCGTCGTCTCAAAGCCGTGCATGACCATGCCGAGACTGTCGCCGACGAGCAGAAAGTCGCAGTAGCGGTCGGCGATGGCTGCCGTGTGCGCATGGTACGCGGTGAGCGCCACGATCGGCTCGCGACGCTTCTTCATCGCCGCGATATCGGGCGCCATCAGCCGCTTCTGGTTGCTGTGCACAGACATCTTTTCTGTTTACTCTGTTGACCGGCCGGCGCTGCCACAACCTAGTGCTCGGCGGCCCAATAGACCAGAGGTGCCGGGCCGAGCCTTTCGGACAACGTGGAAAGGAATTGGTTTTCAGCATCTTGATAACAAATATTTAGTATTAAAATCATCATATAGAGCGAACTCTTCAGTTACACTTTCAAAATCACCGGGGGCTTCCTTGCTGAAGATTGCCAAAAGTGGCGTTGGCGCCGGTGCCGGCAGCCTACGTATTTCCGCGGTCGCAGTGTTCCTGGCTGCTGGCCTTGTGGCCGCAGCACCCGAGCGCGCCGAGGCGCAGCTCTTCCAGTGGGGCGGATGGGGCAACTCCAGCTCCTGGAAGCCCAAACCGCGCCGCGCCCGCCGCGTCGTGCCGCGCTACGTCGAGCCCGCCGATGAGAAGCCGACATCGGCACTCCCCAAGCCGACCGGCCCACTCGTGCTCGTCGTCTCGCTCAACAACCAGACCGTCACCGTCTATGACGACGACAAGGTGATCGCCAAGTCGCCGATCTCCAGCGGCATGACGGGCCATCCGACGCCCACCGGCGTCTTCTCCATCCTCGAGAAGAATCGCGTCCACCACTCCAACCTCTATGGCGGCGCGCCGATGCCGTTCATGCAGCGCGTCACCAACTCGGGCGTCGCACTGCACGCCGGCGATCTCCCTGGCTACCCGGCATCTCATGGTTGCATCCGCCTTCCTTACAGCTTCGCACGCAACCTGTTCGGCATCACCGACGTCGGCGCCCGCGTCATCATCAGCGACCAGGACCTGACCCCGACCGAGTTCAACAGCCCCCACCTCATCGCGCCGCTCGCGCCGGACACCGCCGACAACGGCACCGGCCCCGTGCCGGCCGCCGCCTCGGGCGTGCAGACGAACATCTCCAACATCCTCTCCAGTCCTGCAGCAGCCGCCCCGGCAGAACAGCGCACGCGGGCGATGGGCGCGGCACGGCGCGCGGCCGAGCGCAACCGCCTCGCCGCCGGCATCACCGCCGCCGAGACCGCAAAGGCAGCCGCCGACGATCAGGTCAAGGCCGCAACCACCGCCGCCCAGGACGCCAAGGAGACGATCCGCAAGGAGCGGAACGAGGCGGAGAAGCTCGCAGATGCCGCCCGCAAAGCCGCCAAGGCGGCAAGCGCCGCTGCCTCGCGCTTCACTGACATCACCGCCAAAATGTCCAAGCTCGACATCAACAAGCTCGACTCCGCAACGCTGGAAAGCAAGCGTGCGGAGGAGGTCGCCGAAGAGACGAAGATGCTCGACGCCGCCGACGCCGCCAAGGCCGCACAACGCGCTGCCGACGCGCAGGCCGCCAAGGCCAAGCAGGCCATCGCCGATGCCGCAGCGCTCGAAAAGGCACGCAAGGTCGCCATCGACGACGCAGCCAACGCCGCGACCGCGCTTGCCGCCGCCAAGGACGCCCTCGCCGCCGCCGAAGCACTCGAAGCGCGCAAGGGTTACCCCGTCTCAGTCTTCATCAGCGGCAAGACCGGCCGCCTCGTCGCCAAGCTGGGCTTCATCCAGGTGATGGACGTGCCGGTGACCATCTCCGAGCCGCGCGAGCCGCTCGGCACCCACGTGCTCACCGCCACCGCCTTCACCGATGGCGAGAAGGCGCTGCGCTGGAACGCGGTGACGCTGAAGCCTAACGAGACGGCGCAATACTCGCGTCGCAAGAAGCGCCGCCACGAGGACGAGGCGCCTGTCCTCGCCGCCGGCCATGATGCCGACGCCGCAACCGCGCTCGAGCGCATCCAGATCCCCAGGGAGGCCGAGGAGCAGCTCGCCGAGCTGATGAAGCCCGGCTCGTCCTTCATCATCTCCGACTATGGCCTCAGCCGCGAGACGAGCAACCGCACCGAGTTCGTCGTCGAGCCCTGGCGCAGCCGCCCCGACAGCTCCGAGTCGCGCTACTACTAGCGGCTCCTCCACCCGGGTCGATGGCCCTCACTGGGGGCCATCACGGCAGTCGCCTCTGTCGCTCCGGCGGCGACTGCACGATGTCAACGCTATCGCCGATAGAGACGCAGCCGCCCTCGATCACCTGACAGGTGACGCCGCCGCGCCAGTTCGGGTGCAGCGCCTTGCGCAGCCCCTCGCGCGCCGCGTCCATGCGCGCACACGGCGTCGTCGGATAGGTGACCTCGAGCAACGCCGAGCCGATACGCAGCGTTGCCCCAATGGCACGTGGCAAACGCACGCCCTCGACCAGCAAGTTGGCGCGCCGCGTCGTCCAGTCGAGGTCACCGGTCTCGACGCCCGTCATCGCCAGGTCGGCAATGGCTGCCTCCCAGTCCTCCCGGCAGAGGATGGTCACCGCCCGTCGCTTGAACTTGGCACCCTTGTGGTCGCCGGCAACGCCCCTGTCGGTGCTGATCTCCACGCTGTCGACCGTTTGCATCGGCGCGAACCGCGCCGGCCGCCAGGCTATTCCGATCAGCCGCCCGCTCATGCGAGCGGCGAGATGCCGATCACCAGCTCATGCAGATAAAGCACGATCGCCGCATAGAGCGCGCCGCCGAGCGCGAGCACGATGACGTCGTTGATCCACGGCCCGCTGCCCCTGCCAAGCGGGCCGAGATCGCCGCGCCGCTTCACCGAAATCCGATCATAGACGGCGAAGACGAGGAAGCTGCCGAACAGCACCAGCGAGGCGAGATCGCCGTTGGCAAGGAGATGCGCCAAGGCCCACGCCTTGATCGCCACCAGCAGCGGATGCTTGAGCCACACGTGGATGTGCGAAGGCACATACGCCGCGACGAGCGAGATCATGGAGAACAGCATCAGCGGCAGCGCGATGTGACGCGTCCAGATCGGCGGATCCCATAGTATGGGGTTCTTGCCCGGATGGAGCTGCAGCTTGTGAAAGCCAAGTACGATCAGCGTAAGGCCAATCAGCGATGCCACCGTGAAGAGCGCCTTGTAGCCGCCCTCGCCGAACCGCGCGACGAGGCCGTTCTTCAGCTCGACATTCGTCGGGACGAGGTGGATCGCGAAGAACACGATAAGACCAAGCACCATCACCAGCATGTTGCCCTCCCGAGGGGATTGTCACGGCGCACGAATCGTTGCCACGCTGCCGCCATCTCGCCAGGTTCTTGTAGTGGCGAGGGGCGTCGGCCGCTAGGGCACACCGGTTGCCCGAATGGTCGCGGGGAGTTGCAGCATAGCGTTTTATGGTGTCGTCATGCGTATCGTGCACTCGTCTGACGCGTCTGTCCCTCGCCAGTCTTTCCCGGCCCGTGCTCCGCAGTTGCGTCTCGTTTCGGGTGTCGAACCCGAAAGTGCTTACGCCGCCACGTCTTTCGCGGATCAGACGCCGATGAACGTCAGCGCCCCGACGCCCGACTTCGACGCTCCGGAGGAGCATCAGCTTGCCGATGACATCGCGCGCGCGATGCATGATCGGCCGCTGCTGAGCCGGCTGGCGCGCGTCGAGGAAAAGCACGGCGGAGGCGAAGCCTTCATTGCTGAAGCAACGACACAATACGCGCCAGAACCGCAACCGCCCCCCGAGCCGGCAACGCTCCTGCCAGAGATCGATTTGCGGTCGCTCGGCGAGGTCATCGACGACCTGCACGATGTGCCGGCGCCCCCACCCAGCACCGACTGGCTCGCCAACGCCCGCCGGGCGCACCGCCAATCGCAAGTGCGCCAGGCGGTGGCCTGGGCAACGACACTGGGGATAGCCTTGGCCATCATCGGCCTCGCGCTGCTCGTGCTGCGCGTCTAGCACGCCGCCGCACGCCCATCGCGCTCGGCCGCCAACGGCGGCAAGGACCCGAGGGGTCCCACGCCGTGGGCCGCGGCCTTCAGCTTGCGCGACCCTCACCGCATGCAAAGCTTCTCTCCACTCGCGTCACCACTAGGGAAGAAACCCCTTGTCGAGGTTCAGCGACTGACGCGCCCTCTCGCGGCCCTTGCCGTCGCGATGCGTCGCGGTCCAGGCGATGTGCGTGCCGGCCTCCAGCGAGGTACGTGAACGCAAACCGACGGCAACAGTCTCGCCGGCTGCAGCCGAGATCGGCTCCAGCAGCGGAAAATAAAGCTGCTCCCAATGTGTGCGCGGCGCGTCGGGCGCCGTCGAAAGTTGCACGCCCGGCACCAGCTCGACCGTCCACCAAACGGCAAAGCCGTAGACCGTCACCGCTTTGCCTAGCTTCCAGCTCGCTTCGCCCTTGCGGCCCGACCGGCCGTCGCTGCCGAGCTCGACCGCATCCCAGGCTTTGCCGTCGAGAAGCTCGACCGGCTTCAGGGTGCGAACGTATATGTTGTTGAGGCTCATGCCCCTCGCGACGGAGAGGTCGAAGCCCGTGCCGTCCCACGCATCGAACTCGCGCTGAATGCGATCGCTGACGACCGGCGCCACGAACTGCTCGACCCGCCGCGGAATGATCACGCCGCGCGGCTTCAAAAAGCGCTTCTTGGCGTCGGCCAGCGTCTCGATGATGTGCTCCTCGAACGCGTAGTTGCCGAGCGTCTCGGATACGACGACGTCGACGCGCGGCGGATCGACCATCTCGGTTGAGTGGCAGGGAATGAGGTGGCAGTTGCGCACACCATTGGCCTTCAAGATCTTGGCCGCGACGCCCGCCACCTCTGCCGCCTCGTAGAGAAACACCTCACGCGCGCCGAGCTTTGCCGCCATCAGCGCCAGCAGACCGGTACCGGTGCCGATGTCGGCTACGGTCGTCTCGCCCTTCTTGATCACGGCGCGCAACGCCTTCTCGAAGGCCGCGTTGCGCACGCGGTCGGCAATCAGCGTGCGATGATATTCGATGCGCATCGGCTATAGACTGAGCTGGGGGCCACGGATCTGGTACAGCACCAGTGCCGTAGCGACGGCGAGATTGAGCGAGTCGAGCCCGCCCGCCATCGGAATCTTGACGAGGCGGGTGCATGCCGCGGTGAGCTTCCCGCTCAGTCCCGGCCCCTCGCTGCCCATGAGCAATAGCGTCGGCGCGCGATACTGCACGGCGCGAAAATCTTCCGTCGCATCGAGATGCGTGCCGACGATATCGCCGGGCCACCCATTCAGCCACGCAAGGAATCCCTCGCGCGATAGGCGCACCAGCGGTGCCGCGAACACCGAGCCCATGGTCGCCCGCACGCACTCGTGCGAATAGGGATCGCAACTCGCGCCGATGAGGATCACGCCTGCGGCACCGACCGCATCCACAGTGCGGATGATGGTCCCGAGATTGCCTGGATCACGCACCTCCTCGAGCGCCAGCCACACCGCCTCGTGCGGCACGCGCGCCGCCGCCGGCGGCTCGACCCAGCGCTGCCTGAAGACGCCGAGCATGCTCTGCGGATTGTCCTTCGACGACAGCTTGCCGAGCACCGCCTCCGAAACCTCGAGGCACTCGACGCCTGCTCCGAGCGCCCAGGCAACGAGCCCCTGCGCCACACCACGAGTTGCACTGCCAGCGCGATAGATGAGCGTCTCGGGCGTAAAGCCGTTGTCGCGCGCGGTGACGAGCAGCGATGTCCCCTCGGCGACGAACAGCCCCGTCTCCTTGCGCTCCTTGCGCATCTCGAGGGCGCGGATCGCCTTGACGCGCTCGTTCTGCAGGCTGGTGATCGCTTTCGGCTGCAGCGTCATCGCTCACTCCAGCGGGTGAAGAGCGACGTCGGCACGGCACGGGTTCCGTTCGCCTCGCGAATGGCAAGCTCGCCGGATTGGAAGTTGCCACCGCGGCCGGCCAGCACCTCGCGGCAAAGCTGGTCGAAAGCCAAAGCCGAGGCACGGATGGCATAGACGGTGAGCACCAGAGAAGCACCCGGCGCGAGCAGCGCGGCGCAATCCTTCATCAGCGGCGGCAGACTCGTGAACAGGTCCCAGACCTCGCCGTCAGGCCCGCGCCCGAACTTCGGCGGATCGACGAGGATGATGTTGTACGTCTTGCCGCGCCGCACCTCGCGCGCGACGAACTTCGCCGCGTCATCGAGGATCCAGCGGATCGGCGCCGCCGTCAGTCCGGAAGCCGCCTGGTTCTCCTTCGCCCAACTGATGGCCTTCTTTGAAGCGTCGACGTGCGTCACGTGCGCACCGGCGGCTGCCGCAATGAGGGAAGCGGCCCCCGTATAGGCAAAGAGATTGAGCACCCGTGCCGGCTCGCCACGCTTCTCGGCGATGCGCGCCAGCATCCAGTCCCAATGCGGCATCTGCTCGGGAAAGAGTCCCATATGGCGAAAGCTCGCCAGCCGGCACAGCATCGTCGCTGCGCCGACTTTGACCGGCCAGCTTTCGGGAACCGGCTTGTCGATGCGCCAGCGCCCTTTGTCTTCCTCGTCGTCACCGGAGAACACGGCGTGCGCCTTGCGCCACGCGCGCTCATCACGCGCCGTCCACAGCGCCTGCGGCTCCGGCCGATCGACGATGACGGAGCCGAAGCGCTCAAGCTTGCGGCCACCGCCGCTGTCGAGCAACGCATAGTCGGCGAACCCCGCCGATTGGATCAGCTCCAGGTGCGCTGCAAAATGGTCCGGCGCCGAACTCGGTGCGCGTTTCCTGATGTCCGTCGTCACGCCTCGTCTGCCCGCCCGCAAAAACCGCGTCCTTGTCGTCTACTGCAACGCATCGCAATCAAAATGCCCGCAGCCTACTTGGTGATGCATTAGCCTAAACCGCCGTTAATCGCACATGGCGATTTCGAACCCGCCCGGATGGCAGCATGCTGCCGGCGCTTCGAAACCATCTGGGTCAACTCATGGAGGCATCCATGACCACATGTGCCTGCGGCAATTGCCAGTTCTTCGATACGCACAGCAAGCCTGCCAAGCAGATGAAGCATGAAGGCGGCCTTTGCCGCTATAACCCGCCACTCGCGCAGTCGGGCGGCGGTACGCCTGGGGTCTGGCCGCTGGTCGACACCAGGGATTGGTGCGGCCACTTCGCCGCCACCGTCGAGCGCTTCATGACCGCCGCCGAGTAGCCTCGACGCAACAATCCACGCCAAGCGCGGACCTGGCGGAACATCCGTTCATCTCTCCGTCAGGTTCGCGGATGTACTACGGCGGCATCAAGTGCTCGATGCCGGGCCGGCGACGGATTGTTCATCGGCCTCCCGTTATGTTCGATGTGGCGCGGGGCTTCGGCCTCGAACAGCCGCAAGCATCGTGGCCCAGTGTATTCGCGGTAGCGCCGCAGCACTGGGCCACCTGCTTGCCTTTTGACATTTGCCCGCATCGCCGAGCCCTCCCGCAACAATCACGACGAAACAACAGCTTCGCCTGTCATGCGGCGCGCCGCCCATTTTACGTGCCGCTGCATGCAACGGAATCGCTCCTCTCGCGCGTTGTAGCGCCGTCCCGCTTAGGGGGACAGGAACGGGAGTGAGACATGAACATGAAGCACGCATGGATGTTGCTCGGCATCGTCGCGGCAGGCTTGGCAGTTCAGCCTGCGACCGCCCGCGACCGCGACCATGATCGGGGTCACGACCATTGGGAACAGCTCGGCTGCCAGAAGGTCGGCTTTCTCGTCGATCACGATGCCATCAGAGTCGGCCGCCGCGAGGGAACATTCAAAGCCATCCGCCTCGATGTCTCCGGCAACGCCGTCTACATGAACGACCTCAAGGTGATCTACGGCAACGGTGCGCCCGACGACATTTCCGTGCGCTCCGAGATTCGTGAGGGCGGTCAGACGCGTCCGCTCGACCTCAAGGGCCGCGGCGAGCGTGCCATCGACCGCATCGAGATGACCTACCGCGCCAAGCCAAACTTCAAGGGTTCGGCGACCGTCTGCGTCTTCGGTCTGACCTGATCTTTTTGGGTCCGGCGCACCCGCGCCGGACCACCTCGCCTCGACTTAGTCCGAAGGCCCCTCATCTGCACTTCGCCGCACAGCGGGCCAGGGCCCAAGGGGCCCCGCGCCAAGGCGCGGCCATCAGCTCGCATGACCATGGCCGCATGCAAAGCTTCACTAACCTCGTGTCGCCAATCTAAGCACTCTAGTCGATATCGGCGACCTCGATGGGACCGCCGCCCTTGATGCGCTGCGCCAGCGCACTTTCGATGAAGGGATCGATGTCGCCGTCGAGCACCGCCGCGGGATTGGTGCTCTGCGTGCCGGTCCGCAGGTCCTTCACCAATTGATACGGCTGCAGCACGTAGGAGCGGATCTGGTGGCCCCAGCCGATCTCCGTCTTGCTCGCCGCTTCCGCGTTGGCCTTTTCCTCGCGCTTCTTGAGCTCCTGCTCGTAAAGACGCGATTTCAACATCGCCCAGGCGATCGCGCGGTTCTTGATCTGCGAGCGCTCCTGCTGGCTGGCGACGACAATCCCGGTCGGGATGTGCGTGATGCGCACCGCCGAGTCCGTCGTGTTGACATGCTGGCCGCCTGCGCCCGAGGACCGATAGGTGTCGATGCGGCAGTCGCTTTCCTTGATGTCGATCTCGATCTCGTCGTCGATCACC
>Ga0164243_10012554_pt1 | contig 11992 bp, 11 predicted proteins | sample OricompcompostOP_FD_108781 | JGI IMG/M metagenome (GOLD analysis project Ga0164243, IMG submission 108781) | Organic Plus compost microbial communities from Emeryville, California, USA - Original compost - Organic plus compost (OP) | ecosystem: Engineered > Solid waste > Mixed feedstock >...
CGGTCACGCGCGTGAAAGACATGTGCGTGGGTAAGCGCGCATCAGCGCCTTGCATGCGAAGCGGACGGCGAGCCGAACAGATCGCGGATGACGCCACGCAGCCAAAGGCTGCCTTGATCCTTCGCGAAGCGTTTGTGCCAGAATTGCGAGACGGTGAACGAGCCGATGCCCGGCGGCAGCGCGGCCGCGCGCACCTGGCCGAGATCGGCATAGACCTGTCCCAATTGCCGCGGCACCACGCAAATCAGGTCCGTGTGGCTGATGATGTTCGGCACCGCGAGGAAGTGCGGCACCTGCACCGCGACCTTGCGCTGGCGGAAGGCGCGCGCGAGCGCTTGCGCCCGCGGGTCTCCGCTCGCCAAGAATAGACTGTCCGAGCCGAACTCCTGCCGGCCGACCACGAGATGCCATTCGGAGACGAATTGCGTGAGGCTGATGCGCTTGCCGATGCGCGGATGATCCGGCCGGACGATGCCGACGAACGTTTCCTGAAAGAGGTCGTCGCGGATCAGGTCTCCGGCCGTGTCGATCCAGCCGATGGCGAGATCGATGCCGCCGGAGGTCAGCTCATCGTGTACGCGCGGCCGCACGAGGCGTCGCACCGAGAGCCTGACGCCTGGCGCGATCTCCTGCAGCTTCTCGATGAGGCGCGGCAGGTAAACGATCTCCCCGATGTCCGACATCATGACGTTGAACGAGCGCTGCGCCTGGCTCGGCGAGAACGATGTACCCGACTGCAGGATGTTCTGCACGGAATCGAGCGCCTGCGCGACGGAAGAGAATATCTGCTCCGCGCGGTGCGTCGGGCGCATGCCGCCGCGCGTGCGAATGAAGAGGGGGTCGTCCAAGCTTTCACGCAGTCGCCGCAACGACAGGCTGATCGCCGGCTGGGAGAGGCCGAGCCGGTCCGCCGTGCGCGTCACGTTGCGCTCCTGCATCAGGGCTTCGAAGACCACCAGCAGATTGAGATCGATGTTTCGAATATTAATCATGCAAATAATATAAATTGGAACATCAAATTGGACAAATAATAATCGGAGCGCAAGATGCCCCCCAGAAACCGTTCAGGGAGGCCGTGATGGCGAAGTATGAAACATTGAAGGTCGACAAGAATGATGGGATCGCCATCATCACGTTGAACCGACCCAGCAAGCGTAACGCGATGAGCCCGACGCTGCACCGCGAAATGACGCAGGCGCTGGAGCAGCTGCGCAATGACGAAGCCGCGCGCGCGATCGTCATCACAGGCGCAGGCGATGTCTTCTGCGCCGGCATGGACCTCAAGGAGTTCTTCATTGAGCTCAAGGACAAGCCCGCGGAATACGAGGCGGTCTGGAAAATGGCGACCGAATGGCGCGGCCGCACGCTGCGGTATTATCCCAAGCCGGTGATCGCGATGATCAACGGCTTCTGCTTCGGCGGGGCCTTCTCGATCGTCGAGGGTTGCGATCTCGCCTTTGCCGCGGACGAGGCGGTATTCGGCTTGTCGGAGATCAACTTCAAGCTCTTCCCCGGCGGTTGCGTGTCGAAGTCGCTCGCCAATTTGATGCGTCCGCGGGACGCGCTGTTCTACGCCATGACCGGCGACAATTTCGACGGCGTCGAAGCGGCGAAGATCGGCTTCATCAACAAGTCGTTCCCCAAGGCCAAGCTGGTCGAGGAGACCATGGCCATTGCCCGCAAGATCGCCGCCAAGGACGTGCATGCCCTGCGCGCCACCAAGGAAGGTTACCGGTTCTCGCTCGAAATGACGTGGGAAGCGGCGATGAATTTCGCCATGGCGAAAGAGCTCGAACTGGTGCAGCGCCAGAACGATGCTTGGCGCAAGGAAGGTATCGGCGACTTCCTCAACGGCAAGTATCGCCCGGGTATCGAGTCGCACCCGGGCTGATCGTTGCGCTCAGGCGCCGGGAGGGAGGTACCAGCAGGGATGGCGTTTCTCCTTGAAGCTTGCGAGGCCTTCGCCGGCCTCCTCGCCCGCGATGAAGCGGGCGTGGAGGCTGTGAAGGTCATCGATGGCCTCGCCGGCGGCGACCTGGCGCAGCAGCTTCTTGCCGTGAGCGAGGGCGCCGGGCGCGGCGCGGAGAAAGGCGTCGGCGGCTTCGTCGACGGCCGCATCCAACGCGCTCGTGGAATGAACGCCATGGACAAAGCCGGCGCGCAGTGCGGCTTCGGCGCCGAAGCGCTCGCCGCTCAGCAGATAGCGGCGCAGGAAGCGGACGCCGAAGGCCGGCACGAAGTGTGGCATCAGTTCGACCGGCGGAAAGCCGAGGCGCACTTCGGGAATGGCGAAGTATGCATCCGGCGTTGCGAGCAGGGCATCGCAGGCCGCGGCGAGCGCCAGGCCTGCGCCGATGCAGGCACCATGCACGACCGCAATGGTGGGCTTTCTCAGATCATTCAAGCGCGTGCAGACATCGGCAACCGAGGCGCCCTTGGGCGTTTCGCCAACGCCGCCGCTGACGTCGGCGCCGCTGCACCAGTGTTTGCCCTCACCGCGGATGACGAGCACGCGCGCGCTCGGATCGGCTTCGACGCGCTCGAGCGCCGATTGCAGCAGCGCCATCATCTCTGCGTCGAGAGCGTTGCCTTTCTCGGGACGCGCCAGCGTCAGAGTAACGACGCCGCGGGTGTTCTGTTCGATCGCGATCTTCGGCCGCGTCATGGTCTCGTTCCGTTTGATGTGATGATGTCGGTGCACGAATGCCGGAGGACCATGCACGCATAACGTATCTGGTCGCAATTCAACAATAACGAATATCGCGGGAGGAAGTTGATGCAGCCGGTTTTGATCAAGATCGCGGGCGCGGTCGCGCTTGCGGCGTGTTTGTGCGGGACGGCGCTCGCTGGCAACGGCGTCGTTCGTATCGGTGTGTTGAACGATCAGTCGGGCGTCTTCTCCGACAGCTCCGGCAACGGCTCGACGCTGGCCGCGCGCATGGCGGCGGAAGACTTCGGCGGCAAGGCAGCCGGCATGCCGATCGAGATCGTCGCGGCCGATCACCAGAACAGGCCGGACGTCGGCGCGGGTATTGCGCGGCGCTGGTTCGACCTCGAGCATGTGGACGCGATCGCCGATCTCGGCAATTCAGCGGTCGCCCTGGCCGTCGCCGAGATCGCGCGCGACAAGAACAAGACCGTGCTGATTTCCGCCGGCGGCACCACGGCGCTTACCGGCAAGAGCTGTTCGCCCAATACCGTGCACTGGACCTACGACACTTGGTCGCAATCGAATGCGATCGGCACCGCACTGGTGAAGAAGGGCTACAGCAAGTGGTTCTTCCTCACCGCCGACTACACCTTCGGCTATAACCTGCGCGACGAGACCAGCAAGGTCGTGCTGGCCAATGGGGGCAAGGTGGTCGGCTCGGTCGGCCATCCGCTCAACAGCTCGGACTTCTCCTCCTATCTGTTGCAGGCGCAGGCCTCGCGGGCCGATGTGATCGCGCTGGCCAACGGCGGCAACGACACCGCCAATGCAATCAAGCAGGCGCAGGAATTCCGCATTACCAAAGGCAATCAGATCCTGGTTGGCCTGTCGATGATGATCACGGATATCAAGGCGCTGGGCTTGGGCGCGGCGCAGGGGCTCTATGTCACCGAGACGTTCTATTGGGATCGCACGCCGGAGTCGCGCGCCTGGAGCGAACGATGGGCCAAGCGCAACAATGGGCGCTATCCGACGATGATGCAGGCGGGCGTCTATGGCGCGGTGCTGCACTACCTTAAGGCCGTGGACGCGGCGGGTGGTGTCGATGACGGCGCCAAGGTCGTCGCGGAGATGAAGAAGCGGCCGACCGACGATCCGCTGTTCGGAAAAGGCCACATCCTGCCGAACGGCCGCAAGACCCACGACGTCTACGTTTTTCAGATCAAGTCGCCGGAAGAGTCGAAATCGGAGTGGGACTATTACAAACTGGTGTCGACGGTGCCGGGGAAGGAAGCGTTCCTCAGCTTCGAAGAGAGTGGCTGCAAGCTGACAAAGTGAGGCGCGACCACGCGCCCGGACTAGGAAGGGATCGCCATGAACTTGCGCGATATCATCGTTCGCAACGCGTTATTGCATCCGCGGCGCGACGCGCTCGTCTTTGAAGGCGCGCGCATCACTTATGCTGAGTTCGCGGGGCGATCCTTCCGCCTGGCGAATGCCTTGCTCGGGCTTGGCCTGCGCGCGCAGGAACGTGTTGCCGTGCTGGCACCGAATTGCCCGGCCTATATCGAGACGTTCGGCGCTTGCGAGAGCGCCGGCCTGGTCGTGGTCAATCTCAACCATCGTCTCGCCGCGCGCGAACTGGTGGCGATCGGACAGGATTGCGAGCCGGCGGCGCTCATCTTTCACGCGCAGTACAAGGACCATGCCGCGGCGCTGATGGCCGCATTGCCGAGCATCCGCCATGCGATCTGCATCGACGGGCCACAGGGCGATGCGTTGGTGTATGAGGATGTCCTTTGGCAGGCGCCCGACACCCTGCCGCCGGTCCCGGTGCGGGACGACGACATCGCCTATCTCATCTACACCAGCGGCACGACGGGCAAACCGAAAGGGGTGATGCTCAGCCACCGCGCGGTGGTGGAGTCGGCCCGCGCCATCGCGCTCGAAACCAGCGCGCGGACGTCGGACACCATGCTGATCGTGATGCCGATGTTTCACATTGGCGGGCGCATCGAGCAGCTTTCGCACACTCTTGTCGGCGCGACTATCGTGCTTCAGGCCGCGTTCGACCCCGTCGCCGTGCTGCGCGCCTTCGAAGAGGAGCGGGTGACCTGCGCGCATCTGGCGCCGGTCATGGTGCAGCGGCTGCTCGAATGCCCCGCGCTCGACACCGTCGATCGCAGCGCGCTGCGCTCGATCCATTACGCGTCGGCGCCAATGCCGGTGCCGACGTTGCGCCGCGCCGTGGCGGCCTTCGGCCCGATCCTGACGCAAATCTACGGCATGACGGAATCGATCGTCGCGACGCTGCTGACGCCCGAACAGCACATGCTGGAGGGCGACGCCGCCCAGACGCGGCGCCTGGCCTCGGCAGGCCAGCCCTTCCTCGGCTGCAAGATCCGCATCGCGCGGCCAGACGGCAGCGAAGCCGGCGTCGGCGAGATTGGCGAAATCCTTGTCCAAGGCCCCGGTGTGATGAGCGGCTACTGGAACAACAGCACGGCGACCGCGAACGCGCTACGCGACGGCTGGTTCTATACCGGCGATCTCGGCATGGTCGACGACGAGCACTTCGTCTTCGTCATGGACCGCAAGAAGGACATGATCATCTCGGGCGGGGAGAACATCTATTCCTGGGAGGTCGAGGAGGCGTTGCGCTCGCATGCCGCCGTCGGCGAGGCAGCGGTGATAGGCGTTCCGGACCCGGAATGGGGCGAATCGGTCAAGGCCTTCGTGGTGACGCGCAGTGACGTGAGCGTCGACGATCTGATCGCCCACTGCCGCGCAAACATTGCAAGCTACAAGAAGCCGAAGAGCATCGAATTCGTCGAGGCGTTGCCGCGGCTGTTCAACGGCAAGATCGACAAGAAGGCGCTGCGCGCGCCGTTCTGGACGCAGCAGGACCGCCAGGTCTGACGAAGCAATCCGACGAACAAGGAGACGTGTGACGACGATGGTGGGGAGTGAAGGGGCTGTGTCGCCGACGGACGACGAACTCGACGAATTCCGGCGCGGCTTGCGGCGGTTCATCGAGCGCGAAGTCATGCCGTTCGAGCGCAAGCCGATGAGCGAGGACGAGCGCCGCGCCATTCAGCGCAAGGCGCAGGAGGCCGGCTTCTGGCTGTTGGACGTACCGGAGGATCTCGGCGGGCAGGGGCTCGGCCTCTCCGGCATGTCGGTGTTCTGGCACGAGGTATCGCGCACCATCGCGGTGCCGGCGCGCGACCATACTCTGTTCGGGCCGGCGCCCGGACCGATCCTCCTGTCGCTCAAGGGCGAACAGAAGGCGCGCTATCTCGACCCGGTCCTGCGCGGCGAGAAGCACCCCTGCTTTGCGCAGACGGAGCCGGACGCCGGCGCCGATCCCGCCTCGATGCGCACGCGCGCCGTACGCCAGGGCAGCCACTACATCATCAACGGCGTGAAACGTTTCATCACGGGCGCCGAGAAAGCGGACTTCGCGCAGGTGATCGCCGTCACCGATCCCGCCAAGGGCGCGCGCGGTGGCATCTCGTGCTTCCTCGTCGACATGAATAGCAAGGGCGTCCGTATCACCGCGCGCCATCAAACCATGATGGGCGATGCGCCGTGCGAGATCGTCTTCGAGAATGTCGAGGTCCCCGAAGACAATCGCGTCGGCGCGGAAGGCGAGGGCTTTGCCACCGCGCAGCGCTGGCTCACCGACGGGCGCATCCGCCACGGGTCGCGCGCCTGCGGCGTTGCCGAGCGGTGTCTCGAACTGACGCTCGATTACGCCAAACAGCGCAAGACCTTCGGCGACACCTTGGCGGAGCGGCAAGGGGTGCAGTGGATTCTCGCCGACTGCTTCACCGAGTTGCACGCGACCAAGCTGATGGTGCGCGACGCGGCGCGCAAGCTGGATGCCGGCCGCGACGCGCGCGCCGAGGCTTTCATGGTGAAGGTCTATGGCGACGAGATGGGCTTCCGCGTCGCCGACCGCTGTCTGCAATTGCACGGCGGCATCGGCCTGACGACAGAGTTGCCGATCGAAAAGCTCTGGCGCGACCAGCGTAGCTTCATGATCACCGAGGGACCGTCCGAGGTGCTGCGTACGGCCTTGGCGAAACAGATTCTCCGTGAGGGACTGCGATGAAACAGAAGAAGCCGCTGAAATCGGACATGGGCTGGAGCAGTGCGGACCGCATCGTGGTGCGCGGCCACGACCTGACCACGGAGTTGCTGGGCAAGATCGATCTCGGCTCGATGGCCTTCCTCGAAATCACCGGGCGGCGTCCGACGGCGCAGGAGGCGGACGTTTTCAATGCGCTCCTGGTCACCCTCGTCGAACATGGCATGACGCCGCAGGCGATCGCCACGCGCCTCATCAACCTCGCGGCCCCGGAAGCCTTGCAGGGTGCCGTCGCGGCCGGCCTCCTGGGGGTTGGCAGCGTGTTCGCCGGCGGCTCGGAGCAAATCGCCAAGCTTCTGCAGGAGACTTTGCAGGACCAGGCGGACGACGTCGACATCAAGGCACTGGCCGCGCGCGTCGTCGAGGAGTACGCCGCGCGCAAGGCGGTTATCCCCGGCATCGGCCATCCGCTGCACAAGCCGATCGACCCGCGTACGCCGGTGCTGTTCGCCATCGCCGAGCGTAATGGGTTTCGCGGCCGCTATGTCGCCTTGCTCGAAGCGTTGAGCGCCGAGGCCGAGCGGCGATTGCAGCGTTCGCTGCCGATCAACGCGACCGGCGCCATCGGCGCGATCCTGTGCGAGCTGCAGTTTCCCTGGCGTATCTGCCGCGGCGTCGCGGTGATTTCGCGCGCGATCGGGCTTGTCGGCCATATCGCCGAGGAGATGCGCAATCCGCTGGCGCGCGAAATTTGGGAGCGTACGGAAGGGGAAGTGTTCGCGACCAAAGACTGACGTTCAAAAAAGCCAATAATTGACCGGGAGGATACCATGAAGTTGTTGAAAGGCCTTATGGCGCTTGCAGTGATGGTTAGTGCAAGCGCGGCGCACGCCGACAATTGGCCGAGCAAGCCGATCCGGTGGATCGTGCCTTACACCGCAGGCGGGGGCACCGACCTGATGGCGCGAGTGCTCGCCTCGCACCTGGAGAAGAAGCTCGGCCAACGTATCTTGGTGGAGAACCGGCCTGGCGGCTCGACCGTAACCGGCACGGCCGTGCTCGCTCAGGCCGAGCCGGACGGCTACACCATCGGCATGGTATTCGACTCGCTGGCGATCAATGCGATGCTTGGCACGCAGACGCCCTACGATCCGGAGAAGGACTTCGCGCCGATCATCAACCTCGCTTATGTGCCGCTGATCTTCATCGTCAACACCAAGGAAGTGCCGATGAAGACGCTTCCGGAGGTGGTGTCCTATGCCAAGGCTCATCCCGAGTGGCTGACCTTCGGCACGTTGGGTCCGGGCAGCCCGCACGAGATCGGCTTCGACTGGTTCAAGTCCCTGGCCGGCATCAAGGCCGTCGTCGTGCCCTACAAGGGTGTCAATCCGGCGATGCAGGACACCATCGCCGGCCAGATCAAGGCCATGTTCCTCGGCGTCGCCGTGGCCGATCAATACATCGCCGAAGGCAAGCTGAGGCCGCTCGCCGTGACGAGCGCCAAGCGTCTCGAAAGTGCGCCGGACGTGCCGACGATCGCCGAACTGGGCTATCCCGAATACAATTACGTGACCTTCTACGGGCTGGCCGCGCCCAAGAACACCCCGCAGCCGATCATCGACCGCCTGAACAAGGAGATCAACGAGGCGTTCAAGGATCCGGAGTTGCGCAAGCGGCTGGAGCCGATCGGCGCCATCCTCGTCGGCGGCACGCCGAAGGAGTTCGGCGACTACCTCGCGGCGAACATGATCAAGTTCAAGAAGATCATGAAGCCGTCCGCGCAGGCGAACTGACCGACGAAAGGCAAAGTCGTGACCGAAGTGCTCAATGGTGTGCGTGTCGTCGAGCTGGGAACGATGATCACGGCGCCGCTCGCCGGGTTGATGCTGGCCGATCTCGGCGCTGACGTGATCAAGGTGGAACGCCCCGACGGGGGCGATCCGTTCCGTAGCTTTCGCGGCGGCGGCGACAGTCCTCACTTCATGGCCTTCAACCGCAACAAACGGAGCATCACGCTCGATCTGCGCAGCGAGGAGGGGATCGCCGACCTCAATGCGCTGCTGGCCAGCGCCGACGTGCTGCTCGACAACTATCGGCCAAAGGTCATGGATCGGCTCGGCCTTGATGCTGAGACAATCCGCACCCGTTATCCGCGCCTCATCTGGTGTTCCATCACCGGCTTTGGCGCGGATGGACCTTACAGCGAGAGGCCGGCCTATGACGCGGTGGCGGGCGCACTGTCGGGGCTTGCTTCGGTGACGCTCGACCGGGACAAGCCGGTCGCCAGCGGCCCGACGGTGTCGGACAACGTCACCGGCATGTACGCTGTCTACGGCGTTCTCGGCGCGCTCTATGAGCGTGAACGGACAGGTCGGGGCAGGCGCATTGAGGTGAACATGCTGGAGGCGGCGATGTCCTTCATCCCGGACGCCTTCGCCAATCATACTTTGATGCAGATCGACAACCATCCGCGCACCCGCGTTGCCAGCTCTCAGTCTTATGCGTTCCGCTGTGCCGACGGGGCGCTGCTTGCGATCCACCTGTCGTCGCCGCAGAAGTTCTGGGACAGTCTGCTGAGCGTGATCGAACGCCCCGATCTTGATCGCGACGAACGCTTCAACAGCCGCGTGGGGCGGGTGCGCAACTACGCCGAGCTCGAGCAGGAACTGGTCAAGGTCTTCGCGGCAAGGGGCCGCGACTACTGGATGGCGCGGCTGGAGGCGGCCGACGTGCCCTTCGCGCCGATCCAGACCATTCCGGAAGTTATCGACGATCCGCAGGTGCGGCATCTCGGTTCCTTCGAGCAGCGGGCGGATGCCTCGCGCGGCACGGTGACGATGCTCAAGCGGCCGGTGCTGATCGACGGCAAGCGCGACCTGCCGCTCACGCCGCCGCCCACGCTCGGGGAGCACACGGGTGAAGTGTTGGCGGAGCTACGGGCGCAGAATAAGGGCGATGCATAGCCGCGCCGGTGGAGACTGACAAATAGCTCCCATGGCCGGCTTTAGGGGAGGACGTTCGGATGAAGTGGCCTAAGCTTGTCGCCGCTCTTGTCGCTTTTATCCCCGCCGTCGCTGCTCAGGCCGCGGAATGGCCCGACAAGCCCGTGCGCATGGTCGTGCCCTTCGGCGCGGGAGCGACCGCGGACATCATGGCCCGCATCGTCGGCGAGAAACTGTCGCTAGCCATTGGCCAGCCAGTCGTTGTGGAGAACCGGACCGGCGCGGGCGGCAATGTCGGCGCCGCCTTGGTCGCCCGCAGTGACCCCGACGGCTACACCTTCCTGCTGAGCGGCAGCCCGACCCATTCGGTCGGACCGCATCTCTTCAAGAAGCTGTCCTACGAGCCGATGAAGGATGTGCCGCCGGTTGCAATGATCGCGGTCGGCACCAACCTTCTGGTCGTGAAGCCCTCGCTGCCGGTGAAGTCGGTCAAGGATTTGGTTGCGCTCGCGCGCGCCAAGCCTGAGCAGTTGACCTACTCTTCGGCCGGCATCGGCACCTCGGGACATCTCGCGGCGGAGCTTCTGCAGAAAGCATCCGCCGTCGTCATGCGCCACGTTCCATTTCGGAGCGGCGCGGAAGCGGTGACGGCCGTGATGTCGGGAGAAGTTGATTTTATGTTCTTCACCTTGCCGGCCCTTATGCAGCAAGTGGAGGCGGGGCAATTGCGCGCGATTGCCGTCACGAGTCTCGTACGCAGCCGGCTGTTGCCGAATATTCCGACCGTCGCCGACGAGGGCTATCCTGGTTTCGAGGCCCTGGCGTGGTACGCGGTGTTCGCGCCGCGCGGCACGCCGGCGGCCATCACGGCGCGGTTGGGCGACGAGATCAAGAAGGTGTTGGACATGCCGGACGTCGGCGAGAAGATGCTGAAGCTCGGCGTCGAGCCCGAATATATGAATTCGGAGCAACTGACCCGCTATATCGAGGCCGATTCCAGGAAGTGGGGCGATCTGATCAAGCAAGCGGGCATCGCGGCGAACTGAAGAGGAATTGCACGGCGATGCGCCTTTCCGATTACGCGCTGTTCTCGTATGCCCTGCGCTACGAGCGACCGGTCCGCTGGAGCGACATCACGGAACATGCGGCGCCTCTGATTCTGCTGCGGCTGACGAGCGACACCGGTGCCGTCGGCGTGGCGGAGATCACGCCGAAGCCGACGTGGTGCGGCGCGACCGCGCGCAGTGTCGCTGTCGCGATCGAAGAGCTCTTCATCCCTATCATCAGGCGTCTGGATCTGAGTGACGGGACCGCGGTGCGTCGCGCGCTCGATGGCGTGCCCGATAATTCCGCCGCCAAGGTGCTGATCGACAATGCCTGCTGGGACCTGAATGCAGCCGCGGCCGGGCAGTCATTGTGGGCCGGAGCCGAGCGCGTAGAGCTCTCCTGGGCACTGACACGCCAAGCGCCGCACCTGATGGCGCGCGAGGCGGCGGACGTGGTCGCCGCTTACGGCTTTCGCACGTTGAAGGTCAAAGGCGGGCAGGGCGTCGATGTCGATGGCAAGGTGATGCGCGAGGTGCGCGCGGCGGCTGGCGGCAATGTGCGGCTCTATGTCGACGCCAATGGCGCCTATGCCGCAGAGGAAGCTGCCGACTACGTGCGCGCGATGGCCGACGCCGGCGCGCTGATGGTGGAAGATCCGTGCTCCTTCGTGCCCGACGCAAGCTTTCGCGCATTGCAGGCCGCCTCGCCGGTGCCGCTGCTGGTGGACTTCGGCTGTACGTCGCTGCGCGATGCGGCTTTGTTCCTCGAGCAGGGTGCCCGGGCGCTGAGCATCAAGCCGGGGCGGTTCGGTTTGACCGTCGCGCGCGATATGGCGCGTCTGGCGGACTCATGCGGATGCGCGCCCGTGGTCGGTCTGATGGGCGAGAGCGCGCTCGGTTCGCTCGCCGGGTTGCAATTTGCCTGTTCGTTGAAAGCGTCGCCGCTTCCCGCGGAATTGTCCTGGTTTCTCGCCATGCAGGACCAGATCGTGACGCCCGTGCCCAAGGTCGCCGGCGGGAATCTTGAGTTGCCGCAGGCGACCTCGGTGGCGTCCCTGGTCGACTGGGACGTCGTGCAGGGGTGCGCGCAGGTGTTGAAGCCCTAGACTGGGGCGCGGTCTGCCGACGCGCCAGTCCCGTTTCATTCACCCTTGATGTCGAACTCGCGCGCGAATGCGATGTACTTCTTGTGCTGATCGGCGAGGAACGCGCCGAAAGGCGCGCCGCACGAGACCGAGGCGAAGAGGCCCTGACCCTTCAC
>Ga0164243_10012555_pt1 | contig 11992 bp, 6 predicted proteins | sample OricompcompostOP_FD_108781 | JGI IMG/M metagenome (GOLD analysis project Ga0164243, IMG submission 108781) | Organic Plus compost microbial communities from Emeryville, California, USA - Original compost - Organic plus compost (OP) | ecosystem: Engineered > Solid waste > Mixed feedstock >...
AAAGTTGTTCCGGCTCCCGGTGCAGTGGTCCAAGAAACATTGGAAAGTTTGGGAGATATTTGATCGGTAATGACCGATTGCAGGGCATCGCCCAAACCTATATTTTGAACTTGAATTTGAAATTGTATTTGCTCCCCGGCAACTGCCGAAGTTGGGGCATCTTTTACTATCTCGTAATAGGGTCTGCGTGTTACTGGCAATATCAAGGTATCGCTTGCTCCATCGGGATCAGGCACATCCGGAGAAACAGCATTAACGATATTAATCAAATCTCCTTCGAAGGAAGAACCGATCGTTCCTTTCACTAACACTTGCACCCCGGAAATATTGGCAGGAATTGTTGCCACGATTGAAACCACGTTTCCACTAGAATTATCGGATTCTATGATGGCATTATACAAAGCAAGAACTTGCGTGCTGCTTACAACATATCCTGTAGGCAGGGTATCCGTTATAATCACACCGTTCGCAGTACTGGGACCATTATTTTTAATCGTTAATAAATAATTCAAATCTTGCCCGGCAATATAGGGACCCGCTTGTTGGGAACTTTTCGTTACCACGATATCTGCTTCCGATGTATAAGTTATCACGACTGTATCCGCACTCGGTGGGCAAATATCGTTCGTGATCGTCCACACTAAAGTTGCGGACGTATTCGGTGCGATGGTTGCAGTTGAATTATAACTATTCGCATTTGAAAAAGTTACATCGCCGGAAATGGCCGTCCACATGCCAACCCCAACGGCAGGACTGTTGGCAGCCAATTGGAAAACACCCGAATTATATTGAGTCTGATCCGGCCCGGCCGTAGCGATAGTTGGTGAAGCAACTACCTTAACGGGTACGGTGCTTGTACTTGCCGCGCAGGAACCGTTTGAAATAGACCATTGGAATACATAATCACCCGGCACCAAACCATTTATGGCCGTAGCAGGATCATTTTCCGCTATGATACTTGCATTACTAGGTCCGCTTAATTGCGACCAAGTACCTGCTCCAACCACGGGGGTATTAGCAGCCATAACGGTGCTCGTAGTACCACATAAATCCTGTTCAGGTCCGGCTACTGATGTTGTGGGCGGGGCATCAACAGTTACGGTAAATGGAATGGTGATGCTACAATCGGTATTCGTTAGAAATATGATTTCAAAATTATAAGTACCGGCAGGAACATCCGCAGGTACAATAATATTTAACGGGCTTGAGGGCAACTGGCCGTTTGAGACGGGAGCAAAGCCGGGCATATCACCAGACAGGTAATAATTTGTGGGGGTATTGCTGGTTGCCGAATAGCTTAGTTGAGCAACAGTTGTACCTTGGCAAATATCATTCACTGAATCAATCCCTACTAGTAATTCCGGTTCTACTTGAACTACCGTAAGATTAGAATATCCATTGCTTTCACAACCATTCACGCTTGCCTTGGCACGGTAATACATGGTATTGGTTAAAGGACCCGTCGGCAATGTTGCGCCCGTTTGTCCCGCAATTACCGTCCAAGGAGCATTGCCTGTGGCACTAGATTCCCAGGTATAAGTAAAACCGGTAGTAGGCGTACCCGTGCCGGCCGTTGGTACAATCGTAGCATTTACATTGGTACTGCCATTAAAACAAAGGTGACCATTTGCTATAACATCAATACTGTAATCGATAACTTTCAATTCCTGGGGATCGGAAGTTACCCGGCAATTGAGATTATTGATTTCATCCGTTCCCCCGGCGGCTACAGCGCGGTATTCATACCCAGCTTCCGCATTCGTAATTGAAAACGTATATTCATTATTTGCCCCGTTATTAATAACAGGACCAACGTCCTGCCAGGTTTCCGTATTTAATAATCTCCGTTGTAATTGGAAATAATAATTATTATAACTATTCAAAGGCAAGCTAACGGTAAAAGAAGAATTTTGTCCCTTACAAACCACACCGGCGCTTTGCGAAAACGTGATCGGGGGGCCGCATGCTGCGAAAGCGATATCATCTAATGCCAGGTCATTACCGTTACTGTTCGGGGTATTACTAAAAATCCTGAGTATGATAGCATTGGTCGTTGCAGGCATTTGAAAAATCCCCGCCAGCCTTACCCAGGTGCCGGGGGCTTGGTAAGCAACTTCACCTGTTTGTACCGAGGCAATGGGTGTTCCGTTGGGATTATTCGCATCCATGATATCAAACCTAAGGCTTGGCCTCGCAACATTATTGCTGGCATTAATATTCATCAACCAAGCTGAAAACTCGAAGGTTGTACCTGCGCATAACCCAGTAATTGTTCTTTCATAAAACTTGCCGGGTGTAGCATTGGCATCCACGACCATACAATACCCGGTACCATCTGTAGAAGAGTGATCCGGCCTATCCACAAAATAAAAGTTGTTATACCCTTGCGTTGTATTTGATATAACATACTGCCCGGGGTAAGGCCCTATAGAATTACCGTTTAAGCCCGGAGTATAATACGTGTACGTTGTTAATCCCGAAGGTAAAGCGGGCCCTAGGCTAGGCTTGGCAGCGCTAGCGGCAGCACCGAATGTTTCTAGAAATACGGGATCCCCCAGGGAACCGGTACATTCGATGGCAGGCGCTTGTGCCGAAGTAAATTTCGGCAACAAAAACATCGATATTAATACCAACAGGAAATACCCTGTTCTTAATCCTCGGCCTGTAAAACATTTAAAAAACTTAGGGCTTCCAACATTTGAAAACAATAGTACAATTCGCTCCATTAGATAGTGGTTTGAGTCAGGTGATTCGCAATCTCAGTGCATTCCCCATTTCTGTAGTAAATGTGATATATTGAATAGAGTGAACAAACCGAAAAACCTGCTATCTCGAACACTTAGGCTGCACGGTCCGGTTGAACATAAAAAGTTCTAATACAATCTATTAACAAGAAAATTTCCCGATGGTTTATTTAAGCGTCAGAATTAGTGTTACTTATATATAAATGATGGGGTTTAATTAGCATATTTCATGATAATTCATTCTTACATACACCATTATCAACATGTATAAAATATTACGGGTATATTAATTATCTATTAGTTAGACGGAACCTTAGGGTTTTATTACCCATCTACAGCACCGGTAAATAGTCTATCTAATGGAGCGGGTATAAGCAGGCAGAATTATTGATATAGAATACATGTTTTAACAAATGATTAATTATCTTAGGGCTGATCCTTTCTTTTTTGGGGAAATGTTTACCTATACTGAAGTTTTAAATTCCACTTCGATGAAAACAAATTTTATATTATTAGTGGCTTTTTTTTGTATGAGTTTCCAGGAATCTTTTAGTCAAAACTCCCTTGATCGCCATCAAGCCAAAATAGAAAATGGTACGATCGAGGGAACGTACCTAGCGGAATCCGGCATCCATGCATTTAAGGGAATCCCTTACGCCCAACCACCCGTTGGTAACTTAAGATGGCAAGCCCCGCAACCCGCTCAGAATTGGACCGGGGTTAAGCAAACTATCAAATTTGGCCCCAAGGCAATGCAAAAACCTATTTTCGGTGACATGGGCTTCCGCTCCGATGGCATGTCAGAAGACTGTTTATACCTGAATGTTTGGACACCGGCTAAAACTAGTGAAGAAAAGTTACCCGTACTCGTGTACTTCTACGGTGGCGGATTGATGGCCGGCGATGGCTCTGAACCCCGTTATGATGGAGAACAGATGGCTAAAGAGGGTATCGTGTCTGTTACGGTTAACTACCGTCTCGGCGTATTCGGTTTTTTTGCACATCCCGGGCTAACAAAAGAATCCCCCCATCATAGCTCCAGTAATTACGGCTACCTCGATCAACAAGCTGCCTTGCAATGGGTGCATGATAATATAGCAGCTTTCGGCGGCGACCCTAAGAAGGTTACCATCGCCGGGGAATCGGCAGGCTCCATTTCCGTTTCCGTGCAAATGGCCTCCCCGCTTTCCAAGGATTTAATTGCCGGGGCCATCGGGGAAAGCGGCGCGGCCATTAACCCAACCCTTGCGCCTATTCCACTGGAAAAAGCAGAGCAAAACGGCCTGGCCTTCGCTACTAAAATCGGCGCTGAAAGCCTGACCGAATTGCGGGCCATCCCGGCTGAAAAGCTACTGGACTTGGCATTCAAACCGGGAACACCGCAGATGTCTGCCACGATTGACGGTTATTTATTACCCAAGAGCCTGGTTGAAATTTATACTGCCGGGGAACAAGCCGATGTTCCACTTTTGGCAGGATGGAACTCCGCGGAAATTCCATACTTCGCCTTGCTGGGGAATAAAACACCAACGCCGGAAAACTATAAGAACATCATCGAAGCTATATATAAGGTGCAAGCCCCCGAAGTGTTGAAGCTTTACCCAGGCAACTCCGAATTGGAAGTAATGCACTCGGCAAGCGATCTCGCGAGCGATCGTTTTATCGTGTACAGCACCTGGAAATGGGCAGATATGCATTCACAACACGGTCAACCGGTATACCGTTACCTCTTTTCGAGGGTAAGACCCGGCATGACCGCCGAGATGGGAAATGCCAAACCGGGACTAGCAGGCGGGGTTATTAAAGACGGGCAGGGAAAAGCAGCGCCGAAACCCAAGTATGAAGGAGCCTCCCATGCTTCTGAAATTGAGTATGCGCTAGGAAACTTGCCACTCAACAAGGTGTATGCTTGGACAGATGATGATTATAAAGTTTCTAAAACAATGTTTACATATTTTGCGAACTTTATCAAGACAGGCAATCCAAACGGGGAAGGACTTCCCAAATGGCAGCCTATCACGAAAGAAAGTCAAAGAGATCCATATATGAATATCGATGTACATTCACGTTTGGAATTTGATACGCATAAAAACCGTTATTATTTTTTAGACAAGATTTACAATCCATAAAAAAATTACCATGATCGCATTTTTAGGAATGGGCTTACTAGGCTCAAATTTCGTAAAAGCATTACTGAAGAAAGGAGAAAAAGTACAGGTATGGAACAGGACGGCTTCCAAGGCGAAAGCTTTAGAAAGTGATGGCGCCGTAGCTTTTGAACAGGTCAAAGATGCCGTGAAAGGAGCAAAATATATCCATCTTACTTTAAAAGATGATGCCTCGGTTGATGAAGTGCTAGCACACGCTAAAGAAGGATTTGAACCGGGAGCCATCATCATTGACCATACCACAACCTCGGTGCCGGGCGCCAAGGAAAGAACGGCCAAATGGAAAGCTGCGGGCTTTCAATACCAACATGCCCCCGTGTTTATGGGACCGCAAAATGCGCATGATAGTACCGGGTTTATGCTGGTTTCGGGCGATGCAGCGCTTATCAATTCCATACACGATCACCTGGCCAGCATGACAGGCACATTACTGGATTTTGGTGATGAAGTTGGAAAAGCCGCCGGCATGAAACTAATCGGGAATAGTTTCTTGATATCATTCGTTGCAGGCTTGTCCGACAGTTTATCATTAGCGAGGGCATTGAATATTTCCAGCGAAGATGCCTTGGCGCTATTCGATTCCTGGAACCCTGCTAACATGCTAAGGGCCAGGGCCAACAAGATCACAAGCAAGAAGTATCACGAAGCGTCCTGGGAACTGGGTATGGCAAGGAAAGATACCGGTTTATTTATCCAGAGCGCTGAAGCAGCCGGAACGCCTTTATTCGTATTGCCAGCAATAGCAAAACATATGGATAACTTAATCGCTGATGGTCATGGAAATGATGACTGGACCATCATCGGTAGGGATTCAGTAGGTAATTAAAAAACTAAACACGATGAACCATCCATTCACAAACAATACATTGTAGTGGATGGATGGTTTCAAATTTAATGCTTGTACCCATCATCGTTTATCTCTATCCAATGACCATCGGGATCTTGAAAATAAATTTGTTTAACGCCATCTACCCTTAGCGTATAGGTATTAGGTTTGCCGGGCCAATCGGAAAAAGGTACGTGGTTTTTCTCCAAACGTTTCATGAACACTTCCACGGAAGGCACACTAAAACAAAGATGATCGTTCTTATCACGGGCAATATTATTAGGCGCCCCTTCTATTAGATGCAACTTACTCGTAGGAGACAATTCAAACCAAGTATGTTTCCCATCTTTAAACGGCTCTTCCGTGATCGGGAATTGTAAGATCTTGGCATAGAAATCTGTACTCTTTTTCAAATCGTGGACATACATGGCGATATGGTTCAATATGATCGCCGGTTTTTGCGTTTGCGCTTTGATTTTAACCATGCAGCAAAGTAACAAAAGCGGTAATAAAAAGACTTTTTTCATATAACAACGGGTCAATTACTTTTAAATGTATTGACAGTTCAATGTATATTAAAATCATTACAAAAGCAACGATCAATATACCCGGGGGAAACAAACTATTTCTGCGGCAACCGCTCGCTGCAACTATTGACGGTTTTTAAATACCAATTTCTTCAATAAGCGGATCATAATTAAAGACAACAAGCTACAGGCAATAACTAAACCCCAATCAAACAAAGGTATCCACTCTAAACGGAGCGCTTCTTTCACTGGGGGAATCCACAAACATAAAAAAGTAATCCCGATACTTAGCAATATAGAAGCTTTCAGCATTTTATTGCGCATCAAGGGCCCCTTGAAAAATTTCTCTTCCCCGATTGTCATATTGAAAGAATGCAATAATTGCGAAACGATCAAGGTGTAAAACAGTACATTGTTTGCTGCCTTGATATCTGGAGTACCACCACGGTAATGTTCGGCCAGGTAAGTTGCCGCTACAGCAGCAGCGCCAATTACGAGTGAATAAACCCATACCCTCCTCCAATCTTTATTGCTGATAAGTGGCTTACGGGGATCGAGCGGCGCCCTTTTCATAACATTCTCATCCCCACCTGTAAACCCGATGGCGATCGCCGGAAATACATCCGTTACCAAGTTGATAAATAAAATTTGGATTGCTGCTAATTGAAAAGGTAAATTCAATAGCGCAACGGAGCCAATCACCAATAATTCGCTGAGGTTGCAAGACAGCAGGAAAATAATAAACCTCCGGATATTCATATAAATAATCCTTCCTTGCTTAATGGCCAATACAATGGAACTGAAGGCATCATCCTTCAAGATCATATCCGCTACCTCTTGTGAAACCTGCGTGCCCCTTATGCCCATCGCGATACCGATATCAGCTTTTTTCAAGGCGGGCGCATCATTTACCCCGTCGCCCGTCATCGCAACAACCTGGTGATCTTCTTGCAAACTATTTACCAGGTTCAATTTTTCTGCCGGGGAAACCCGGGCAAAGACATTGGTATGTTCCCATGCAAGATGATCTTGTCCTAAAGCGGCACCGGTAAGTACCGGTTCTTTGCCGAGTTGTTTTATCCCGAGCTCCTTGGCGATCGTGGCAGCCGTGGCAGGATGGTCACCAGTTAACATGATAATCCGGATACCGGCATGGTAACATTCTTGTATCACCTCTTTCACACCTTTCCTCGGGGGATCCATAAAGCCGGCAATACCCAGGAATGTTAACCTGGATAAATATTCATCGGAAGCCTCTTGCATTTCCCTGAAACCGAAGGCTAAAGTCTTGAGTCCGGATGCGGCCAAGGAATCCGTTAAGTTCATCCAATAAGCTTTATGTTCATCGTTAATGGCTACAATTTCTTCGCCAATTTCGATATGGCTACAATACTCCCATAAGCTCTCCGTGGCGCCTTTAGCACATGATACGAAATTGGCGCCATCTTGGTTGAGCGTACACATCACGCGGGTATCTGAATTAAATGGAATTTCCGCGACCCGGTTATATTCTGAACGGGTTTGTTCAACATCCTGCCCATATTCATCGGCAAATTCGAGCATACTAACTTCCAACGGATCCCCGATACCCCGCTCATCATTCATCGTGGCATTATTGCATAGCACCATTACTTTCTTTATCCTGTTAATGGCAAGGTGATGGGTATTACCATTTTTACCGCTATCCCATTCCACCCCTTCTGCCAACAAGTTGGTAACCTCCATGTTATTCTCCGTAAGCGTCCCGGTTTTATCGGTGCATATAACCGTTGTAGCGCCCAATGTTTCCACTGCCGCCAGCTTCTTTACAATTACATTTTGCCGCGCCATACGCATCATGCCCCTTGCCAGGGCCAGCGTTGAAACAACCGGTAATCCTTCCGGTATCGCGGCAACTGCCAAGGCTATCGCGGTTTTCAGCATCTCCAGTACCGGGTTATTGTTTAATAACCCGGCGCCGAATATTAATACTACTATTACAACCGTAATCCATATCAATTTCTTGCTGAATTGCTCCAGCTTTTGTTCCAACGGGGTGGCGGTATCTGTAGCAGTAGCAACCATGTTGGCAATATGTCCAAGCTCAGAATCCATACCTGTTGCTGTACATAAAACCTGTGCATTTCCATTGCGTGTAAACGTTCCCTTATATACCATATTGGTACGTTCTGCCAAGGTTGTTTCTGCCGGTAATAGTCCTTCAAATTTCTCTACGGGCATTGATTCCCCGGTTAAGGCCGATTCATCAACTTGCAATGCAGCAGCAGTTATAATCCTACCATCTGCTTGTACCATATCCCCTGCTTCTAGCAATAAAACATCCCCGGGTACGATCTCCTTAGAATCTACCTCCATTACTTGTCCTCCCCGTATCAACCTTGCAGATTGCGAGGAAAGCTGCTGTAAGGCTTCCATGGACTTCTCCGCTTGAAACTCCATGATAAACCCGATGACTGCATTCAATAGTATGACGACCGCTATGGCGATGGCATCCAACCATTCATTTAAAAACAAGGACATAGCCATGGCGATCAATAGCAAGTATACGACCGGGCTTTTGAGTTGATCAAGAATAATCTGGCCGATAGAGTGCTTCCCGGCATCCGCGATGGCATTTGGTCCGTATTTTTCCAGTAAGGTTCTAACTGCCTGTTGACTAAGCCCTGCCCGGGAATCGGAATGAAAATGTTCGACAAGCGTTTTCAAGGGCACTTCATGAAAATTCATATAGCATCGATTCAGTATTAGAATGGTTACAATTGCGGGCTAGGTTTTGTTGATCGGAATCTCTAAATGTGAACAAATTCAATGTATTCACAAACATATGCCATATCAATATTGTCATAAAAATGTAATCAGGACACTTAATGATAATTCAACACGTAAATCATTGACATAAAACTGTCATATAAAAACTATACAACATACAAAAAGGGGATCTAGTTAGTAGTTTGTTATAGTCTAGCTTCGTTACCCGTGACATCAGATCACCATAAAATACGTGTACAATGCGCGTGATTCTACTCTTTAATGTAGCGCTGATGCTACTTTTATGTACCTATTCCCAATCTAAGGCACAGGGCAGTAATGCGGCCCCATCGGAACATTTGGTATACAGTTTTCCAAGCGATGCAGTCATCAAGATGCACAAGGTAAAAATTGTGAAAACTGCTTACACTTCTTATTTTTCGGTTTTTAACTGGAGCGGTGGTTACGCTGGTTTGCAAGATACCCCGGATAGTTCCTCCGGTTCATCTAAAATCCTGATCGCCTCACAATGGGATCCCAATACTTCGGGGGGCATTTATGCAACGGCCCCTTATATTGGCACAAACACTATTTATAGCCGCTTTGGCGGTGAAGGCGATGGAGCTAAAACCATCAACCCGTATAATTGGGAATTGAATACTTGGTACAACTTCGTCATCCGTTCCTGGAAATTGAACGGAAATCTTTACATCGCGACCTTCATTCAGAATTTAACATCGCAACAGTGGTTTCACACGTCTACATTAGCGATTCCTGAAAGAACAACTTACCTCGGTTCCGGCTCCGGCGCTTTCCTGGAAAATTGGCATGGCAACGACCCGAGATTCGATGGCAGGTTCGAGAGGAAAGCTTTCTTTAAAGATTGTTGGAACAGGAATACTAGCGGTGTTTGGCAAAAGTCAACCAGCCGCTATTTCAGTGCAAATGCAAATGATGCATACCGTAACGGAATTTACGATACCGCGTTCAACGCTGGATACGATAGTTCCGAAGATGCATATTTTATGGAGCACGGTGGAAATGTTACTCCCAGCGCGGCATTTAATGGCGGGCGCGTTCTAACCCTGCCCGATCAAACCAACCAAGGAAGCAGTCCTACTTTAACCGTAGGACAAATCAGCAGCGTAGCCGCAAGTTATGCAAGCGGCAACATTACTGTTAACTGGGTTAATGACAATACGCTTAGCCCGCAGTTTTCCTCGCTGGTAGAAATATTGGATGCATCCAATAACGTGGTGAGCAGCATTACAGAAACACTACCACAAAAAAGAAGCGCTACCCTTAGTAATAATTTATCTACCGGAACTTATACCGCCAGGGTCACCATTACCGATATATTCGGCGGGGTTTCCGACCCTGTAAGTAGTTCATTTACCGTTTCGGGAGGCGGCCTATCCGGTAATTGGTATAAAATCAAAAATGCTTACAGCGGGAAATACCTCGGCATCGAAAATAGCGGTACCGCTAACTTAGCTAAAATAGCCCAATATACTAATAGCAGCAGCGCCAACCTGGAATGGAAGTTCGAACCGGCAAATGGTGTGTATACTATCATCAATAGAAATAGTAACAAAGCAATCGATATCGCCAATAGTGACCAGACCGCGGGCGCCGAAATTATTCAATATACCACTCCAGCGGCTTGAATCAACAATGGGACCTGGTTCCAACCGGGAATGGAAATTACTTGATACAAAGTAATATGTCGAGCCATTATATCATCGATAACCCTGCCAGCAGCACAGCCGATGGTACCAGGATGATAATATACCCGCTTAATGGCAGTACCGGAACTACTAACCAGCAATGGATATTGGAAGAACAAAGCGGCTCATCCGCGAGAATCGCTGGAACGGTGAAAATACCGGGAGTAACTGGCTCTGAAAATGAACAACATCCCCGTACTAAAATCCAGGTAGCGCCCAATCCGGCGAATCAATATATTATCATCCAAAATGCATCGGTCGGTAAGGAGATCAGCATTTACAACATGGGTGGTAGTTTTATCTTAGGTCAATTAGCAGATCAAGATAATACGAGGATCGATATCAACCGCTTGTCGCCCGGTATGTATTTACTGTTACATAATGGAAAACAGTTACGTTTCGTAAAACAATAACCATCGTATCGAAAGCAAGAAGCCTTTGTAGAATTAAATCTACAAAGGCTTTCCCAATTTATGGATGCATAAGATCAAGGCTTTTTCATAAAGTCGAACGCCCCTTTCCTCAGGTTTATATTATATTCTAAGAATGCTTTTAGGCAAGCGGAAAAATTAGCCCAACCTTCCGTATTACTTTTCAACCATTTGATACCTGCTTCGTTATTAGGCATCGATGATTCGGTAATTGTTACTAACGTGGTTCCCGGCGACAATGCCTCCAGGCGCATCTTCACCGTTAACTGTTGACCAGCCGCACCCTCCCATTCAAAGGATATAAGCTCGGGAGCCCGTACTTCCAGTACTTTTACGGTAAACTGCTCCGGGAACTCCGGAAATTGCCAAGTAACCACCGCATTACTTTGCAGCCTGGCGGAACCGTATGCGATAAAGTAATTCGACATCTTGGCCGGATCTACGATCCCTTCAAATACCTCTTCGATAGGTTTACCGATTTGAATATTAGTTTTGATTTCCAAGTTTTCCATAATCATTGAATTAAAGTCAGGAATGATAAACAGTTTATACTAACAATATTACGGGAATAATATCGGAAGAACTTTCAAAATCGACAGCAAGCAATTTTCAAGGGCTAAAAAACAGCCAATACATATCAATATTTATCAACCTTTAATCCTAAGGCATTAATATAACCTGTTTGAATTTTGTTATGTTCGAATTTCATAGCATCTAACAATTCCGTCATAACTTGCCTTGCACTATCTTGGTTCGGGCGTGCTTCACGAACTTCCTTGAAGCTTGAGCGGGGAGCCTCGCTAAATTTAACGATCATATCC
>Ga0164243_10012556_pt1 | contig 11992 bp, 10 predicted proteins | sample OricompcompostOP_FD_108781 | JGI IMG/M metagenome (GOLD analysis project Ga0164243, IMG submission 108781) | Organic Plus compost microbial communities from Emeryville, California, USA - Original compost - Organic plus compost (OP) | ecosystem: Engineered > Solid waste > Mixed feedstock >...
CCCGCGCGGATGTCCCGCCGCGAGGTCCTCGAAGCGCTCTCCGGACTCATGGTCGGGCTCTTCGTGTCGATGCTCGCGTCCACGATCGTGGGCAACGCGCTGCCGCGCATCATCGCCGACCTCCACGGCAGCCAGTCCGTCTACACCTGGATCGTCACGACGGAGCTGCTGGCGATGACCGCCACCGTCCCGCTCTGGGGCAAGATGGCCGACCTCTACAGCCGCAAGCTGCTCATCCAGCTCTCCCTCGGCCTCTTCGTGGTGGGTTCGCTGGTCGCCGGCTTCACGCCGAACGTCGAGGTGCTGCTGGTCAGCCGCATCGTCCAGGGCGTCGGCGCGGGCGGCATGACCGCGCTCGCGATGATCGTGATGGCGGCCATGATCCCGCCGCGGGAGCTCGGCCGCTACTCCGGCATCTTCGGCGCGGTCTTCGGCGTCGGCACGATCGCCGGGCCGCTGATCGGCGGCGTCCTGGTCGACACCAGCTGGCTCGGCTGGCGCTGGTGCTTCCTGCTCGGCGTGCCGTTCACGCTGCTCTCGATCTACCTGCTCCAGCGCACGCTGCACCTGCCGGTCGTCCGGCGGGAGGTGAAGATCGACTGGCTCGGCGCGCTGCTGATCACCGGCGGCGTGTCGACGCTGCTCATCTGGTCCTCCCTCGCCGGCCACAAGTTCGCCTGGGCCTCGTGGCAGACCCTGCTGATGGTCGCCGGCGGCCTGGTGATCCTGGCGCTGGCGGTCTGGGTGGAGTCACGCGCCGCGGAGCCGATCATCCCCCTCGACGTCTTCCGCAACCGCACGGTCACGCTGACGACGGTCGCCAGCGTGCTGGTCGGCGTCGCGATGTTCGGCGGCACCGTCTTCCTGGCGCAGTACTTCCAGGTCGCGCTCGGCAAGTCGCCGACCGTGGCCGGACTGATGAGCCTGCCGCTGGTGCTGGGCCTGCTGGTCTCGTCCACGGTCGCCGGCCAGCTGATCACGAAGCACGGACGCTGGAAGGCGTACCTGGTGGCCGGTGCCCTGGTGATGACCGCGGGCATGGCGCTGCTCGGCACGATCGGCGCCGGCACGAGCGTCGTGGTGATCTCCATCTACATGGCGGTGATGGGCATCGGCGTCGGCATGCTCATGCAGAACCTCGTGCTCGCCGCCCAGAACGACGTGCCCGCCCACGAACTCGGCGCGGCGACGTCCGTGCTGACGTTCTTCCGGAGCATGGGCGGTGCGATCGGCGTCAGCGCGCTCGGCGCGGTGCTCGCCAACCGGGTGACCGGGCTGCTCACCGAGCGACTCGGCGCGCCGGCCGGCGGCGGTTCCGGGACCGCCGCGGTGCCGGACATCTCTGAGCTGCCGGAGCCGGTGCGGCGCATCGTCGAGGACGTCTACGGCACCGCGACGGCGGAGCTGTTCCTCATCGGCGCGCCGATCGCGTTCCTGGCCGTCATCGCGGTGCTCTTCATCAAGGAGAAGCCGCTCTCCACGCTGAGCGGTGACGAGCGGCTGGCCCGGGAGACCGCGGCGTCCGCGCCGGCAGCACACTGACCGCACCTACCGAAAGGAAGGGCCCCTTCCTATCGCCTGGGCGATAGGAAGGGGCCCTTCCTTTCTTTCGGGCTTACCTCCGGCTCAGCCGAGGCCGCCGAGGTACATCGCGTTGAACAGGAAGCGGTACGTCCCGTGGGACTGGGCACGGTGCTGCGGCTTGAAGCCGATCATCACCACCTGGCCCTTGCCCAGCTTCGAGGTCACGACCGCCGGCGTGCCGCCGACCAGGTCCTCGCCGAGCAGGAACCCGCTCTTGAGCAGGTCCTTCTCCGGCCAGGTCGCGGCGACGGAGACGCCCTGGGCACCCTCGTTCACCTCGAAGATCGGGCCGTTGGCCACGAAGGCGGACGTCGTCGGCGCGAAGCCGGCCGCGACCGGGTCGCTGGCGTCGGTGTTCAGGTTGAGCACCGAGCCGGGGATGTTGTAGTCGGTCTGCGCGACACCGGTGGAGACGTCCTTCACCGGCACCCCGAACGCCCGGATCGGCAGCTGCGCGGCCCGGTTCATCGTGACGATGGTGCCACCCGCCTCGACGAACGCCTTGAGGTTGGCGATACCGGCGTCGGTCATGCCACCGGTGTACTGGTCCGGCAGCGAGCCCGCCGCGCGGCCGTTGCGCATCGAGGTGTACGTGGCGTCCGGCAGCACGATCGTGTCGAACTTCGACCGCAGGTCACCGGCGCGCACCATCTGGTTGGTCAGGGTCTGGTAGCCGAACTTGAACTGCTCCAGGATCAGCCGCGTCCAGCCCTCGTCGTAGTTGTTGAAGCCGTCGTAGAGGCCGATCCGCGGCGCGGACAGGCTCTTGACACCGTTCGGCGCCTTGTCGACGGCGGCGATGGACAGGCCCAGCTCGTTCGCGAGCGCGGTGACCCGCTCACCGGTGTCCCGGCCGACCTCGACGAGGAACGTGCCGGCGGGCAGCTTGCCCGTGCGCGTGGTGACCTCGCCCTCGCTGCGCGAGACCTTCTCGCCGGCGGCGAGCAGCGCGTTCACCGCGGCGGAGCTGTCGTTGACCCGGGGGTCCAGGGCGTACGAGTGCTTCGGCGCACCCGCGACCGTACCGGCCGGAACCTTCGGCCAGCCCACCTCGGCGGTGCTGACCTGGATGTTCCTGTCCAGCTTGTCGACGGTCACACCCATCTGGAACGACAGCGTGTAGCCGGTGATGTCGTACGGCGGCTCCAGCGGCCCACCGGGGTAGAGGCGCCGGTCCGGGTAGACCTGCGGGTTGAGCAGGTCGAGCACGGCCGCCCGGTAGGGCTGGGCCTCCCGGACGATGTAGCTGCCCTCGGGGTACGTCCGCTTGCCCACCTTGAACGAGCTCAACGCCCGCTCCACGCGGATGTTGTTCCAGCGCAGCTTGTCGACCAGCTTGGTGGCGGTCGGGAAGTCCGCCTGGTCCGCCGGGATCACGTAGGTGGTCTTGCCACCGTTCCTGGCCCCGTCCCGGGCCATCTGGTACGCCCCGTAGAGCCAGCCCTCACGGTCGTCGCTGGCGAGCTTCAGCATGGCCCACGACGCCGAGATGATGTAGTCGCAGCTCTGCGACAGGTGCCACTCGCCGCCCTTCCACGGGCTCGGGTAGAACACCGACGGCTCGCTGGTCGACGTGCCGTCCGCGAACGTCGCCGGGAAGTCCTTGGGGTCGTAGACCCGCGGGGTCGCCGACGCGTGCGCGGTCTCGGTCAGGATTCCGATCTGGTTGTGGTAGTACGGCGCGGTCCGCGCGCCGCCGTTCCACCAGATGTCGTACTGCTGGCGGGCCAGCGCGCCGACCTTGCCCTCGCGGTCGAGCCGCTGCCCCATCGCGTCACCGATCAGGTTGACGCCGCGCACCACCTGCGGGTGGATGTTCGGGTTCAGCGGGTCCTCGAACGGCGGGATGCTGATCCGGGCCGGGAACACCGCGGTCTGGTGCACGTTGTGCATCATCTGCGGCAGCCACTCGTGGAACAACTGGCGGCCGACGTTCTGCGTCTCCTGCAGGTTGAACATGTACCAGTCGCGGTTGTTGTCGTGGCCCGCGTACTTCTGGTACAGCAACGGGTAACCGGCGTCCTGGTAGGGGCCGCCGAGGTTCTGGCGGTACCACTCGGCCACCTTCGTCGCGCCGTCCGGGTTGACGTTCGGCACGAGCAGCGTGATCACGTTGTCGCGGATCGCCCGCGCCTCCGGCGTCTCGCTGGTCACCAGGTCGTACGCGAACTGCGGCGCGCTCTGGTGCCCGGCCACCTCGGTGGAGTGGATGCCGAAGTCCACCCAGGCCACCGTCTTGCCTTCCTTGGCGAGGCCCTTCGCGACGGACTCAGAGAGCTTGTCGCCCTGCGACAGTCGTACCGAAATGTCCTTGTACCGCTGGAGGTTCTCCGGCTTGAGGTTCTCCTCCGACGAGACGATCGCCATGAGCTGCGGACGGCCCTCGGACGTCTTGCCGATCTCGACAAGCTGCATCCGGTCGCTGGCCTTGTCCAGCTTGCGGTAATAGTCCGCGATCTGCTCGTACGTCGCGAGCTTGTAGTCGGCGCACGGCACCCAGCCGATGACCGACTGCGGCTTGGGCGCCTTCGCCGCCGCGGTCGCTCCACCCGCGACGGCCGAGGTCAGGGCCGGGGTTGCCAGCAGCGTCAGAGCGATTGCCGCCGGCAGGGTCTTTCCGGAGAGTCTTCGGTTCACCAGCACCCCTTGAGATACGACGTTGTATGACGAGCGCGCGGCCGCACGAACTCGGTTGCTGTCGATCTAAAGGGTCCGATCGGACCGGCGACAGCCGGAAGACATCGACGTTGAGAAAATCTTGAGGTTCCGGGTGGCACGACCGTCCAGCCGGGACACCCCTTACCGAGGGTGACGGATGCCCTTGTCAGGGCCCCGAACGCTCAGACCGCCGCCAGGGCCTGCGTGGGGGCGAGCCGGGACGCGCGGACGGCCGGGTAGAGGCCGGCCGCCGCGCCGACCGTCACCGTGACGGCCAGGGCGGCGGCCAGCGACCACGCCGGCAGCGCGACGGGCCAGTCGCGGGACAGCGCGTACCCGGCGGTGACGAGTCCGCCCACCACCACGCCGCCGGCCCCGCCGAGCGTGGCGAGCAGGGCCGCCTCGACGAGGAACTGGAGGCGGATCTGGCCGCGGGTCGCGCCGAGCGCGCGGCGCAGGCCGATCTCCGACCGGCGCTCCAGCACCGTGATCACCATCGTGTTGGCCACCCCGATGCCGCCGACGAGCAGGGCCACCGCGCCGAGGCCCAGCAGGACGGCGTCGAAGGCGCGCTCCGTCGCCAGACGCGCGGCCAGCGCGTCCGACGGCCGGGAGACGCCGACCTCGTACGGTGCGGCCGGGTTCGCCGTCGCGGCGAGCACCCCGTACACCGCCGTCACGCGCTCGTCGGCCGCGCGGACGTAGATCGTGTCCGGCCCGCCGGCCGGCACGCCGAGGTACCGGGTCGCCGCCGGCGCGCCGACGAACGCCGCGCTGTCCAGCTCGGGCAGCAGGGTCAGCGGCGCCAGGATGCCGGCGACGGCGAAGCCCTCCCCGCCGATCGACAGCACGGTGCGCGGGTCCGGCGCCGTGACACCCAGCCGCCGCGCGGACTCCGCGCCGAGCACCACGGTCGGGAAGTCGGCGCCGGCCGGCGTGAGCCAGGTGCCGCGGGCCACCGTGGCGCCGAGGATCGCGGCCAGGTCCAGATCGGCGGCGTACGGCACGATGCCGTTCGTCCGCTGCGCCGGCACCCGGTCGCTGCGGTAGACGTGCACGCCGTCCGGCAGCTTGCGCAGCGCCGCGGCACCCGTCACCGGGCCGATCCGCTCGATCATGCCGACCGCTCCGGCCGGCAGCGGCCGCTCACCCCCGGAGACGGTCAACAGGTTGGTGCCCAACGCGTCCAGCGTCTCCCGGAGGTCGGCGCGGCCGGAGCCGGAGATGCCGACGACCGACAGCATGGCCGCGATGCCGATGGCGACGCCGAGCGCCGAGAGCACCGCGCGCAGCGGCCGGGCCCGCAGCCCGACCGCGCCGAGCCGGAGGACGTCCGCGGGGGCCAGCCGGGCGGTCACGCCACCACCATCCCGTCGCGGACCCGGATCCGGCGCGGCACCGACGCGGCGAGCGCGGTGTCGTGCGTGATCACCAGCACCGTCGTGCCGTCGGCGTTCAACCCGCGCAGCAGGTCCACGATGGACGCACCGGCGACCGAGTCGAGGTTGCCGGTGGGCTCGTCCGCGAGGAGCAGGTCGGGCTCGCCCACCACCGCGCGGGCGATCGCGACCCGCTGCCGCTCGCCGCCGGAGAGTTCGTGCGGCCGGTGCCGGGCCCGGTGCCCGAGCCCCACGCGCTCCAGCGCCGCGCGGGCCCGGTCCAGCCGCGCACGCCTCCGCACGCCCCGGTAGAGCAGCCCGTCGGCGACGTTGTCCAGCGCGGACACTCCCGGCGCGAGGTGGAACTGCTGGAACACGAACCCGATCGACCTGGCCCGCAGCGCCGACAGCTCCCGGTCGGAGAGCGCGGCGACGTCGTGGCCGGCGACACGGACCGTGCCGCTGGACGGCCGGTCCAGCGTGCCGACCAGGTTGAGCAACGTGGACTTGCCCGAGCCGGACGGGCCGACGACCGCCACCAGCTCGCCGCGGGCGACGGTCAGGTCCGCGCCGCGCAGCGCCGTGACGTTCCCCGGGTACGTCTTGGTCACGTCCCGCAGCTCGGCGACGTTCACCGCGCCGTTCCCACCGTCATGCCCTCGCGCACGTCCGGCCCGCTCACCTCGACCTGCCCGTCGGCGAACAGCCCGGTGGTCACCGGTACCACCCGGGTCGCGGCGCCGTCGACCACCTGGAGCCCGTAGCCGCCCTCGGCGAGGGCCAGCAGCGCGGTGACCGGCACCGCCAGCACGTCCTCCCGGCGCTGGGCCACGAACCCGACCCGGACCGCGCCGTCGCCCGGCACGTCGAAGGCGCCGTCCTCCTCGGCGGCGACGGTGACGGCGAGCATCGGCTCCTGCGCTCCGGCGGTCTCCTCCGCGGGCGGCGGCGCCGCCGACACCACCGTCCCGCCGGCGGCGGCTCCGCCCGGCAGCTCGACCGACACCTGCGCTCCGGCGGCCGCGAGGCGCTCGCTGCGGGCCGGCAGCAGCGCGGTCACCAGGCGTTTCGTCCCGGTGAAGGTGAGCAGCGGGCCCTCGGCGACCGCGCCGGTCGTGGCCCGGTGCGCCGCGATCCGGATCGGCCCTGGCGCGTAGTGGACCCGGCCGAGCTCGACGACGCCGGTCTCGGGCAGCCCGAGATCCCGCTGCCAGCGTTTCACGGCCGCGGCGGTCGCGTCGGTGTAGTCCTCGTCCACGGTGAACCCGGTGTAGCCCAGCGCGCGCAGGTTCGTCTCGAACTGCTCGACGTCCGTGCCCGACGACCCGGGAACCGCCTCGGCCCGCTCGCCGGTGGCCGGTTGCGGCGGCGCGAGATCGCGGTACGCCGGAAGCGCGCCGTAGAGCAGCACCACCGGCCGGTCGTCGACCCGGACGGCGGCCTCTCCCCGCTTCACCGTCGTGCCGACCGCCGGCAGCGCGGTGACGGTGCCGGTGAGCCGGCTGGCCAGCTCGCGCTCCGGGCCGTACCCGAGCGAGCCCGGGACCATCGTGACGTCGACCAGCGTCGTCCGGGTGACCGCGACGGTCTGCACGTCCGGCGTGGACGGTCCGACCGCCGGCGCGTCCCGGCTCGCCACGGCGACAGCGATCCCGGCCACGGCCACGGCGGCGGCGAGCCCCGCGCCGGCGAGCAGGGCGGCCCTCACCGGTTCCGCTGCTGGTCGTTGGCCGGGTCGTCGTAGAGGTGCCGGCATTTGGCGAGGGCGTCCTGGTATTCGGGTGTCGACCAGTCCCGGTCGGTCTCGGCCTGGATCATCCCGTTCTCGTCCGGCAGCGGCTCGTCGATGCCGTTCGACCGCATGCACGCGAAGAACGGCCTCGCCTTCGCCATCCGCGCCGGGTCCACCTTGACCGGCCACGTCCGCGGCAGGTGCCGCTTGCACTTCTCGTGCGCGGTCATCCGGGCCAGCATGACGTCGGCGTCGAGCTTCGGGTCGATGACGGTCGCGGTGACCAGCGGTTCGCCGACGACCGGGTCCGGTGTCCGCACGCCGTTGTCGGTCAGGCACCGGGTGTAGCGCAAAGCCTTGTCGTAGTCGGATTCCACCGTGGACTTCTCCGGTGCCGGCCGCTCCGTGGCGCGGGTGCCGGCCGGCGGCTGCGCCGTGGCCACCTCGGGGGCCGGGGGCCGCGAGCAGCCCGCGAGCACGACCGTCGCCACCACCGGCAGCAGCCACCTTCTCATTCCACACTCCCCACCGAGTTGACGACGGCGACGTGACGGACGGCCTGGCGCACCAGGATCCGGCTCCCAGCCGGCCCCGCGGCTCCCGGGTCCGGACGGTTCATCCCGAGGTAGGCGTAGGTGTCGGCGGCGAAGAGCAGTTCCACGTCGGACCCACCGGCGCGGTTGACGAGCGCCACGCCCCAGCGGCCCTCGGCGTCCGCCGCGTCGACGCGGATCGCCATGCCCGGCATCCGCATCACGGCGTCGAACACCGCCTTCTGCACGGCCGGCGACTGCTGACCGACGTAGAGTGCGCGGGCCGCGGCCTCCAGGACGTGCCCGTCGGCGCCGCGGAGGTGGCGGAGCATGCCGTCCGGATCGGCCGGCAGGCCCGCGACCGGTCCACAGGGGACGAACCAGTCCGGCACGGCGGTCGCCTGGCGGCCGTCGCGGCAGCCGGGGATCACCCTCTCCCGCCAGTCAGTCCGGCCCGACGGCGTCTCGCGGACGAGGCCGTCGGCCGTACCGTCGACCGAGCGCCACTCCCGTACCAGGAAGCTCTCACCGGCCGGCGCCGCCGGAGTGCGGTAGACGAGCACGGACTCCGTGTAGACGAACTGGCCGGGGGCCGCCGGCGCGGTGACCGCCACCCGCTGGGCCGCCTGCTCCAGCACCCCGGTGGGGGTCGGCGTCCGGTCACGGAGGGCGACCGGCACCGCGACGGTGACCGCCACCGCGGCCGCCGCCGCCAGCCCGGCCGCCGGCATCCGCCACCACCGGCGGGGTGCCGCTGTCGCGGCGCGGGTGCCGGCGAGCACCCGCCGCCGCAGCGACTCGGGCGTGGCCGGCGGTGCGAGCCGTTCGCCGAGCTCCCGCAGGGCCCGCAGGTCGTCGTCCATCACGCCTCCCCGCTGGGATCGGTGCCGCCGAGCGCCGCGCGCACCTTCCGCCGGGCCCGGTTGAGCCGCGACCGGACGGTGCCGACGGGGATGTCGAGGGCGGCGGCGACCTCCTCGTAGCTGAAGTCGCACCAGGCGACCAGCAGCAGCACGTCGCGGTCGCCGGCGGAGAGCCTGCCGAGCGCGGCGACCAGCGGCCGCCGCACGGCACCGGCGCTGACCCGGGCCGCGACCCGCTCCGCCGGCCCGTCGACGGCCGGCTCGCCGGCGGCCCGCAGCAGCGCTTGGTAGTGGGTCTTCTCGGCCCGGAAGTGGCGGGCCAGCTTCCGGGTGAGGATGCCGAAGAGCCAGGGCCGGGCATCGCCTCGCGCGGGGTCGAACGCGTCCCGCTGCGCGAACGCCGCGAGAAACGTGTCGGCGACGACGTCCTCGGCGGTGGCGGCCCCGACCCGCTGGTACGCGTAACGATAGAGCTGCGCCGCGTAACGGTCGTAGAGGTCGGCGAACCGGTCGGGGTCGGCGCACGTCGCCTCCCCGTCCAGCCCGGCGGCCTCTCGGATCACACCAGGTATTTCCACATACCCGGATCCGGGTTCACGCGTGGACCCGGCCGGAGACCTGGCCCGCGGCCGTCGATCGTCAGCGCAAGCGGGCGACCCCCGCCCAGAGGCAGGACTGGCGCGGGTCATGGGCGAAGTCGGCAGGGTCGTCCGGGGCCGGGTGCCACTCGGGTGCCCACACGATGCCCGGGTCGACCACGTCGGCGTCGCCGAAGAAGCGGGCCACTCCCTCGTGCGAGCGGCCGCCGGCGGGTGTCGCCGTGCGCTGACCGTAGACGCCCTGGATCTCGCCGTGCTCGGCCTGGGTGACCGTGACCGCGGCGCCCTCGTTCGCGCCGTGCGAGACGACCATCCAGGAGCCCGGAGCGAGAGCGGCGCGGAACCGCGACACGAGGCCGTACGCCTGGTCGTCGTCGGGCACGAAGTGCAGGACCGCGCAGAGCAGGAGGCCCACGGGCCGGTCGAAGTCGAGCAGCTTGCGCACGCGCGGATGGTCGAGGATCGCCGCCGGCTGGCGCAGGTCGGCCTGGATCGCCGTCGCGTGGTCGTTGCCCTCGAGGAGCTCCTGGCTCTCCGACACGGCGACCGGGTCGATGTCCACATAGACCACCCGCGCCTCGGGGTCGATACCCTGCGCGATCTCGTGAACGTTGCCCTGCGTCGGCATCCCGGAGCCGAGGTCGAGGAACTGGCGCACGCCCGCGTCGGCGAGGAACCGCACGGCGCGACCGAGGAACGCCCGGTTGGCGCGCGCCATCGCCGGTGCCGCCGGCATCGCCGCGGCCACCCGGCGCGCGGCCTCCTGATCGGCCGGGAAGTTGTGGACACCGCCGAGGAAGACGTCGTAGATCCGGGCGGCGGTCGCCGCCTTCGCCGACCGGTCGCTGGCGGTCGCGGTGCTGTCGACGTCCATCGTGGCCCACCCTCTCCCACTACGGCGGCTTCGGTCGTACGACGGTACCGCGATGTCCACATGACACGCTGCCCCGCCGGGTCTACCCGGTGACCGGCTGGCGGATCACCGTCCGCAGCCTCTCCGGCGCGCTCCGGCGGGGATCACCGAGGTAGATCTCGTGGTGCTTGCCGGACAGCCGCAGCCCCTGTTCGGCGATGTAGGCGTGCAGCCGCTGGATCGTCGGCCCCTCCGCCGCGTACGGCCCGACGTGCAGGACCTGCGCCGCCCGGCCCTCGGCGAACCGGTCCAGCCGCAGCCGGTCCAGGGCGGCGGCCGGAGCCTTGGCCTTGGCCGACGCCGCCGCCCGGGCCCGCTCGACCACCTCGGCGGTGACCACGTCCGGCTGCATGATCATCATCGTCCAGTGCCAGGCACCCTTGTCGAGGGTGTGGAACGCCGACATGTCCGGGGCCCACCACAGCCCCTCCAGCGGCATCACCGTGACATTCGGCCCGCCGGCCCGGCGTACGGCGAACTTCACGCCGTAGGCGACGGAGTACAGCGCGCGGACCGCCGCCGCGTACTCCGGCGCGGTGTTCGGGTCCCCCTGCCCGTCGATCATCAGGTAGGTCAGCGGCGGGACGTCCACCAGCGCGGGTTCGGCAGTCGCGGTGTACAGGTGTTCGCGCGGCATCGTCTCCTCCTCCGGCCCAGCCTCCTACCTCTCCCCGCGGGAGGAGCAAGTAGCGTCGTCGGCATGCGGGGTCTGCTGCCGATCGGCCAGTTCTCCCAGGCCAGCCGGCTGTCGGTGCGGACGCTGCGCCGGTACGACGCCGACGGCCTGCTCGTCCCGGCGCTGGTGGACCCGGTGACGAACCGGCGCTACTACAGCCCGGCCCAGGTGGACGAGGCCCGGCTGATCCGGCTCCTGCGCGACCTCGAGGTCCCGCTCGACGAGATCCGCCGGCTCCTGGCGGAGCGCGACCCCGCGCTGACCCGGCAGCGGCTGGCCGCCCACCGGCGCCACCTGGCCGAGCAGGTGGCCCGCCAGCGCGCGGTCCTGGCCGATCTCGACGATCTGCTGACCGCCGTCGACCCGGTGACCGCTCCCGAGGTGACGACCCGGACCCTGACCGAGCAGACCGTGCTCTCCACCCGGCTCCGCACCTCGCTGGCCGCGCTGCCCGCGGAGTTCGGTGCGGCGCTCGGCCGGGTCGAGCGCGCGCTGCACCAGCAGGCCGGCCGGCGCGCCGGGCCGCCCCTGGCGATCTACCACGGCGAGGGATTCGACCCGGACGCCGTCGACGTCGAGGTCGGCGTGCCGGTGGCCGGCCGGCCGCGGGCGGCCCCGGGGCTGGACGTCCGGCTCCTGCCGGCCGTCGAGGCGGTCACGACGGTCCACGTCGGGCCGTACGAGCGGATCGGCGACGCGTACGCCGCGCTGGCCGCCTGGGCCGCCGAGTACGGCCACGCCCTCGGCGCGGGCCCGCGGGAGGCGTACCTCGTCGGCCCGGACCGCTCCCCGCCGGACGGCTGGCGCACGGAGGTGGCCTGGCCCCTCATCCGCGGCTCGGGTCGGTGAGAAAGGCGGTCAGCCGGTCCCGGCGGTGGACGGCCATCCGCACGCCGTAGTGGTGGCCGAGCGGCCAGGCGACCGCCGCGACCGCGGCCGCGAGCAGCAGCCCCCACACGAACTGCGCGTCGCTGATCCGCGCCGCGCCGAGCGCGGACCACAGCGCGATGCTCGGCAGGGTGATCACCACGGTCAGCGCCGGCACCAGGCTGTAG
>Ga0164243_10012557_pt1 | contig 11991 bp, 18 predicted proteins | sample OricompcompostOP_FD_108781 | JGI IMG/M metagenome (GOLD analysis project Ga0164243, IMG submission 108781) | Organic Plus compost microbial communities from Emeryville, California, USA - Original compost - Organic plus compost (OP) | ecosystem: Engineered > Solid waste > Mixed feedstock >...
CACCGCCGGCGTCGTACAGGTCGTTGAGGTCGACGTGGGCGCGCGGATTGACTCGGTCCAGGGCGTCCTCAGCCTTACGCAGTTGCTTGAGCATCAGGCCGCCTCCAGCCACTCGACGTCGTCTCCGTCGTCCGGCTCACCAGCGCGGCTGATGTCCTCGAAGAGCAGGCCGCGAAGGAAGCCGGCGCCGGGCTGGTCCGGGTCGTCGGCCAGGATGTCGGCGGCGGCGTCCAGCCGCGCCGCACGCTCGGCGGGCCCCTCCCCCGGTTCGCCGAGCCACAGCTCAGGCGGCGTTCCGAGCGCGACCTCAAGGACAAAGTCCAAGGCCAGGTCACGCGGCAACGGTTGCGGCATGATGGGTCCGTCTCCTTCTGATCGGTTGGAGATGAGGGGCCCGGCGTCGTGCTTGCCGGCTAGCGCCGGGCCCCGCCTGTTCAGCTTGACTACCTGTTGGCTAACTTGGCTAGCCAACTGGCGATGACCACGACTCTGCCGGAACATGGCTAGTCATGTCAAGCGTGAGTCGAGAACTTTTGTCAGCTTGGCTAGCCGAGTAGTCTGTACGGCATGGGCAAGCCTCTGGACTACCTCGGCGAACTGAACCGAGACAGCTCGCGCCCGGCGTCCGAACAGATCGCAGCGATCCTTCGGGCCGCCATCCGCTCAGGCCGGCTAGAGCCGGGCGAGCGCCTGCCGTCGCAGACCGAACTCGCGACTCACTACGAGGTCGCCCGGGAGACGGTGAAGTCGGCTCAGCGCATCCTGGAGGCCGAACGCCTGATCGTTCGGCGCCAAGGCCAGGGCGTGTCCGTACGGATGCGCCCGCAGCGCGCGGTCTCCCTGCGTCCGCAGATCGAGGCCGCGTTCGAGCAGCCGAACGTCACGATCGACTTCGCCGGCTTCTCCGGCGAGACGCTGAAGAACGCCGTCGTCGAGGTCCTGGACAAGGTCCGCGCGGGCCTGCTGACCCCGGAGAGCGTCCAGATCCGCGTCATGGCCACCGACACCAGCGCGGACCACCTCGCGCTCCCCCGCCGAATCGGCGCCGGCGAGGCCGACGCGGCGCTGAGGAAGCGCTCCGACCGCATCCTGCGCCGCTCCCTCGACACGCTCCTGGACGACGTCCAGGAGATCTCCGACCTCGGCCTGGTCCCATCGATCACCGCCGAGGTACGCGTCCACGAGTTCACGCCCTGGTTCAAGATGTACATCCTGAACAGGGAAGAGATGTTCTTCGGCTTCTACCCGATCAAGGAGAACACCGCCCACATCAGCGGCGAGTCGGTCCCCATCTACGACCTGCTGGGCAAGGACTCCAAGCTGTTCTTCCACTCGGCCCACGACGAGGAGAACCCGGACAGCCCCCGGTTCATCGCCGACGCCCAGGAGTGGTTCGACTCCCTGTGGTCCACCCTCACCCGCGAGTACGGCGATGAATGACCACCTCGGCCGGCTGCTCGCCTCAACCCGCGCGCTCCTCCTGGACTTCGACGGCCCGATCTGCAACCCGTTCGCCGGCTACCCGGCCCCCCAGATCGCCGACGACCTCCGCGAATCCATCCGGCCCTGGGTGTCCATCCCGATCGGCGACCTCAAGACCGACGACCCGCTCGAATTCCTCCGCACGATCTTCCGCTCGATGCCCGGCCTCCTCAGAACGGTCGAGGCCCGCCTCGACGACGCCGAACGTACGGCCGTCCGCACGGCTCAGCCGACGCCGTACGCACACGCCCTGATCGCCACCGCCGCCCGATCCGGCGTGCCCGTAGCGATCGTCAGCAACAACTCAGGCAGAGCGATCTACGACTACCTCGACCTCCACGACCTCCAGAGCGTCGTCGCGACGATCGTCGGCCGCTTCCCCTCCCGCCCCAACCTGATGAAGCCGAACCCCGACCCGGTCATCGAGGCCCTGACCACCCTCGGCGTCCACCCCCAGGAAGCCACCCTCGTCGGCGACTCCGTCACCGACATCGAGGCAGCCCAGAAGGCCGAAACCCGCAGCATCGGCTACGCCAAGCACCCCTCACGCGTGAAAGCCCTGACCGAGGCCGGCGCCGACGCCGTCGTGGAATCCATCGGCGACCTGGTCACGCGGTGGAACGGCCGCCGGTGACCACCCTCCCCCGCCTGCCGACCACGGTCGCGGCCGCCGTGACCGCGCGCTGGCCGGACATCGGCCCCGCCTGGTGCGCGAGCGTCGAGCCGGAACTGCGAGAACTCTGCCAAACGCACAACGCCCGCCCCGTCCGCGTCCTACCCGCCCGCTACGGCTACATCGTCGAGACCACCACCCCCGACGGCCCCCTGATCATGCGCGCCAGCCCCGATCCGGCCGGCATGCTCCAGGGCCACGTCGCCATCGCCCTGGCCAACCTCAACGCCGCCCCACGCATCCACGAACTACGCGAGACCGAAACCGGCACCTGGACCGTGATGGAACAGGTCCGGCCAGGAACCCCACTCGCCGACCTCGAACCCACCACCGCCCTGCTCGACGCCCTCATCGCACTGTTCGCCAAGCTCCACGACCAGCCGCCGCCCGTACCCGGCGCACCCTCCCTCGCCAGTTGGCTACGCGACCGCCTACTCGCCGGCGACAACCTGAGCGACCTACCTCCCGGAACATCGCCGGCACCGGCCGAAGAACGCCGAAACGCACTCGCACTTCTCACCGACCTCGACGGGGACATGCGCCCCGGCCTCTGCCACGGCGACGCATCCCCGTGGAACATCCTCGCCAACGGCCCGGCGAGCCTTCTCCTCATCGACCCCCGCGGCGTATCCGGCGAACCCGCCTACGACCTCGCCGTCGTCGCCCTCAAAGCCGCCCCCATCACCGACCCCACCCGACTCGCGACGCAACTCGCCGGCGAACTCGACATCCCGCACGAACGAGTCATCGCCTGGCTCACGGTCGCCAACGCCGCCCGCGTCTAACCCCAAGATCCATAGAATCGATGCATGGCGATGACGGGCCCTCAGCACTACGAACGCGCCGAAGACCTCCTCAAACAAGCCACGGACCACCGCGACCGCCCCGAACAGGAACGAACCCGCCTCCTCACCGAGGCCCAGGTCCACGCAACCCTCGCCCTGGTCGCCACCAACGTCTACGGCGGCGGCTTCAACGAAAAAGACGTCCGCCGCTGGCAGGTCAAGGGCGTCCGCGTCGACTAGCTCGCCGGGCCGTTCGGGCGGCTCGCCTCGTTCGGATCCATGCATGCTCCGCGTGTTCTAGATTCCGCTTATGGACGACATGTGGGCCGATCGCGACCTTCCGGTCCTGGCGGCAATCGTGCGACTGGCCGAGGACCACCACGCGGGCTCCATCGGCCCCGAGGCCATCGCGGAGGCCACCGGTCTGGACGTCCCGACCGTCCGTACCGCCGTGCGTGAACTCGCCGAACACGATCCGCCGCTGTTCACCACGAGCAAGTTCCTATCCGGCGAAATCACTGTCGCGGACGCCACGGGGCACGCCCGACGAATGGTCCGATCGGTGAACCGGCTCGCGCTGATTAGGCCCAAGTTCCTGAACTGGCTCGGTGGACACACCGACCGCTACATGGAGCCCACCGAGTTCCTGCTTCCCGAACCGCCCAGCGTAGCCGGTGCAGCCGTCACCGAAGCCGAGGTGGCTACGGTCGTCAGCAACGCCGTTTCTCGTCAGCTGATCGAAGGGCCCACGCGGTGGGGTGCGGAACTCCCGTGGCGTGTCCGGCTGACCCGCGAGGGGCTGATCTGCGTGCAGGAGCATGCTGGTGACGTCGACGCCTGGGAGAACCGCGGCAGCCGGGCGTTCACGCTCGACTTCTCGACAACCGTTACCGGTGACCACAACGCGGTGACCGCACACAGCCCGCACGGTTCGGCTACCTCGACGCACATAGACACCGGGGAGGCAGCCAATGCCGTACGCCAGCTGCTTGAGGCGCTGCCGATCCTCCCCGGCACGGAGGAGCAATCTGCCGACCTGCGAGAGACGGCGGAGGAGTTGCTCGCCGAAGTCGAGGGCGAGAATCCACAGCCCGGCAGGCTCACCGCCCTCGGCCGCAAGGTCCTCGACGGTTTGGCGGCCGTCCCCGGCAGCACCCTGGCCCCGCTCCTCGTCGAGGCGGTGAAACGCGCCTTCCACCTGACCAGCTAGCCGCCCGGCGGAGGATGCCCGAGATGTTCGCACCTTCCTACATGTTGGAGGCGTTCTTGCTCAGCAAGGTCGTTGTCGCGCCGTACACGCTGGTCCCGTTTCATCCTGCGAGGCCTGCGCTGGCGGGGAGTGCTGATCGGCCGCGTCTGCCGCATGAGGACAGCGGTGGGTGGGAGGCCAGCGGGGATCTGATCATGGATTTCGTGATCCTCGCCGTCGTGGTTCTCGTCGTTGCCTTGATCGTGAAGGGCGTCAGGCAGAAGGGGGAAGAGGAGGAGTGACGCGCCGACCTCCGGAGGAGCGTTCTCACTGGTGAAGGACGTACGCGAACTGTCGCTGCTTGGTGAAGACCGCGAGCAGGTACATGCTCGGTGCGCGGACGTCGGCGAGGTATCCGTCCTGGTGTTTGGCTTCGTAGCCGTCGCCGTCCTCGTAGATCCAGTGGAGCGGGCGGACCCACCAGTACGGGATGTCCGGGCTCTGCCACCACGGACCGGTCGCGTCGCAGTACGCCGGCGGCGGGGTGCCGTCCCGACGGGATGGCATCTCACGCATCGGGAACCACGGCGAGGGTCTTCTCGGTCTCCACGTACGTGCGCCCGTCGAGCGGCTGCTCACCGGCCTCGGCCATCTCCCTGCGCAACCGTTCCTGCTCAGCAATCTTGGCGAACAGGGCGGTCGGGTCGGCGGCCCAGACAACGGTGGCGAGCCCCCGTTTGAGCTGGCCCACGTCGAACGTCGGTGGCTTGTACTCCTCAGCACGAGGCCGGGCGCCGTAGTAAGGACCGGTCGCCATGTTGCCCTCGTCCGAGACACGCCACTGGGGAAAGTGCTCTCGTACGGTCTCGATCGTGATCACGGCGTCCGCCATCGCCATCGCCTCGCGTTCACCTTCGCGTGCCATCGAGCGATGACGCTAAGGACGCTGAATGCGCAGGTGAAGGAGGGTTCTGGAACGTACTCGCCCGTGTCCGGAACCGGTGGCTTCTGCTCGGCGTTCGCGCGCAACATCGAGCAACATCCCTTGCCGCGCACCAGCCGGCGCGGCACGCTCAGCAACAGCCCATACGCACGAGGAGACGCTGATGCTGCACTTCATCGGGATCGACCCGGGCACCAACGGCGACCAATGCCCCGCGGTGTGGGCCGAGCCCGAAGCGGGAGAAGCCGGCGAGATGATCCTCCAAGGCTGGCGCGCCGACGACTCGCTACTCAGCCAGACCCAGGCGAACAGCCCCCTGGCCCCCAACGAGGCCGTGATCCGCATCCCTGCACGGATGATCCCGCTGATCCGCCAAGCATGCGACACCCTCGAACACGCCCATGCCTGACCACGGCCTGACGCCAACCCCCGGCTTCCCCGAGCTGCTCGACGCCACCCGAACCGCGGCTGACCATCTGGAGATGCGGGACGCCTACGACGAATCCGACCCGACCTTCCAGCACTGGCTACGCACCGGCGAGATCTCCACCGACCCCGACGGCGAGTACTGGCGCCCGTGGCTATCACGCGTCCGCGAGGCGGTACAGCGCGGCGTACGGATGCGCCGCCTCCGCGTCGTCTCCGAACCCATCAGCGCCTACATCGGCTTCGAGCACACCTGCGCCGCAATGAACATCGCCGCCGGCGAAGAAGTCCGGTGGCTCCCACGGCGACTCGCCAACGAGCTGCTGTTGCCCGCTAACGACTGCTGGATCTTCGACGGCCAGCGGACCCGCTTCCACCTGTTCGACGGCACCGGCCGCTCGGTCAAGAACATCGACTCCACCGACCCCGTCACGGCCACCCGGTGCGCCGCCGCCTTCGATGCCGCATGGTCCCGCGCCATCCCGCATGCCGACTACGACCCTGACCGCGGTCCAGGCTGAGCCATGACGACGTCGACCGGACGGCACGCCCGCGAAGCCCTCGGCCTCCGGCTCCGCGAGATCCGGCTGGAGGCAGACCTGACGGTGCGGGCTCTGGCCGCCGCGGCCGGATGGCAGCCGTCAAAGGTCTCTCGCCTGGAGAACGGCCTAACGCAACAGGTCAAGCCCGCCGACCTGCGAACCTGGTGCTACCTATGCCACTCCGAGGACCAGCTCCCCGAGCTGACCGCGCTAGCCAACGCCGCCGCCGGCCTCTACGCCGAATGGCGCCGCGTACACCGCGCCGGACTGGCCCAGATGCAGAACGCCTACGCCCCCGTGTACGAACGCGCCACACACATCCGCTTCTACCAATCCTCAGTCATCCCCAGCGTGTTCCGCACCGCCGAGTACGCCCGAGCAATCATCACCACCGTCGCCGGCTCCTGGGAACTGAACGACGACGTAGACGCAGCCATCGCCGCAAGCCAGGCCCGCTCCCGATACCTGCACATCCCCGGCAAAACCTTCACCGTCCTACTGGAAGAACACGTCCTCCGATCCCGCCTGGCCGACGACGCAGCCATGTCGGCACAGCTCGGCCAACTCCTCGCCACGATGAACCTGCCATCCGTGGCCCTCGGAATCATCCCGACCAACGCGCCGGACCGGCACCGCTGGGTCAGCGAATCATTCTCGATGTTCGACGAACACCTGGTCGAGATCGAACTCGCGACCGCCCGCATCAGGGTCACCCAGCCGGCAGAGGCGGCCGTCTACGGCGAGGTGTTCGCCGAGTTGTGGAAGCTAGCTGCTCAGGGACGCGAAGCCCGGGGGCTGATCACTACGGCGATCGACGCACTCGGCTAATCGCCCAACCAGGGCAATGGGTCAGTGGAACTGGCGTACACGCGAACGGATCTTCCGTCCTCTCCATCGGATTAGTCAGGCTGTGCCCCGCCTGCTCGCGTTCGGCGAGGACACCGCGCAGGACGTGGACGCCTGCGCTCACCGAGACGATCAGGCGGGCACATGGGCGGATCAGCAGCGGGTGACCGATTCGAGCCACCATCGCCTATTTACGATGCCACAAGGCGGGGAGACAATGCATTATGAGCTCCAGCGACCAGCCGGTACTAGATCAGCGGGCTTACATCAGGGCCGATTAGATGGACCACAAGGCGAGGCCCCATGCAACCTGGCGACAAACATCACCCCGGATGCGAAAATGCTGAGCAACATAAGTGCGTCTGCCGCCAATGCGAAGGACAGCGCCACGGATGGCAAAGCCGTTTAGGCTTTGTTCGAGATCCGACCGGTGAGTCGCGTACCATTTTTCGAGATAAAGCAAATCGACGCTGGGACGATGCCCACAAAGGTCGTACACGAAGAAAGCCGAGCAAGCGCAAGAAAGCTGCTGCGACCGATATCGCCGAGTCCAATGTAGTGGACTGGATGGCGAACGAGCTGAATCACGCAGCACAGGAGCGTGCCGCTTACGGATTCACAGACGACACCACCGATGAGATCGTTGAATCGGTCGGCAACCTCGTCGCGAACAAGGTCGCGAGCAGGCTTGAAGACCGACTGGGCTCCGTTTCACAGGACCGCCGCATCCAACTGACGAATCACTTATGGTGTGACCTCCTCTCGGCAATCGCCTGCGGGATAAAAAATTTCCAGAGCGAGCTAGAAAAAGTTCCGAAATACGCGGCGACTCTGATTATTAATTCCAGGACGGGCGAGCAACGAGCAATAGATAAATTCCTCATCAGGCTTGCGGTTCGAGTCGCCTGGAAAAGTCTGATGGAGTTGTCCCCGCTCCCCAGCACTCAGAATCTACTCAGAGCGACGCGAATATTAGCGATCTTCATATGCCCGGCACCTGAAGATCATAAGCAAGTAACAAAATGTTGTCTCGACCCGCTAGCAGCAAGCGAAGGAGGGGCCATCATTAAGGAAGAAACCAAGAAAAAACTCCTTGAGGTTCTTCCTCCTGAGTGGCTACCTAACTCTAGCGAGTCCGCCTAGTATTGCAATGGCAGTTCAGGTCATGGCGGTTGGTGGCCGCAGGGTCGGTAGTGGCTGGGTGCGGGCTTGGTGTTAGCGGCGTCGGCGCCGGGTTGTCCTAAGGGGCGTTGGTGCTGATCGGCACGTCGATGACGTCCCGTGCGACCACGATCCCGTCCTTGATGATGTAGCACTCGACGACGTGCTCGCCGCGGAAGCTGGTCCGCTCGTGTCGAGCGTTGCCGGCACGGTTGGGCGAGATGATCTGCCCGCGGATGTCGTTCCGACGCTCGGCCTCGTCTCCGCGGTTCAGCACCTTCCACTGCACGTCGTACGGGTACGAGACGCTGCATTCGGTGATGGTGAAGGTCAGTTCCTTGTGCGGGAGCAGCAAGGTCTTGTTCTTGAGCATCTCCCGGAGTGACGCCGTTCGCCATCCGTTCTGCGTGACCTTGCAGTCGATCGCGAGCGACTCGCTGATGTCGACGGGGTACCGGCTCTCGATGAACTCCTCGGTGTCCTTGAACGAGCGGGCGGACTCGGTGACCTCCAGCGGAACTGCCGGCCCGAACACCTCTCGCCATTTCTTGTTCGCGGAAGCCTTGCCCTCGTTGGCGATGGCCTCGCGGCAGCGGTTGTACGCCTTCTTCGCCTTCGGTTGGAACCGCTTCTTCACGTTCACCCGCTGGTTGCTGCCCAGCGCGAGGTAGTAGTCCTTGGCAGGCTCGTTCATGAGGAACTCGAAGAAGTCCCTGACCATGACGTCGAACCAGAGGCTCCCCTTGTCGTTGTACTCGGACGTGGCCGAGAAGAACCGGTAGACGAGCGTGTCGATGAGCAGGCCACCCATGACCACGCCGTTCGTGTCCTTCCACGCCCGGGCCATCCGAGCGAGGTGGCGCATGTTCGTCGATGTACGGTCGTTGCAGGCCTTCGTCGCAGCGATCTCTTCTCGCGGCTTAGTGGTCTTCCAGTCCTTGGCCTTCGTGTCGGGGTAGTCGAAGCTGCCATCGCCGTTCTCGAATGCTGGCTGCACCTCGAACTTGAATTTGTTGCTTGTGAACTGCACACGCACGACGCACTGGTCGACGCGTATGTCGGTGTTCGGATACCGCGCGGTCAGATCGTTCCGAACACGGTTGAGCATGCTCCGCGGTCCCGTCTCGCTGCGGTAGCTCGAGCGGAGGCTGGCCGGGAGGATGTAGATCATGTCCAGGTCCGAGACGCCGCGGATCGCAGTGTGCCGGCCGTAGGAGCCGACCATGAGCCGATTCGCCGTGGAGCCCTCGATCGACCGGAAGTCCTTGTTCAACGCCTTCGTGATCTCGTCGCGGCGTGCGGCGACGGTGGTGCTGGCATCGCCGACCTTCAGGTTCTCGAGCAGGGCATCAAAGATCTCGGCCACCTTCATCGTCCCGCCTCACCTTCATTGAGACGAAGCGCCTCTGGGAGGAACAGGTCGATCTCGCGGGAGGTGAAGGTCAGCTCCTCGTTGTTCTTGAGCCCGTCCTGCGCCCGGCCGTAAGCCTTGGACGTGGTCCGGGGCGCGTCGGTGTAAGCCGCACGCGTGGCCTCCTGGAGCTCGTCGCGGCGCACACGCGCATCCGCAGGCACCGTCGCGCCAGACATCAGGTCGGCGATCAGCGACAGGTACGACTCGCGTACGTCCCACAGCCGCGAGGCGATTTTGCGGTGGGCCTCAGACTCCTCGCTGAACTTGAAGCTCTTGGAGGCGAGGCTCAGCACGCTGACGACGAGGGCGATGAACGAGGTCGCAAGGCTGGTCAGGACCTGGTTGCCCAGCATGCCAAGCACGGACGCGAGGAACGTGCCGGTGCTGACAGCCGTGAAGGCGACCAGCAGACCCTGCTGCCACCGGTATCGCCCGAAACTGATGTCCGCTTGCTTCTCGTGGGTCTTGTGGCTGTAGACCACCCGGCCGAACGCCTCGCGGACCTGCGCGAGCAGGTACTCCGCTCGCTCCACCTCAACTGCTGGCTCTATCGCCACTTCTCCTCCGCTGCGTACTCAACCAAGAGATGCACCCCAGATGGGTTCCTCCCAGGCCGTAGATGCCGCGGAAGAGCGACGGTCACCGGACGTTCGCTGCACTCGGGTTCAAGTATGGCTGGGACCACCGACACTCTTGGTCCTGCAACGGCACTTCGGCGTGTCTTGAGAGGCTGATGCCCATCTGGCAGCGATGATCACCATGTAGTGGATCTTGTGGGGATGGTCGTGTCGTTGGATGCGGTGGTGGAGTTGATCGCGGGCCGGTTCGGTCGGGTCGAGCCGCGGCGTCGTGTCAGTGCTTATCTGCGTGGGTTGGTGGCCGGTTTGGATCGCACGACGCCGCCAACACCAAGCCCGCGCCAGCCACTACCGACGCCGCGGCCACCGACCGCCATGACCTGAACTGCCGTTGCCGTACTAGCTTCGAGCGTTGCCTCATCCCATCCACATCGGCACGGCGATGCCCCACTCGTATCGCAGGATCGGGCCATCGAAAGATCCTTGGCACACGACCGATCCATCCATGCTTGCGGCCCCAGAGTGGCCCACCCGTTGTACTAGGCAATCGTTCACACAGGTCAGCGAGATATCGCACACCGGCCTCCGGAGCCGTGTGCGCAGGTTCGAATCCTGCAGGGGGCGCCTTCGCGTGACCACGCAAAAACCGCCGCCGACCAGGCACGATGCCGGTCGACGGCGGTTTAGCGTTGCGCCGCCGAGTACGACCAGACGCCCCTGAATGCCGGTGGCTGTGGCCCCATCGTGGCCCAGCCGGTCAGCTCTGGATTCCTCGCGGGTCAACCAGGTCATAACCGACCTCCTGTTGAAGCTCGGCCAGACGGCACGCCTCTCGTGCGGCATCGACCACTGCCGAATCAAGAGGGCGGCGGCGCGCCGCCGCCCTCCGGCGCGACGCGGTCCGGGCACGCGGCCCAGAGGTTGGTCCCCCCCGCCGCGCGCCGCGGCCGGGCGTGCATAGGCGGCACGGAGCCAGCCGTCCGCTGGTGCCTACCTACCGAACGTGATCTCGACCCCAACTTGTGCCAAGCCGAACATGCCGGTACCCGCCTGGCCGCTCACTTTCCACTCTTCTACTGCGAGCAAGTGAGAGATCATGCTCCATATACGCGGCAGAACTGTCTTGAGCTTGTCCCAAATCTTGTCCCAGGCGTGGTCTGGCCATCGCTTACGGGCAAGCTTGGTTTCCGCCTTAAGCGCCTGGGATTTGGACATGACCTGGCATCCGCGATCTGGACTCTGGCCCCGGCCCGCTTCGAGCATCTCATTCAGCAGTGCGATCAATTTCTGATAATCCGACTCGTGACGCGGCGCCAGTTGAAGCGCTTGCCTGAGCTCCTCGCCCCTATCTCTCAGCTCTCGTCGAACTGCATTCAGCTCTGCCCGTAGATCTGCGATCTCACGTCTCACGTCGACGATCACTTGGCGGAGAACCTCTACCACCGCATCGTGATCGTCACGCGCCGCGGCATCTGGATCGAATCCACCGTTTTCGGCAGCTTCACCTTCCGAGGGATCTACGACCTCCGGCCCAGCATCGCCACTCTCCGAATTGTCATCGGATGCTTCTGCGTTGGATCTGTCGTCAATCGCACGCTCATAGTCCGCGTCCTGCGTGAATCCCGGAGGAGGGCCGCCTACGTCGCTGACGGGTGCCGCCTCCTCTATTCCCACGGATACAGGCATGGCACCGTTAGTGTCTTGTGTGTCGGTAACTCGGGCACAAGCCGCCAGACGGAAACGATCCGTGCAAGCCGTTCCACCAGTATCCGGAGCTGTTGAACTTCAGCCCACCTCCAATTCGGCGGCAGAGGGTCATGCGGGCTGCTTCTCCTACGCTTGGGGCACTGTGTGTCCGGCGGTGAAGGGGAAGAGCTGATGGTGGAGCGGACGCGGCGGGTCAGGGCGGTTGACGATCCGTCCTCGTGGTCCTACTACGGGGCTGCTCATCG
>Ga0164243_10012558_pt1 | contig 11990 bp, 7 predicted proteins | sample OricompcompostOP_FD_108781 | JGI IMG/M metagenome (GOLD analysis project Ga0164243, IMG submission 108781) | Organic Plus compost microbial communities from Emeryville, California, USA - Original compost - Organic plus compost (OP) | ecosystem: Engineered > Solid waste > Mixed feedstock >...
CGGCGCCGTACCCGTCACCAGGCTGGGCCCCACCGGAAACCACGCCGCCACCGGAGCGCTGCGCTGGTCGCTGCCGGGCTGGGCCGGGCCGGTCGACCTGCTGCTGCTCGTCACCCCGGACGGTACGGAAGGCGGCCTCACCGCCCTGGTGGACCAGGCGTACCGGCGGGGCTGCACCGTCGTCGCCGTCACCCCGCAGGGGACGCCCCTGGCGGACGCCCTGGGGGAGAGCCGGGGCCTGGCCGTACCGATAGCTCCCGGCCCCGCCGAGCCGGTCTGGCACGACGGCCCGCCCGCCCCCGCCTCCCCGCCCGGGCAGGAGGCGCGGCCGGGGCCCGCCACGCTCGCCGGGCAGCCCCTCGGCGCGCCCGGCACCTTCTGGGCGCTGCTCACGCCGCTGCTGGTGCTCACCGACCGGCTCGGACTGACCCGGTCGGGGCCGCAGGCCCTCGCCGCACTCGCCGACCGCCTCGACGAGGTCGCCGAACGCTGCGGCCCCGCCGTGGCCCTCTACAGCAACCCGGGCAAGACCCTGGCCGCGGAACTGTCCGGCGCGCTTCCGCTGCTGTGGAGCGAGGGCGCCGTCGCAGGCGCCGCCGCACGCCACTGGGCGGCCGTGTGCGCCACCCTGCCCGGCAGGCCCGCACTCGCCGCGGAGCTGCCCGAGGCCATGGCCGCGCACGGTGCGCTGCTGGCCGGCCCGTTCGCCCCCGGTACGGGTTCCGACGACTTCTTCCGCGACCGCGTGGAAGAGCCCGAGGCGATGCGCCCCCGCGTCGTCCTGCTCCGCGAGGGCCCGCCCGGCAACGACTCGGCCACGGTGCAGGCCCGCGACTTGACCTACGCGCAGGAGACCCCGCTGAGCGAACTCGAACCCGCCGAAGGCAGCAGCCCCCTCCAGGCCGCGGCGGAACTGATCGCCACCGCCGATTTCTGTTCCGTTTACCTGACCCTCGCCGACACCGACTCACCTTGGACATGACCCAGGACGCCCCAGTGGCGTGACAGCCCCCAGCGGCGTGACCGCCCCGGCAGCAGCCCACGAGCAGCAGCCCGCCGACAGCACGGCAGCACGCAGCACCACAGCACGACAGGAACGCACTCCTCATGGACCGTCTGGACAACACCGTCAGGCCCTACGCCTGGGGGTCCACCACCGCCCTGCCCGAACTGCTCGGCGAGACGCCCACCGGCGAGCCCCAGGCCGAACTGTGGATGGGTGCCCATCCAGGGGCGCCGTCCCGGATCGACAGGGGAGCCGGGCCCCGGCCGCTGTCGGACGTCATCGCGGACGACCCTGAGGGCGAACTCGGCGCCCCCAGCGTCCGTGCGTACGGGCCCCGGCTGCCGTTCCTGCTCAAACTGCTCGCCGCAGGGGCGCCGCTGTCCCTCCAGGTGCACCCGGACAACGACCAGGCGGCAGCCGGGTACGCCGACGAGGAGGCACGCGGAGTCCCCCTGGACGCTCCGCACCGCAACTACAAGGACGCCAGCCACAAGCCCGAACTGGTATGCGCTCTCACGCCGTTCGAGGGACTGTGCGGCTTCCGGCACCCGCGGGAGGCCGCCGCCCTGCTGGAGGGACTCGGCGTGGACGGCCTCAAGCCGTACGCCGACATCCTGCGCGCCCGCCCGGAGACCGACGCCCTGCGCGAGGTCCTCACCGCCGTTCTGACGGCCGACAAGGACGAGATGGCCGCCACGGTCGCCGAGGCCGCCGAAGCGGCGGCGGGGCGCCCCGAGTACGCCGTCTACGCGGACATCGCGCAGCACTACCCGGGCGACCCGGGCGTGCTGGCCGCCATGCTCCTCAACCACGTGGTGCTGCGCCCCGGAGAGGCACTGTTCCTCGCCGCGGGCGTCCCCCACGCCTACCTCAACGGCCTGGGAGTGGAGGTCATGGCCAACTCCGACAACGTGCTGCGGTGCGGTCTGACCCCCAAGCACGTGGACGTGCCCGAACTGCTGCGCATCGTCCGGTTCGCACCAACCGACCCCGGGGTGCTGCGCCCCGAGGCGGACCCGGTGACCGGTGAGGAGATCTACGACACCCCCGCAGGGGAGTTCCGGCTCTCCCGCTACACCCTCGTACCCGGTGCCGCGCCGCACTCCCTGCGGGCACCCGCCGCGCAGATCCTGCTGTGCACAGCGGGGACGGCCGTCGCACGGGGCGGAGAGGACGGCACCCGCGAACTCACCCTCGCCCCCGGGCGCTCCGCGTACGTTCCGGCGGACGAGGAAGTCCACGTCTCGGGTGACGGTACGCTCTTCCGCGCCACCGTGGCCGTCTGACAGCCGGCCGCACCGCAGCAGGAAGGGATCCGGAAGACGTGAGTGCATCAGGCGGAACGAAGGCGATCGTCGCCGCGCTGGGCGCCAACCTGGCCATCGCCACGGCCAAGTTCGTGGCGGCGGCGTTCAGCGGATCGGCCTCGATGCTGGCGGAAGGCGTCCACTCCGTCGCCGACTCCGGGAACCAGGCGCTCCTGCTGCTGGGCGGCAAGAAGGCCAAGAAGGCAGCCAGCGAGGAACACCCCTTCGGCTACGGCCGGGAGCGTTACATCTACGGCTTCCTGGTCTCCATCGTGCTGTTCACCATCGGCGGCGTCTTCGCGCTGTACGAGGGCTACGAGAAGATTGTTCACCCACACGAAGTCGAGCACTGGTACTGGCCGGTGGGTGTTCTCGTGTTCGCCATCGTCGCGGAAGGGTTCTCCTTCCGGACAGCCATCAAGGAGTCGAACGAGCTGCGGGGCGCGTTCACCTGGACGCAGTTCATCCGCCGCGCCAAGGCACCCGAACTGCCCGTCGTCCTGCTGGAGGACTTCGGCGCCCTGGTCGGTCTCGTCCTCGCCCTCGGCGGCGTCGGCCTGGCCCTGCTGACCGGCAACGGCGTCTGGGACGGCGTCGGCACCATGTGCATCGGCGCGCTCCTTGTCGTCATCGCTCTGGTGCTCGCCGTGGAGACGAAGTCACTGCTGCTGGGTGAATCCGCGGACCCTGCCGAACGCGACAAGATCCGCACGGCACTCGTCGACGGGGAGACCGTCACCCGCGTCATCCACATGCGCACCCTGCACCTGGGTCCCGAGGAACTGCTCGTCGCCGCCAAAATCGCGGTCCAGCACGACGACACGGCCGTCCGCGTCGCCCGGGCCATCGACGCGGCCGAACAGCGCATCCGCGAGGCGGTCCCGATCGCCCGCGTCATCTACCTCGAACCCGACATCTACCGCGCCCCCGGCGCCGAGTCCGAACCCACCGCCGAGCCCGCCGACGCCACAGGCCCCACCGCCTGACGCCGGCCGGCACGGAACACCGCAAGGCCACGAGGCCCGCACCGCACACGCGGCGCGGGCCTCGCCGCTTGCCCGGAGCGGACGGAGAGCACGCGGGTCACCTCGTCCGGGCAGACGGCAGGCAACGCCTTGCTGTCCGGACGGTTCGTCGCCGCCCCGCGCGTCAGGGGCCACCGCGCACCACTGGCCGCCCCGCCGGTGCGGCGATGACCGGAGTGATGACCGCCTGGACGGTGGTTCCCGAAGCCCGCAGCGCCCGTGTGGGCTGCCGGCGAGCGGCGCGGACGGGGAGTGAGGGTTCCGGCGGCACTCCAGGAGCGGCTGCTGACCGCTGCGCGCGGGCCTGCCGTCCTGCGGGCACTCGACGGCATCGTGCGGCCGGTCGCACCCCGCCACGCCCGCCCGGAACCGCCGGAACCGCTGCCACCGCCGGGACGGCCGCGGTGCGTACGGCTGTCGCCTCGGCGCCGGCGGAGACCAGTCCGTTGTCACCTCTCACGGCAGGCAGGCGACAGCCTTCTTCACCTGAGCTGCGGCTACGGTCCCCACGTGCCAAGGGCAGACCCTCGCCACGCTCAACACCACGACAGCACTCCCTGCCCTCTTCGGCCGTTGCCCGGCCTCCACTTGGCCTTGCCGCCGGCCGGAGGCCTGACGGAGCCGGACACCCGCATCTCCGACGGCCCGGCCACACTTCCGGTCGTCCTCCTGAGCCGCCGTTCCAGCCTGTCGGCCAACCTGGGGTGCGGGCTCCCGAGTTGACTCCTCCGATCGGCGGCTAGGCTGCGGTCCTGGCCTGACCGCGGGCCTCCTGCGGCCGGGCCGGAACATGGCACGTCTATCGGAGGATCCTGTGTCTGGACAGCCGCCCACCTATCCACCGGCCATAGACCCCATCGGACCGGACGGACTGCACCGTCTCTACGGCCCGGAATGGGAGGCGGACCCGATGGCCGTCTTCGAGAAACTGAGGGCCGAGTACGGCGCGTTGGCTCCCGTGCTGCTGCCCGGTGACGTCCACGCATGGCTGGTGCTGGGTCACCGTGAGAACGGCCTTGTCGCGGGCAACGCGTCCGTCTTCTCGCGTGACCCCCGCAACTGGAAGGCGATGAAGGACGGCCTGATCACGCACGACCACCCGTTGGCCCCCGTGACGCGGTGGCAGCGGCTCCTGGTGTTCGTGGACGGCCTGGAGCACAGGTGGATGCGGGACGCCGTCATCGAGAGCCTGAAGAAGTTCGAACAGCGAGGGGTGAGGCGTCTCGTCGTCCAGCACACCGATGAGGCGATCGACGAGCTGGTGGCCGGCGTCGGCCACGGTGAACCGCGCGCTGATCTCGTGGGGCTGGCCAACCGCGTCTCACTGAAAGTCGTGCTGTCGCTCTTCGGGATGGACGACTACTTCGACGCGCTCTCCGCCGACATGCACGAGATGATCTCCGGCGGCACCGGGGCCGCGGCGGCGGGTGCGCGGGTGACCGCGACCTTCCAAGACGTCGTGGAGCAGAGGAAGCAGTCGCCGGGGCACGACCTGCCCTCCATCCTGCTCGCACACGGGATGGACGACGAAGTGGTGCGTGAGACGCTGCGGGTGATCACTGCCGCAGCGAACGAACCGACAGCACAGCTGATGCTGGAAACGTTCGCCTACTACCTCGGAGACCCCAAGTCGCTCCGCGAGCTGCGCGGTGCTTCGACCACCGTGGCAGCGGCGGTCGCCAGGGTGCTGTGGGACCGGCCCCCGATGATCACGAACATCGGCAGGTGGGCGACGGGCACCACGAAGTTGGCCGGCCGGCGGATCGAGGAGGGAGACATGCTCCTGCTGGGCATCGGTGCGGCCAACCACGACCCCGCTGCCCGGGCGACGGGGGACGACCTGCAGAACAACCGGGCCAGCCTCGCGTTCTCGCACGGGCCGCACGCATGCCCCGGCGAGACCATGGGCCGTGGCATCGTCGAGACCTTCCTCGACCGGCTGATGTACCGGTTGCCCAGTGTGCGACTGGCTGCCAAGCCGGAAGAGCTGCCCCGTAAGGCGACCCTGATGATCTGGCAGTTCCTCGAAATGCCCTTCACCTGGGACCGTGACGGAGCGCTGGTTGTGCTGAGGAAGCGCGAAGCCGACGGCCTGGTGGCCGGGGAGCGCATCCGGGTGCCGTCTCCGACCACAGCGAAGTCGGCCATCCCCGAGGTGCGGATCAGCTAGGGCCCGTGCCGACGGCCGCGCCCAGGAGGCGGACGACTTTCGTCCCGCCCCCCTGCGGCCACTCCTCCGGGAGACGGATCGACGTGCGTGTCCACTGGCCCCGCCCTGGCTCTCGGTGTCGGTGGACAGCCACATCCCGGGCTCGACGGCGTTGACGTTCGAGGCCAACCGGCCGGCGCCGTCCAGCCGCTCGGGCCGACTTCGCCCCCTCCTGCACGACGAGGACCCGGTGTACCGCCGTTCCCCGCGTCTCCTGTGCACCACGGTCGCGGACGCGTAACAGCTCTCCGCCGCGGTCGGCCCGACGAGGGGCAAGTGACCCTTTCCGGCGCCTCGTTCGCACCACGGGCGGCCGGTTGTCCGCGCGTTGTCACCCCATCTCCGCTGACGGCCCCATTCCGCCAGGGGGCATGTTCATGGTGTGATCATCGTGCGAGTGCTGCGACCAGAGTGCAATGGGAGACAGGAGGGCTTGCCGTGGGGTGGACACAGGAGGTGCCGAGCGCGCCGGGACGATGGCCGCTGTTGGGCCACGCTGTGCCGCTGATGCGTCAGCCGCTGGATTTCGTCCGCTCCCTCTCGAAGACGGGGCCCCTGGCGCGGGTCGACCTCGGCGGACTCAGCGTGCTCTTCGTGACCGACATGGAGCTGACCAAGGAGGTTTTCACCCGGCACGCCCCGAAGATGACCAAGGGCCGGCTCTTCGACAACATGGAGGCCCTGGTCGGCTGCGGGCTCGCCACCGCGGACCGGGAGACCCATCGCGTACACCGGCGCATCATCCAGCCGCTCTTCGCCGAGCAGCATTTGGCCCGGTACGCCGAGACGATGACGAAACAGGCCGTGCACCTGGCCGACTCCCTGTGGGCGGGCCAGGAACTGTCGGTGGAAAGGGTGATGAGCGACTACTCCATCAACACCCTCACCGCCACGATGTTCGCCGCCGACCTGGATCCGCAGGCCGTCACGACGGTCAGGGAGTCCGTGCGCGTCATCCTCGACACGATGCTCAAACGAGCTGTCATGCCGCCCTGGGCCGACCGGCTCCCCATCCCGCCCAACCGCAGGTTCCTCGCCGCCTCCCGGCGCATACGCGAGGTCATCGAGGGCGTGATCGCGGACACGCCGCGTTCGGACCTGGCCGAGCGCACCGACCTCGTTGCCACGCTCCTGGCCGCACGTGACCGTGAAACGGGTGACCGTCTGAGCGACAGCGAGGTCCGCGACGAGCTGGCCACCATGTTGTTCGCGGGCACGGAGACCACCGCCTCCACACTGGCGTGGGCACTGCACGAACTGGCCACGCACCCCGAAGCGGAGCAGCAGGCCCTGGAGGAGCTGGACGCCGTCCTCGGCGGGCCGCGGCCGGTCACCTTCGAGGACACGAAGAAGATGCCGTATCTGCGCAGTGTGCTGGAGGAGACACTGCGGCTGCACGGGGTCACCCTGCTCATGCGACGGACGGTGGAACCCGTCAACCTCGGCGGGGCCGAGATTCCCGCCGGTACGGAGATCGCACTCAGCCTCTACGCACTGCACCGCGACGGCGCAGTGTTCGGGTCCGATGCCGCCGAATTCGACCCGGACCGCATGCGCACCCACGGCAACTATCTCCCGTTCGGCGCCGGCAACCGGAAGTGCATCGGCAACGACTTCTCCTGGACCGAGTCGTTGATCACCCTGGCGACGCTCCTGCCGCGGTGGCAGCTCCGGCCCGCCGCCGGCTACGCACCCCGCGAAGCGCTCGCCGCGATGGCCAGCCCCACAGGAATCCGGATGACGGCGCATGAGCGAGAGAGGGCGACAGCATATGGGCCGGTCCACTCCTGACCAGCGCCGACGCCCTTCTCCCGGAGGCTGGTGACCTCCGCCACTGCCCACCGCGGCCAACGGAACATGGACGGGGCTGACCGGCACCGCATCCCGGCAGCCCCGCCATCTCGCCGTGCCCCGGACGCGAAGAGGCACTCGCCCGGCTCGCCGCTTCGCTGACGCCTGCCGGAGCTGCACTGTGGTCGCTTTCGCGGCGAGCAGCAGGTGTACGTCCGCGCGCTCCTCGCCGATGACGCGAACCCGGTGACGCCTGGGCCGCAGCACCGATTCGTCCGAGGATCTCGAAGATGACGCTGCACGATGACGCCAGCCCGGCTTGGGCGGCGACAGAAGCACTCCGAGCACGGAGCGCAACCCGGTCGTGCTCGGCCTTGTTGTGACGCCGACAGGGCACTGGGGGGGCAGGCAGGCTGAGGGCGGCGCCGGCGCCCCGGAGCTCGTAACCCGGTGAGGCGCTCGACAAGACCCTGTGAGTCCGGCCGACGCGGCAGCGGGCGGCGCTGCAGAAGGGCGTGCTCGCTGAGATCCGGATACTGCAGTGGCGGATGCTACGTGAGCGGTAGGCATGAGAGACATCCGCAGCTGCGTGAGGACGGCAGCAGGGCCCTGGCCCCGTCGGCGGCCGGCAACGGCGGAATACCCGGCCGAGCCGGTCGTCGGGTCTCGCTGATGCTCTCCGCGACACCGACGAGCGGAACGCGCTTGCCGCCGACCCGGCTGAGGCCCACATCCTCGTCGTCGTCGGCGGCGACGACGATCCCGTCCGCCCTGCCGGCATCCCCATCACACAGAACGTTCTCGGCCCCGATGAAGCCCCGTGCCTCCGCCTTCGCGGCGATACCCGGGGCTCCGCAGCCAGGGCCAGCTCCTCGGCTGCCGTATAGGTGCGCGCGTCGCGGTACCGGTGGGACAAGCGGTCACCGCAGGCAAGGACGACGCCGTCACGGCCAGGGGGCTGCTTCGTCGCGGCGGTCGGTAGGACTGGTCACGTGGGATCTCCTGGTGGACCGATATGCGTGGGGTGTGACGTCCGTCGCCACCATCACGGTGACAGCGGCACACCGCGCACAGAATCAGCCGGGACGGCGGAAACGCGGGCGGCCGAAAACCGACCCCGAGCCGCTCTTGCTGTCCCAGGCGCTGATCCGGTCCCCTGGACGGGCGGTGTAAATTCGTAGGGTCAGACGTCGCTGCTGATGGCGGTCGGGAGAGCCCGCACGGCGGGCCACCGAGGGAGAGAGGGCCTCCGACGGACTGAGCTGCGAGCAGGGGACGAGTGTGCCCGGCGACGATGTGCGCCACGCGCGACCGGCACCACACCGTCCCGCGCCGCAGCACGGACCAGCCAGCCTCATATCTCGACAATCGAGGAGCAGCTCGCACATGACGACGACCTCCACGACCGGCCATGACTTCAAGGTCGCGGACCTCTCTCTGGCCGCTTTCGGCCGCAAGGAGATCACGCTGGCCGAGCACGAGATGCCCGGCCTGATGGCGATCCGCAAGGAGTACTCCGCGGAGAAGCCGCTGGCCGGAGCGCGCATCACGGGCTCCCTGCACATGACGGTGCAGACGGCCGTGCTCATCGAAACCCTCGTCGCCCTCGGCGCCGAGGTCCGCTGGGCCTCCTGCAACATCTTCTCCACCCAGGACCACGCCGCCGCGGCCATCGCCGTCGGCCCCGACGGCACCCCGGACAACCCGCGGGGCGTCCCGGTCTTCGCCTGGAAGGGCGAGACCCTGGAGGAGTACTGGTGGTGCACGGAACAGGCCCTCACCTGGCCGAACACGCCCACCGGCGGCCCCAACATGATCCTCGACGACGGTGGTGACGCCACCCTCCTCGTCCACAAGGGCGTCGAGTACGAGAAGGCCGGTGCCGCCCCCTCGGTCGACACCGCCGAGAACGACGAGCACCGCGTCATCCTCCAGCTCCTCAACCGCACCCTCGCCGAGAGCCCGCAGAAGTGGACGCAGCTCGCGTCGGAGATCCGCGGCGTCACCGAGGAGACCACCACCGGCGTCCACCGCCTCTACGAGATGCAGCAGGCCGGCACGCTGCTCTTCCCGGCGATCAACGTCAACGACGCCGTCACCAAGTCGAAGTTCGACAACAAGTACGGCTGCCGCCACTCCCTGATCGACGGCATCAACCGCGCCACCGACGTCCTCATCGGCGGCAAGACCGCCGTCGTCTGCGGCTACGGCGACGTCGGCAAGGGCTGCGCCGAGTCCCTGCGCGGCCAGGGCGCCCGGGTCATGATCACCGAGATCGACCCGATCTGCGCCCTCCAGGCGGCGATGGACGGCTACCAGGTGGTGCGGCTGGACGATGTCGTCGAGACCGCCGACATCTTCATCACCACCACGGGCAACAAGGACATCATCATGGCCTCGGACATGGCCAAGATGAAGCACCAGGCCATCGTCGGCAACATCGGCCACTTCGACAACGAAATCGACATGGCCGGTCTCGCCGCCATCGACGGCATCGTCAAGGACGAGGTCAAGCCGCAGGTCCACACCTGGACCTGGCCGGACGGCAAGAGCATCATCGTCCTGTCCGAGGGCCGCCTGCTGAACCTGGGCAACGCCACCGGGCACCCCTCGTTCGTGATGTCGAACAGCTTCGCGAACCAGACGATCGCCCAGATCGAACTGTTCACCAAGCCGGAGTCGTACCCGACCGACGTCTACGTGCTGCCCAAGCACCTCGACGAAAAGGTCGCCCGCCTCCACCTCGACGCCCTCGGCGCCAAGCTGACCACGCTCCGCCCGGAGCAGGCGGCGTACATCGGCGTCCCGGTCGAGGGTCCCTACAAGCCGGACCACTACCGCTACTGAGGCCCGGGCCCACAGGGGCGCGCGCCCATGAGCACTCGCGCCCCTCGGGCCGTACGCACCAGTGGTGACTGCCGCGGGGTGCCGGTCCACGCCGCAACTGGCGTGGACCGGCACCCCGCGCACCGCCCCTCGCCGCCGACGGCGGGATCCGGGGCTGTCCCGGCCCCGGCGCCGCCGGAAGAGCCGTCACAGCCGCGAACGGAGCGAGGCGCTCTGGACCGGGGCAGGAGAAGCCCCTCCGCACCCGGTGCAGCGCCGCCGCCCCCACCGGGCAGGATGGTGGACGTACCCGAAGGCGCGGTGCCCCCTCGTCAGGCGGGGCTGCCGCCCGTCACCACACCGACACCGGACACCGCCCATGCCCCGCGGCCGATATTCGCTGCACGATCCGCACGACCACACCTTCCTCGGCGAAGAACACTTCCACTGCGCCACCGGCCCCTCCGGCTGGCGCTACGTCTCGCAACTCACCACCCCCGCAGGCGAACACGCGGGTTCCGTCGATCTGACACTGGACGCACTGGGCCGGCCACTCCGGCTCGAACTCCACGCCGGCGGCTGGCGGATCCGCGGCGCGGCGCTGGAAGGCGTCACCTGGGTGCGCTCCGACCCCGCGGGTGAGCAGGCGCAGGAGGGCAACGTCCCCGCTCATTCCTTCACCGGGGCATCCCCCGCATTTCTCGTCGCGACGGCGCGGCTGCTGCGGCCGGCCCCCGGTGACCGGGCCACCCGCGTACGCCTCGTCGCCTTCACACCCCCCGTCCTCGCTCCCCGTACTCTCGACCAGTCCTGGGCGCTCCTGGACAGCGAAGCACACGCCACTGACAACGGCCCGCTCGTCGTGGAGAACTACCAGGTCAACGACCTGGAGACGGGGGAGCAGCACGCCGTGCACCTGGCCGGGGACGTGGTGCTGGCAGCCCCCGGCATCGAGCTGGAAGACCTCGAATCCCCGCCTTCCACCTTCACCTGACGCACGGTGTCTTCGCCGGTGCACGGGGACAGCCGGCTCTCCACAGCAGCATGTCGAGAACCAGAACCAGAACCAGGACCAGAACCAGGTCCAGGACCGCCGCGAGAAGGAAGCCGCGCTTACGAAGGCGGCACGAAACCAGTGGCCGACGGCGACGGCCCGGCCGGCCCCTCGTCCTCACGGTCGGCGGCGCCGCCCGCAGCCTCCGAGCTCCTAGAGCCGGCTGCCGGGCTCTCCGAGACGTCGCTGACGCCGTCGGCAGGCCGACCCGGCTCACCGGACGGCGAAGCCGGCACCGTCGCGCCGATCGCGGGGGCGGCGGCCGGAGCACTCGGCGAAGTGGCGGAACCCGCGAACCGGAGCGCTTCTCGTCGCTGCCGCTCGGCGACCACTCCGGCGAGGAACGTGGCGGCGGACATGCCCGGCGGTACGGGGGCGGCGATCCACGCCCGCATGTCATCGGCCAGCCGTTCGGCGAGCGACCGGCCTGCTGCGGGATCGAGCTGACCGGCCCGCATCAGGTACTGCCGTGCCGCCAGCCACAGGGAGTCCGGCACCCGCGACAGATCCAGTTCCGCGAACTGCTGCGCGAGCCACGGGGGCGGGGGCGGCACGGTCATCCCCTTCGGTACGGGCACGCGTTCCCGCACCACCAAAGTGCCCGCGAACACGTCACCGAGCCGGCGTCCCCGCGCGGACACCAGGGACGCCACGCAGGCGATGAGTCCGAACAGCAGCTGGATCTCCACCACACCGATCGCCCCGCGCACGAGCGCGTGCCGGAACCGTATGGGACCACCGTCCTCCCGGACGACGCGCAGTCCGGCCGCCA
>Ga0164243_10012559_pt1 | contig 11990 bp, 10 predicted proteins | sample OricompcompostOP_FD_108781 | JGI IMG/M metagenome (GOLD analysis project Ga0164243, IMG submission 108781) | Organic Plus compost microbial communities from Emeryville, California, USA - Original compost - Organic plus compost (OP) | ecosystem: Engineered > Solid waste > Mixed feedstock >...
ATCGACTTCACCGTCCGCTTTCTGAAACTCTCATCCGTGCGCGGATACTTCACCGACTACCACGGCGACATCGTCTTCGATCGCGACGAGACGAAATCGTCGGTACGCGTGGCGATCGCCACCACCTCGATCGAGACAGGCGATCAGCACCGCAACGCGCATCTTCGCACTGCTGACTTCCTCGACGCGGCAGCGCATCCCACGATCACCTTCGTCTCGAAGAACGTCCGCTCGACGGGCGGCGAGGATCTGCGCATCATCGGCGATCTCACGATCCGCGGCGTGACGCGCGAGATCGCGATCGACGCGACGTATCTCGGGCGAGATCGCCTGCCCGACGGCCGCGAGGTGATCGCGTTCGAAGGGAGCACGGTGATCAAACGCAAGGACTATGGCGTCTCGTTCAACTTCGCGGTCGATCGCGGTGCCGTGATGATCGGGGATGACGTGAAGATCTCGCTCGACGTGCAGGCCATCCGCACCAGCTGAGCGCCCATGAGGGCGGCGATCAGATGCCGCCCTCGCCGTAGATGACCGGCACACCGTCGCGCGCGGACTTCGCGACGTACAGCGCGGCGTCGGCCGCATCCAGCAGCGAGCGCACGTCGTCGGACGGGCGCACGAACGCGATCCCGAAACTGCCGCTCACCCGCGTGACCAGCTTCCCGATCACGATCGGGTCCGAGACGATCCCGAGCAATTCCTGCGCGAAACGCTTCGCCATGTCGGGATCGGCGTCCTGCATCAGGATCACGAACTCGTCGCCCCCGAGCCGCGCCGCCACCGCGTTGCCACCGACCGCGCGCCCCAGCCGACGCCCGATCTCGTTCAGCACGACATCCCCACGCTGATGCCCGAACTGATCGTTCACGACCTTGAAGCCATCGAGGTCGAGGTAGATCACGCAGGTCGTCTGCCGCTGCGCCTCGCTCCCGGCGAGTACACGCTCGAGGTGCGACATCACCCCGCGCCGATTCAGCAACCCCGTCAGATCGTCGATCACCGACTGCTCGACCAGCAGCTCCTCGACGCGCTTGCGATCGGAGATGTCGCGTGCCTGCACGGAGAAGCCGAGCACATCCGGTACGTCCATCATGTTGCTGCCGGTCAGCTCGAACCAGCGCCACTGACCATCACGCCGCACGAGGCGCAGCTCGCAACGTCGGAGGTGGCGCGGCGCCTCATCGAGCTCGTCGCCGAAGTTGGTGATGATCGCGTGATCCGCCTCCAGCACGAGATCGCGAATCGGCGTATCGATCAGCTCCTCCGGCAGCATGCCGAGCGCGACCTGCGTCGCCGGGCTGGCGTACTGGATCATCCCGTCCCGACGCACCACGAAGAGCGGATCCGGCGACAGTTGTGCCAGGTAGCGATAGCGACGATCCGCCTGCTGCCAGTGCGTCAGCCCATGCTCCTCCATCGGCATGAACGAATAGGCGATCTGCGTCGGCTCATCGTTCGCATCGCGCACCAGCCACGCCACGGAATGCACCCAGACCATGTGGCCATCCTTGTGGCGATACGCCTCCGTGCGTACCTGCGTGCGGATCTTCCCCGCGGCGAGATCATTGCTCACATCATGATCGCCATCCGGTGACTCCGGCCCGAGCAGCGCCGTCGCATCGATCGCGTCCCACTCCGCGAGCGTGTAGCCGAACAGCTCCTCCATCGCGGGATTCGCGGCGACCATCCGTCCGCTCGCCGAGTCGTAGACCGCGATGGGCGTCGGGGACTGCTCGAAGAAGCCGAGATACCATTCGGGCGCCTGTCGATAGCGAGGATCCATACCGTGCACCACCTGCGTCTCGCGCTCGCGAACCCGATCGCGCCGCTCCGACGCCGCGACGTAGCCCCACAGGACCTCGGCATAGAGCGGCCCGAAGCGCGGACCGATCTCGCCAATGAACGCCTCCGGCAGCTCGAGCAGCATCGCCGCGTGGAGCGCCTCGCCGAACGCACCGAACGCCTCCGGGCGACCGTCGCAGAACTCCGCGACCTCCATGCCAACGCTCCGGATGTAGAGCTTCGCGGTCGGGGGCGTGAAGATGGCGCTCACCAGACCGCGCAACAGCCCGTCCAGGGTCGACCGAACCACGCTCAGCGGCGCGGTGGGCTTCACGAACGGACGGATCGCCTGCACGCACCGCTCGACAATCTCATCGAGCCGGATCGCATACCACGCACGGGCCATCTCCTCATGCGACATTGACGATGGTCCTGGTTCGTGCAACCGTTCGACCTCACTCTCTTCAGACATCGTTCCCGCCAACACGGTCCCCCCTGCTCGATCGCCATCAGCGGAGCGACGAGCCGCTGCCGCATTCCCGGTCCCGTCGCCTCCCGGTCACGCTCGCATCGAGACACTATCGACCCCAGAGCACCTATCGTCGTCCAGAAAAAGTCGCCCGAAACCCAATCATCATCGATATGATACACGCGAAAATTCACACATCGCGCAACACGTTGTCGATGGTTCATGGACGTCTTTCAATAAGCCCACGATGGAATCACATCCTTCTCTCATTCCTGAACGAAGTGTACCAGCGATCTCCCCCAGATACGTGTAGGAAACTAGTACTGGGTTCTCCCCGCAGGACACGCCGTTCCGCCTGCGTTTCCAATTGACGACGACTCCATTGGTTCATTGTCACCGAACGGAAGGCGATATCATGACCCAATGTCCCCCCATGAATGGTGCACTGATGGCCTATGCAGTATCTTTGCATCAAGCCCACCGGGCACGGTCTTTGTTGGGAGGACCGAGCACAGGCACTGTTGGGGGAAAAGGGAGAGGGAGAGGGCGTGCGCCAGATCGCATCGATCGGAGTGGGGATCGCCGGGCTGATCACCATCATCTACGGAGCCCGCGTGTACGGCTCACCGACGTACTGGGATTCGTTCTGGGGCGATTCGATCGGACATCGCGGACCGCTGTGGGCGATAGGCGCGGGATTGCTCCTGCTGCTCGTCCTCGTGCAGGTCCGCACGAACATCGTGCAGGGATTCTACCTGTGCGTCGCGGGATCGGTCGTTGCGGCGGCCGGAGGGTACGACACGGGATGGGGGTTCCTCGTCGTGCCGCTGATTGCCGGCTTCGTCGGGTGCTTCCTGCTCACGCGGCATGCACCGACCGAGCCTTCGCCGGTTCCGCTCGTGGAGCGGTGGTTCACGCTCGATGAGTGAGCTCCACCGCGCACCATCTCTTCATGGGGAAGACGATTTCATGACGACCTGGCCGATCGGCTGCGGACAACTCACCTGGCGACCGGAGCGCGACACGGACGCGGACCACGCGATCGTGCTCCGCGAGATCGCTGACGCAGGTTACGACGGAGCACCGGCACCGGCGAGCGGTCCGGAGCGCGCCGCCCGCGAGTTCGCCGAGGCCGGGCTTCGCCCCGCGCCGGGCTACCTCGGGGCGCGCTTCTGGGATCGCGATGCGCGCGACGAGATCCTTGCGCGCGCCCGCGAGCAGGTCGCCACAAGTCAGGCGCTGGGCGTCACGGAGCTCTACGCCGCGGCGAGTCTCACGCCGGAGCGTCGGCTCCTGGCGGGGCACGTCTCGCCCGAAGATGCGCTCGCGCCAGACGCGCTGCGCATCTTCGCGGGGACGCTCTCCGAGGTCGGTCGCATCGCGCAGGATCACGGCGTCGCGCTCTGCTTCCATCACCACGTCGGCTCGTTCATCGAGACGCGCGCCGAGCTCGATCAGCTCTTCGCGCTGGTCGATCGCGAGGTCGTCTTCCTCGGACCGGATTTCGGCCACCTCGTCTGGGCTGGTGACGATCCGCTCGCACTGATCCGCGACTATGGCACCGCGATCCGAACGGTACACATCAAGGATCTGAACCGCGAGGTGCTCGATCGCGGCGTCGCCGCGACGTGGGACTACGCAACCTTCTCCGCGAACGGCCTCTTCACGGAGCTCGGCACCGGCTTCATCGACTACCGGCCGATCTTCGCCGCGCTGACGGAGCAGGGATTCGACGGCTGGGTGATCGTCGAGACGGACGTCACGCAGCTCCCGACCGCGCGGGAGAGCGCGACGATCAGCCGCGCGTATCTCCGAAATCTCGGGATCTAGCCCGTCGCCATCCCTCGCGGGCATCGATCGGGAGAAGGTCACTCACGGATTCATCCCATGATTCGGTGAGCTGTCGTCAGGTGTGCCAAACTTCCCATGCCAGAGGGATGGTTTTTCCCCCGAATGGCGGTACACTCACCTGTGGTTGGTTGGGCGTTTCCCAACAGCTGTCGTGTAGTCGACACGCGCACCACGTGGCGTCGAGCGATGGTGGAAGACGGCCAACCCCATACGACACACCGATCGATCAGAATTGAACGGATGACCGTGTTTCGGAGATACGCGCTCGTTGCCCTCGGCATTGCGACGTTCGTGCTGATCAGCTTCCTCATCGTGGAAGCACTCCATATCCCCATTCTGGTGGACCCTTCGGACAAGCTTGAACGAGGAGGTCTGGGTGCCGCCGTGCTCGGGGTCGGATTGCTGCTGGTCGATGTTCTCCTCCCGGTCCCGTCCAGTGTCGTGATGACGGCGCAGGGCGCGATGTTCGGCATCGTCACCGGCACCATCCTGTCATGGATCGGGAGCATCGGTGCCGCCATGATCGGCTACCTGATCGGTCGACGAAGCACCCGTCTGCTGACGCGCTTCGTCAGCGTCGAGGAACAGGGTCAGGCAAATCGGCTTCTCGATCGCTGGGGGATACTCGCCCTCATCGTGACGCGCCCCCTGCCCATCCTCGCCGAAACGACCGCCATCATGGCCGGGACATCCGCACTCACCTGGCGACAGGTGCTCGTCGGCGTCACGATCGGCGCATTGCCCGCAGCTCTGATCTACGCGATTGCCGGTGCCTACACCACCAGCGTCGCGAGTGGACTGCTCGTCTTTGTGCTCGTCATCGCCTTCGCGGCGGTGGTCTGGCTCATCGGTTGGTCTGTTGAAAAGCGATTCCTGCTGCCCAAGCGCACCGCCGCGCAACAGGATCAGCACGTCTAGGTCCATTCAACGAAGAAAGGTACGTCCAATGGTTGCGACATCCTGGGAAGCAAAATACTCGCATTCGGAACTCGGTCCCGTCAGCGTCATCGCCGATGGCTTCACGTTCCCGACCAGCATCGACTTCGATGATGACGGCAATGCCTATGTCGGCGAGTCCGGCATCGGCTTCGGCGGCTCGTTCCGCGGCGGCCGCATCTGGAAGATCACCCCGGAGGGTGAGAAGTCCATCCTCGTCGAGGGGCTCGGTCACCCGCTCACCGGCATCACCTTCCACGATGGCTCCCTCTTCGTGTCGCAGGGCAGCAACCCGGGTCGCATCACCCGCGTCGAGCTCGATGGCACCTGGAAGGACATCCTCGACAACCTGCCGGGTGGTGGCAACTACCACACCTGTGAAGTCGCCTTCGGCCCCGACGGCAAGATGTACTGGGGTCAGGGCTCGATGACGAACAACGGCATCGTCGGCCTCGACGCCCTCATCATGGGCTGGCTGAAGAAGCTGCCGCACAGCATCGACATCCCGGGCTACGACATCAAGCTGAACGACGTGCGTGTCGAGACCATCGACCCGTTCAAGCCGGAAGATCCGGATGCCCGCATGATCACCGGCCCGTTCTCGCAGTTCGGTGAGACCATCGAGCAGGGACACGAGATCAAGGGTCAGGTCCCGGCGACCTCCGCCATCCACCGCGCCAACCCGGACGGCACCGAGCTCGAGCTCGTGGCGTGGGGTCTGCGTGACGCCTTCAGCGTCCGCTTCCACCCGGATGGCCGTCTCCTCGCCATGGATCAGGGCGCCGACGATCGCGGCAGCCGCCCGGTCGCGGAAGTGCCGGACTTCCTGTGGGAAGTCAAGCCGGGCCTCTGGTACGGCTGGCCGGACTTCATGGGTGACGAGCCGATCACGTCGGACAAGTTCGTTCCGTCGACGGGTGACCGCCCGACGTTCCTGCTCGCCAACCACGACGAGCTGCCGCCGCGCGCCACGCCGCTCGTGAAGTTCGAGTCGCACTCCGCCGCCGCGAAGTTCGACATCGATCCGACCACCAATGGCGACGTCCTCATCGCCGCGATGTTCGGCGACGAGACGCCGATGACCGCCGCCCCGGGCTACCCGAAGGTCGGCCGCGCGTTCGTCCTCGTCCGCACGTCGGACTGGGCGCAGCACATCCTCACCTCGACCGAGGTGCATCGTCCGATCGACGTGCGCTTCAACCCGAAGGACGGCTCCCTCTGGATCGTCGACTTCGGCGAGTTCGAGATGGAAGGCGGCTCCAGCGGCGTCGAGGTCGTCTCGGAGGCCGGTTCGGGCAAGGTCCTGCGCCTCGAGAAGGTGCCGGCATTCCCGGCCGAGTAAGCGAACCCGGGTTCGTCTCTCGATTCATGACCGCGAAACGGGTGGAGCGATTCGTCGCCCCACCCGTTTTTTCGTATTTTCTTCACATCCAGAGGTGTCGCGCCTTAGTCCAACCGCGTAGTATGTCTGATGTACAGACTGAACGTTCACCCTGCCAAGGAGCGGCACCTCGTGGAGCATCGCCCAGACATCGCCCGGGTCACCGAGTTTCTCACCACCTACCTCGGGCACGCGCCCACCGACGTGACGGCCGTGGGAAGCGGAGCCTGGTCGACGGCGTTCGCATTCACGGATGGCGATCGCGCGCTGATCATCCGCTTCGGGCTGCATCGCGATGACTTCTCGCGCGATCGCGTCGCGTCACGCTTCTCGAGCGATGACCTGCCGGTCCCGCAGGTCATCGCGATCGGCCACGCCGCGCCCTTCGCCCGCGACTTCGCGATCTCGACGCGCGCCTACGGGCACTTCATCGACCTCGCAACCGGCAGCGAGATGCAGGCACTCCTCCCCTCGCTGTTCGCCACGCTCGACGCCATGCGCGCCGCCGACCTCTCCGCCCTGAGCGGCTTCGGCGCGTGGGATGCCTCCGGCAACGCGTGGTTCTCAACATGGCGCGAGGCGCTGCTCGACATCGCGATCGATCGCCCCGATCACCGCACGCACGGCTGGCGCACCGCCCTCGAGACCTCGCCCGTCGGCGCGCGCATCTTCGACGAGAGCTACCTCCGCCTGATCACCACGCTCGATGACCTGCGCGACGTGGAGATCGAACGGCACCTCATCCACAGCGATCTGCTCAACTTCAACGTCTTCGTCGAAGGCGACCGCATCGCGTCCGTCTTCGACTGGGGCTGCGCCATGACCGGCGATCATCTGTACGATCTCGCCTGGTTCGTGTTCTGGCAACCGTGGTATCCGGAGTGGCGAGCGCTCGACTTCGTGAGCGCCTACCGCGAGCATCTCGCCGCGCAGGGGATCGTCGAGCCCGCCTTCGAGACGCGGCTTCGCGCCTGCCTGCTCCACATCGGCCTCGCCGATCAGGCGTACAACGCGTCGCTCGGCCGCTGGGGCGAGATCACCACGCGCGGCGCACGCATGATGCGCATTGCCTGAAACGCGGACACGATCTGTCATCGCGAGCAGGCATCATGATGGGGACGACCTTCCGCCCCGACGTCCCGTGAGTGACTGATGCCTGGATCCACCGAGACCATGACCGCGCGCGATCTCAATCGCGCCACGCTCGCCCGTCAGTTCCTGCTCGACCCCGTGACGATGCCCCCGACGGAACTCGTCGCGCATCTGGTCGGGATGCAGGGCCAGGCGCCACTCGCACCGTACTTCGGCCTCTGGTCGCGCCTCGCGACGTTCGATCCCGCCACCATCGGCGACGCGCTGCACGATCGCACGCTCGTCCGCATCGTGACGCTCCGCGGCACCGTTCATCTGCACACGCGGGAGGATGCCCACACCATCCGCGCGCTGACGCAGCCAATGCTCGAACGCATGGTGCGCGGCACGAAGGAGTCGCGCGATCTGCTGACGCGCGTCCCGCTCGACGATCTGCTCGCGCACGGACGCACCCTCCTCGGTGACGCCGCCGCCTCGCTGACGGCGTTGCGTCCCGCGCTCATGGAGCGCTGGCCGGGCGAGGATCCGCTGCTGCTGAGTCGTGCGATCAACTACGCGCTGCCGCTCGTGCAGATCCCTCCGCGCGGGGTCTGGGGGCAATCCGGACAACCGGTGCTCGCACTGATCGATCGCTGGACCGGCGAACCGCTCGTCACGGAGCCCGATCTCGCCACGATCATCCGCCGCTACCTCGCCGCATTCGGACCCGCCACCGTGCAGGATGCCCAGACGTGGAGCGGTCTGACGCGTCTCCGCGACACGTTCGAGCGTCTCCGTCCGGAGCTCGTGACCTTCCGTGACGAGGCCGGCCGCGAGCTCTTCGATCTCCCCGAAGCGCCGCGTCCCGATGCCTCGGTCGACGCGCCAGTGCGGATTCTCGCGCCGTTCGACAACATCCTGCTCAGTCATGCTGATCGGGCGCGCATCATCAGCGAACCGTTCCGCAAGCGCCTGCAGACGCGCAACGGCATCGTGCCGCACACGATCCTGATCGATGGCATGGTCGCCGGAAGCGCCGCCCTCACGACGTCCGCGAAGCAGGCCACGCTCACGATCACGCCCTTCACGGAAATCGGCATGCGCGATCGTGATGCGCTGGAGGACGAGGCCTATCGCCTGCTGACGTTCGCCGCACCGGAGGCAACCACGCGCGAGATCGCGATCACGTAACTCCGTACTTCAGCGAAGCAGCCACGCCTCGAGCAGCGGGATGATCGCGCGCAGATCGTCGCTCACGACCTGATGCGTGGCAATCGCCTTCACCTCTGCCGAGGCGTTGAAGGCGATCGTGCAGCCGACCTCCGCGAAGAGCGGCAGATCGGACCGGCTATCCCCGACCGCGACGCACTGCCTGGGCAGCACGCGTTGCTGCATCGCCATACCGAGCGCGACACCTCGCTTGTCGAACTCGTCGAAGTCGCGCGCAACCTCCCCGGTGAAGACGCCGTCTCGCACCACAAGCTCCGGCCCACCAACACCCGCGAAGCCGAAGCGCGCCGCCAGATGCTCGCCCACCGGACGCCACGCGAGCGTCGCGAGATACGGCGCGATCCCGTGCCGCCGGCACCAGTCGACCGTCTCGGCGATACCCCCGATCAGCGGAAGATCCGCCAGCCACGTCACGACCTCCTCGACGTGATGCCCCGCCCATCCCTGCGCATCGATGCGGCAGACCTCTGCGTTCGTGAGGTCACCCGCAGCGTACGCGGCTTCCGCCGCGACGACGGCCTCCGTGGTGCCGAGCTTCGCCGCGATGTGCGCGGCGGAACTCGTGCCGGGGATCAGCGTACCGTCGATATCGAAGAAGGCAATCCGACCTCCGGATCTCCGCATATCCATCACATCCTTCACGGGGAACATTCCTGCACTGGCCAATACACAGGTGATCTATAGTCAGGGCTGGTGACCCACCGTGGGGCCACCGCTGCATGCGATGAAAGGTCACACCGAGTTCATGGGAAACACACTCTCGCCCGCCGCGATCGCGCTGCGCGTCGTCCACGCGGGCATCGCTGTCGTGGAGATCGTCTGCCTCGGGCGCGTCTGGCATGGCGCGCTCACCGGACGGCGCGATCGCACGCTCGGCGTGGCGATCGCGATCCTCGCGGCGGAGGGTGTCGGCCTCGTGATCGGGCGCGGCAACTGCCCGCTCGGACCACTCCAGCGCGAGGTCGGCGATCCGGTACCGCTCTTCGAGCTGGTCCTGCCGCCGCGCGCCGCGAAGGCCGCCGTTCCCGTGCTGACCGTCATCGCCGTGATCGGTGTCGCGATCAACCTCGCGCGGATGATCGCGCGACGCGGGCTCAGTCGAACATCGACTGGCCGATATACGAACCTTCTTGCGGTGCCGGCGGCACGAAGAAGATCCCCGAGCCGATGTGCGTGATGTACTCGTTCAGCGCGTCCGACCGTCCGAGCTTCGCCTGCAGCGTCTCGAAGTGCGCGGGATCGTTCTGATACGAGATGAACAGCAGTCCCGCATCGAGGAACCCGTACTGGTTGATGCCGTCGGTGTAGTTGTAGCTGCGACGCAGGATACGGAGACCGTCGTTCGCCTCGAACGACGCGAGCCGGATGTGCGAGGTCGGATCGATCACGAGATTCCCCTCGCTGTCGACGGCATCGAAGTCCGGCGTGTCGAACTCCTCCTCGCCGGTGAGTGGCGCGCCACTCGTCTTGAAGCGGCCGAAGATCCGGTTCTGATCGCTCACCTGATCGGTGTCCCAGTTCTCGATGTGCATCCGGATCTTGCGCACGACCTGGAACGTGCCGTTGCGCTGCCACTCCGGACCATCGGTGATCCAGACGTACTTCTGGAAATCCGCCTCCTCGGTGATATTCCGCGTGCCGTCCTTGTAGCCCATCAAGTTGCGGGGCGTCGCCTGCCCCTTGCCGGCAGAGGCGCGCCCGAAGCCCATCACCGCCCAGCGCGTCGCGGCGGTGCCAGTCCCCTTCGCGATGCGCGCCAGATTGCGAATCGCGTGGTAGGCGACCTGCGGATCATCCGCGCACGCCTGCAGTGACAGATCGCCCCCAGTCAGCTCCTCCCGCAGCGCGTCGCTCGGGAGTGCCGCCAGCTCGCGGAAGAGCGTCGGCTTGTGCTCTGCGAGACCGAATGCCTCGGTGAAGATGTTCGGCCCGAGCCCGACCGTCACGGTCAGCCCCGCCGGCAGCAGATCGAGCGCCTCGCCCGTGTCGTCGCCGATCGCGGACGATCGTGCCGGCTCGACCTGCCCAACCGTCTGGCCCTTCATGAGCTGCGCGATCGCGGCCGACCAGCGTGCCAGCAGCACCTGCAGGTCGGCCTTCAACGGCGTCGTGAGATCGAAGGTCATGTACACGCTGTAGCGCTGCATCGGCGTGGTGACCCCCGCCTGCCCGGCATCGCCGTAGAACGGGTACTCCGTGGCGAGATCGACGATGTCCTCGCCGTCCTCCGCCGTCTCGATCATCGCAGCGTGCGCGGGCGACATCGCCGCGCCAAACGCAAGGCCGCCCGCCGCGGCTGCTCCGAAGAGCAGTCCACGGCGGGAGACCTCCTTGCCAGATTGTCGTTCGCCTGAATCGGTCATGGTGTTTCTACCCGGCAGTCGCGACCTTTTCCGCGATCTGCGAGAGCGGTTCCTGCAGGGCCTGAACCGCCTGGCTGAGCGCCGCCGCGTCCGACGCCTTCATCTCGTCAGTGTAGAGCTTGTAGCCGCCCGGAACACTCGGATCCTTGTACTGATCGAGGAGGGCGAGCACATTGTCGAACTGCTCGTTGATCTGCGCGGTCAGCTCCGGATCGATCTCCTCGAGACCCGGCTCGAGGAAGGCGAACGCCTGCTGCGCACCCTCGACGTTGCCGGCGAAGTCGATGAGGTCGTAGTGGCTGTACAGCTCTTCCTCACCGGAGACCTTGTTCGCCTGGACCTCTTCGAGGAGGCCGGCCGCACCATTCGCCAGATCTTCCGGCGCGAACTCGAGATCCTGGATGACGGTGTTCAGCAGGTTCACGTTGTCGAGCAGCTCGGCTGCGTACGCCTTGGTGTCGTCCGTGATCTCGCCATTCAGGAAGAGATCGCGCTCGATGGCATGGAAGCCGTGCCAACCCACCTCCGGGTCGATGTTCGACTCGCGCATGTCGATCAGGTAGTCGAGGTTGCCCGCGTTGTCGGTGGCATCGAAGCCCTCGATCACGAAGCCGTCGACATCCGACTCGATGCGCTCGTAGAACGGACGCGCCAGCGGATAGGCCGTCTTCGCGGCCTCGAGATCGCCCGCGTCGATGGCGTCCTTGAGGTTCGTGACCGCCGTGACCATCGAGTCCACGACGCCGACGACGTAGGTCTTGTACCCCTCGGCACCCTCGTTCAGCAGGTCGACCGCGGTGCCCGTCTGCTCGACGACATCACCGGTGACGACGAAGTCCTGCTGCTCGGTGCTCGCGTTCGGGCAGTAGATCTGATAGGTGCCACCACCGAGCGTGAGCGTGAA
>Ga0164243_10012560_pt1 | contig 11990 bp, 9 predicted proteins | sample OricompcompostOP_FD_108781 | JGI IMG/M metagenome (GOLD analysis project Ga0164243, IMG submission 108781) | Organic Plus compost microbial communities from Emeryville, California, USA - Original compost - Organic plus compost (OP) | ecosystem: Engineered > Solid waste > Mixed feedstock >...
CCGCCGAGCGTCGCCTGATCGAGGTCGAGGCGCACCTTGCTGTCGGCGTTCTTGGGCAGCGCCTCCATCATCGCCAGGATGAAATTGCGCGCCGTATCGAATGGATGGCCCACCGCCTCCGGCGACTTCGCCACCCGATCGAGATCGAGCCAGCGCGACGAGAGCGCCATGTCGATCGTCAAGCTATCGCTCCAGGCGGCGGTCGCCGAGCCGGCAATGAGCTGCGGCTGGCCGACATGCTCGAAGGCTGCGGTGATGTCGTCGACGCGCAACCCTCGCGCATCGCCCGCCACGCGCGCCTTGAAATCCACCAGCGGCGCCTCGGGCTTGCCCCCGGGCTGAGCCGGTGCCGACGCGGCAGGCGCCACCGCATCCGCGGGCAGCATCAACTTGGCGGTGAGTTCGCCGCCAACGCGGGGGCGCCCCTTGAGATCGTCGAGCCGTCCATCGATGGCGTAGACGTTGGCTCCGCCCGCCGTTCCGCGCACCGTCGCCTTGAAGCGCATGCCACCGTCGGGCTCGGTGCCGCCGGTAGCAATACGCACTTCGCGCTCGCCATCGGCCCAGTTCGCCACGCCCTTGAACGAGAACGGCCCGTTGATCGATTCCGCCTTGAGCTCGCCGTTGAGACCGCCGATCTCCGCAAAGCCGATACCCCTGGGGCCGTGCAACGCGACCGTGCCATCGTTGATCTTCACCGACTGCAGCGTCACGCCGGCGGGCACGAACGGCAGCGAGCCGGATGCAATGGAGAGGCTGCGCCAGTTGCCGACGCCCTCGGCATCCACCGCGAGGCGGACGAAGGGCTTTTCCAGCACGATCTCGTTGGCTTCGACGATGCCCTTGAGGAGCGGCGGCGCCGAGAGGCGCATGGTGAAGCTGTCGGCCCGGAAGAGCGGCTCCCCCGTGGAGCCTGTCGGATCGGCAATGCGCAGCTTCTCGAAGCTGACGTAGGGCGAAGGCAGGAAGCGGACGTTGACGTTGCCACCCACGCGCACCTCGCGGCCGAGAATGCGCGTCGCCTCCTCCTCGAAGACGCCGCGATAGCCGTTCCAATCGACGAAATATGGAACGGCAAACAGCGCCGCGAGGGCGAGCGCAATCAGCCCCGCAATATAAAGAAGCCCGTTGCTCATCTAACCCTTCGCGGCCGAATCAGCGCTCGGCCCTCTCCAAGAGCGGTCAGGGCCGGAAGCGCCCACCATCCGCCGGCGTATCCCCATGCATTTCGTCGCGCGCTCAACCGAGCCAACGTCGCCCCCCGGTTGTGGGCACTCTAGCTTATTCGCTTCGCCCAGTCTTGATGCCGTTGCCACCACGATTGCACGCCCCCGCAACAGAAAAATGGCGCTCAGGTCATCAGTTAACCGAGCTGCCGGGGAGGTATATCGGCGCCGGCCACCCCATATTCCACCCCACAACCGGATGTGGGCGGTGGCCCGGCGGTCATTGCCCCTCGATGCCCGGTGCTATAGTTCGAAAAGTATGGTGCACAGCAGAAAACATTTGGCGAACGCGGCGCCCTCGGGCGACGTGGACGACGACGTGCCGTTCGATTTGCCGGCCGCACCGGCGACGAGTGCCGACGAGGAGCCGCCGTTCGACCTGCCGGCAGCAGCGCCTCCGCGTCCATCGATCTCGGCCCGCGCGCTGCAGGGCACAGCCGCAGCCCCAGCCACCGCGGCTCCCTACCTCGACGACCTCAACCCTGAGCAGCGTGCGGCCGTCGAGGCGCTCGACGGTCCTGTGCTGGTGCTCGCCGGCGCCGGCACGGGCAAGACTCGCGTGCTCACGACGCGCATAGCCCACATCCTCGCGACCCGGCGCGCCTTCCCGGGCCAGGTGCTCGCCGTCACCTTCACCAACAAGGCGGCGCGCGAGATGAAGGAGCGCGTCGGCCTCCTCGTCGGTGGCGCCGTCGAAGGCATGCCGTGGCTCGGCACCTTTCACTCCATCGGCGTCAAGATCCTGCGCCGCCACGCCGAGCTGGTCGGCCTCAAGTCCGGCTTCACCATCCTCGACACCGACGACCAGATTCGCCTTCTGAAGCAGGTGATCGAGGCCGAGGGGCTCGACAAGGACCGCTGGCCTGCACGCCAGCTCGCTGGCCTCATCGATAGCTGGAAGAACCGCGGCCTGACGCCCGACAAGGTCCCGGCAGGCGAGGCCTACGGCTTCGCGGCCGGCAAGGGTGCCAAGTTGTATGAGTCGTATCAGCGGCGACTGAAGGAGCTGAATGCCTGCGACTTCGGCGACCTCCTGCTCGAAAACCTGCGCCTGTTCCTCGATCACCCCGATGTCCTCGCCGACTACCAGCGCCGCTTCCGCTACATCCTCGTCGACGAGTATCAGGACACCAACGTCGCCCAGTACCTGTGGCTTCGGCTGCTGGCACAGGGCTCGCCCAACATCTGCTGCGTCGGCGACGACGACCAGTCGATCTATGGCTGGCGCGGCGCCGAGGTGGACAACATTCTGCGCTTCGAGAAGGACTTCCCTGGCGCTCACGTCATTCGCCTCGAGCGCAACTATCGCTCGACCGGCCACATCCTTGGCGCCGCCTCGGGCCTCATCGCCGCCAACCAGGGCCGCCTCGGCAAGACGCTGTTCACGGACGGCGAGCTGGGTACGAAAGTCACCGTCACCGCCGTCTGGGACGACGAGGAGGAGGCGCGCTCCGTCGGCGACGACATCGAGGCGATGCAGAAGCGCTCCGGCGAGCCGCTGAACGAGGTCGCCATCCTGGTGCGCGCCTCGTTCCAGATGCGCGCCTTCGAGGACCGCTTCATCACCATGGGCCTTCCCTACCGCGTCATCGGCGGCCCGCGCTTTTATGAACGGCAGGAAATCAAGGACGCCATCGCCTATCTCGAGATCACCGCCAACCCGGCGAACGATTTGAAGTTCGAGCGCATCGTCAACGTGCCGAAGCGCGGCTTGGGCGATACGTCGGTGAAGCGCGTGCACGAATTGGCCCGCGCCCGCTCGATGCCGATGTACCAGGCGGCCCAGATGATCGTCGAGACCGAGGAGCTGCCCGGCAAGGCGAGGAAGGCGCTTACCGATCTCATCGCCAGCTTCGAGCGCTGGCGCGGCCAGATCCGCACCATGAAGCACACCGAGCTCGCCGAGCTGATCCTCGATGAGTCCGGCTACACGGCAATGTGGCAGGCCGACAAGAGTCCTCAGGCGCAGGCGCGGCTCGAGAACTTGAAGGAGCTCGTCCGCTTCATGCACGAGTTCGAGAGCCTCGAAGGCTTTCTCGAGCACGTCAGCCTCGTCATGGATGTCGACCAGGCCGGCGATGGCCAACGCGTCTCGCTCATGACGCTGCACGCTGCCAAAGGCCTCGAGTTCGAGGTGGTTTATCTCCCAGGCTGGGAGGAAGGCCTTTTCCCGCATCAGCGCTCGCTGGACGAGAGCGGCCAGGCTGGCCTCGAGGAGGAGCGTCGTCTCGCCTACGTCGGTCTCACGCGAGCGAAGCGCATCGCCAAGGTCTCCTTCGCCCAGAACCGCCGCAACCGTGGCCTCTATCAGTCCGCCTTGCCCTCGCGCTTCGTCGACGAGCTACCTGAGGCGCACGTCGAGGTCGCCGAGCCTAAAATGCCCTTCGGCGGCGCCTATCAGAACTTCGGCGGCACCTTTGGCCGCGCCGCCTATGCCAAGAGCCGCTTCGATGAAGCCGAGCCGTTCGAAGGTCACTATGATACGCCCGGCTGGCAGCGCGCACAGGAGCGCGCCAAGGAGACCAGGAAGTGGAGCCCCGCGGAGCAGCGCAAGAAGCGCGGCCCGCTCACCATCGAGGGTGAGCTTGTTGCCTCATCCTCCGAGCAGGCGAGCTACAAGCGTGGCGAGCGGGTGCTGCACCAGAAGTTCGGCCTCGGCACCGTCACCGATGTCGACGGCAACAAGCTGACGATCGAGTTCGACGACGCCGGCCGCAAACGCGTCGTCGACACCTTCGTCGACCGCGCCTGAATCACGCGCCTCGCGCATCCCGATGCCCGATCACAAGTGTCAGGACGACCGCGATGCAAAGCATCGTTGTCAATTCGCCTGCGGCTCGACGCCTTCCTGCAGGCCGAGCACGTGCCCGGCAAGATAGAGAGAGCCGCAAATCAAGACGCGCTTCGGCCCTGGCTCCAATATGTCGACGCGCTTCAGCGCTGCGGTAACGTCGGCGGCGCTCTCCGCTTTCAGTCCCACCTCGCGCGCCGTCTCGGACAGCGTCTCGGGCGCGTGCGGCGCCTCGTGCGCACCCGGGATCGGCACCGTCACCACGTGGCTCGCCAGCCCGCGGAAGGGCGCCAGGAACCCCGCCGCATCCTTCAGTCCCATCATGCCGACGATGAGATGCAAGGGCTTCGGCGCGCGCTCCTCGAGATCGGCGAGCGTCTGCGCTAGCACACGCCCCGCAGCAGGATTGTGCCCACCGTCGAGCCACAACTCGGCTCCGGGACGCAGCAGCGACGGTAGCGGGCCGGCATCGAGCCGCTGCATCCGCGCCGGCCACCGCGCTCCCGTCAGCCCCTGCTCGATAGCCCGCTCGCCAAGGCCCAGATGCGGCAACTCAGAGCCAAGCCGCAGCGCCGCCGCCACCGCCGTGCCGGCGTTGATGATCTGGTGCCGGCCGACGAGCGACGGCAATGGCAGGTCGAGCAGCAGGTCCTCGAGCTGCACGACGAGCCGCCCGCGCTGCTCGTAGGCATCGAAGTGCTCACCCCACACGATGAGCGGCGCACCGACCTTCAGCGCTTCGGCGCGGATCACATCCTCGGCTTCCGGCTCCTGCGGCGCGATCACGGCTGGCACGCCGCTACGCAGAATGCCGGCTTTCTCGTGGGCGATCTTGGCCAGCGTAGCGCCGAGCTTCTCCGAATGGTCGAGCGAGATCGGCGTGATGACATCGAGCGCCGGGCGTGCAACGACGTTGGTTGCATCGAGCCGGCCGCCGAGCCCTACCTCCAGCAGCAGCACGTCGGCGGGGTGCTCGGCGTAGGCCAGGAACGCCGCTGCCGTCGTGATCTCGAATTGCGTGATGTCATCGTTGCCGTTCACCGCCTGCGTGCGCGTCAGCGCATCGACAAGCGCCTCCTCGCCGATCGGAGCCGCCTTGCCGTCAGGGCCGGCAAGCTCGATGCGCTCGTGAAAGCGCACCAGATGCGGCGACGTATAGGCGTGCACGCGCGCCCCCGATGCCTCCAGCATCGCCTTCAGATAGGCGGTAACCGAGCCCTTGCCGTTGGTGCCCGCAATGTGCACGACAGGCGGCAGCTTCTTGTGTGGATCGCCGAGCTTGGCGAGCAGCCGCTCGACGCGGCCGAGCGACAGGTCGATCAGCAGCGGATGCAGCATCTTCATTTCGGCGAGGAGCTTGGCGCTCGTCGGCATGCGGCTCTCCCGCTTGTTAGGGTCGCCCCGCCGATGGCGGATCGAAAGGCGCGACGTTCCCGCCGGCGCTCTCACCCGCCAGCGATAGCCTCGAAGGAGCTGCCGGCATCAGTGTTGCCTATCCTTGGGGAGCGAACGTGTCGTCGTCGGCTCCTCTTCGCCGCGGTTGGGCTCGCGGTGCTCGATGCGCGCCGTATCGAAGCGTTCCTCAGGACCGAGGATCTCCGGCTCGATCGCCGGCGCCGTGCTGATGAGATGCGCCTCGACGGTGCTGCCGTTCGTGTGCGTCTTGCCGTTGAGCTTCTTCTTGTCGATGTGCTTCACCGGCTGCGCACCCATCAGCAGATGGCAAAGCCGACTAAGCGTCTCACGCATCTTGTGGCGATGCACGACCATATCGATCATGCCGTGCGCCAGGAGGTACTCGGCACGTTGGAACCCCTCCGGCAATTGCTCGCGGATGGTCTGCTGAATGACGCGCGGGCCGGCAAAGCAGATGAGCGCACCCGGCTCGGCGATCTGGACATCGCCCAGCATGGCATAGGAAGCCGTAACGCCGCCTGTCGTCGGATCGGTGAGCACCACGATGTAAGGCAGCCTCGCCTCGCGCAGGCGCTGCACGGCGATGGTCGTGCGCGGCATCTGCATGAGCGACAGGATTCCTTCCTGCATGCGCGCCCCGCCCGAGGCAGCGAACAGGATGAAAGGCGTCTTTTTTTCCACCGCGCGCATCATGCCGGTGATCACGCCCTCGCCGGCGGCCATGCCGAGCGACCCGGCCATGAAGCGGAAGTCCTGCGCCGCAGCGACGACATCCATGCCGTCGAGCTTGCCTTCGCCGACCAGCACCGCATCCTCGAGGCTGGTCTCTGCTTTGGCGTCACGCAGGCGCTCGGTATAGCGCTTCTTGCCGTCGCGGAACTTCAGCGGATCGAGCGGTACCGCGGGCACCGGCAGGCGCGCGAACTGGCCACCGTCGAACAGATGCTGCAGGCGCACGTCGGAAGCCATGCGCATATGGTAGTCGGAGCCGGGAACGACGAACTGGTTGGCCTCGAGATCCTTGTAAAAGACCATCTGCCCGCTCTCCGGGCATTTGATCCAAAGGTTGTCGGGGACCTCGCGCTTCGTCGTCAGGAAGCTGCGGATCTTCGGCCGGACGACGTTATTGATCCAGTTCACGCTCTTGGCCTCTCGACGACATGGCCGGACTAAAGTGTATACGCCTTGTTTTTCAAGGGTTTTCAGCCCTAGCACACAGGACCGAAGGACCCCCTAATTATGGCGCTTATAGGCGTTCCACCGCACTGCGGCAACGAGAGCCGTTAACCTGCGGCTCCGGCTCGAATTAGGCGGCGCGCAGGGCAGCAGCCAGTGAGCCGACCAAATCTAGGACACCCGGGACCGTCTTACCAGTGGAGCTGCCGTCGGCGTTGAGGCTCTTCTCGATGGCACCCACGAGCACCGAGCCGACGACGACGGCGTCGGCAACCTGGCCCAGCGCTTTGGCTTGCTCGGGGCTTTTTACGCCGAAACCGACGGCGACGGGAAGTGCCGTCGCATCCTTGATGCGCCGGACATGGGCATGAACATTGTTAACGTCCGGCGCCGCGGTGCCGGTGATTCCCGTGATCGACACGTAGTACAGAAACCCGGAGGTATTCGCGAGCACGGCGGGCAGCCGCTTGGCGTCCGTTGTTGGCGTCGCGAGGCGAATGAAGTTGAGCCCTGCCCTCGTTGCCGGCAGGCACAGCTCGTCGTCCGCCTCGGGCGGCAGGTCGACGACAATGAGGCCATCGACTCCCGCCGCCAGTGCATCGGTAATGAACTGCTCACCCGGATAGACGTAGATCGGGTTGTAGTAGCCCATGAGCACGATCGGCGTGTCCTGATCGCTCTTGCGGAACTCAGCCACCATGCCGAGCGTATCGCGCATCCTCTGCCCAGCCTTGAGCGCACGCAGCGACGATGCCTGAATGGCCGGTCCATCCGCCATTGGATCAGAGAACGGCATGCCGAGCTCGATGATGTCGGCACCCGCCTTCGGCAACCCGAGCAGGATCTTCTTCGATGTCTCGATATCCGGATCGCCCGCCGTGATGAAAGTCACCAATCCTGGCCGGCCGTCACTTTTCAGCTTGGCGAACCGCCTATCGATACGCGTCTCTGTGCTCATGCAGTTGGCGGCAATAGGCGTTGGGCAATAGGCAATGGGGCTTCGTCGACCCTATTGCCTACTGCCTATTGCCCATTGCCCACTTCCTTTCTCAAATATCCATGCCGAGGTAGCCGGCGACGGCGAACACGTCCTTGTCGCCGCGCCCGCACATGTTCATCACGAGCAGGTTGTCCTTTGGCAGCGTCGGCGCGAGCTTCGTCACGAAGGCGAGCGCGTGCGCCGGCTCGAGCGCCGGGATGATCCCTTCGAGCTGCGCACAGAGCTGGAAGGCATCGAGCGCCTCCTTGTCGGTCGCCGGCACGTAAGCTACGCGGCCGGTGTCCTTGAGCCACGAGTGCTCGGGGCCAACGCCCGGATAATCGAGGCCCGCCGAGATCGAGTGGCCCTCGAGAATTTGCCCTTCGGCATCCTGCAGCAGGTACGTGCGGTTGCCATGCAGCACCCCCGGGCGCCCGCCGTTCATCGACGCGGCGTGGCCGTTCTCGACCTCGAGCCCATGCCCGCCGGCCTCGACGCCGTAGATCTTCACCTTCTCGTCGTCGAGGAACGGATGGAACAGGCCGATGGCGTTCGACCCGCCACCGATGCAAGCGACGAGCGTATCCGGCAATCTGCCTTCGGCAGCCTGCATCTGCTCGCGCACCTCTTTGCCGATGATCGACTGGAAGTCGCGCACCAGCTCCGGGTAGGGATGCGGCCCCGCGGCGGTGCCGATGATGTAGTAGGTATCGTGCACGTTGGTCACCCAATCGCGCAGCGCCTCGTTCATCGCGTCCTTCAGCGTGCCGGCGCCGCTCGTCACCGGATTGACCTTCGCCTTCAGCATGTGCATGCGCGCGACGTTCGGCTTCTGCCGCTTGACGTCCGTGGCACCCATGAAAATCTCGCACGGCAGCCCGAAGCGCGCGCACACCGTGGCCACCGCAACGCCATGCTGGCCGGCGCCCGTCTCGGCAATGATGCGCGTCTTGCCCATGCGCTTGGCGAGCAAGATCTGGCCGAGGCAGTTGTTGATCTTGTGGCTGCCGGTGTGATTGAGCTCATCGCGCTTGAAGTAGATCTTCGCGCCGCCTGCACCGCCGGAGGCGGCCGACACTTCCCGCAGATGCTCGGTCAACCGCTCGGCGAAATAGAGCGGACTCGGCCGCCCGGAGTAGTATGTGTTGAGGTAGGCGAGCTCGGCGTGGAACTTCGGATCGGCCTTCGCCTCGTCGTAGGCCTTCTCGAGATCGAGGATCAGCGGCATTAGCGTTTCGGCAACGAAGCGGCCGCCGAAAATGCCGAAGTGCCCACGCTCGTCGGGGCCACCGCGATAGGTGTTGAGCTTGGCGTCCTTCGCCCCGTCTTTGGCCTTGTCGTGAGCCGTCGCCATCATCGATCCCTTGCGGCCGTTATTGTTCCGTGGCCGTCGCGGTCTGCTTAGCCGTCTTTGCCGCGCGGATAAAGCGGCGGATGAGTTCAGGGTCCTTCTCGCCCGGCCGGCTTTCGACGCCCGAGGAGACATCGACCGCGTGCGCTCCGGTGAGACGCACCGCCTCGGCGACATTCTCCGCCGTGAGTCCCCCGGCGAGCATATAGTCGATCCCTTCGTCGAGCCCAGCGAGCACCCGCCAGTCGAAGGCAACGCCATTGCCGCCGGGCAGCGCGCCCGCTTCATCGCTTGCCTTGGCATCGAACAGAATACGCTCGGCGCTGCCGGCGTAGGCCAGCGCTGCCGCGACGTCAGACGCATCCGCAACGCGAACGGCCTTCATCACCGGCCTGCCGAAACGCCGCGCGATCTCTCCGACCCGCTCTGCCGTCTCCGAGCCGTGCAGTTGAATGATGTCCGGCTCGACCGTCCCCACCACGTCGGCGACAAGTGCATCGTCCGGATCGACCAGCAGCGCGACCACCTTCGCACGTCCGCGCGCCTTATCGGCCAGAACGCGTGCCGCGACCGGCGCGATGTTGCGCGGACTGCGCGCAAAGAAGACGAAGCCCACGTAGTCGGCGCCCGCAACAAGCGCCGCATCGAGTGCGTCCTCGCTCCGCAATCCGCAGATTTTCACTTCGATGGTCATCGTCATTGGTCTTATGTGCGCCGGGAATCCAACGGCGCAAGATCATCTTCTGCGCGCGGCCGGCGCGCCGAAGGCGTGTCGCGCACAGAAGCTCAGGAGCCCGTCGCCGCCAATCGCGGACGCCCCGCAGCGGCCTTGGCGGCGGCTGCCGCGTCGCGCTCGCGCGTCAGGCGATCGGCCTCGGCGTGCCATCGGGCCGCCGCACGACCCTGCTGTCGCGCGCTGCGACGCCATCGCGCCTGGCTCAGCCACATCGCCGTCCCGCCGAGCAGGACACCGAGCAGCAGCGTCGCGAACAGGTAGGCATAGAACGGCAGCGACAGTGCAATCACCGGGTTGTCTGGGCGGAAGGGATCGAGCACGAGCTGCACGTGGTGGCGATTGACCACGGCGAGGGTCACGAGCAACAGCCCGGCCGGAAATGCGATGAGCAGCCAGACGATCCGCCTCAGCACGTCGCGCCTCGAGTTCGACTAGTGGTTTTCCTTGCCGCGGTTGAGCCTATCGCGCAGCTCTTTACCGGTCTTGAAGAAGGGCACGAATTTCTCGGCCACCGAGACGGACCGGCCGGTGCGCGGGTTGCGTCCCTGCCGGGCAGCGCGATGCTTGACGGTGAAGGCGCCGAAACCGCGCAGCTCGACACGGTCGCCGCGCGACAGGGCCTCGACGATCTCGTCGAACACCACTTTCACGATCCGCTCGACGTCGCGATGATAAAGATGAGGGTTCGTACTCGCGATCTTATGGATCAACTCTGACTTTATCATCGCTCGCCCCGCCCGCAAATAACTGTAATCTATTACTTTTCCGAAGGGTGCCAAACCGAGATGAACCCGTCAAGGCCAAGACCCGTCAGTGAGGGGTCCCGCGCTAGCATTTGGCCCAAATAGGTGTGGTTGAAAAAGCTCGCTGCCGCTGAGCCGATCGAGCTGAACAGCCCCCACGAGCCGGCATCTTGCGGCTTCCACTCGACCACCTTGAGCTTCCTGTCGACCTGGCGCTCGGTGCGCAGCCACTCCACCGCCTCGTCCTCCCCGCCGATGGCATCGACGAGCTTGAACTGCAGCGCCTCGCGACCGCTGAAAACGCGGCCCTGCGTGAGCCCGGGGACCTGATCGGCCTTGATCCCCCGCCGCTCCTCGACGAGGCCCAGGAACCAGCGGAAGCCCTCGTCGATCATCGCCTTGGTAACCTTCTGGCCTTCCGAGTTCAGCGGCTCAAAGGGCGAGGGGACGGCCTTGAGGTCGCCGCTCTTGATCTCGTTGAACTTGATCCCGAGCTTGTCGAGCATCTGGCTCACCTCGGGCCACTGGATCAGCACGCCGACCGAGCCCGTTATAGTGTTCGCGCGCGTCACGATATGGTCGGCGCCAAGCCCGACGATATAGCCCGCCGAGGCGGCGACGGTGCCGAACTGGGCGACCACGGGCTTCTTCTTGGCGACCTCGCGCAGCGCCCCGAACAGCGCCTCGCCACCGGTCGTCGTGCCGCCGGGGCTGTTGACGAACACGAGCAGCGCCGCCGCCTTGTCGGAATCGCCGATCTTCTTCAAGAGCTCGAGCTGGTCGCGATCTTCGGTGATGGTCCCGGACACGGTCACACGTGCGATCTGCCTGGTCCCGAAGTTGGACCATCCATCGCTCCCCGCACTCAGGACGAACAGCGCTGCCACTAGGGCCGCCACCGCCAGCGCGCGCCAAACGGTGAGGCGTCGGCGCAGACGGCGTCTGTCCAGCACGGTGTCGATCTCTGCCGTCATCCGCATACTCCGGCACAACTGAGGCGCGCAGCGCGCCGATCCCGCGCCCGCGACGTTAGGCAAGGATCGCGCGCCGGACAAGTGAAAGCGCCGCTGCAGCCTTGCCAAAATGCTAGCGCGGCGGGGACTTGCACCCCGCCGCGCTCGAGTTGTCGTAACCGCCCTTTAGGAAGCGGTTTACTCCTTGTCGTCCTCGGCGCCTTCCGTGTCGCGCTTGCGGATGGCGGCCTTGAAGATGTCGCCCAGCGACGCGCCCGAGTCGGACGAGCCATACTGCGCCACAGCCTGCTTCTCCTCGGCGATCTCCAGCGCCTTGATCGACAGCGACAGTCGCCGCGCCGCCTTGTCGGCGCTGGTGACGAACGCATCGACCTTGTCGCCGACGTTGAAGCGCTCAGGCCGCTGCTCGGAGCGGTCGCGCGACAGGTCGGAGCGCTTGATGAAGGCGGTGAGCTCGCCGTCGGCGGTCTTCACCTCGATGCCGTTCTCCTGCACGGCGACGACGGTGCAGGTGACGGTGTCGCCCTTCTTGTACTTCGACAGCGTGTCGATCGGATCGCCGCCAAGCTGCTTGATGCCGAGCGAGATGCGCTCCTTC
>Ga0164243_10012561_pt1 | contig 11989 bp, 10 predicted proteins | sample OricompcompostOP_FD_108781 | JGI IMG/M metagenome (GOLD analysis project Ga0164243, IMG submission 108781) | Organic Plus compost microbial communities from Emeryville, California, USA - Original compost - Organic plus compost (OP) | ecosystem: Engineered > Solid waste > Mixed feedstock >...
ATCGGCCTCGTCAAAGGCTATGGCGATACGCACGAGCGCGGCCGCGAAAAGTACGATACGCTGATGAAGCTGTTGCCGAGGCTGCGCGAGCGTGGCGAAGCCGCGCGCGAATTAGCTGGGCTGCGCAAGGCCGGCATGTCGGACGAAAGCGGCGAGGCGCTGAAGAAGGCCGTCGCTGCGATCAATTAGTCGGCAGCTCTCTGTGGACCCCCTCTCCCCTGTGGGGTGAGGGGGCTTAGCTCTCTCGATAAGTTTAACCCCTCACCCGACCTCACTGTCGTTCGGTCGACCTCTCCCGATGGGAGAGGTGAAGCAAAACCTAGTTCTTCAGACTGAAATTCACCGGCACGGTGAAGCTTGTCGCCTGTCCCGACGGCGGGGCAGGGAATGGCGATGCGCGACGCACCATCTCCTGCGTCTCCGCGTCGAGACTCGGCACGCCCGATGATTGCGCGAGCTGCGCCGTGACGAAATTGCCTTGTCCGTCGATGACGAAGGTGATGGTGGCAATGCCGGTGCTGCCGGTCGCGCTTGCCTCCGGCGGGAAGCGCTTGTGCTTGGCGAGATGCGCGGCCACGAGGCCGAGATAATTGCTGTCCGCACTCGATCGCCCTTGGCCGATGCCGCTGGACGCTGTTGAGGCCGGCGCGGTCGTGGCCGCTTGCTTCTTCGCATGCGTCTTTTGCGGGCGCGGTTTCTCCACCGGCTTGCTGCGCTTCAACGCTTCCGCCTCGACGATGGGTTCCGGTGTCTCCGGTGCCTTTTCCGTCACCTCGGGTTCGGGCGGCGTCGGCTCCGAAACCGGTTCGGAGGCAGCGGTCTCGCTTTCGCTCGGGGCCGAGGCGAGGCCGGCGGCGGTCTGCGCGCCGAGAACGACCTCGACCGAGATGGATTCGAGGCCGACGCTCGCGGCCGGTTTGCTCTGGCCCAGAAAGGCCAGAACAATGGCCGAATGCAGGCCCAGCACTGCGCAGAGAATGGCAGACCAATACAGAGTTCTGCGCAGCAACGAGCCGTTCTGCATGGGCCGAACCTCGTCGCCGGGGACGACATGCAGCCCGTTATTGTCGTTGTCCCCGGCCCGCCGCCGTTGCGCGAGACGGATGATATTGTCGCGGCGCGCGCGATGGATCGCCGCAGCCTGCGTCGCGTCGGTGTTGCGCGCCGCCTGCACATTCTGCTTGTTCAGGAAGGGGTTAAGGCCAAATCTCATCACGCTCAGCTCACCGGCTCAACCTAGAGGCGTTGCGAACCCCGAAGCAAGTGCTGTGTCGCATTGCGGTGAACATTGGAAACGGTTCAAACAGAACGATGAAGAATCGTCTCAGCCTCGCTTCGCCGTTGATTTCATTGCTGTTATGGCCTTCAGCGGCGCAGGCCGCGCCGGCGCTCGATGGCGCCAGCATGTCGTGGCTGTGGGAACTTCCCTTCATCGGCCTGCTGCTGACGATCGCCACCGGGCCGTTGTTATTCCCGAAATTCTGGCATCATCACTATGGCAAGCTCGCCGCCTTCTGGGCTGCGGCGGTGCTGATCCCGCTGGCACTGGTCCACGGATTTCCGTCCGCCTGGGGCGCATTCGTGCATGCGGCGCTGGCCGAATATATGAGCTTCATCGTTTTGCTATTCGCGCTCTATACGGTCGCGGGCGGCATTCTGGTTACCGGCAAGGTACGCGGCACGCCGCTCAATCTCACCATTCTTCTGGCGATCGGCACCAGCATCGCCAGTTTCGTTGGCACCACCGGGGCGGCCATGATCCTGATCCGGCCGGTGCTGCGCGCGATCGAGGAGCGGCGCCATCGTGCTCATGTCGTCGTGTTCTTCATCATTCTCGTCGCCAATATCGGCGGTGCGCTGACGCCGCTCGGCGATCCTCCGCTCTTTGTCGGCTTCCTGCGCGGTGTCGAATTCTTCTGGACCATGAAGAATATCTGGCTGCAGACGCTGATCGTCGTGCTGCCGCTGCTGATCGTCTTCTTCCTGCTCGATGGCTGGCTGGCACGCGGCGATGCTGCCGCACGCGCCCGCAAGGATCCCAATATCAGGGTCGGCATTCGCGGCGGCGTCAATTTCATTCTGATCGGCGGCATCATCGCCTGCATCCTCATGTCGGCATTGTGGAAACCCGGCATCGAATTCGACGTGTTCGGCACGCATGTATCGCTGCAAAATCTTGCGCGCGATGTCGCGCTGGTGTGCATTGCGTTGTTGTCGCTGTGGCTGACGCCCAATGAACATCGCGTGTCGAACGGTTTCAGCTGGGAGCCGATCCGCGAAGTCGCGATTCTGTTCGCGGGCATTTTCACCGCGATTATTCCGGTGCTGGCGATGCTGCAGGCGGGACGCAACGGGCCTTTTGCTTTTTTGTTTAATGTCGTCACCGGGCCGGGCGGCCTTCCGGACGAGTCCGCCTATTTCTGGTTGACGGGGATGTTGTCGGCCTTTCTCGACAATGCGCCGACCTATCTCGTGTTCTTTGAACTTGCCGGTGGCAACGCACAGCAATTGATGGGGCCGCTGGCCGGCACGCTGGCATCGATCTCGATGGGGGCGGTGTTTATGGGGGCGCTCACCTATATCGGCAATGCGCCTAATTTCATGGTCTACGCCATTGCGCAGGAGCGGGGCGTCGCGATGCCAAGCTTCTTCGGCTATCTGCTGTGGGCATCGTTGATTTTGGTTCCGTTTTTTATTCTGCTGACCTTCCTGCCGATCTGGCCCACCATTCCAGGTTGAATGGCGCGTAACACCCGGGAGAGATTGATCCCTGCGCTTCAATGTTGCAGGTATGGTGTGCTGGTCGAAAGGCCGGCTGGGAAGGGGCGGGCCACGATGACACTCACGCACATTCTGCGCGTTACATTGCTTGCAGCCTGGGTCGGTATTGTCTCCGGTCCGGCTCAAGCCGCCGAAGGCCTGGATGGCGCTTCGATGAGTCTGGTTTGGGCCGTCCCCTTCGTCGGCATCCTGCTGTCGATCGCGACCGGGCCGCTTTTCTATCCACATCTGTGGGAACATCATTACGGCAAGTTCGTCGCGTTCTGGTCGGCCTGCGTGATTATCCCGATGCTGGTTTCAGCCGGCGTTGCTGGAGCAACACATGCGCTGCTCCACACCATTCTTCTGGAATATGTGCCATTCATCCTGCTGCTGTTCGCGCTCTACACGATTGCCGGCGGCATCTATCTCGAGGGCAATCTGCGTGGCACGCCCGCGGCCAACACGCTCCTTCTTGCCATCGGTACTTTGCTGGCGAGTTTCGTTGGCACCACCGGCGCGTCGATGATCATGATCCGGCCGCTGCTGCGGGCGAATGACGATCGCGTCTTCCGCGCGCATACGGTTGTTTTCTTTATTTTTCTTGTCTCCAATATCGGTGGCGCGCTGACGCCATTGGGAGATCCTCCACTTTTCGTCGGCTTTTTGAAGGGCGTCGACTTCTTCTGGACCACGAAGAATCTTTGGCGCGAGACGCTCGTCGTTGCCCTGATCGTCCTCGCCATCTTTTTTGTCATGGACATAAGGTTGCACAAGCGCGAGGAGCGCTTGCATCATCCACTCGATCCGACGCCGGATTCGCCGCTGAAGCTGCACGGCCTGATCAATTTCGTGTTCCTTGCGATTGTGATCGCAGCAATTCTGATGAGTGCCTATTGGAAACCGGGCATTTCGTTCTCGATCGCGGGCGTTGAAGTCCAATTGCAGAATGTTGTGCGTGATGTGATCTTCGTCCTCGCGGCGCTGGCGTCCTTGGCGCTCACCAGGACATCGTTTCGTGTTGTGAACGGCTTCTCGTGGGGGCCCATCGTTGAAGTTGCATTATTGTTCGCCTGCATCTTCATCTGCATCATACCTGTGATTGCAATGCTCAATGCGGGTGCCGAGGGAGCCTTTGCATCTCTTGTCACGCTGGTCACGCTGCCTGATGGGTCGCCAAATAATATCGCCTACTTCTGGTTAACCGGGGGGCTGTCCTCGTTCCTCGATAACGCGCCGACTTATCTCGTCTTTTTCGAATTGGCGGGAGGCGATCCGAAAACACTGATGACCACGCTTGCGCCAACACTGGCGGCCATCTCGATCGGCGCGGTCTTTATGGGGGCCAATACCTATATCGGCAATGCACCGAACTTTATGGTCTATGCCATCGCGCGTGGTGCCGGTGTGAAGATGCCGTCCTTTTTCGGCTACATGGTCTGGTCGGGTGCCATCCTGTTGCCGACGTTTATGTTGGTAACACTGATATTTTTCCGCTGATGGGACTTCTGGGAGGTCGTTGTTCCAGCGTTGCGAAAAAGGCGGAACAATAATGCTCTCAGAACATTGGAAAGGACTTAGGCGCGTCCCATCTATAGGCCCCAGCATCGGGGAGAGCTTTCGAGGCCCATGCCATCAAATGTGTTGCGTGAATTGAAGCTGCCGTCCGATGCTGCAGGGCGGCATCATTGGCTTGAGGCTTTTCGGACCGTTCGCGCCGAGACGGAGGCGCGTGCTGCGCCGTTGTCGCCGGAAGATCAGATTGTCCAGTCAATGCCCGATGCGAGCCCGACCAAGTGGCATCGGGCACATGTGACCTGGTTCTTCGAGACTTTCCTGCTGGTCCCGCATCTGCCGGGTTACCGGATTTTCGATGAACGCTTTCCCTTTCTCTTCAACTCTTACTATGTTGCGGCAGGACCGCGCCATTCGCGCCCGGAGCGTGGACTGATCACACGCCCCAATGCGGCGGATGTTGCAGCTTACCGCGCCCATGTCGATCGTGCGGTTGCGCAACTGATCGAAACTGCCGATGCATTCGTAAGCCGCGAGATCTTCACCATTCTCGAAATCGGCCTGCACCACGAGCAGCAGCATCAGGAATTGCTGCTGACGGACATCCTGCATGCCTTTGCGCAGAATCCGACACATCCTTCCTATGATGCATCGTGGGTGGCACCTGCGGCGCGGAATGACGATGGATATGCGGACATTCCGCCGGGTATCCATCAGATCGGCCATGATGGAGATGGCTTTCATTTCGACAATGAGCGCCCGCAACATCGCGCACTGACGCAGCCGCTACGGATCGCACGAGGACTCGTCACCAATGGGCAATGGCGCGAATTCATGGCCGATGGGGGATACAGCAATCCCTCGCTGTGGCTGTCGGATGGCTGGGCGAAACGCGAGGCCGATGGCTGGCAAGCGCCGGGCTATTGGATCGATGTCGATGGCGCGTGGCATGTCATGACACTCGGCGGCTTGCGGCCGGTGGATCCGCGAGCGCCGGTGATGCATGTGAGTTATTACGAGGCGGATGCTTTCGCGCGCTGGGCCGGCAAGCATTTGCCAACCGAATTCGAATGGGAAGTCGCGGCGCGGCATAACCTGATCGACGATGCCTTCGGTATCGTCTGGCAATGGACGCGCAGCGCTTATCTTCCCTATCCTGGCTATCGGGCGCCGGATGGCGCGATCGGTGAATACAACGGCAAGTTCATGATCAACCAGATGGTGCTGCGTGGCTCCTCGCTGGCAACACCGAAGGGGCATGCACGTCTCACCTATCGCAATTTCTTTAACCCGCCGGCACGCTGGCAATTCACCGGGCTGCGGCTCGCGGAGTATGCAGGATGACGTATCAGGCACGCGCCACCAAACCTGCCGCCAAAATCGAACCCACGGAAGATCGAGCGCAGTTTGCTGCGGATGTCGTTGCCGGCCTTTCGGCAATGCCGAAGCGCGTCGCGCCGAAATACTTCTACGACACCGAAGGATCGCGCTTGTTCGAGGAGATCACGCAGCTCCCCGAATATTATCCGACGCGTAGCGAACACGAGATTCTGCGTGAGCACGGCAAGGCGATCGTGCAGCACTTTCCAACGGGCGCGGCCTTGGTTGAATTTGGCAGCGGTGCCTGCATCAAGGTGCGATTTCTGCTCGATGCCGCCGACAAGCTGAGCGCCTATGTGCCGGTCGATATTGCCGGCGAGTTCCTGGCGATTGAAGCGGCGACTTTGCGCAAGGATTATCCTCGCCTGAAAATCCTGCCGGTGGTGGCGGACTTCATGAAGCCGTTCGTGCTGCCACAGGACGTCGGGGACATGCCGAGGGTCGGCTTCTTCCCCGGTTCGACCATCGGCAATCTCGATCCGCACGAGGCTGCAGCCTTCCTGCGCCATGCTGGTGCGGTGCTCGGCCGGGGCGCCGTGATGATCGTCGGCGTGGACCTCGTCAAGGAGGCCAAAGTTCTGAATGCCGCCTACAACGACGCGGCCGGCGTCACGGCGAAGTTTAATCTCAATCTTCTACGGCGCCTGAACCGTGAGCTCGGAGGTAATTTCAAGCTTGATACGTTCGAGCATCACGCCTTCTACAACCATGACAAGAGCCGGATCGAGATGCATCTGGCCAGCCGGAAAAAGCAGAAAGTGAAAGTCGCCGGCACCACTTTTGACTTCCGCGCGGGTGAAACAATCCACACGGAAAACAGCGTCAAATACACCCCGGACTCCTTCCGCTGCCTGGCAAAGGGCGCCGGCTGGGCCCCGCTGGACTTCTGGACCGACAAGACCGGCCTGTTCTCGGTCCATGCGCTGGTGCTGAAATAGCGGGATAAAGGCGGGCCGGATGGCCCGCCCGGCATGCCTCGACCTAGCTTTGCGGATGGCGGATTTTAGGGCTAAACAGACGCCCCGGACGGCGCCCGCCGTCCTCTCCAATCCTTCCAAAGTCATCGGGACAAGCTGCACATGAAGATCGTCGGTTTCGAGCAAAATCAGAAGCTGCACCTCGGCGTCGTTGAGGGCGACCAGGTGATTGACCTGCAGGCCGCCGATCCGAAAATCCCGTTTGATCTGGGTGAAGTGCTGGCTCGCTCGGGCGGGGACCTGAAGCCAATCGCCGATGCTGCAAAGAGCGCCCCGGCCTCGGCCCGCGTGCCGCTGGCTGGCATCAAATACGCGCTGCCGGTCGCCAATCCGGGCAAAATCGTCTGCCTTGGCCTCAATTATACCGAGCATGCAAAGGAAGGCGGCCATCAAAAGCCGACCGTGCCGTCGGTATTCATGCGCTGCACCACCTCGCTCGTGGCGCACCAGCAGCCGATCATCCGGCCGCTGGCCTCCGAGACGCTCGACTATGAATGCGAGCTGCTGATCGTCATCGGCAAGCAGGCCAAGCACCTGACCATGCAGAACGCCTATTCCTGCATAGCGGGCTATTCCTGCTTCAATGACGGCTCGATCCGTCAATTCCAGCGCCGTACCGCACAGTGGGACATGGGCAAGAACTTCGACAAGACCGGCGGCTTCGGTCCGTGGTTTGTCAGCGCCGATGAACTCCCCGAAGGCGCGATCGGCCTGAAGATCGAGACCCGCCTCAACGGCCAGGTCCTGCAATCGGATAATACCGCCAACATGATTTTCCCCGTGGCCGAGACACTGGTCGATCTGACCCAGGCGATGACGCTGATGCCGGGTGATGTGGTCGTGATGGGCACGCCGTCAGGCGTCGGTCACGCGCGCAAGCCGCCGCTGTGGATGAAGGACGGCGATACCTGCGAAATCGAGATCGAAGGCATCGGCATTCTGTCCAATCCGATTAAGGACGAAAAGAAAGCCTGATGCGGCGGCTTCGCTCCGCGTTGATCGCTGTTTCAACCGCGGTGCTTGTCACCGCGGTCGCGCCGCCGGTCTTCGCGCAAACGCGAAGCAAATCGCAACGTCCTGCGCCACCAGCCGAGATCAGGATCGGTGTCGGCCACGGCATCGGTTTCCTGCCGCTCTATATTGCGCAGGATCTCAAGCTGCTTGAGAAACATGCGAAAGCCGCGGGGGTCGCCTCGCGGATTTCACTCCAGCGATACAATACGGCTGCCCCGTTGCGGCAGGCGATGGCGAAAGGCGAAGTCGCCGTCGGCGCCTATGGCCTTTCGACATTGCTGCTGGCGCGCGACACGTCAAAAGAGATGGTGGCTGTCTCCGGTCTGACAACGCTGCCGCTCGTCCTGCTGACGGCGCGTCCCAATTTCCGATCATTGTCCGATTTGCGCGCCAACGACCGCGTTGTGGTGCCGATGTTTTCGGCGCCGCAGACGACTTACTTGCGTCTCTATGCGGACAAAACATTCTTCGGCGCCTGGAACCGGCTGCGTCCGCAAGTGACGGCGATGCCGCATCATGAAGCGCTCGAGGCGTTGACGGCGGGCAAGGATAATGTCGCGGCCTATTTCTCTTCGCCGCCCTTTACACAAGTGGCGTTGAAAGACCCGAAGGTGCGGGCGTTGCTGTCGTCTGAAGACATTATGGGCGGCAAGACTTCGTTTCTGGTCATGGCCACTTCGCGCGAGACAATCGCCGCGCAACCCAAACTCGCCGACATCCTTTCCAAGGCGATCGACGATGCCGCCGCAATCATTCGCAACGATCCGCGCCGTGCTGCGGTGATGTGGTTGAAATACGAGCCGTCCAGCACGCTTGATGCGCCAGCGGTCGAAGCGATCCTGCGCAGCCTGAAGGATGATTTCGGCAGCAGCATCTATGGTGTGGAAGCGACGGCGGCCTTCATGGCGCGCGACGGCAGGCTGAAAAACGCGCCAGAAAGCTGGAAAGATGTCGTTGCGCCGGTGCTGGCGTCGGGATCGGGATCGTAACAAATGCCAGTCGTCAATGCCGATCAATTGATGGATTTTGTCGCGCAGATCTTCGCACAGCTCGGCTGTTCGCCGGAGGAAGCTGCGCGTATCGGCCGCTATCTCGTGAATGCCAATCTTACAGGCCACGACAGCCATGGCGTCACACGCGTGCCGCGCTATGCGGCGTGGAAGCGCGATGGCCATTTGATGGCCGATCAGGTGCCGGAGCGTGTCGTCGATACGCCGGTGATCGCCATTCTCGACGGCAAGTTCGGCTTTGGCCAGACCATTGCGCCGCAGGCGGTTCGGCTCGGCATCGAGAAATGCCGCGAGCATGGTCTCTCGGCCATTGGTCTTCGCAATTCCGGGCATGTCGGCCGCGTTGGTGAGTGGGCTGAGATGGCGGCAGAAGCGGGCATCGTCTCCGTGCATTTCGTCAACGTTGCCGGTTCGGTGCTGGTTGCGCCTTTCGGTGGCGTGGAGCGTCGGTTCTCGACGGCGCCGGTCTGTATCGGCATGCCGCATCCGGGTGGCTTGCCGGTGATCCTTGATTTTGCGACGTCGCTTGTCGCCGAAGGCAAGGTCATGGTGGCAAGTCAGGGCGGCAAGAAGCTGCCTCCGGATGCCTTGGTTTCCGCCGACGGTCAATTGAGTGGCGATCCGCATGAGCTTTATGGCGAGTACGGTCCAGGGCCTGCGCGGGACCACAATAAAGGGACGGGCGCCATACGCGCCTTCGGCGAACACAAGGGCTCGGGCCTCGCGCTAATGTGCGAATTGCTTGGCGGTGCATTGACCGGCAACGGCGCGTCTAATCCGGACAAGAAATGGTCGCAGGGTATGTTCTCCTTCTACATCGATCCGGTCAGGATCGATCCGCAGGATGTCCTGCCCGCCGAGTTGTCGCGCTTCCTTAGCTTTGTGAAAGGCACGAAGCCGATCGATCCGAAAGCACCGGTGCTTCTCCCCGGCGAACCCGAGGCGCGCATGCGCGCTGACCATCTGGCCAACGGTGTGCCTTTGCCAAACGACACATTCGAGGCCCTGATTGCGACGGCGCGAGACGCAGGCGTCAACGATCAGGCGATCCGTGGATTGACGGATGCTGCGTCGTGATGCATGGCGTGACCATCCGTTTTTGTCGTAACACCGAAGAGTTGAACAAGGGACGTAAACGATGTCGAATGTGATCACCATCTGCGGCTCGCTGCGCAAAGGTTCGTTCAACCGTATGCTTGCTAACGCGCTGCCGGCGCTTGCGCCCGCCGGTATGACCATTACCCCATCGCCTTCGATCGAGATGCCGCTCTACAATGCGGACCTGCAGGCTGAAGGTTGGCCCGCGCCAGTCATCGCGCTGGGTGATGCCATCCGTGCTGCCGATGGCGTGATTTTGGTCACGCCGGAATACAATTATTCGATGCCAGGCGTTTTGAAGAATGCCATCGACTGGGTGTCACGCCTGAAGGACCAGCCTTTCGCCAACAAGCCGGTTTGCCTGCAATCGGCGACGATGGGGCCGCTTGGCGGCGCGCGCGTGCAATATCACGCCCGTACCACCATGGTGTTCCTCGATGCCTTCGTGTTCAACAAGCCGGAAATCTTCGTCGGTATGGCGCAAAACAAGTTTGATGAGAAGACTGGTGAGCTGAAGGACGAAGCCACGCGCAGCATTATCAAGCAACAGCTCGAAGGTTTTGAAAAATTCATTGCGCGCCATAAGGCGCACAACGACTAACAGGGATTGAGGGGCGCCGGGGACATGCTCGACATCGTGACAATTTGCGGGAGCCTGCGCAAAGGCTCCTACAACGCAGCACTCATCCGCGCGTTGCCGGCCTTGGCGCCGGCGGGCATGTCATTCCGGCCATCGGCTTCGATCGCGGATATCCCGCATTACGATTTCGATGTACAGGCTGGCGGCTTTCCCACCAGCGTCACAGCTTTTGCTGATTCGATCCGGTCTGCCGACGGCGTTATCATCGTATCGCCGGAATATAACTGGACGATTCCCGGCACGTTGAAGAATGCGATCGACTGGGTGTCGCGCATGAAGGATCAGCCCTTCAGGAACAAGCCGGTCGCGCTGCAATCAGCGTCGATCGCGCTGCTCGGCGGCTCGCGGATGCAATATCATATGCGCCAATGCCTGGTATCCGTCGATGCGCATTGCTTCGGCCGGCCCGAAGTGATTGTCACCCATGCCAATCAGAAATTCGACGAGAAGACGCTCGAATTTACCGATCAGCAGGGGCGGGACATCGTCAAGCAGCAGCTTGAGGCATTCGCGGCCTACATAAAGCAGTTCAATCGCTGATAGGTTGAAACGCGCTGGCGCGGTTGCCTCGGACATACCAGGCTGGCGCGCCATGCCGTAACTAACTACATCTGAGCGCGAGAGCGTGCCACCGCTAAGGACCTCCGCTATGCAGCTCACCGGCATTCATCACCTTACGGCTGTGTCCGCTAACGCGCTTGGGAACCTGCGTTTCTATACGCAAGTCATGGGCATGCGGCTGATCAAGAAGACGGTGAATCAGGATGACGTCTCGGCCTATCACCTGTTCTATGGTGATGGTGTCGCATCGCCCGGCAGCGATCTGACTTTCTTCGATTTTCGTGTCGGCCCGGAACGGCGAGGCAATAATTCGATCACCAACACGGCGTTGCGTGTCAGCGGCCACGATGCGCTGAAATGGTGGCGCCGGCATCTCGATGAGGCCGGGGCCAAGGTCGGCGAGATCAGCGAACGCGATGGCCGCTTTACGCTCGACTTCGAAGATCCCGAAGGGCAGCGGTTTAGTCTTATCGATGACGGCGCCGCGGGAGAGGCGCACCCTTGGGCGAAAAGTCCGGTGCCGGCCGAGCATCAAATTCGCGGCCTTGGCCCGATCACGATCACGGTGCCTGACCGCACCATCAGCGATATCGTGCTGCGCGAACTCCTGCTGATGCGGCATGTGCGCGATTATCCCGTGCCGGATTCGGATTCCGACATCGTGCATGTCTACGAGATGGGCGAGGGCGGGCCGGCGGCGGAATTGCACGTCGCCGCACGCCCGAATGTGCCGCCGGGCCAGCCGGGCGCTGGCGGGGTGCATCACGTTGCCTTGCGGACGCCGAACCGTGCCGAATACGATGAGTGGGCCAAGCGCCTGATCGATCTGAAAGTGCCGAACAGCGGCAAGGTCAACCGCTTCTATTTCGAGTCGCTTTATTTCCGCGACCCGCACGGCATCCTGTTCGAGATCGCGACAGACGGACCCGGCTTTACCGCCGATGAGCCGCTAGACGCTTTGGGCGAGAAGCTCTCGCTGCCGCCATTTCTGGAGAAGAGGCGCACCGCAATCGAGGCAGGGTTGAAGCCGCTGA
>Ga0164243_10012563_pt1 | contig 11986 bp, 13 predicted proteins | sample OricompcompostOP_FD_108781 | JGI IMG/M metagenome (GOLD analysis project Ga0164243, IMG submission 108781) | Organic Plus compost microbial communities from Emeryville, California, USA - Original compost - Organic plus compost (OP) | ecosystem: Engineered > Solid waste > Mixed feedstock >...
AAACCGGGAATGCGGACCGATCATGGGCAGTCCGTCGTGGGTGTGCCCGAACAGTGAAGCCCATGCATAGTCGGCCTGGATGCCGGCGTAACGGGGGAAAAGGGCTTTGATCTCGTTCAGCAGCATTTCGCTTTTATGCCGGATTCGTCCTTCCCTCTCCTCCGGATCGACCGGATGCTCGTCCAGGCCCCCTGCTACGATGCGGTTGTCCGGGGTGGTCCGCATATAAAGGTACGGCCGTGCCGTCTCCCAGATGAGGCAGCGCTCGTGCCAACCGGCAAAATCGGGTACGGGGCTCGTGACGATCGCATAGGTGGTCTGGAGCAGCGCGTTTCGGTCCGGTTTCTCCTCCTGCGTTTCATAGCCGCCCGCATGGACGACTTTCCGGGCAAAAATCCGGCGGTTCCGCGTATAACAAACAACGCCGTCTTCTCCATACTCCAAATGAATCACCGGGCTGTTTTCGTACACCCGTATCCCATGATCCACTGCATACTGGACGAGGGCGTGCACGAACCGGAAAGGGTTGACTTCGGCATCGCCGGTCGTATACAACGCCGCGGGCTTGGAGAAGGGGAACCGCGAAGCGATAACGGCCTGATTCCAATAAGAGGTTGCAAAGCCGTGCCTGCGAAGGGTTTCATATTCTTCTTTGAGGTAAGGCACATCCTCTTCGCTGCTTGCGTAATACAGGCTGCTGCGGGAAATAAACTCGGGTTCCAGTTTGAGGCCGCTGGCTGCTTCCTTGAGCTTGCTCATCGCGTCCCTGCACATTTGATAAAAGGTGATGCCGGCCTGCTCGCCAAACGTATGGATGATGGAGGTCAACGATTTATCGTTGAAGCTTTGAAGCAGTCCGGTATTGGCTGAAGAGCTTCCTTCAGCGATCCGTCCTTTTTCCAGCAGAACGACCTGAAGATTGGTCCCGGAAAACTTGTGGGCGAGAAGGGCTCCACCCATCCCGCCGCCAATGATCAGCACGTCGCAGGAGAGATCTTCATCAAGTTCCGGATAAGCGGGTGCCGGCTTCAATGTAGACGGCCATGCCAAGTTCCCTTTATTCAGAATCATATGTGTGTTTCGCCCCTTATCGGTAGTATTCAAAGTATTTGCTCCACATGCACAATTTATAGCCCGTTCCGGCAGATCAGGCTGGTGGAATAGGCCATGCCTGACAATACATAGAAAAGCTATCCCGGGACATAATACGGATGGAGTTAGAGATATCCAGAGGAGGAATACCGATGCAGTCCAATCAAATGCAGGCGATTACCGGCAAGGAGCTGGAATATATCGTCGATTCGATTTCCAATGAGGATCTGCTGATCAAGCAGTGTGCGGCAACGGCCGCTGCTACGCAGAATCCGACGATTCAGCAGGCGTGCCAGCAATACATCCGGTCGCTGGACCACCATATCGATTTGCTCGTACAGGCCATTCAGCAGCACCAGCCGCTGGCGCCGACGAGTCCCCAACAATGATAGCTTAGGAGGCATTTGCGCAATGTATTATCAAACTTCCAATAACTCGCAGTTCATGCAGGACGAGGACCTCTTGTACACCATCCTGGCCGATCTGAAAAGAACGGTCCGCGAATACACCACGGCAACGACGGAATCCTCCTGTCCGACCGTGCGGCAATTGTTTACGCAGCTGACGAACGATACGCTCCGCATGCAGGGAGAATTATACAATCTGATGAAGCAGCTGAATATGTACTCCACGTCATCCAAGGCGCTTCGCCAAGATGTGGACAAGTCGATTCAGGATGCGCGAAATTTGCAGCAAAAGAACCGTCAGTTCGTGCAGCAAAAAACAAGCAGCATGGGCCAATATGCCCAGGCATCCAATCCGTACCAGCAGCAGCAAAGCTCCCAAAACCCGTATTACATGTAATTTGCCTGTGGTGCAGGCGCCGTTTAGTTCTCATGTGCGGCGTCACCAAGCGGATAACAATAAGTACCCAAAATCCTGCTTCTATGAAGCATGGACCCATTTTGCCGTCTCCATTTCGGCCCACGCCGGGGAGACGGTTTTGCTTTGCATGCATGATAATTTCATGTAATATTAGTATTAATCTCGAACCCGGGTCCTTTGTCGTAATAGTGAAGAAGGCCCGTGGAACAAGCGCTGGAGGATGCTGTATGAAACAACTGACGGATTTGAAACTGAAGGTCCTCGACCTGTTGAACGAAGACGCGAGACGGTCCCCGGCCCTGCTGGCAACGCTCATCGGCGTTGAAGAGGAAGCGGTCAAGGAAGCGATCGCAGAGCTGGAACAAGACCATGTCATCGTAAAATATGCGGCGGTCGTGAACTGGAGCAAGATTGAAGACGAGACGGTAACCGCCTTGATCGAAGTGCAGATTACGCCCGAGCGCGGGCGGGGCTTTGAAGGGATCGCGGAGCGGATCTATTTGTATCCGCAGGTCAAATCCGTGTATCTCATGTCGGGAGCCTACGACCTTCTGGTGGAAGTGGAAGGGCGCAACCTGCGGGAAGTGGCCAACTTCGTTTCCGAGAAGCTGTCGCCGATTGATTCGGTATTGTCGACGAAGACGAATTTCATTTTGAAGAAATATAAGCAGGACGGAATTATTTTTGAAGACCGTGAAGAAGATAACCGTCTCATGATCTCACCGTAAAGGAAGATGTGTCATGATCGTGAATGAAGAAACGAAGAAACAGCAGAATTCGAAATCGATGCAATCGTATTTGGCTCCTTTGGTCCGCGATATTCCGCCATCCGGAATCCGCCGATTTTTTGACCTGGCCGAAGGAAGCAAGGACATTATTACACTGGGCGTAGGGGAACCGGACTTCACGACTCCATGGCATGTGAGAGAAGCCTGCGTATATTCCCTTGAGCGGGGGCGCACGGCCTACACTTCCAATGCCGGGATGATCGAGCTCCGGGAAGCTATCGCCCAGTATTTGTATGACAGCTTTCAGGTCTCCTACCAGCCGTCCAACCAGATTCTAGTGACGGTCGGCGGCAGCGAGGCGATCGATCTGGCGCTGCGTGCGCTGATCGTGCCTGGGGACGAAATTCTCATCCCCGAGCCCTGCTACGTATCCTACTCCCCGATCACCTCGATCGGCGGCGGGGTTCCGGTCGGCATCGAGACGTTCGCAGAGAACGACTTCAAGCTGACGGCAGAGGCGCTTGAGGCCAAAATCACGCCGAAGTCCAAGGTGCTGATTTTATGTTACCCGAGCAATCCGACCGGCGCCATCATGACGTATGAGGACTGGCTGCCGATCGCCAAAGTGGTGGAGAAGCATGATTTGATCGTCATTTCCGACGAGATCTATGCCGAACTGACGTATACGCAAAAGCATGTCAGCTTTGCCTCGATTCCGGGCATGATGGACCGGACGGTTCTGGTCAGCGGCTTTTCCAAGGCGTTCGCCATGACCGGCTGGCGTATGGGCTATGCCTGTGCCCATCCCGACCTGATCGCCGCCATGCTGAAGATTCACCAATACACAGTGATGTGTGCACCGGTGATGGGGCAGGTGGCCGCGCTGGAGGCGCTGACCAACGGGCTGGAAGAAAAGGACCGGATGATCGAGTCCTACAATCAGCGGCGCCGTTTGATCGTGCAGGGCTTCGTCGATATCGGACTGCCGTGTCATGAGCCGCAAGGTGCCTTTTATGCCTTCCCTAGCATCGCTGAGACCGGGCTGTCCTCGGATGAGTTCGCCCAGCGCCTGCTGATGGAAGCGAAGGTCGCTGCAGTGCCTGGAACGGCTTTCGGACAAGGGGGAGAAGGCTTTCTCCGCTGCTCGTATGCCACCTCCGTCGCCCAGCTGACTGAGGCTCTGGAGCGCATTGGAGAATTTGTCCACAAACTGAAAACCAGCTGAACAATAATTCCCTGTTTCTAGTAGAATTTAACATAAATTTCACTTTTATTTATTTATTTGTATGTTATAATTCTATTTTGGGAGCAAAAATTGACTTGCCAAGGAGGGATGACCTTGTTTTGCGCTGAATACGATTTGCCTGCATTCCGCGGACATTACGCAGCTGAAGGCAGCAATAATGTAAAATGGTCAACCAAAACGACAGATCAGACGAAAACTTTATCCTTGGAAGACGAAATCATGATGCTCCGCAAAAAAATGGAACAGATCTTTATGCAGGAACAGTCTTTTACATCGGAAATCGTAATCGAAATCAGCAGTTTGCTGGATTTGAAAATAAACGAATATATGAAAAGCTGCCCGAAGAAGAAATCTTAATCGGCAGTAGGAAGACCCCGGAACGGGGTCTTCTTTTTTTCTCTCATCAGGTTGTGATATATTGAACCTATCGGAGAAAAGGGGGAGCAGGAGTTGAAGGTATACGGGAAGCTGGCGCTGCTGGTTGTCTTTGCCGTTTTATTGCTGACGGGCTGCGGCAAGGGAGATAAAAACGAGTTATCGGTCTTTATGATTGACAATCAGTCCGATCCGTCTCAGGTGTATGAGAAGGTGCAGGACAAGCTTCAGGAAGTGATGGGGCCCGACCTGAAGGTCAAAGTATCGGCAAGTCCGATTTATAACCCGGAGAAGCTGATGGTTGAATATGCTGCCGGCGGGCATGACATCATTTTTCTGCCGGAAGACGATATGAAAAATTACGCCAAAATGGGCGGCCATACCGTGCTCGATTCGTATTTTGACCCGAAAAAATATCCGGACGGCGTGTTCGCCAGCAACGAGGAAAAAGAAGACGGCACGACGGATACGACCGAGCATCTGTACGGCATCCCCGTTCGTGAAATGAAATTTTTCAAAGACCAGAAATACGTTCCGGAGAAGCTGTACGCCACGATCCCGATCTCGGCCAAGTCGGTCGACAATGCGGTAAAGGCGCTCAAGGCATTGACGGAATAAAGAAGCCAGAACAGGGAACGCGGCTTCCGCGGTTCCTTTGGTGTATGATATAACGCGATAAAGGGGAGAAGAAGCTGGTGAGAATCTACACACGCACAGGCGATGAAGGCGAAACGTCCGTCATTGGCGGGCGCGTTCTGAAGGACGACCTGCAGGTTGAGGCCTACGGCACGATTGACGAGCTGAACTGCTTTGTGGGCCAGGCGATCAGCCTGATGGAAGCGGAGTCATTGCAGGACCTGAAAGAAAATATGATCGAGATTCAGCATGAGCTGTTTGACTGCGGCTCCGATCTGGCATTTGTGAAGCTGAGCGAGAGCAAATACAAGGTCGGTCCCGACAAAGTGACGCGGCTCGAGCAGTGGATGGATGCTTACATGGAGGAGACGCCGGAGCTGGAGCGCTTTATTCTGCCTGGAGGCACCCTGCTGGCATCCACGCTGCATGTATGCCGCACGGTCTGCCGCCGCGCAGAGCGCAGAGTCGTGACGCTGGGGCGGGAGAAAGAAATTAATCCCGACGTGCGCAGGTATTTGAACCGTCTGTCGGACTACTTCTTCGTTGTGGCCCGGACGGCCAACGCCCGCAGCGGCGTGGCGGATATCGAATACGTGCGCAGCAAAAAGGTATTCGGACGGAAAAAATGAGCGAATACTATCCCCCGATTTCATATACCGTCCCGCCTTCGGAAGACGGGTGGCTGCTGAAGACGATTCTGCAGAAGAGACTCCACGTATCCCGCAAGCTGCAGTCCCGCCTGAAGCTGACGGAACAGGGGATTACCGTGAATGGCCAAAGAGTGTACATCAGCGTTCCGGTCAGGGATGGGGATGTGGTGGAAATCCGGATGGAGAAAGAAATTTCGGATGATATTCTGCCAGAGCCCATTCCTTTTCGCATTTTGTACGAGGATGAGCACCTGCTGATCGTAAACAAGGAAGCCGGCATCATCGTGCATCCGACGCACGGACACTATACGGGAACCTTGGCGAACGGCGTGGTTCACTATTGGCGGGACAAGGGAGAGGCGTTCCGCTTTCGAGCCGTGCACCGGCTGGACCAGGAAACGTCGGGCGTCATCGCTATTGCCAAAAATCCGTATGTCCACCAGCATATTTCGGAGCAAATGATCGCAAACGAGGTGGACAAAAGGTACCTGGCCCTCGTTCATGGCGTTCCGTCTCCGGAAGAAGGGGAGGTGGACGGACCGATCGACCGCGACCCGGAAGAGCCGCATCGCCGTATCGTTACGCCTGACGGGTATCCGTCGCTGACGCGGTATAAGGTCGTTGAGGCGTACGGCTCGTCTTCTTCGCTCGTTCAGCTGAAGCTGGAAACGGGCAGAACCCACCAGATCCGCGTCCATATGACGAGCATCGGCTGCCCGTTGATCGGCGATAAGCTGTATCGTCATCCGGTCTACCGGATGCTTCCGCCTGAGGAAGAGGGGGCCCCGGAGACCGTTCTGCCTCAGGGATTAACCCCATCCGAGCGGACTGTGGTGCTGCTGGATCACAGCATTTCGCGGCAGGCGCTCCACGCCTGGGAGCTGTCCTTCCAGCATCCCGTCACCCGGGAGCGGATGACCTTTCAGGCACCGCTGCCGCCCGACATGACCCGCCTTATTGCCGAGGCGAAGCAACATGAACTTGATCAATGAAAAGAGTGAGTAACGATGAGCAAATTGAAAGTATACCATTATCCCAAATGCGGTACGTGCCGCAGTGCGGTGAAATGGCTGGAAGCGCACGGTCACGAGCTGGAGCTCCAGCATTTATGGGAGGAGCCGCCGGCTCCGGACGAGCTGTCCCGCTTGGTCGAGAAGAGCGGGCTGGATTTGAAGAAGTTTTTTAATACCAGCGGGGAGGCTTACAAGGAGCTGGGTCTGAAGGACAAGCTGCCGGCCATGAGCCGGGAAGAGCAGATCAAGCTGCTGTCCAGTAACGGCCGGTTGATCAAACGTCCGATCGTAACCGACAGCAGCAAGGTGACGGTCGGCTTTAAAGAGGACATGTACGAAGAGAACTGGGCGTAGCCTGGGATTCCGTAAAAAACGGTGGCATGACCGACAAGGGAAGGGTTCTAGTATTTCCCTGCGGCTATGCCACCGTTTTGTTTTGCGTTCGAGGATCTATTCCGAAGGAAGCTCTACCCATTGATAGGGCGTTTCCTTCGCCTTGAAGCCCTGTTCGATGATCGTGATGATTGCTACGGTCTCGGCCGGATCGACAGGCGGAACGCCGGTATCGAAGAAGCGGACGAGCGCCCCAGCGAACAGCCCGAAATAATCGGAGTCCGCTTTCAGCATGTTCGTCTCACCGGATGTATAGCTGACCGTCAGCGAAAAGGGACATCCCCCGCCGAGATGATGGATCTCGGCTTGACGGCCCCCGCTGAATCCGATCAGCCACGACGGGGCGTGAGGCGTTCCGGTATACATCATCCGGCGGACGCCGGGGCCCAGCAGCGAGACGATCGGTTCGATCTGGTGGATCGAATAGTTGTCGTACCGCCCCGGCCCGAAGCTGATGATGTTCTCGATGCCGGCGCGCTCGGCCCCGGCGTACTCCGCGGCGAAGCGAAGCGCCGAGCTGGAGAACAGCGGCGTCCTGTGCTGCTCAGCTAGATCGAACAGGCGCCGAGCGGTCTGGCGGTCCGGGGCAAAGGTTTTGTCAATATAGGTAGGCTTGCCGGATTGAAGCGGAAGCTGGGCGAGCGGCTCGTGGTACTGCGGATGGTCGGGCGACAGGACAATGATGTAATCGCTTCGATCCACGACCTCGGCAATCGAAGGGAGCAGCTCGATCCCTTTGTCTTCACTCCACTGTACGTTGGTACGCCCGGAAGGCGAATCGGCCATTCCATAGGCATAGGCCACCTTCATCGTGCCGCCCGATGCCTGCTCAATCCACTCCGGATAATGCTCGGCATGCCATTCATCGAGATAATAATCGATAAAACCGATCGTTTTCAAGCAGCAATCCCCCTCAGTCGCTTATTACAGCTCGATCTCCCTGCGCTGCTCGGAAGAGTCGTAGATCGCCTGAATCATCTTGGAGGTGACGATGACGGTATCGATATGGGACGGCAGCTTTACGCCGGTCTGGATGCATTCGAGAAAGCCGTTGATTTCGTTTTCGAAATGGTCGCTCGATGAATACTTGGGCTTCGTTTCCAGCAAAGCTCCGTCTTTGGCCCCGTAAATAGTGAAGTCGCCTCCATATTGTAGGCGGATCCCTGCTTTGTCGCCCAGAAAATCGATGTAGGTTTCGGGCGTGCCGATGTTCTGCGCCCAGGCGCCGTTGATCGTAATGCCCGGCCCTTCGGTGCGGATCATGGCCGTGACGAAGTCGTCGACATCATACGTACCGGCGTAATTCGGGGGCCCTGCCCACATGTTCAGATAGGCGTAATTCGGCAGGTCCCGCCCCAGCTTGGAGTAGGCCTGGCCGGATACCGTCAACGGACGTGGATCGCCGGCGCAGTACATGACGATGTCCAGATAATGGACGCCCCAATCGATAAGGACGCCCCCGCCGGCAATTGATTTGGTGGTAAATGCGCCGCCAAGTCCCGGAATGGAGCGGTGAGCGCGGAAGCTTGCATAGATATGGTACAGTTCGCCAAGCTCGCCGCTTTCGATCAGGTTTTTGATCATGTTCACGCTTTTGTTAAACCGGTTCACGACCCCGATATTCAGCACTTTGCCCGTTTCGTGCTGCACTTTCTGCATCTCCAGCGCTTCCGCGTAGGTGCGGGCCGCAGGCTTTTCACACAGGACATGCTTGCCCGCCCGCAAAAAATCGATGGAGATGGCGGCATGAGCATCGTTAGGGGTACATACGGAGACGGCATCGATCTCGGGGTCGTCCAGAATGTCACGGTAATTTTCCACGGCGGTGCCGCATTCATAATCCTTGACCGCCTGCTCCGCCTTCTTCTTGTCCGTGTCGCAAAAATATTTGATTTCGGCGTCCGGATGTTTCAAATAGTTGGGGATATGCGCCGCTCTGGCAATGGTCCCGCAGCCGATGACAGCAACCTTGATCGTTTTTCCCATATTCATTCCTCCTGTTGCTTAAGTGGGTTTTTCCTTTTCAAGATTCGATATTTGGAGAATAACTCCTGCTGCGTAATTCAGGATGAAGGGAGATCTTCTTCACAAATTTTATGTAACAGGCTGTCTGGTTTATGACTTGAACGGCCGGGACAAAAAGGCAGGAATAAGCCGGGAATGGTGATATCAGGAAGGGCCTCATGCCCTGGCGGATATGCTATACTAGAGGAAGCAGTGCCGAACCTTGGAATCCAGGGGAAACAGGCAGACAAGGGGAGAAACAAGAAGTGACAGCAAATGAACAGCGCCAATCCGTGATGCTCGTGGATGGCATGGCCTTATTATTCAGAGCTTATTTCGCGACCGCGTCCAGCGGCTACATTCGCCGCACGAAAGCGGGGGTTCCGACAAACGCGATCTATGGCTTTATTCGTTATTTTTGGGATGCAGTGCAAACGTTTAATCCGACCCATGTGGTCTGCTGCTGGGATCTCGGCGGCGGTACGTTCCGCGGACAGCAGTTTGCCGCTTACAAGGGCAACCGCCCGGACGCCCCGGACGATCTGATTCCGCAGTTTTCGATGATCCGCGACGTAATGGACAGCCTCGGCGTTCCGAATATCAGCGCAGAAGGGTATGAAGCGGACGACTGCATCGGGACGCTGGCCGACCAGTTCGGACGGGAGATGGACGTGATGGTCCTGTCCGGCGATAACGATTTGCTGCAGCTCGTCAGCGATCGGACGACGGTCATTATTATGAAAAAAGGGCACGGCAATTACAAAGTGTATACACCGGAATCCCTGTATGAAGAGAAGCAGCTGCGCCCGCGGCAGATTATCGACGTGAAGGCGCTCATGGGCGATACGAGCGACAATTACCCCGGCGTGAAGGGCATCGGCGAGAAGACGGCGATCAAGCTGGTGCAGGAATACGAATCCGTTGAAGGGATTCTCGAAAATCTGGACCAGCTGTCCAAGAGTGTCCGCGCCAAGATCGAGGCCGACCTCGACATGCTGCACCTTTCGCGCAAGCTGGCCGAAATTCACTGCTGCGTGCCCGTCGCCTGCTCGCTGGATGTGTGCCAGCTGTCGCTCGATCATCATCAGGTGATCAGCAAGTTTGAAGAACTGGAAATGAAGAGCCTGTGTTCTCTTATGGGACTGGCCATCGGCTAACGAGTGCAGAGTGCTGGCGTTTTTGGAGCGCCGGCTCTTTTGTGCGCTATTCGATTGACTTTCAAGGATTAACTGGGCTATAATGCCCGTGATTGTTTGATAGACAAGATAGAAGGTATATGGCATTTATACAGGGCTGGGGAGGCCCGCTGCAGGAGGGAACGACTACGATGAGTCTATTAGGAGCAATTGAAGCAGGGGGAACGAAATTCGTATGCGGAATCGGCCAAGAGGACGGTACCGTTGTGGAACGGATCAGCTTCCCGACAACGACGCCGGAGGAAACGATGGCCCAGGTGGTCGATTTCTTTAAGGGCAAAGACATCGCGGCGATCGGAGCAGGTTCATTCGGGCCGATTGACCCGGTAAAGGGAAGTCCTACATACGGACGGATTACGACGACGCCGAAACCTTATTGGAGCAATTTTGATATGGTCGGACATTTGCGCTCTCACTTCGATCTGCCGATCGAATTTGATACCGATGTGAACGGGGCCGCCTTGGGCGAAGCGACTTGGGGAGCAGCCCAGGGGCTCGAAAGCTGCCTGTACATTACCGTTGGCACGGGCATCGGCGCCGGTGCGGTTGTGGGCGGCGAGCTGATCCATGGCCTGTCCCATCCGGAAATGGGACATATCCTGGTCCGCCGTCATCCGGAGGACAAATTCGAAGGCTTCTGCCCATATCATGGCGATTGCCTGGAGGGGCTGGCAGCCGGACCTTCCTTGTCCAAACGCTGGGGCGTTCCGGGTGCGGAATTGACGCCGGACCATCCGGCTTGGGCGATGGAAGCTTACTATCTCGCTCAGGCGTTGATGAACTACATTTTGATCCTGTCTCCGCAAAAAATCGTCATGGGCGGCGGCGTCATGAAACAGCTGCAGCTGTTCCCGCTGATTCATGCCGAGCTGCGCAAGCAGCTGAACGGCTACGTACAGGTTCCAGCCATCATGGACGATATCGAGAATTACATCGTTCCGCCTCAGCTTGGCGACAACGCCGGCCTGTGCGGTGCGCTTGCGCTCGCCAAGAAGGCGCTGGCTGCGGGTTAAGCCGAAGGCTTGATCGACTGACGGGCTTTCATGAGATGGTGAATAGAAATAAGAAAAGAGGGCTGAAAGGCCCTCTTTTTTGTGTTTATGCGGAAGTTTGCATCTAACCTTAAAATAGCAAACGCAGCAGCTTGCTCTATGCTGTGCCTAAGGGGAATTTCGTAGACTTAAGCGCTTAGTCCCCCGTCAACCGGCAGGATCACCCCGGTAACATAAGCTGCGCGGTCGCTTAGGAGCCATGCGGCGGCCTCTGCAATTTCTTCCGGCTCCGCAGCCCGGCGCAGCGGCGTCCGGGAATTCAGATGATCGATGACCCCAGGCTGCTCCGATTCCCATCCCTGAATCATTTCGGTCATCGTCGTACCTGGAGCGATCGCATTGACTCGAATGCCTTCCGGGCCGTATTCGATCGCAGCCGTTTGCGTAAGGCTGTTGACCGCACGCTTCGCCGCACCGTAAAGGGATAACGCGGGGTTCCCCTGCAAGCTGCCGACGCTGCTGGTATTTACGATCGCCCCACGGCCTGACGTGCCGCGGATCGCCCGGATTTCGGCAACCATAGCCCGCCATATGGCTTTGTAGTTTACGTCCTGAATAAAATCAAAGCCTTGCTCCTCCGTCTCGGCGAGCGGTCCCGGAGGAATGGCAGCTCCGGCATTATTAAAGGCGATGTCGAGGCGGCCGTAACGGTCAAGCGTCGTCTGCACTGCGTGCTCGATGCTGCCGGCTTCCGCGAGATTCGCAGTGACGTAATCCGCTTGTCCGCCTGCAGCCCGGATTTCCTCCGTCAAGGCCGCGAGGCTGGACTCGGTTCT
>Ga0164243_10012564_pt1 | contig 11984 bp, 11 predicted proteins | sample OricompcompostOP_FD_108781 | JGI IMG/M metagenome (GOLD analysis project Ga0164243, IMG submission 108781) | Organic Plus compost microbial communities from Emeryville, California, USA - Original compost - Organic plus compost (OP) | ecosystem: Engineered > Solid waste > Mixed feedstock >...
GACTCGGCCATTTGGATTCCGATCCCGCGCTGGCGGCGGCGACAGCGCTTGTCGCCTTACGCCAGGATCCGCGCCTCCCCTTCTCCGGAACGATCGCGGGGAAAAGGGCGTTCGCAAATAACGCCTTCTCGATGCCCTTATGAACCAAGGAGGAGATGCATGCAGGTTCCTCTCGAGATCGCATTCCACAAGATCAACAAGCCCGACTGGGCCGAGGGCGAGATCCGCTCTCGCGTGGAGAAACTCGAGAAGCTCTACGGCAATCTCATCGGCTGCCGCGTGCGCGTCGACCAGACGGCCTCGCCCGCACGCACGCCGCCGGTCGTACACATCGAGCTGAGCATTCCCGGACGCAAGGATCTCGTCGTCGCGCAACAGCCGGACCGCCTGCAGCTGAAATACAAGAACCCCGATCTCAGCAATGCCATTGCCGACGCGTTCCAGGCGGCCGAGCGGCAGCTCTCGGAGCTGAAGCGCGAGCGCGAAGGCGGTGCCACCGCCGATTATCACGACGTGCAGAACCAGTTCCTCGGGCAGGTCGCCGAGATGCACCCCGAGGAGGACTACGGCTTCCTAATGAACAAGGACGGCGGCCTCCTCTACTTCCACCGCAACAGCGTACTCAACGGCGATTTCAACGAGTTGAAGCGCGGCGATCCGGTGCGCTACGTCGAGCAGGTCGGCGACACGGGGCCCACAGCCTCGAAGGTACGCCTGGCGCGGCCCGCCGCCGGCGCCTAGCTAGCTCGCAGCCCGTGGCGCTGGCTGGAGCCAATTAATCCGGCCGGCTTGCGGCTCGGCCGCCGCAGCCTCGCGTATCGATCCCAAAGGCGGTTCAAGCCCTTCTTACTTCGAAAGGAACGGATCATGCCGCTCACCCTCATCAGCCCGGCGTTCGCGGACGGCGAAACCATCCCCCAGCGCTACACCCGTGATGGCGAGAACGTATCGCCGCCGCTCAAGTGGTCGGGCGTTCCGCAAGGTACGAAAAGCCTCGTGCTCGTCGTCGAGGATCCCGACGCGCCGAGCGGCACGTTCGGGCACTGGGCCGTGTTCAACATCAGGCCGGACATGGAGGGACTCAGCGAGGCGCAGGGCGGCAAGCCCGGTCCACAGGCGCTGGCGCAGGGCAAGAACGATTTTGGCAATGCCTATTATGACGGCCCCGAGCCGCCGATGGGACACGGGTTGCACCACTATCATTTCCGTCTCGCCGCCCTCGACGTGCCGAAACTCAATGGGCGGCCGTCGGACATCCGAGAACTGTGGCGGGAAGCCAAGAAGCATGTGATCGAGGAGACCGAGCTCGTCGGGACCTACGAGCGGGCTTAGAGCTGGCGTTGGCGCTTCAGCTTCCGCCGCGAACGGCAGAGACGCCCGACGTTACCTTTACAACGGTTCCTGCTTCCGACGCGAACGTTACAGAGGCGCCGAGTCTGGCCGCGAAGTTCCGGATCAGCGTCATTCCGAAGGATGAGGAGCGCAGCGGGTCGACATCCTTGGGAAGCCCCACCCCATCGTCGCTGATGACGAGCGTCCACCCTCTGGGCGTTGATTCATAATCGACACAGATCGTCCCCGAGCGGCCGGCCGGAAACGCATACTTGCTGGCGTTGGTCACCGCTTCGTTGACCAGTAACGACATCGCTTCGATATGGTCGCCCGGCAACGTGCCGCGGGCGCGCCAGTCGAGCCGGACGTGCTGCGGAAGCAGCGAGTAGAGCATTGGGCAAAGATCCGAGAAGTAGCCTCCTGCATCGAGCTCGTTTCCTGCATGCTCCTGCAGTCGGTCATGAATGTGGGCAAGCGCCGAGATGCGGCCCACGGCGTCCTGGAATTCGAACTGTAGAGAATCATTCCGGTGCCGGCGCGCCTGCATGGAGAGCATCGCCGCGATCAGCGTGAGGTTGTTCTTGATGCGGTGGTTCATCTCCCGCATCAGCAAGTCCTTTTCTACGAGGGCGCGATCCTTGGCTTCGAGCACGTGATGTAATTCGACACTTCTGGCGATGGTGTTCGCGAGACCGGTAAGAAAATGAATGTCGTCATCCGAGTATTCGCGCGGCTGCGTGTGGTCGGCCTCGAGCACGCCGAACATGCCGGTTTCGCCCCGCAACGGGACATTCACGCTGCTGACGCACTCGTGCAGCTGCATGATCTCGGGCCATTCGAAGCGAGACTGCTCACGATAGTCCTGGACAGGTACTGGCTCGCAGAGATTGAATGCATAACCAATAGCACTGTGGAAGTCGGCGGACGCGCGATAGGTCCCGATAAATCCGGGCTTCCAACCGACGCCACTCCTCAGGAGGAGGCTGTCGCTGCGCGGATCGTATTCGAGCAGCTTTGCGTGGGTGACGCCCAACCCTCCCCGCGCCCGGATGCAGGCCTCGAGCAGGAGCGAGTCGAGATTGGCTTCGACAAGCGCGCGCGAGGTAAACCGGGCCAGAGCCGCCTGCTGTCTGCGAACGATATCAAGCTTCGACGGCATCTCGCACCAGCTTGGCTGAAGCAGCCCGCACTGCGCCCAGAGCTGCCGTCGCACGCCGCCTTCTGGGAGGTCACAGAAAGCCTTTTAGGAGTACGCTCCTCGCGGGCGCGTAGTTCCTTCGCGGGTTAGATGCGAAGGCAATCTGAAGCAGCAAGCCCGCTGAGATACAATCAACTTCTTCCATCACGAGCAGCTAATCCCTAGGCAGGAGTTGCTCACTGCGAAGCGGGATTTCCATCCGGCAGTGCACTCCCTCGCGTTCGTAGCTGATCTCGATGTTGGCCCCGCACTGGTCGGCAAGCACCCGGTTCAGGAGGGTCGACCCGAAACCCTTTCTGCGCGGCTCCTCGACCGGCGGCCCGCCTCTCTCGGTCCAATCAATGCGGAGTTGGCGCTCTGGCTCCAGTCCCACCTTCCAAATAACCTCGACGCGACCACCGGACACTGACAGGGCGCCGTACTTGGCGGCGTTCGTTGTGAGCTCATGTATCGCCATGCCGAGCGGGACAGCGACAACTGCCGGAAGCTCCACGGCGGGTCCGCTGAGCACGATGCGCCGCGAAGAGCCATCGTCATAGTGTCCCAACTCGTTCTTGAGAATCTCGACGAGGGAGGCCGTCTGCCACAAGTCCTCGGTGAGGAGATCGTGGGTTTTGCCGAGTGAGACGATGCGGTTGACGAAAGAGCGTTGGAATTCCTCGATGGAATGGGCGGAGCGCGCGGTCGCTCCGAGCAAGCCTTGTACCGTGGCGAGCGTATTCTTCACCCGGTGGTGCAATTCGCGGATGAGCAGCTCCTGGCGCTCGTGCGTCCGCTTGCGCTCGGCAATGTGCACCTCGACTTCGCGCTGCCGGCGCCGCGCCCGAACGGCGGACTTGACGGCATTTGCCAACACGGCCGGATGAAAGGGCCTTTCCAGCACCGTGACGTTGCCCAGTAGTTCTGTCAGGTGTCCGACCGGCGAGGCGCCCCGATACGACAGCAAAATGAAGGGGAAGTCGGACCACGGCGGCTGGGCGGAGATCCAGTTCGCCAGCGCGGCACGATCGCTGCTGAGAAGCGCCTCCTCCGTAATCACGGCGGAGGCAGCCGCATCCAGTTTCGCGACCAGCTCGCTCAAAGTCGCACACGCTCCAGATTGGATTCCGATATCTCGGAGAATTTCCGACGCGATCGTGCTGTCCCGGCCTCGAGGGGCAAAGATCAGCACCGGGCCGTCATTTCCCCCCTGCATCGTCTACCCCGCGCTCCTCCAGAAGAGCGGCGCGCTGCCCGTCAAATGTCGGCACGCCGGTCAATACGCCCCGGAACTGTTCCAGGGGCGGACCAACACGCAAGCCCCGGCTGTCTATTCTGAACTCCCTGATTGTATCCTCGTGCTGGCCTGTTCGCCGCTTCAGAACCGAGAGAGCGCGGCGAATTCGTCCATTTGCCTCAAAGAAGCGCAGCAATACGACGGCATCGCTCAGATACGTGAGGTCGATTGGCGAGACCATCGGACCGACCATGCCATGCTGAGCGAGGATCAGGATCGTCACTACGCCCTGCTGATTGAGGTAGGTCAGCAGCTCATGCATTTGCAGAACGATAGAGGGCTGCTCAGGCATCGCGTTGAGATAACCGGTGAGGCTGTCTATGACGACAACCCTCGCGCCGCTTTGTTCGATAGCGTTGCGAACACGGCCCGCGAACTCCCCAGGCGAGACATTTGCTGGATCGATCTTCTCGATCATCAGCCGCTTGGCCTCGATATGGGGGGCGAGATCGAAGCCGACGCCCTTCGCCCTCTGCAGCAAAATGCCGATAGTCTCGTCGAAGCTGACCAAGAGAGCGGGTTCGCCCCGCTCCAGCGCCGCCCAAAGGTGGCCGAGGGCCAAAGTCGACTTGCCGACACCTGAGGGACCGATAACTAGCGTGCTCGTGCCCCGGCTGAGGCCCCCGCCCAAAATGGTATCCAGCCCGACAATCCCGCTCGGAATTGCCTCCGACTCAAAATTCGCGTGATGGTCAGAGGCCAAGAGCCGCGGGAATATCTGTAAGCCGCCTCTTCGGATGACCATGTCGTGGTAGCCGCCGATGAAAGCCGTCCCGCGCATTTTCGTAACAGTTAGTCGGCGGCGCTCCGATCCGTAGGAGGGAACGAGCTGGTCCAGGCGGATGACGCCGTGGCTGATGGAATGCAGGTTGAGATCGTCGTGCTCGGAGGTGAGATCGTCGAGCATGAGGACGGTGGCGTCGTTGATCAGGAAGTAGCTTTTCAGTGCGAGCACCTGGCGCCTGTAGCGCAACGAGCCCTGCGAAAGCAGCCTGATCTCGGACAACGAATCGAACACCACCCGATTGGGCTTGACGCGCTCGATCTCGGCCAGCGCCATTCGCACCGTCTCGCCCAGCTCCAGGTCGGAGGTATAGACGAGACTTTGGTGCTGTTTAGGATCGAGGCTGAGCTCCGGCGGAACGAGTTCGAAAATCTCGACGCCGTCGAGCGACCAGCCATGCTGGGCGGCTACCGCTATGAGCTCGCGCCTGCTCTCGGAGAGCGTGATGTAGAGACAGCTTTCACCGAGGTCTCTTCCGGCCAGCAGGAACTGAAGTCCGAGTGTGGTTTTCCCGGATCCGGGCTTGCCCTCTACGAGATGGGCGCGGCCGGCGGCATAACCTCCCGCGACAATGTCATCGAGGCCCGGCACGCCGGTCGGGATTGGGGCTGCAACAGGGTGGGGCGGTGTCATTGAAGGGCTTGCTCGCTCAGATCAGAGATGGAACTGGCGGGCTCCCGCTGGGCTAGCAAACGCTCAACTCCGAACGGTCTGCCGAGAAACGAAAGCGAGTTGCCTAGTCCAGCCGCTCTTTTTCTTGCAGGACGACCGTCCGTATCTTGCCCCTTGTGGCATGCCTTGTCTGTCCACTAGTGAACACTTTTGGCGGCTCCTGAACAATTAGGCAGTGGTCGGCGTTAACTGTTCGTTCTTCAACGATGAACAGGAGCTCCCATGGATATGGTAACGCCGGCCGCCGGCCCTGCTTCGCTCGAAAACAATCTGCTGCGGTCTTTGCATAGCGACGACCTGGCTCTATTGGAGCCGTTCCTGCAGGACTGGCACGGGGAAGCAGGGGCGGTGCTCGTGGAGCCAGGCGACGATGTGCAGTTCGCCTATTTTCCATGTGGCCCAAGTCTCTGCTCGTTCGTCGTCGTGCTGGACGACGGACGCGCGGTCGAGACGGCGATGATCGGGCGCGAGGGAGCGGCCGGCGGGATCGTCAGCCAAGGGCGCCTCCCCGCCTATGCCCGCGCCGTCGTGCAGTTCCCGGGACGGTTCCTGCGCATTTCCACGACCGACCTCGAAAATGCCAAAGCCAACTCGGTCAGTCTGAGGCACCTTTTCGCGCGGTATGCCGATTGCCTGCTGGCGCAGGTCTTCCAGTCGGTCGCCTGCAATGCCGCACATTCGATCGAGCAGCGGGCGGTGAAATGGCTGCTCGCGGCGATTGACCGGACGGGAGACCACGAGGTGCCCCTGACGCAGGAGCAGCTCGCCGGAATGCTGGGCGTCGGACGCAGCTATGTCAGCCGCGTCATCCAGTCGCTCAAGGCCGCAGGATTGCTGGAAACCCGCAGAGGCACCGTCGTCGTGCGAGACTTCGAGCGGCTTGCTTCCCTCTCCTGCGGCTGCAACGAAGCACTGCGGCGGCACTTCGACCAAGTCCTCGCTGGCGTTTATCCCTCGCCGCAAGAGACGGCCGCGCGGCTCGCCCGCATCCGGGCGCAGGTGTTGAAATCGAGGCTACGGACGGACCTCGACTGATCGAGTGAGCGGCGGACCATCGGGGCACCTTTCCGCGCCAACGGCCGGAGGTCGCGCAGCCCCGATCGCGGGAGCGGCCCGCCACCTCACCGGGTCAGATACTCAGCAGCAAGCAATTCGTTGATCCTTATAATCTGCGGCTATCTCGAAACGTGCTCTCCAGGGGCGGGGCCAAGAGATTTGCCGCCTAGCCGACATTGGTGCTGGCCATTCGCGACTTGCCGGCTAGAGTTTCAGGCGTTGAAACGTGCCCACCCCAAAGCCTTGCCGCCAGTTATCTGATGTCAAACCTCCAGCAGATTATCGACGAGATCCATGCCGAGCTGCTGCCCAGGCTTGGCGCAGGAAACGTGGCCGATTACATCCCCGAGCTGGCCAAGATCAGTCCTCATAAGCTCGGCATCGCCATCGTGACGACCGATGGCCGCTTCTACGCCGCCGGCGATGCTGACGAAGCCTTCTCCATCCAAAGCATCTCGAAAGTGTTCGCGCTCACTATCGCGCTCGGTAAATCCGGCGACGCATTGTGGAAGCGTGTCGGGCGCGAGCCATCGGGCACGGGATTCAACTCCATCGTTCAGCTGGAGTACGAGAACGGCATCCCGCGCAATCCATTCATCAACGCCGGCGCGCTCGTCATCTGCGACATGATACTGGCCGGTCACCAACCGAAGGAGGCCATTGGTGAAATCCTCCGGTTCGTGCAGTTCGTCGCAGAGGACGACACCATCGCCATCGATCCCGCAGTCGCCCGCTCCGAAATCGAGACTGCGTACCGGAACTTCGCTCTGGCGAATTTCATGCGCGGTTTCGGAAACCTGATGCACCCGGTGGAGTTGGTGCTCGGCGTCTACACTCACCAGTGCGCGATCGCGATGTCGTGCCGGCAGTTGGCGAGGGCCGGCCTGTTCCTCGCCAACGGAGGGCGCACACTCGAAACCGGCTGTACCGTGGTGTCGCGCGACCGGGCCCGGCGCATTTGCGCGCTCATGCTGATGTGCGGCCACTACGACGGCTCCGGAGACTTCGCGTACCGCGTCGGCCTGCCCGGCAAGAGCGGCGTCGGCGGCGGAATCCTCGCGATCGTGCCGGGAGAAGCCTCGATTGCGGTCTGGTCGCCCGCCCTGGATCAGTACGGGAATTCGTTCCTGGGAACGCTGGCGCTGCAGCATCTGACAGAGCGCACCGGCTGGTCCATCTTCGACAAAGAGGCAAGGCCGCTCGTCAAAACAACTTGAGAGGCGTTGAGCGGCATCACCCTCCTCTAGACACTCCTGGGAAAGTGATTGCCGGAAGCCGAACGGAATGTGATGGGGCACGGCCCTCGTGCACGCTCCTTAGAGGGAGAACGATCAATGAAGCTCTACACCAACCGTCCATCTCCTTACGGGCGCAAGGTTCTGACGGTTGCCCACGAGAAGCATCTCACTGACAGGATAGAGATCGTCCAGAGCGACCCTTGGTCGGATCCCGCAGACCTTCTCGACGCGACCCCGGTCGGCAAGGTGCCGGCGCTGCTGACCGACACCGGTCTGCTGCTCACCGAGAGCACGGCCATCAGCGAGTATCTCGACGAAATCGGCACCGGTCCGCGCCTCATCGGGGACGATCGCTGGGAGGTGCTTGGACGCGTCGGTCTCGCGCAGGGCCTGATCGATGCGGCCTTCGGAACAGTGATCGAGCGCAGGCGGCCGCCCGAGCATCAATGGCCGGACTGGGCGGCCCGGCTTGGCCGCACGATCGACCGCACGCTCTCACGCACGCCGGTGCCGGCAGATCGCTTCGACCTGGGCGATATCTCACTCGCCTGCGGGCTGGCGTATCTCGATTTCCGACTTCCGGACGTCCAGTGGCGAAACCGCTATCCGGACCTCGCCGCTTGGCTCGATGACGTGAGCTCGAGACCATCCATGCAGCAGACAAAGCCGGCGTGATGGTAACGCTCGACGCGTGACGATCACTGGACGAGCTGGTGCGTCGTTCGGTCGGCTCGGCCGCGTCAAGCGCAGATTTCCCCTGGCAAGCTTTCCTCTAGCAAGCTTTCCCACCATGGGCTTAAGGCCGGTCGCGACTTGTATTGCTGTCTGCTCCGCCGCCGCGAATAGACGTGCTCAATTACACATCAGGCAGCTTCTATCTAAGTCAGAGATGGAGACCCGCTCCGCAAATTCTGCGATCGCTCTCTCCTGGAAAATTCCCTCTTATCAGCATCTTAGATCATTACTGACGCGCAGGTCCTGTTTCTGGCACGTCTGTTGCGCTCTCCAAGAGGCGTCGAAAGACAAGCTCTTACCTCCTGGAGTGATCGCATGCGCAGAACATCACCAGCTCTCGCCCTGCTCGCAGCTGTCGCGGCATTTGCAGCAGGGCCTGCCAACGCCGAGACGATCGAGATCGGCATCGGTCACCAGAGCACCGTCACGAACACCGTCCCGGGCGGCGTGATCCTCGAGAAGCTCGAGCTCTTGCAGAAGCATTTGCCCAAGACCGGCAAGTACGAGGGTGTTCAGTACACTATTACCTACCAGGACTACACCTCCGGACCTCCGATCACGAACCAGATGATCGCCGGCAAGCTGCAGTTCGGCGTGATGGGCGACTATCCCCTCATCGTGAACGGCGCCAACTTCCAGAAGGCCGGCAAGGACGAGAGCCGCTTCATCCTGGTCAGCGGCTACAATCTCAAGGGTACGGGCAATGGGATCGTCGTGCCAGTCGCCTCGGACGTCTACTCGATAGAGCAGCTCGCCGGAAAGCAGGTCTCGACCCCGATTGGCTCGGCCGCATGGGGCATGTTGCTCAAGGTTCTGCGCGACCGCGGGATCTTTGACCAGACGGAGATCCTTGGTCAGTCACCGCCGATCGGCGTGACGAACATCGCCCAGAACAAGATCGCGGCACACGTCGACTTCTGCCCGTGGTCGGAAGTGATGGAGTTCCGGGGTACCGGGCGCAAGATCTTCGACGGCAGCGAGGCTGGCATTCCGACATTCCACGGCACCGTCGTCACCAAATCCTTCGCCGACAAGTATCCCGAGATCGTGCAGGCCTACGTCGACGCGACCATGGAGGCGCAAGAGTGGCTCAATGCCGATCCGCTCCGGGCTGCGATCAAAGTCTCGGAATGGACCGGCATCGAGAAAGAGGTCCTCTATCTCTATTTCTCGCGTGGCGGCATCTCGACGTTCGAGCCCTCCATCAAGCCGCAATGGGTCGAGGCTCTCAAATACGACCATTCCCTGCTTGCCAAGGAGAAGGAGATCCCGCCGCTCGATTTCGACCGCTGGGTCGACCACAGCTTCGTCAAGAAATCGTTCGAGGCCAAGGGCAAGTCCTATGATGAGGTCGTGAAGACGGTTGTCACCTCGACTCCGGACAATCCCGACCTCAAGGCCGCCGAGATCTGGACCGACGGCGAAGGCATCTCCTCCTACGACAGCATCGCAGCCATGATGGAAGCCTACAAGGCTGCAACCAAGGCCGGCAAGAAGGTGCTCGCGACCTACGTCTACGACAAAAAGACGGGTCTCAAGCTCTTCGGTCACGTCGCCTTCTACGTGCAGACGCCCTCAGGCCCCGTGGCCTTCATGAAAAAGGGTGACGCCGAGGCGTTTGCTGCGGCTGAGAAAGGCCAGCTCGCCATGTGGGCGGCGATCTCCTCCTAACGCCAACGCACGCCAGGCGGGTAGCAGTGCGCTCTCGCCTGGCGGCACTCCAACGATCAGCGCTGAGATGACAAGGAGAGGGCCGTGGTGGCAAAGACTGCAGCAGTAGATACCCGATCAGGCGATCCCCTTGCGCCAACTGGCGCCGATGAGGCGCTCGCGGAAGCTGCTCCCGCGGAATTCGACGGCGATCGCCGGTCGCCAGGCCTTGTGCTGTTGAGTAAGGCAGCGAGTACGCTCCGCGGCAAGGGCACGGTCATCACAATCCTGCGGCGGACGCTTGCCGTCGCGTTAGGCATCGTGTTGTGGCACTTCGCCGTGGCGAACGATTTCAACTTTATCGTCAGCTTCGAGCATGTCTCATCGCCCGCTGAGGTCTATGAGTCCCTCAGGACGCAGCTGGCCGGCAGCAAGTTCTTCGAGCACATCGCGGTCAGTATTCAGCGCATCGCCATCGCCTACAGCATTGCTGCCGTGCTCGGTATAATTATCGGTCTTGCGATGGGACGCTCGCGGGTCGCATACGACTTCATTCTTCCCTACGTGGAAATCCTGCGGCCGATACCGGCCGTCGCCTGGATACCGCTCGCCATTCTGATGTGGCCGACCGAGGAGAGCTCGATCATCTACATCACTTTCCTCGGGGCGTTGTTCCCGGTCATCCTCAACACCATCGCCGGCGTCCAGCAGACGCCCGAGGTGCTGGTCCGAGCGGCCCAATCGCTCGGCGCCCGCCGCATGCAGATTTTCCGGCACGTTGTGTTGCCGGCAGCATTGCCAAGCATCGCGACGGGCCTCTCGGTGTCCATGGGCGTCGCCTGGTTCTCGTTGCTCGCCGGGGAGATCATCTCGGGACAGTACGGCATCGGCTACTTCACCTGGACCGCCTATCACCTCATCAAGTACGCGGACATCATCGTAGGCATGCTGACCATCGGCCTCCTCGGCAGCGTGTCCACGCTCGCAGTGCAATGGGCAACCGCACCCTTCCTCAAGTGGCAGAGCAAGTCGCGCTAAGCGGCAAGCAGGAGCAAGCGATGCTGAAGGTCGTGAATATGCATGGGAAATCTGCGCAGCCCCAGCCGGCAATGCGGCAGCGCTTCAACGCCGATCGCGGAGCCATCCGCATCGACCGGGTCGAAGTGGCATTCGGCAACGGCAAAGAGCGCATTATGGCCGTATCGGAGACGAACCTGGAGATCAAGCCCGGCGAGTTCGTCTGCATTCTCGGGCCGTCCGGGTGCGGGAAGTCGACGCTGCTCAACTGCATCGCAGGCTATGTCACCCCGTCGCGGGGGCGTGTCCTTCTCGACGGCGAGCCGGTCTCGGGCCCGGGGCCGGACCGAGGGATGGTGTTCCAGCAGTACTCGCTTTTTCCCTGGAAAACCGTGCGCGAGAACGTGGCGTTCGGCCCGCGCATTCTCGGCCGCGGGGATCCAACGCCAGAGGCGATCGCCGACACGTTCATCGAGATGGTGGGGCTCTCACGCTTCGCTAAGCGCTATCCGGCGGAGCTTTCAGGCGGCATGCAGCAGCGCGTTGGGATTGCGCGCGCGCTCGCAAACTATCCGCGTGTGTTGCTCATGGACGAGCCGTTTGGCGCCCTCGACAGCCAAACACGCCATGTGATGCAGGAGAGCCTGCTCAAGATTTGGAGCGAGTTCGGCATCACCGTGGTCTTCGTGACGCACGATATCGATGAGGCGATCTTCCTGGGGGACAGGGTTCTCGTCATGAGCGCGAGCCCGGGCCAAGTGATCGCGGACATCAAAGTCGATCTGCCGCGGCCGCGCCACGCCGACATTGCGGTCGACGACAGCTTCATCCGGCTGAAGCGCCTCTGTCATGAGAAGATCCGGGACGAAAGCACGCGAGCCTTCGAGCAGCAGAACAAGTAGCCGGGGCATGCCTATTTGGGATCCCGCATCAGGCCAGGAGCAGATCTGTGACGCGAGCGAATACGCCGAGTTCATTAGGGCAGAAGCCGCAAGCCGCGGCCGGCCGACTTCGCCTGGTTAGACC
>Ga0164243_10012568_pt1 | contig 11982 bp, 8 predicted proteins | sample OricompcompostOP_FD_108781 | JGI IMG/M metagenome (GOLD analysis project Ga0164243, IMG submission 108781) | Organic Plus compost microbial communities from Emeryville, California, USA - Original compost - Organic plus compost (OP) | ecosystem: Engineered > Solid waste > Mixed feedstock >...
GCTCGTCGGGTCCGGTCCCCAGCCCAGCCCGCGCGCGACCAGGTCCACCAGCTCCGCTCGCGCACCCCGCGGGGTCGTCGCACCGGTCGAGGCCGGATCCCCGAGCGCCCGGCCTCCGGTCGGATGCGGACCCGCGGACCGGCCCGCACCTGCCCCGTCCGGACCCGCTGTCCCGCGTGCGCCGGCCGCTGCCGCGCTCACGCGCGCTCCCGGACCCGCGCGGCGAACGCCTCGACGAGCCGCTGCGCCCCGGCCAGCAGCCCCGGCAGGTGCCGTGTCCCGTCGTCCCGGATCTGCGCGACCCGGGTCTCGCCCAGCCCGTCGCTCATGACCGGGGTGGACAGCCACAGGTCGAGCATCGCGGCGTCCACCTCGACGTGGAACTGCAGGCCCAGCGCGCTGCCCGCCCGGAAGGCCTGCACCGGCGTCACCTCTGTGCCGGCCAGCAGCGTCGCCCCGGAAGGTAGGTCCACCGCGTCGCCGTGCCAGTGGAGCACCGTCGGGTCGTCGCCGAGGAGGGACAGCACCGGGTCCGCCGCGACGGTCGTCACCGGCGCGAAGCCGATCTCCTCGCCGTGCCGGCGGTGCAGGGGCGCACCGAGGGCCTGGGCCAACAGCTGCATGCCGAGGCAGACCCCGAGCACCGGCACGTCGGCGCCTACCGCGGCGGCGAGCAGCGCCCGCTCGGCGGGCAGCCCCGGGTGGGACACGTCGTCGTCGGCGTCCATCGGGCCGCCCATGACCACCAGGCCCGACAGCGCGCCGGGCGCGGGCAGGTCGGGGTCGCTGCGGTCGAGCACGGTGCGCACCCGGTACGGCACGTCGAGGCCGGCGCCGATGAGGCCGGGCCCCTCGTGGGGTGCGTGCGTGAGGACGAGGACGGGCCGCACGCCCGTCACCAGCCGTCGGGCAGCGGGCGCCCCTCCTCGTAACCCGCCGCCGACTGGACGCCGACGACGGCCCGCTCGTGGAGCTCGGTCAGGGTGCTCGCCCCGACGTAGGTGGCCGCGGAGCGGAGCCCCGCCGTGATGTGGTCCAGCAGATCCTCGACACCGGGGCGCTGCGGGTCGAGGTACATCCGCGAGGAGGAGATGCCCTCTTCGTACAGCGCCTTGCGCGCCCGCTCGAAGGCGCTGCCGCCGCGGGTCCGGGCTGCCACGGCCCGTGCGGACGCCATGCCGAAGCTCTCCTTGTACAGCAGCCCGTCGCCGTCCTCGTGCAGGTCCCCCGGGGACTCGTGGGTGCCCGCGAACCAGGAGCCGATCATCACCTGCGACGCGCCGGCTGCCAGCGCGAGGGCGACGTCGCGTGGGTAGCGGACTCCGCCGTCGGCCCACACGTGCCGGCCGAGCCGGCGCGCCTCGGCTGCGCACTCCAGCACGGCAGAGAACTGCGGACGGCCGACGGCGGTCATCATTCGCGTGGTGCACATGGCCCCCGGGCCGACCCCGACCTTGACGACGTCCGCACCGGCCTCGACGAGGTCCCGCGTCCCGGCGGCGGTGACGACGTTGCCGGCGACGACGGGCACTTGCGGGTCGAGCGAGCGTACGGCACCGAGCGCGTCGAGCATCTTGCGCTGGTGACCGTGCGCCGTGTCCACGACGAGCACGTCGACCCCGGCCTCGAGCAGCTGGGCGGCGCGGCCCTTGACATCGCCGTTGATGCCGACGGCCGCCGCGACGCGCAGCCGGCCGAGCGCGTCGAGCGCCGGCGTGTAGAGCGAGGACCGCAGCGCACCGACCCGGGTGAGCACGCCGACGAGCCGTCCGTCGCGGGTCACGGGGGAGAAGCGCCGCCGGGAGGCGTGCAGCTGCTCGAACGCCGCCTCCAGCCCGCGCGGTCCGCCGCTCTCGACCACGGCCAGGTCGACCGTCGTCGGGTCGGGGGTCATGACGTCGGCGACCGGGGTGAACCGGTCGACGCCCTCGCAGTCGGCCGCGGTGACAACGCCGACCGGCCCTTCGTCGCGCACGACGACGGCCGCCCCGTGCGCCCGCTTGCCGATGAGCGTCAGCGCGGTGTGCACCGTGTCGTCCTCGGTCACCACCACGGCGCTCTCCACGACGGGGTGCCGGGACTTCACCGACCCGATGACGTCGGCCACGACGTCGGCCGGCACGTCCTGCGGCAGCACCGCGAGCCCGCCGCGGCGGGCCACGGTCTCCGCCATGCGGCGGCCAGACACGGCCGTCATGTTGGCCACGACGACGGGGATCGTCGCTCCGGTGCCGTCGACGGGCGTGAGGTCCACGTCGAACCGGGAGGCGACCTCCGAGCGGGAGGGGACAAGGAAGACGTCACCGTACGTGAGGTCGTGGGTGGGGGTCTGTCCGGGCAGGAAGCGCATGGGTGCTCCTTTCCCGTCCATGGTAGGTGGGCTACTCCTTCACGGCCCCCGTGCTGACGTTCATGATGCGGCGCTGGAAGACGAAGAACAGCACCGCGACGGGGATCGTCATGATGGCTGCCGCCGCGAGCTTGATCGGGTACTCCGTACCCTGGCTGAGCTGGCCGGAGGCGAGCTGGGCGACGCCCTTGGTGAGCGTGACGAGCTGGGGGTCCTGGGAGGCGACGATGAAGTGCGCCAGCTCGTTCCACGAGCCCTGGAAGGACAGGATGACGATCGTCACGAGCGCCGGGGTGGCCATCGGCAGCACGATCGACCACCACACCCGCAGCGGCCCGGCGCCGTCGATGCGGGCCGCCTCCTCGACGCTCACCGGGATCGACTCGAAGAAGTTCTTCATGATGAAGACCCCGGCGGCGTCCGCGAACAGCGGGATGATGAGGCCGGCGAACGAGTTGTAGATGCCGAGCTGCTTGATGACGAGGAACTTCGGGATGAGCAGCACGACGTTCGGCACGGCCATGACGGCGACCAGCCCGGCGAAGATGATCGCCCGTCCGCGGAAGCGCAGCCGGGCCAGCGCGTAGCCGGCCAGGGAGTCGATGAGCACGCGGCCGACCGTGACGACCAGCGTGACGATCACCGAGTTGCGGAACCACACGGGGAAGTCCGAGCGCAGGAACAGTCGCTCGTAGGCCGCCGTCGTCCAGGTCTGCGGCACGAGCGACAGCGTGTTCGTGGCGGCCTCGGCGTTGGTCTTGAACGACGTCGCCACCTGGATGAGGAACGGGTAGACGTAGATCACCGCGATGACGGTGAGGATCACGTACACGACGACGGTGCCGGGTCGGCGCGGGTGGCGGCGGGCCGAGACGGGCCCCGACGGGGACGGTGCCGTCGCGTCGGCGACCGGCTGGGGGAGCGCCTGGGTCATCGGGCACCTCCACGGGCCGTGGGACCGGACGTGCCGGGGCCGTGGGGCGTGTCGCCTTCCCGGGATGGGCTGCGCTCCCCGGACGGGCCGAGGGCACCGGGCGCGCCGGGCGCCGCGGTGGCGGACGCCGGTGGTGCGCCGACGACGTTCCACCGCTTGCGGCGCGGCACCGCCCGTTCGCGCAGCAGCCAGCGCTGCACCAGGGCGAACACGATGACGATGGCGAACAGCAGGAAGGCGATCGCTGCTCCGCGGCCCCACTGCTGGTTGTTGAACGCCGAGTTGTACGACAGGTAGGCGGGGGTGAGCGTCGTCTTCGCCGGACCGCCCTGGGTGCCGGTGTAGATCTGGTCGAACACCTGCCACGCGCCGATGAGCCCGAGCGTGACGACGGTGAACACGGTGGGGCGCAGCATCGGCAGCGTCACGTACCGGAACCGCTGCCAGGGGCTCGTGCCGTCCATGATGGCGGCCTCCTCGACGTCGCCGGAGATCGCCTGCAGCGCCGCCAGGAACAGCAGCATGAACGTGCCCGACGTGGTGAAGATCGCCATGAGGATGTATGCCGTCATCGCCACGCTGGGGCCGGCCAGCCAGTCCCACCACGTGATGCCGAGGAAGCCGTGACCGGACAGCGGGCTCGGCGCCGCGTCCACCCCCAGCCAGCCGAGCAGCAGCTGGAGCACGCCGCGTGGGTCGTTGAACCAGTTCGGTCCGTTGACGCCGAACCAGGCGAGCACCGAGTTGACCGCCCCGCTCGCGGAGAACAAGAACAGCCACAGCACGGTGATCGCCACGGTGCTGGTCACCGACGGGAAGTAGAAGGCGGTACGGAACAGCCCCCGTCCGCGCAGCAGCTTGCGGTTCACCAGCGAGGCGAGGAACAGCGACAGCGCCGTCTGCAGCGGGACGACGAGCAGCACGTAGTAGGCGTTGTTGCGCAGCGCGGTGCCGAAGTCCTTGGTCGCCAGGCCGCCGCCGACGAGCAGGTCGGTGTAGTTCTCGGTGCCGACGAAGCCGACGTCGGACGACAGCGGGCTGCCCCGGCCGGACCAGTCGGACAGGCTGACCCACGCGGCCATGAGCACAGGCACGACGAGGAACAGCCCGAGCACGACGAGCATGGGGGCGACGAACATCCAGCCGGTGGCGTTCTGCCCGCGGCGCAGCCCCGAGCGGCGCCGGCGTGCGGCCCGGGTCGGCGTGGTGGTGCCGGTCGGGGCGGTCGCGGTCGTCATGGGTGGACCCCTCCCTCGTCGTGCATGGACGCCGGGCCCGGCGAGGCCCGATCACGGGCCGACCGTCCGGCCCGGCCGCCGGGCGGGGAGGCTCGTGGCCGGTCCCCGCCCGGCGAGCGCGTGGCGCGTCAGGACGCGTTGTCGTCCAGCACGGACTGCAGGCTGTTCTGCACCGAGTCGAGGATGGCCTGCGGGTCGCCCGTCGCGAGCCCCTCGAGCTGGGCGTTGAAGTCGGTGATGACGTCCGAGGCGCCCTGGGCGTTCACCACGTTCTGCGCGAAGTCGGCGCTGTCGATGAACGCCGTCATGTCCGGGTAGAGGTCCTTCCAGCCGTCGGCGGCGGACTGCACGGACGGCATGACGCCGAAGGCCTTGGCGAAGGAGAGCTGCTGCTCGGTGTCCGTCAGGTACTGGACGAGATCGACGGCGGCATCCTGGTTGTCGGAGTCGGCGGCGATGCCCCAGCAGTTGGTGAACTGCAGCGTCCCCTGGCCCGCCGGGCCTGCCGGCAGCTCGACCACGCGGTACTTCACGTCCGGGTAGTCGTTGGTCATGGCCCCGGTGATCCAGTTGCCCTCGATGGTCATCGCCGCCTTGTTGGTGCCGAAGGCCTCACCGCCCCAGCCGGTGCCGATGGTCGCGGCGTACGCGGCGGAGCCGGAATTCAGCAGATCCTTGACGTAGGTGAGGCCGGCGACGTTCTCCGGGCTGTTCACGGTGGCCTCGGTGCCGTCCTCGTTGGTCATGGTGCCCCCGGCCTGGGCGAGGAAGACGCCGATGCGGGCGTACTCCCCGGAGAAGGCCAGGCCGACCCGGTCCCCGGTGGTGAGCTTGCCGGCGACGTCGGTGAGCTGGTCCCACGTGGTCGGGATGTCGGCGTCGGTGAGCCCGGCGGCCGCCCAGTCGTCGGTGTTGATGATGAGCGCCAGCGTGGAGAAGTCCTTCGGCGCGCAGTACAGCTGGTCGTCGTAGGTGAACTGGTCGACGAGCGAGGGGTAGAAGTCGTCGGCGGCGTCGAGCTGGTCACCGTACGCGAGCAGGGAGCCGTTGGCGGCATAGCCCTGGAAGGCGTCGGCGCTGACGTAGAACACGTCGGCCGGGTCGCCGGAAGCGAAGCCCTGGCTGAGCTCCTGGGCCAGGTCGGAGGCCACGGTGACGGTCGCGTCGGTGCCGGACTGCTGGGACCAGGCGGCCACCGCGGTGTTGACGGCGTCGGTCTCCGCGTCCCCGGAGGAGCCGATGAGGACGCGCAGGCTGCCGCCCGACGTGCCGCCGCCGGTGCCCTGGGTGCCGGTCTCGCCCGGGTTGTCGTCGTCGAAGCCGGAGCCGCCGCTGCACGCCGCGAGCAGGAGCAGTCCGGCCGCGCCGGCGGTGAGCGCCGCGAGCCCGCGGCGTCGGGGTGTGGTGAGCAACATGGTGGTCGGCTCCTTCAGGACGGCCGGGGCATCGGTGCCCCGGTGCGGTGGGTCGGGCTGGCTCAGCTCGGTGGAGGTGCGCTCGACGCCCGCACGACGAGCTGCGGTGTGAGCAGGACGTGCGGGTCGGGGACGGGTCCGGGGCCACCGTCGAGCCGGCGCAGCAGCAGCCGCAGCGCGCGGTCGGCAGCCTCGGCGAGCGGCTGGGCGACGCTGGACAGCCCCAGGGCCGCCGCCACGGGGGTGTCGTCGAAGCCGACGACGGCGATCGGCAGGCCCCGGGCGCGTGCCACGCCGAGGGCGCCGAGGGCGAGCGAGTCGCTGGCGCACACGACGGCGGTCGGCGGGTCGTCGCGGTCGAGCAGGTGCTCGGTGGCGCGCGCCGCAGAGGCCACGTCGTCCGCGACGGTGGCGTGCGGGCCGTCGGGGGAGCCTGCTCGGTGCAGGGCCGTCCGCCAGCCGTCGAGCCGGTCGGCGCCGAGGTCGGAGTCCTCCGGCCAGCCGAGGAAGCCGATGCGGCGATGGCCCAGGCCGAGCAGGTGCTCGGTAGCGGCACGGGTGCCCGCCGCCCCGTCGACGTCGACCCACGGGTGGTCCTCGGTGTGCCGCTCCGGCGCGTCGGCCGGACGGGGAGCCGGCGGCTCCCAGGGGCGCCCGAAGGTGACGAACGGGACGTCGTGCTCCGCCAGCCAGCGGGTGCGGGGATCGCCTCGGTGGGTGCCGGTGAGCACGAACGCGTCGAGGTCGGCGGTGTCGAGCAGCTCGTCGTACTGCCCGATCTCCTGCTCGTCGTCGGGGGCCGTGAACAGCATCACCCGGTACCCGCGGGCCTGGGCTCCCTCGGTGAGCGCGTGCAGGAACCGGTCGAGCACCGCGCCGTTGATCCCGTCGCGCACGGGCTCGATCCGCAGGCCGAGCAAGCGCGAGCGGCGCGTCCGGAGCTGTCGGGCGGCGCCGTGCGGCCGGTACCCGAGCTCCTCGATGGCCGCGACCACGCGCGCGGCGGTCTCCGGGCGCACCAGGTGCGGGGCGTTGAGCACGTTCGAGACGGTCTGCCGGGACACCTGCGCGCGGGCGGCCACGTGCTCCAGCGTCGGCCGTGTCGTCGCCCCCATGGCTGCTCCTTCGCCGCCGAACCTGAGACCGGTGGAACGCTCCGGGCGTCGCAGCGCGATTGGAACGCTCAAACGATGAGACCTACAGTTGCCAGACGGCGGACCGGTGTCAAACGGGAGGATGGTCCGCCCGCGTCACGGTTCGGTCACGACCTGGCGGGGTCACCGCCGACCGACCAGCGCCCGGACGCCTTCCGACCGGCTGGCTGCCGTCGCCGTGGCCGGCCCCGGACCTCCGACCGGCCGAGCGCCGGACCAGCACCTGCGCACTCCGAGAGGCAGACCGAGATGGACCTCCAGCCGCTGCTGCACGACCTGCTCGCCGCCGTGCAGGCACCCACGCAGGTCTGGTCCGGCCCCGACGGGCAGGTCCGTGGGCACGGTGCCGAGGGGGTCTACCACGGGGACGTGCGCGTCCTGTCGACCGCCGTCGTGACCGTCGGGGGTGTGGAGCCGGAGACGGTCTCGGCCTCGACCGACGGTCCCGGTTCCGTGCACGTCGTGGCACTGACCCGCACGGTCGACGGCCCGGGGGCGGACCCCACGGCGCGCCTGGACCGGCTGCGGCAGGTCCACGCCGGTGGGGTACGGGAGCGGCTGGTGCTGAGCTGCTCGACGCCGGTGCCGGTGCGGGCTGCCGTCACTGTGCTGCTGCGCGCCGACGCGCGCGGCATGGACGAGGTGAAGAGCGGGCACCGGGCGGCGGTGCCGTCCCCGCACGCTCGGACCGGCCCGGCGGCCGCGGGTCGGGCGGTGGCAGGGGTCGCAAGCCGGCCGGCGACGGCCACCGACGCGCTCACCGGGCCGGCGGGGCGCGATGCGGTCGTCCCGTCGGCCGAGCCTCTCGCTCGGTGGGACGCCGAGGGGATGCCCGTCGTCCTGCGCGCGGCCGGGGCGCGCGTGGAGCGGCCGGCGGACGACCCGGACGCGCTGCTGCTGTGCTGGGACGTCGAGATCCACACCCACGCACCGGTCGAGCTCGCGTGGGAGCTGGTCGTCGACGACGGCGACGGCGTCGTGGGGGCCCCGCGCCGCGACACCGTCGAGTGGTCGGTCCCGCAGGTCACCGCCGACGACCAGCGCCTGGCGCCGCTGCTCGCCCAGGCCCTCGACGACCTGTCCACGTTGCGCATGTCGGCGTCCTTCGCGCCGGACGACGTGTTCCTCGCTGCCGGTGCGCCGTGGTTCTTCACGTTGTTCGGCCGTGACTCGCTGTGGGCCGCCCGGATGCTGCTGCCGCTGGGCACCGACCTGGCCGCCGGCACCCTGCGCACGCTCGCCGCCCGCCAGGGCCGGCTCACCGACCCGGAGACGGCCGAGCAGCCCGGCAAGATCCTGCACGAGGTGCGCCGTGCGACCCTGCACCTGCCGGACGTGGGCCTGAGCCTGCCGCCGCTGTACTACGGCACCGTGGACGCGACCCCGCTGTGGGTGTGCCTGCTGCACGACGCGTGGCGCTGGGGGATGCCCGCCGACCAGGTGGAGGCCCTGCTGCCCGCCGCCGAGGCGGCCCTGGGCTGGATGGTGCAGCACGGGGACGCCGACAGCGACGGCTTCCTCGAGTACGTGGACGAGTCCGGCCGCGGGCTGGCCAACCAGGGCTGGAAGGACTCCGGCGACTCGGTGCAGTGGCGCGACGGGCGGCTGGCCACCGGCCCGATCGCCCTGGCCGAGGTGCAGGGCTACGCACACGAGGCTGCGCTGTCCGGTGCGGCGCTGCTCGACGCCTTCGGCCGTCCCGGCGCCGACCGCTGGCGCTCCTGGGCCGCTGACCTGGCCCGCCGGTTCCGCGCCTCCTTCTGGGTGCGTGACGGGGCCGGCGACTACCCCGGCATCGCCCTCGACCGGGACAAGGCCGTGGTCGACACCGTGACGAGCAACATCGGCCACCTGCTCGGCACCGGCCTGCTCGACGCCGACGAGGAGGACGCCGTCGCCACCCGGCTCGCCCGTCCGGACATGGACTCCGGCCGGGGGCTGCGCACCATGTCGTCCGACTCCGCCGGCTACTGGCCGCTGCGCTACCACGGCGGTGCGGTCTGGCCGCACGACACCGCGGTGGTGGTCTCCGGGCTGGCCCGCAGCGGGCACGTCGCCCAGGCCGGGTCGTTGGCCCGGGGGCTGCTGTCGGCGGGGGAGGACTTCGCCTACCGGCTGCCCGAGCTGTGGGCCGGAGACGCCCGCGCCGAGGTGCCGCGCACGGTGCCCTACCCGGCAGCCTGCCGCCCGCAGGCCTGGTCGGCCGCCTCTGCCGTCTCGGTGCTCACCGCGGCGCTGGGGCTGTCGGCCGACGTCCCGGGCGGCTCGCTGACCGTCCACCCGGCGCTGCCCGGACCGTTCGGGGCGGTACGGGCCCGCGGGCTGCGGGTCGGCGGGCACGCGCTGGACGTGGCGGTCGACGCCGGCGGAGCGGTGCGGGTGGACACCGACGCGCCGCTGCGGGTGGTGGGCGCGGGGGTGCGGTAGGGACCCGCCACACGGCATCCGCACAGGACCGTCGCAGGACGTCACAGCCCTGCGCACGGTGCGCGGGACGTGGCGGGCCTAGAGTGTCCGGCAGTGTTCTCCGGCGTCCGTCCCGTGCTGCTCTCGGCGTCGCCCGGGAGACGACACAGGGGAGGGGAACGGATGGGTCTGCTCGAGCGCATCGGGTCGCCGGCCGACGTGCGCCGGCTGACCGACCGGCAGGTCGGGCGCCTGGCGGACGAGATCCGGGCGTTCCTCGTCGAGCAGGTGTCACGCACCGGTGGCCACCTCGGACCAAACCTCGGCGTCGTCGAGCTGACGATCGCCTTGCACCGCGTCTTCGAGTCGCCGCGTGACACCCTCGTGTTCGACACGGGGCACCAGGCCTACGTGCACAAGCTGCTCACCGGGCGGCAGGACTTCTCCCGGCTGCGGCGCAGCGGCGGGCTGTCCGGGTACCCGAGCCGGTCGGAGTCCGAGCACGACGTGGTGGAGAACTCGCACGCGTCCACCGCGCTGAGCTGGGCGGACGGGATCGCAAAGGCGAACGTGCTGCGCGGGCGAGCGGACCGGCACGTGGTGGCCGTGATCGGTGACGGGGCGCTCACCGGCGGCATGGCCTGGGAGGCGCTGAACAACATCGCGGCCGACCACGACCGTCGCTTGGTCATCGTCGTGAACGACAACGGGCGCTCGTACGCGCCGACGATCGGCGGGCTCGCCCAGCACCTCGACACGCTGCGTACCACCCGGGCCTACGAGAACGTGCTGCAGTGGGGCAAGCGCACCCTGCGCCGGTCGGGTCCGCCCGGGCAGCTCGCGTACGAGGCGCTGCACGGGCTGAAGAAGGGCATCAAGGACGTCGTCGCCCCGCAGGGCATGTTCGAGGACCTCGGTCTGAAGTACGTCGGGCCGGTCGACGGGCACGACGTGCGGGCCGTCGAGCGGGCGCTGAGCCGGGCGAAGGCGTTCGGCGCGCCGGTGATCGTCCACGTGATCACGGAGAAGGGCCGCGGGTACAGCCCCGCCGAGCAGGACGTGCTGGACCGGTTCCACTCGGTGGGGCAGATCCACCCGGAGACCGGGCTGCCGCTGGCGCCGTCCCGGTTCGGCTGGACGCGGGTCTTCTCCGACGAGCTCGTCCAGATCGGGCGGGACCGGCCGGATGTCGTGGCGATCACCGCGGCGATGCTCGAGCCGGTGGGCCTGGGACCGTTCGCGACGCAGTTCCCGGACCGCGTGTTCGACGTGGGCATCGCCGAGCAGCACGCGGCCACGTCGGCCGCGGGCATGGCGTTCGCCGGCCTGCATCCCGTGGTCGCGGTGTACGCGACGTTCCTCAACCGCGCCTTCGACCAGGTGCTCATGGACGTGGCCCTGCACCGCGCCGGGGTCACGTTCGTGCTGGACCGGGCGGGGCTCACGGGGGACGACGGGGCCAGCCACAACGGCATGTGGGACATGGCGATGCTGTCCGTCGTGCCCGGGCTGCGGCTGGCGGCGCCGCGCGACGAGGCGACCCTGCGCTCCGCCCTGCGTCAGGCGGTGGACGTGGACGACGCCCCGACGGTGGTGCGCTACCCCAAGGGGTCGATGGGCGAGCGGCTGCCCGCCGTCGAGGACGTCGACGGTGTGGACGTGCTCGCCCGGCACGACGGCCCGGTCGATGCCCCCGCGGTGCTGGTCGTCGGGATCGGTGCCATGGCGCCGACCGGTCTGGAGGTCGGTGAGCTGCTGTCCGCACACGGGCTGCGTGTGACGGTCGTCGACCCGCGCTGGGTGCTGCCCGTCCCGGCTGCGCTCACCAAGCTGGTGGGGGAGCACGATCACGTCGTGACGTTGGAGGACGGCGTCGTGGACGGGGGCGTCGGCTCGCTCGTCGCGCAGCGCGCTCGCGAGTCGGGGCTGTCCACGGCCGTGCAGCCGTTCGGCATCCCGCGTGCCTTCCTGCGCCACGCGTCGCGCGAGCAGCTCGTGGACGAGCTCCGGCTGCGGCCGCAGGACGTCACCCGCGACGTGCTCGCGGCGTTGGCCCGCACCGGCCGCGGCTGAGGGCCGTCGCCGCCACAGAGGGGGAGCTCGCCACCGGGCCGTGGCGCTCGCGGCTGACGCGCGCACCGCAGGGTTGGTCGGGACGCGGCGCACTGGTGTGACGCGCGTCATCGGGACAGGGCCCGGGGCGGGGGCGAAGGTCCCAAGACATCCCATGACTTGCTCCGTAACGTCGAGGTCACGAGCGACCCTCGAGGAGTGATCATGTCCACCACCGCCGTTCCCCCCAGCGCGAACCCGCACGACGCGCCTACCGGCGAGAGCCTGCCGGCCGCCTGGGACGGTTTCGCCCGCGGACCCTGGGTGGAGCACGTGGACGTCCGCGACTTCGTTCAACGGAACTACACGCCGTACACCGGTGACGCCTCCTTCCTGACCGGTCCGACCGCCCGCACCACCGCGCTGTGGCAGC
>Ga0164243_10012569_pt1 | contig 11982 bp, 13 predicted proteins | sample OricompcompostOP_FD_108781 | JGI IMG/M metagenome (GOLD analysis project Ga0164243, IMG submission 108781) | Organic Plus compost microbial communities from Emeryville, California, USA - Original compost - Organic plus compost (OP) | ecosystem: Engineered > Solid waste > Mixed feedstock >...
CCGGACCCGGGTTGCCGGCCGTCGGGTACCGGCCGGAGGGCAACGGCGGCTTGACCTGGGCGAGTTGGCGGCGGGGTGGCGGGTTGGGTGGCCGGTGGGCGAGCCCGATGGTGGGTGACGGGTCGGCCTGCCCGGTGGCGGCTTGCTGGGGGGCGGCGGTCGTGCCGGGGGTGGTGGCTGTTCCCGGCCTGGACACCAACGGCGGTTCGCTGTGGGCGAGTTGGCGCCGGGGTGGTGGGCGATCGGGTGCGGTCGGGGTACGGGGTGCCCGTACCCCGGTCGGGCCGGCGCCGCGGTCAGGGCGCCGTGCCCGTTCTCCGGCTTCGCCGCCGCCGGCCGCCCCGCGGTGGCCTGTCCGTCAGGCCGCTGCCGATTCCTTCTCCTTCGGGCCCGAGCCCGGGTCGTCCGGTCCCTTCCGGGACCCGGAGCCGGACCCGGAACGTGACTCCGGCTCGGGCGCCGGCTCCGGCTCCGGCTCGGAGGCCGGGTACGGGCCGTGCCCGGCGGCCGGCCCGGCGGCGGGCACGGCCCGCTCCCCGGCTTCGGCACCGCCGTCGGCCGCCCGCTCCGCCGGGTCGACGTTCAGCTCGGCCAGCATCTGCTTGCTGAACCCGAAGAAGTACGTCGCGACGAAGCCGGCCACGTAGCCGACGCCGAGCCCCAGCGCGTAGATCGTCGCGACGGCACCGAGCCCGTGGTTGCCCTTGAGCAGCGGGAAGAGCGCCCAGCCGGACGGGCCGATGGCCGTCGAGCCGACCGCCGTACCGAGCTGGTAGCACAGCCCGACCACGCCGCCGCCGAACGCGCCGCCCACGCACGCGGTGATGAAGGGGCGGCCGAGCGGCAGCGAGACGCCGTAGATCAGCGGCTCGCCGACGCCGAGGAAGCCGGCCGGCAGCGTGGACTTGATCGTTTTGCGGATCGAGGTGTTCTTGCGCAGCTTGACGTAGATGGCGACGGCGGCGCCCACCTGTCCCGCGCCGGCCATGGCGAGGATCGGCAGCAGCACCGTGTAGCCGTCCTGCTGGATCAACGTGGTGTGGATCGGGATGAGCGCCTGGTGCAGCCCGAGCATGACCAGCGGCAGGAAGAGGCCGCCGAGCAGGAAGCCGGCGGCGGCTCCGCCGTGCTGGAGCAGCCAGTTGGCGGCGTGCCCGATGCCGGTGGACAGTTCGCCGCACAGGTACATCAGCCCGAACAGGGTGACCAGTCCGGAGACGAGGACGGTGACGGTCGGCGTCACCAGGACGTCGAGCGCTTCCGGCACGCGTCGCCGGCACCACTTCTCGACGTACACCGCGAGCAGCGCCGCGAACAGGCCGCCCAGCACTCCGCCCTGTCCCGCCGCGAGCTTGTGCCCGAAGGCGGAGACGTCGGAGACGCCGGGGAAGACGATCACGGCTGCCGCGGCTCCGCCGAGCACCGGCGAACCCCCGAACTCCCGGGCCGTGTTGACGCCGACGAACACCGCGATCAGCGACATGAAGCCGGAGGAGATCGCGGTCAGCGCGGGCACCAGCGCCTTGGCCCAGTCGGCGCTGCCGGAGCCGGCGAGGTTGGTCAGCAGGCCGCCGATGCCGGAGACGATGCCGCAGCCGATGAGGGCGGGGATGAGGGGCACGAAGATGTTGGCGACGCGGCGCAGCATGAGCTTCACCGGGGTCGCGTTCTTCTCCTTGCGGGCGGCCTTGAGGGCGGCGCCCTCCTCGGCCAGCTCCTCGGCCGTACGTGCGGGGGCGGGCGCGGGGGAGCCACCGGAGCCACCGGGGACTCCGGGTCCACCGGGGCCTCCGGAGCCCGCGGACGCGGCGGAGCCGGCCGGTTCGGCGGAGTCCGCCGCCGCCTCCGCCGGTTCGCCGGCCGGCTCCGACTCCTCGAGGAGCGCCTGGAGTTCGGGCGTCACCCGGGCGACCTTCCCCGGCCCGAGCACGATCTGGTACGTGTCGTCCTCGACCACGCCCAGCACCTCGGGCAGTGCGGTCAGCTCCTCGTCCCGTACCAGCGAACGCTCGGCGAGGCCGAGCCGCATACGGGTCATGCAGTGCGAGACGGACGTGACGTTACGGGCGCCGCCGACGAGCGGAAGGATCGCCTCGGCTATCCGGCGGTTGTCGTTCCCGTTCGCGTTCTGGTTCTGGTTCGTGCTCATGGTGCGGGTCGCTCTCTAGCGGTCCGGCGGGCCCGGACGGCGTGCGGGGATGCCGGGGCGGCTGGGGTCGGGGAACGGCCCCCGGCGGTCGGTCCGTCGGTCTGCGGTCCGATGGTCTTCGGGCCGTGGTCTGCGGTCCGTTGGTCTTCTACTGTCGGCCCTTTTCGTCCGCCGCGCTCAGCGCAGCGCGCAGATGGCCGCGCGCCCCGCTCAGCAGCTGCTCGGCGGCGGCGTTGTCGACGCCGGCGAGGATGATGAGGATCGCGTTCTTCACCTCGCCGCCGGCCTCCGCCAAGGCGGCTTCGATGGCGGCGTCGTCCGCTCCGGTGGCCAGCGCGACGATGCGCCGCGACCGTGCGTGAAGCTTCTCGTTGGAGGCGCGTACGTCGACCATCAGGTTCCCGTACGTCTTGCCCAGCCGGATCATGGTGATGGTCGAGAGCATGTTGAGCACCAGCTTCTGCGCGGTGCCCGCCTTCAGCCGGGTCGATCCGGTCAGCAGCTCCGGGCCGACCACCACTTCGATGCCGTGCTCGGCGGCCGCCGCGAGCGCCGAGCCCGCGTTGCAGGCCAGCCCGATCGTCAGCGCCCCGCACTGCTCGCGCGCGTACCGGACCGCTCCGACCGCGTACGGCGTGCGTCCGGACGCGGAGATCCCGACCACGGTGTCGTCGGCGTGCACGCCCAGTTCGGCCAGGTCGGCGGCGGCCAGCTCCTCGCTGTCCTCCGCGCCCTCGACGGCGACGTGCATCGCGGACGGGCCGCCCGCGATCAGCCCGACGACCTCGCCCGGGTCGGTGTTGAAGGTGGGCGGGCACTCGCTCGCGTCCAGCACTCCCATGCGCCCGGCGGTGCCGGCGCCGGCGTAGACGATGCGGCCGCCGCGAGCCATGCGCTCCGCGGTGGCGTCGATGGCCGCGGCGATACGGGGCAGTTGGGCGCCGACCGCCGCCGGGACGGTGCTGTCCTCGCCCTGCATGATGCGGGCGATCTCCAGGGTGGGCAGCTGGTCGATCTCGGCCAGCTCGCTGCGGAACGCCTCCGTGGTCAGCGTCTCCAACTGCGCCCGCAGTTCGCGCTGATGCCCTGCGTCGTCATCCGGGGCGGAGCCGCCGGCCGGCCGGTCGGAGGAGCGGGCGACCGGGTGGGGGGTGGCGGGAGGCTCCGCCCCGGACGACGGGGAGGTGGCCGGAGAACCGGTGCGACCGGTGCGGGAGTTGGCGGGACGCGTCATGGCGTGGTGCGGCTCTTTCCAGCGCTCGGACCCCGCCGTACGGAGGCGGGCCGAGGCGCATCGGACGGTCGGGTCAGTCGGATGGATCGGATCGGTCGGGACATCGGGGCGGAAACCCGTCGGGCCCTCAGCGGGGCTTCGGGCTGTGGCGGTGCGCCAGCGCCTCGTAGGAGGCGGACAGCGCGGGCGCCGTGCTGTCGTACGTGCGCTGGGCCACGCCGATGAACAGGCAGTCGATGACGAGGAGTTGGCTCGTACGGCTGGACATCGCCGCCGGCCGCAGCTCGCTCTCCCGCGCGATGGACGTGGTCAGCACGTGGTCGGCGTACTGGCTGATCTCGCCGTCCGCCCGCCCCGTCACGGCGATCGTGGTGGCGCCCTGGTCGAAGGCGACCCGGAGCGGTTCGATCACGTCGACGGTGCGGCCGGAGTGGGTGACCGCGACCGCGACATCGCCGGCGCGCAGCTGCACGGCCGTGGTGACGGCGAGGTGCGGGTCGGCGTGCGCGTGCGCGACGAGGCCGATGCGCAGCAGCTTCTGCGCGAGGTCCTGGCCGACGAGGTGGGAGGCGCCGACGCCGTACACGTCGACCCGGCGGGCCGAGACGAGCGCGGAGACGGCGGCCTCGACCTGGGTGGTGTCCAGGCCGGCGGCGGTGTCGGCGAGGGTCTGCTGCTCGTCGTGCGCGAGCTTGGCGACGACGTCCCGGATCGGGTCGTCGACGGCTATGTCGGCGGTGACGGCGGGGGCGGCGCCGGACTCCTGCTGGGCGGCGAGCCCGGCGAGGGCCAGCCGCAGATCGCGGTAGCCGGGGTAGCCGAGCAGCCGGGAGGTCCGTACGACGGTGGCCTCGCTGGTGCCGGTGCGCTCGGCGAGCCCGGTGACGGTCAGCTGGGCGCAGCCCGCCGGGTCCGCGGCGACGGTCTCCGCGACGCGCTGCATGGAGCGCGTCATGGAGGGCGCCATCGTGCGCACCTTCGCGGCGAGGGCTCCGGGACCGTGCGGCCCGGGCCGTCCGGAGTGCCCGGAGGCGCCCGATTTCGAGGAACCAGACGAACCGGATGCACCGGACGGACCGGAGGAGCCGGCGGGAGCGGCCGGGCCGGCCGGCCCGGCCGAGGTGGCGGAAGCGGACGGGCCGGAGGCGGCGGGCGCAGCGGAGCGTCCGGACCGCGCGGGCCGCGCGCCCGGAGCGGGCACCTGGCCGGAGTGGGGGGTGGCCTGCGCGCCGTCGCCCGACGGGCGGCCCGTCGTGGGGCGGGGCCTGGCGCCGCTGGCGAAACTTTCCTTCAAGTGAGGCACAGACGGGAAGATATTTTCAGCTCGTGGGGGCGTCAAGACCTCGGGCCACTTCTCGTACGGACCTCCTGTACGGACCTCCTGTGCCGACCTCCTGTGGGACCTCGTGTACGGAGCTTCCGTCGCCAACCGCCGCCGCCCGAGGGCGGATCCGTACCGAGAAGATCCGGTGCACGGCGCACAGTGCGTGGCGTTTTTGGTGCAATGGACGTATGGACCAGCTGGAGCAGGCACTGCACGCGGCGCGCGCACTGGTGCTCGCCGATCTGGAGGCGAGCAAGGTGGCCGAGGCCGATGTGGTCTCGCTCGTCGAGGAGGCGGTGCGGCACCGACGCTGGTGGGTCCAGCAGTGGCCGGAGGGCGCCGCGTTCGTCGAGGGTCTGATAGCGCAGGACGTGCAGGATGCGCTGCTCGACCGGTACGGCAGATGGCCGCTGTGCCCGGTCTGCCTCGGCAGCGATCCGCACGCCCTGGACATCGAGCCGGAGTTGGGGGAGAACCCGTACTGGGTGTGCAGCGAGACGACGACGTCGATCGCGCGCGTGGGGGCGCTGGGGAAGTGGATGTGAGCGCGGCACGGGCCGCCGGGCCGCGGGCGGGCGGCCGATGACGGTCTATGTCGACCGGCCCATCTGGTACGGGCACGGGCGCTGGTGGTCGCACCTGGTCAGCGATGTGTCGTACGCCGAACTGCACGCTTTCGCCGCGGAGTTGGGCTGCCCGAGGCGGGCGTTCGACCGGGACCACTACGACCTGCCGAGCGCCCGCTACGCCGACGCGGTGCGGGCCGGGGCCGTGGAGGTCGGCAGCAAGGAACTGCTGCGCCGGCTCCGCGAGTCGGGCCTGCGCCGCCCGCGGCCGCGGCCGCGCGGCTGACCGACGGCCGTACCGTCGGCTGACCGTACCGCCGGCTGACGGCCGCACCGCCGCCGCTCGACTGCCGTACGGGCAGGGCGACTTGGGCCCGTAGCCGCAAGCGCACGGCTGAACCGGAGCAGCCGCAGCGACCGGAGCAGCCGCAGCGAACAGAGCAGCCGGTACAGCCGAGCGGGCCGCGCAGCCGGCTCAGTCCGCGGCGCCCTCGGCGGCGTACTCCGGCGCAGCGGTCCGCTCCGCCGTGTGGCAGCCGGCCACCACCCGCGAGGCGGCGGCGCGGTGGCGGACCCGCGAGGCGAGCGCGGTCGCGGCGACGCCTCCGGCGGCGAGCAGCGCGCCCACCGCGGCCACCCACTGGTAGCCCCAGCCGGCACCGATGACGAGGCCGCCGGCCCAAGGGCCCACCGTGTTGCCGATGTTGAACGAGGCGGTGGCCGTCGCGCCGGCCAGCGTGGGCGCGGCCCCGGCGACCGAGAACATACGGGCGTTCAGCGCCGGCGCGGTCGTGAACGCGGTGACCCCCAGCAGCAGCGCGAGCGCCACCGCGGCCGGCCGGTAGTCGGCGAGCACCGCCAGCAGCGCCAGTACGACGGTGGAGGCGCCGATGCCCGCGTACATCGTGCCGAACAGGTGGCGGTCGGCGACCCGGCCGCCGACCGTCGTACCGATCAGTCCGCCGACCCCGAACAGCGCGAGCACCGTGGGCACCCAGCTCTCGTCCAGTCCGGAGACCTCGGTCAGCAGCGGTGCGAGGTAGGAGAACAGGGCGAAGACGGCGGCGGAGTTGAGCGCGATGGTCAGCAGCGCGAGCCACACCTGCTTATCGGCGTAGATGCGGATTTCGCGGCTTAGCCGCGGGCGGTCGGCGGCGGTCGGCGGATCGGTGCGCGGTACGAGCGTGACGACGCCCACCAGCGCGAGCGCCGCCAGCCCGGCCACCGCCCAGAACGCGGCCCGCCAGCCGGCGTGCTGGCCGAGGAACGAACCGGCGGGCACGCCCGCGATGTTGGCGACGCTCAGCCCGCCGACCATGATCGCCATGGCGCGGGCGCGGGCGTTCTCCGGGACGAGCGAGACGGCGACGGCGGCGCCCACCGCCCAGAAGCCCGCGCAGGCGAGCGCGCTCACCACGCGCGAGGCGAACAGCACGGCGTAGCCGGGCGCGAGCGCGCCCACCACCTGCCCCAGCCCGAAGACGGCGAGCAGTCCGATCAGCGTCGTACGGCGCGGCAGCCGGAGCGTCGCGGCGGCCAGCAGCGGCGCGCCGACCACCATGCCGATCGCGAACGCGGAGATCAGCAGGCCCGCCCGCGGAATGGAGACGTCCAGGTCGTGCGCGAGCGGCTGAAGAATGCCGGACAGCATAAACTCGCTTGTGCCCAGGGCGAATACGGAGAGCCCGAGGATGTAGACGGCGGTCGGCATACGGGCCGGTGCGCCCGTTCCGGTGGTGGCAGACATGCCTGACACCAACCGTGCCGGGTGCCGCGGCCATTCCTGCGGTCGTTGTCGGTTGCGTCACCGTCGTGTGAACGGCGGCGGGCTCGGGACAGCGGCTGCGATATGGCTGCGAGTTCGGCTGTGAGTTCGGCTGGGGGGCGGGCGGCTCACGCTCCGGGCCGCGGGGTACGGCCGGCGCCCGAGCAGCCCCAGCAGCCGGTCCCGCGGCGGCGCGTCCTCCGGCACCGGCACCGGCGGCCCGAACACCCCGGCGTCCCGCAGCACTCGGGTCTTCGGCGCGACGCGGGCGTACGGCGCGTCCGCCGACTCGCCGCCCGGCCGCTTCCGTACGCCGACGGCCTGCGCCAAGTCCCAGCCGTGCACCGCGAGATCGCAGGTCATCTGGCCGCCGTACGCCTCCGCCGTGAGACGGCCCGCCGTGACGTGGACCTCTCCGGCGAGCGCTCCCTCGCGGTGGATCGCGCGGTGCGGCCGGCGACCTCGTCGACAGTGGCGCCGCCGAGCACGTACGGAGCCCAACGGAGCCCAAAGGTGCTCCCGCGCCAGGTGGTTGCCAGATGGTTGACGAGCAGGCGCACGGTCCAGCCGGGGCACGGGGTGGCGCCTTCCCAGTGTCCGTCGCCGACCTGGTGCACGAGCCGTCCCGCTCGCGGAACGCGGCGGTCGGTTCCATGGCGTGCTCACCTCCGCGGTGCCTCCGCGGTGTCTCCAACGCGTCTGCGTACGGGCCGAGTTCGCCTCCTGCGGCGGCGGGCAGTGCGGCGGGCACGGCGGCGGTGCGGCAGGGCGGCTACCCGCGCGGTGTGCGCGGCGCGCGGGGACGTTCGGCGGAGGTGCACAGCGGCACCTCGGCCGAGTTCCGGGTGCGGACTCCGGGCAGCCAGCCGCGAGTGCCGTCCGGCGTGCGCACCCGGTACCAGCGCCGCGAGGTCACGCCCTGCTCGTCGCGCAGCAGCCGCCCGTCGGTGACGACGCAGCTCGCCAGCACCCGGTCGCCGTGCCAGACGCGGCCCGCGGTGTTGTCGTCCGCGGCGTACCGCTCGTACGGGTTCTTCGCCAGCCGCAGCGCGCACTCCAGCGTGTGCAGACTCCGGCACGCCGTCTCGGAGTTGTGGACGCGCAGCGGGATCGCGGCCGGGTGTACGGGCGGCGCCGCGGGCGGCCGCTGCGTGTGCCACGGACGGGACGCGGGCGACGCCAGCCACCAGGCGCCGAGCGCGACGAACGCCACCGCGGCCGCGGCGACCGCGACCACGAGCGCCCGCACCGGCCGGCGCGCGGTGACCGGGACGGTACGGCGGGCGCGGACGGTGCGCCGGCCCGACCGGCCGAGGCGCCGGCGGGGTTCCGTGCGCAGGCCGCGTCCGGTGTACGCCGGCGCGGGCCGTGCCGGGTCCGTGATCCGCTCCCAGAGACCGTCCGGGACCGCCAACTCCGCTTCCGCGGCGCGCAGTCGCCCGGCGACCGCCACCGCGGTGGCCGCGCGCTCCTCGCGGCGCGGCGTCCGCGGCGGGCCCGCCCTCCCCGGCCCGCTCGCCGCGTGCCCGCCGGGCGTGAACGGGCCCGGCCCTGCGCCGTGTTCAGTACGCATGGCGGCGCTCCCCTCCGGGCGCGCCCGGTGCGTTCGGGGCGGCCGGTGCGCCCGAGGCGCCCGGGCTGCGCGGCTGCGGAACGTCCGTACGGCTCCGCCGCTGCGGCAGCTGTTCACGCAGCGAGCCGCGCAGCTTGTCCAGCGCCCTGCGCCGGGTACGCGCCACGGTGCCGCGGTGCAGGCCGAGGAGGTCGGCGGCCTGGTCGATCGTGTAGCCGTCCAGGTCGACGAGGACGACGACGCCCGCCTGCCGCACCGACAACTGGCCCAGCAGCCGCACCACTTCCAGCTCCGACGCCCGCTGCTCCACACCGCCGTCCCAGTGCGGCGCCGCGCCGTCCTCCGCGGCGTCCGCCAACTCCACGTCGGCCACGGGCAGTTGGCGCCGCTCCCGGCGCCAGCCGTCGCGTACGACGCTGAGCAGCGCCGAGAAGGCGTAGGCGTACGGCTCGGGGTGTGCGAGGAACTTCCGCGGGTCGGCGGCCAGTTTCAGATACAGCTCGTGCACCGCGTCCTCGGCCGACTGGCGCGAGCCGCAGAGCATCGCCGCCCGGCGGTAGAGCCGGTGCAGCAGAGCGCAGAACACGTCGTCGTACGACGGCGGCGGGTGGCGGCTGTCTGACTGATCCCGGATGCGCATGACGGTGGCCGGCCCTTGCGGTGCGCGTGGACGACGAGTTGGCGGACGGGAGTCGGAAACCCCGCCCGACCGCCTCAGAGTGGACCCGGCCACCGGCCGACGCAAATCCCCCTGCACGCCCTTCTCACCGGGACCGCGCCCGAGCCGGGGCCGTTCGCGCGTTCTCAACTGACGTCGACGGAGCGGCCGTTCGGCATGGCCGGGTCGATGTGCCAGCTGACGATGCGCTCGGGGTGGATGCGGATGATGTCCGGGCCGGCCATGCCCGGCGCTCCCGGCGGGTCGTCCACGCTGAGGGTCTCGGCGCGACCGCGGATCTCCACGCCCCGCCCCATACCGGGTTTGACCGCGTCCGGACCGTCCGGCGTCAAGTCGTCGACCACGAACGCGACTTGCGGATGTGCTCTGACGTTGCGCCAACGCCGCGTGGACGCGACCCTCGGCCCGCCGAGGTCGATCGTTCCGTCCTGGTTCAGGCGGAAGCCCAGCGGACGCGCCTGGGGCGTTCCGTCCGGACCGACGGTGGCGAGGCGCCCCAAGAGCTGCCCGCGCAGGTAGTTCCGCTCCGCCTCGTTGAACACCATCACCTCGTCGCCTTTCCGTCGCAGCCGGCTACGGAAGGGCAGGCTAGAACTTCAACCGGAGTTGAAGTCAACGGCTCACGAGGGCTCGCCCGGCTCCGGCTCTCCGGCGGTGCCGGGCCCGCGCGCGTCCGGGGTCAGGACGGTCCGCCGGACGCCAGCAGCTCCAGCTCCGTACGCAGGTTGCGGCGGGCCGCCGCCTCCCAGTGTCCGTACGCGTACGCGGTGCGGAACATCCGCTCGTGGCCGAGGAGTTGACGCAGCACCGCGGCCCGCCCCGCCCGGAAGTCCGGGTCCGGCACGAAGTCGTACTCGGCCCGCACGCCGGACGCGTACGCCGCGTACGCGTCCGGGGAGCCGGCCAGCACCGCGAGATCCGCGTCGCACAGCAACTCGCCCTCGACGTCCCCGGGTTCGGGGTCGTGGTGCACGGTGAGCCGCACGAGCCGGGCCACCGACTCCGTGCGGGCGCTGGGCACTCCCGCCTCCGGCAGCGCCCGCTCGGCGAGCCGCGCGCTGCGCTCCTCGTTCTCGCTGTGCCACGGCTTGTAGACGGCGTCGTGGAACCAGGCGGCGAGCAGCACCGCGTCGATGTCCGGCGCGGCGCCGCCGGCTCCGGTTTCCGCGTGCGGCGCCAGCTCCTCGACGCGGTCGAGGACTTCGTGCAGATGCCCGACCGTGTGGTAGCGGCGGTGCGGCTCGGACCAGCGGTCCAGCAGGTTCTCTCCGTACGGGCGGGGGTCGGGCCCGGGAGCGCCGTCCCGGGCGCGGACCAGCAGCGCGGACCAGCGGGCGAGCAGCCGCTCGCGGACGCCGTCCCCGCCGACCCCGCCGGGCGCGTCCGTCTCACCGGAGTCTCCGGACTCGCTCGGCCCGCTGGACTCTCTGGACTCGTTCGGCTCGCTGGGCTCGCTGGGCTCGCTGGGCATACGCCGATTGTCCTGCGCGCCGCCGCGTGTGCGAACTCGCCGCCGCCTTCCGGCGGTTGACCGGCTGTGGCAGGGTGATCTCCATGGGATTGTCTAGACCACTTCTCGAGGTCATCGCCCTCACCGCCGACGACGCCCGCGCCGCCCAGGAGGGTGGGGCCGACCGCCTCGAACTGGTCGCCGACATGGCAGCCCAGGGCGTCACGCCGTCCCGCGAGACCTTCGCCCGGGTACGCGCGGCCGTCTCGCTCCCGGTACGGGTCATGCTGCGTACGGCCCCGGGCCCGGCCCCGGCCTCGGGCGCGGGCGGTTCCGGGACGGGCGGTTCCGGCGACGGCCCGTTCCGCGGCTTCACCGCGGGCGGCGACGCCGAGCTGCAACAGCTGTGCACACAGGCGGATTCGCTGTGCGCCGAAGGCGCCGACGAGTTCGTGTTCGGCTTCCTCGACGGCGGCGGCCGCGCCGACCTCGCCGCGGTGACCGCGCTGACCCGCGCGACCGGCGCCCGCCCCTGGACCTTCCACCGCGCGATCGACCGCGCGCCCGACCGGGACGCCGTACGCCGTGACCTGGCCGAAGTCCCCGGCCTGGACACGTACTTGACGGCGGGCTCGGCGCGCGGCGTCGGCGAAGGGCTCGACACGCTCCGCGCCGAGGCGGCCCGCGCGGCGGCCGACGCACCGCCGCCCGGCTACGCGCCACGCACCATGGCCGGCGGCGGCCTCCGCCTCGACCACGTGCCGGCCCTCGCAGCCGCAGGCGTCACCGCGTTCCACATCGGCGGCACCGCCCGTACCGGCGGCTGGGACGGGCGGGTGTGCGCGGACGCGGTGCGTGAGTGGCGCAACGCGCTGGATGCGGCGGTGAGTTGACGGCACCGGCGGGCCCGGGGTCGGCCGCTGGGTCGTGGCCCACCCGGACCCCGGGCCGGGCCTCACCCGGATCCACTCGGGCCCTCGGGACGCCGACCGGCCGGAACCGGTCGCCGAATCGTGGCCGGCCTGCGCCGGGGCGGGGTCGGGCCCATCCGGGTCCGCCCGTACCGGCGGCTGGGACGGGCGGGTGTGCGCGGACGCGGTGCGTGAGTGGCGCAACGCGCTGGATGCGGCGGTGAGTTGACGAACGCCGCCTCGGCCCGTGGCCGGCCCACCCGGGGGCGAGGCCGGCCCGGAAGGGGCACCCCTCAGAGTCTCGGGTCCACCGGCTCCGACTCCAGGGCCA
>Ga0164243_10012570_pt1 | contig 11981 bp, 11 predicted proteins | sample OricompcompostOP_FD_108781 | JGI IMG/M metagenome (GOLD analysis project Ga0164243, IMG submission 108781) | Organic Plus compost microbial communities from Emeryville, California, USA - Original compost - Organic plus compost (OP) | ecosystem: Engineered > Solid waste > Mixed feedstock >...
CGGGGATGTTCGCCCTGGCCCGCAACCCCATCTTCACCACGACGCTCACCGCGGCCCTCGGCCTGACCCTGCTGGCGCTGAACCCGCTGTCCGTGCTCGGTCTGCTGGCCCTGTTCACGGGCGGTCCAACTCCAGGTCCGCCTGGTCGAAGAACCCCACCTCACCGCCATCCACGGCTCCGCCTACCGCACCTACGCCGCGCGGGTGGGCCGCTTCCTCCCCATCGTCGGCAGGATTCCCGAATCCCGTTGACCCGCAACGGTCTTCTCGTTTCGGTCCACTGTCAACATAGGAACATGCAGGTGGCCGTCTGAGCGGCTGCAGACGATCCAACCTCGCCCGACACATCGTCGCGCGAGAACATCGAGACAACAGGGGCCGAAGCACTCCGATCGACGCGGGCCGGAGCCCGGGGACCGCGGCGAACTCCGCGGCATGTGTGCGGCAACGCGCCCCGAATCCGTCGATCGCAGCCCATCAGCGCGGCCCTAGACCTCCGCTCACGGCCGATCAGCGCAGTTCAAGAGGCCGCCGGCCCTGCCCCGCGGCGTCGAGCGGACCCCGGGGGTTGCCGGGGCGGCCGGGCGGAGGGTCGTGTCGGGGCGACTCCGCCCGGCCTGGTCCGGCGCCGGTCGGGGGACTGCGCGGCGCCGGAATCCCCGGCCTCGCCGGAGGCACGGGCAGGGAGGATCCCGCTCCGACGAGGCCACGGCCTCCGGGATCACGCGGAGGCCGATTTCTCCCGCACACAGCGGGAAGTTCGCATCAAGCAGCGCGCAGGAGGCGGTGCCCCGCGCTTCGCCGCCGCCCCGGTTCCGCCCGAACCTCCGGGCACGACCGGCCGAGACCGACGCGCCCGGCAGCATCCTCCGGCGGCCGCTCCCGGACCTCGGACCGCTCATCAGGATCCCGAGACGGCCACTCGACCAACTCCGAATCCCCGTTCTCTCCCGGCAGATCCGGCCGCTCCCCCGTCACCGCGAGGCACAGCGAACACACCGCCCGATCCGCGGAGGGAAGCCGCGCGACCAGCACCCGCGACATCACCCCGGCCAGCGGATGCCCGCAGGCCGCCACGATCACCGCCCCGCGATCCACCGGCCGCGCCGCGTGCCAGGCAGCGCACCGCTGCGAAGTCAACCACGCACTCCCCACCGAGACCCCCAGCACGCTCACTTCCCCACAACCTCGGACGCGAGCTCCACCCGCTCCCCCGAAACCCGGGCTCGCAGCGACAACACCCGCACGCACGTCATGCACGGCATCCCGGCCAGCGTGCCGAGGATTTCCCCGTCCTGCTCCCGAATCCCGAGCCCGCACCAGGTCCGGAACACCTCCCCCGCCACCCACTCCGCCACGTGCACACCCCGCCGCGACTCCCCGACCACACCCTCCCGGAACCGAACCCGGACGACATCACCGACACCCATCGACAACACCTCCACGACAGCGGCACCGCGGCAGGCCGACTCGCCCCGCCCGGTCTCTTGTTGATCAGCAAAACCCACAGTGCCGTACCTAATGAGAACCAGTAAAGAAACTTTCGCGAAGCTTCTCTCCAGGTGCACTCGTTCGGTCGATGTTTCTCGCGCATTGCCCATGATGCGCTGGTCGACGTGCTATTGGTGATCGATCGCGATCCTTGATCAACGAGGAGGAAGAGGATGAAGTTGACGCACTTGGGAACCACTAGCGGGGCCGGCGGATGCCCGGAGCTCTACGAAACCGACCGCGACACCTACGTCGTGCAGGGAGCTCGAATCACCGACTCCGATGCACTCGAAGTCCTGCGCCAGCGGGGGCTGCCTGACCACGAGACGGCCGTAGAGATCCCGAAGGCGCTGCTCCACTTCGCAAAGGACTGAACGATGACCGCCCTGATCTCCGGAGCTCGGTTCGACGAGCTGTTCCGAACCTTCCACAGCACTGCGTTCCGACTCGAAACTCAAGGCGTCTACCGGGAAGCGAGCGAAGAGGAGCCCCTCCGGCGCTTCGTCGAAGGTGAGCCGCCCGACGACTCCTGGATCAAGTCTTGGGCCGACAACGTTCGCCGAGCCACCGCTGAAGGTCGCCGATTCCAGCGCGTCCGGATCGTCACCGAGCCGTTGACCACTTACCTCCGGTTCGAACTCGACCTGGCGCTGCGGGTGAACCTTCCCGCAGGGGAAGAGATCCGTTACCTCAGCAGGAGCGAAGCAGACGAGCTCGGGCTCCCGGGCAACACTGACTTCTGGATGTTCGACGATACGCGTGCCGGAGTGATGCACTTCGGCGACCGCGGCATGCTCGGACTTGAGATGATCGCCCGCAACGACATCATCGAGCAGTACCGCATATGGAAAGAAGTGGCCTGGAGCGCCGCGCGGTCGGCCGAGCACTGGTCGGCACTCGTGCGGTGAGAAAGAGGAGAGCGTGACCGGCTTCGATCAACGACGGCAGGACTTCGGCGAGATGTTGCGGCGCTTCCGCGAGGAAGCAGGCATGACCGGCCGCGATCTGGCGTCCGTTCTGGGCTGGCCGCACTCGAAGATCAGCAAGTTGGAGAACGGCAGACAGACGGCCGAGGACAAAGACGTCGTCGACTGGATGGAGGCAGTCGGAGCCGCCGAGTCCTCGGTCCGTCAGGCCCTCGACGCGCTCGCCGACGTCCGTGTCAGCAGGGCGGAGTGGCGCGCCCAGCTGCGCGCCGGCCACCGGGCTCGGCAGGTGCAGAGCTTTGACAGCGAACATGCAGCCTCCCGCATCCGGAACGTCGAATTCGGGGTTGTGCCAGGGCTTCTGCAGACAGCGGACTACGCCCGCACCGTCTTCCGCACCCAAGCGGACCTGCTGCAGGTTCCCGACCAGGACGTCGAGGAGTCCGTCCGCGTGCGGATGCAGCGCCAGCAGGTCCTCTACCAGGACAAGACCATCGAGATCATCATGTCCCAGCAGCCGCTTCGGCATCCCGTCGCCTCGCCCGAAACCATGCTCGGGCAACTGGACCGGCTCATCTCCGCCGTCGACATTCCCGGGGTTCGCTTCGGCATCCTGCCCGAGTTCCGGCAACTGCCGAACATCACGATGAACGGCTTCAATCTGCTCGACGACGTGGCCCAGGTCGAACACGCCTCGGCAGAGCTCACCATCGACGACCCGGACCAGGTCGCGATCTACCACCGGCTCACGGACCGCCTCTGGACCACCGCTCTGGAAGGCGACGCCGCGCGACAAGCCCTCCACGAGATCGCCGCGGCCTACCGAACCCACACCACCACCTGAGCGACCACCCCCACGCAAGCCGGTCAACTTCCCACCACAACCGGCCCATTTCCGCGCTGCCCCCGCCCCTTCCTCGCCCGCACGGCGCTACACCTCGGGCAGGCACAGCAGAGGGAGGTCCTATGGCCCAGCACCCGACGGGATGGCGCAAGACCAGCAAATCCGCCCAAGTCACCGACTGCGTCGAAGTCGCCCGAATCCCCGGCGGTACAGCCATCCGCGACACCAAAAAACCCGCAGCCGGCCACATCACCGCCACACACCCAATGGGCCACCTTCATCCACGCCACCAAAACCGGCCGCATGGACCGCTGATCACGCACCGACGTCCGTCCCGCACCGCCGCAGACCTCACGAATCCCCGCCCCTGCCACCACACCGCCCCGGCAGCGAACTCCCACCCCTGCCCTCACGGCGTTCGAGCACCGGGAACCGCCCTCGCCTGTCCACTCCGCGTGTTCGCGAAAAACGGCCAGGCCGCCCTCGACGCTCCCACCACCGCCGAAGCGTCCTGAGACCGCAAATCCCGCGCGCGTGAGACGCGGGCATCCAGTGCGACATGCGCAGGCCCCGGGGCGAACGACTCGCGTGCACGAACCGCGGCACGAACATCACCACGAATCGGTCCGTGCATGACGTTTCCCCAGGTCACAGCTTGATCCACCGACTGGAGATCCAGAAAACGGTTGCGCTACGATCTCCACAAGCCACCTCGCGCGTCGATCTTTAAAACCCCAGGTCACACCCCGACCAAATCGCCTGCCCCGTCACCGGCCTTCACGGCCGGTCCCCATTGCGGCTGCTCGCCCGGGATGCCCGCAGGAACCCGGCGACGAGATCACCCGCCGTTACCGGCCTCCAAGGCCGGTCCCCATTGCGGCGGCGCAGTAGGGCCGCCAGGCGCCTGCGGGATTCGACGCCGTCACCGGCCTTCGAGGCCGGTCCCCATTGGCCCGCTCGCTCGAAGCCGCCCACCGCGAGCGGGGCACCGACCTCCCGTGCCGGCGGAGACGCGAGCTCCACCCGTGACACCGGCATGCTGCTGAGACCGACGATGGGACTGCACGAACCGCGGTTCGGACATCACCACGAATTGGTCCGTGCATGGCGTTTTAGCAGGTCAACGCCTGATCCTCCGGCTGGAGATCGAGTAAACGGTTGCGCTACGATCTCCACGAGCCGCCTCGCGCGTCGATCTTTGAAACCCCAGGTCAGACCCCGATCAAATCGACTGCCCTGTCACCGGCCTTCCAGGCCGGTCCCCATTGCGGCCACCACGCCAGGACGTTGCCGTCCTTGATCTCCTGCACTGTCACCGGCCTTCCAGGCCGGTCCCCATTGCGGCCTTGTCCGGAGCCCCTGCATAGTTCTGCAGGGGCGCGCCCTGTCACCGGCCTTCCAGGCCGGTCCCCATTGCGGCATGATGTACCGTCACGCCTCCCCGAAGGCGTGCTGCTGTCACCGGCCTTCGAGGCCGGTCCCCATTGCGGCCGTCGGGTCGGCGTCCGCAGCCGGAGCCGGAGCCTGCTGTGACCGGTCTTCCAGGCCCGCTCGCCCGAAGGCACCCTCGATCGCAGATCGCGACGGCCGAATTTTCCGGCCTGTTGAGCGGAAAACTCCCCTCACGCCCCTCGCCACCGCAGGATCTCCAGTGCCGCCGCGATTTGGACGGGGTTGGTGGTGAGGGCGTGCGGGAGGAGTTCGTCGGCTCGGGTGAGGCGGCGGATGATGGTGTTGCGGTGGGTGTAGAGGCGTTCGGCGGTGCGGGAGGTGTTGCCGAGTTCGCGGACGTAGGTCAGGACCGCGTCCTGGATCTCGGGGTCGGCGTGCAGCAGGTCGCCGAGGGTGTCGGCGAGGAACGCGTCGGCCTGGGCGGGCTCGTTGGTGAGCAGCGCGGCGAGCTGGACGTCCTCGTAGCGGGCGACCTGCTGCGGCGAAGTCAGCCGCGCCACCATGCGCTGCGTTTCCGCCGCGTCCAGGTGGCTGCGCCGGAAACCGTCCACATCGGACCCGGGGCGGCCGACGGCGACCCGCACGTCGGGGTGCTCGGCCAGGCGCTCGGCCAGGTCCGGCACCTGCGGTGCCTGCCGGATCGGCAGCCACACCCACAGCGCCGCCGCGCTCGCCAACACCGTCAACCGGTGGTCGGCCCCGCCGGCGCGCATCACCGCCTCAGCCGCCACCTCCAGCTGGTCGGACGCGGCCGCGCCGGAAGCGGACCAGACGATCGCCGCCGTGTGCGGGCCGGTGAGTCCGTAGCCGAGCTGGGTTTCCGCGCGGGAACGGCTGATCGGGGCGCCCTCCAGCAGCAGCGTCACCGCCGCGCGGCGTTCGGCGTGCGTGCCGCGGGTGAGCTCCGCCTGCTCGGAGGCGATGCGCTCGGACACCGCCGCCACCGTGTCCTCGATGAACGTGGCGATCGACAGGGCGGAGACGTCCAGCAGCTCGTGCAGCACCTCAGGATCCTCGGTGAGCTGGAAGCAGATCTGCATCCACCGCCGCCACGCCACCCCCTGCGCCCGCCGGTAGGCGTCGAGCGCCCCGGTGTCGAGACCACGCCGCACCATGTCGCGGGCGCCTTCGAGCACGTCGGCACCGGTGTTGGCGGGCACCCTCCGACCCGGGTGCTGCACGTTCGCCGCCGCCCAGTGCAGCAGGTTCGCCAGGTTGGCCCGCCGCACCCCCTCGGCCAGCACCGGGTCCTCGCGGACCGGGCGCATCCGGTCGCCCTCCAGCGCGGCCGCGTGCAGCTCCTCGATCCACTCGTCGTGCGGATTCAGCACGGTTTCCGCCCCGCGGCGAAAGAGCTCGCGGGCGGGTCGGGACAACCGGGGCCAGGGCGCAGCAGTCTGACTCATCACAGCGAGCATTCCGGTGCACTGTGCCATAGCGCAAGGCGGCTGTGGCGGGCAAGGTGGCAGGCAGCCAACGGAGCCGGGAGCGACGCATGACCACTGAGCCGCCAGTCGAGCACCTCGACGTCCTCGTCGTCGGGGCCGGGATCTCCGGCATCGGAGCCGGCCGGTACCTCAAGACCGAACACCCCGCGAAGCGCTTCGCCATCCTGGAGGCCCGCGGCGCCTCCGGCGGCACGTGGGACCTGTTCCGCTACCCCGGCATCCGGTCCGACTCGGACCTGCACACCTTCGGCTACGAGTTCAAACCGTGGCGCGACGAGGAATCCATCGCCTCCGCCCCGCGCATCCTGAACTACCTGCGCGAGACGATCACCGAGAACCGGCTGCAGGACCACATCCGCTTCCACCACAAGGTGCTGTCGGCGTCCTGGAGCAGCGAACAGGCGCGCTGGCTGGTCGACGTGGAACGCGGCGACACCGGCGAGACGGTGCAGCTGAGCGCGAACTGGCTGTTCAGCGCCGGCGGCTACTTCCGCTACGACGAGGGCTTCACCCCGCACTTCGAAGGCCGCGAACACTTCACCGGGCCGATCGTGCACCCGCAGCAGTGGCCCGAGGACCTGGACTACCGCGGCAAGCGGGTGCTGGTCATCGGCAGCGGCGCCACCGCGGTCACCCTCGTCCCGGCGATGGCCGAGACCGCCGAGCACGTGACGATGCTGCAGCGCACCCCGACCTACATCATGCCGGTGCCGAAGAAGGACGCGTTCGCGAACCTGGCGCGCAAACTCCTCGGCGAGCAGCGCGGGTACGCGCTGACGCGGCGCAAGAACATCTGGCGGCAGCGGGCGGTGTGGAGCTTCTGCCAGAACCACCCGAAGGCCGCCCGCAAGCTCATCCGCTACGTCAACGCCAAGCAGCTGCCCGCGGGCTATCCGGTCGACGAGCACTTCAACCCGCCGTACAACCCGTGGGACCAGCGGCTGTGCGCGGTGCCGGACGGCGACCTGTTCCGCTCCCTCCGCAGCGGCGACGCCTCCGTGGTCACCGACCGGATCAGCACGTTCACCGAGCGCGGGGTGGCGCTGGAGTCCGGCCGCGAGATCGAGGCGGACATCATCATCACCGCCACCGGGCTCAACGTGCAGCCGTTCGGCGGGATCCCGCTGACCGTCGACGGGAAGCCGGTGCACATGCCGGACACGGTGGCCTACAAGGGGATGATGCTGTCCGGGGTGCCGAACTTCTCGTTCGCGATCGGCTACACGAACTCGTCGTGGACGTTGAAGATCGGGCTGCTGTGCGAGCACTTCTGCCGGCTGCTGTCCCACATGGACGAGCACGGCTTCGACATCTGCCGCCCGGAGCCGGCGGACCCGAACATGCCGACGCGGCCGTTCCTGGACTTCGACGCCGGCTACATCAAGCGGGCCGTGGACCGGTTGCCGCGGCAGGGCGACCGGATGCCGTGGCTGACCTCGATGAGCTACCACACCGACGTCAAGCTGCTGCGCGGTGACCAGGTGATCGATCCGGAGCTGCGGTTCGCGCGCGCCCAGGTGCCCGCGGGGGTGGCGGAGTGAGCGAGCAGTACGTGGAGCTGCCGGCCGGGCCGACGCTGTGCTACCGCACCGACGGCCCGCCGGACGGGCAGACGGTGCTGCTCATCGCCGGGCTCGGGCAGGACTACCTGGGCTGGCCGCAGCAGCTGGTGGACGGCTACGTCGAGCGGGGCCTGCGGGTGATCCGGTTCGACAACCGGGATGCCGGCTGCTCGTCGCGGATCGACGCGCCGCCGCCCGGGAAGCTCCGGCAGCTGTTGGCGCTGCCGCGGCCGGACGCCTACGACCTCGGGGACATGGCCGCGGACGCGGTGGGGCTGCTGGACCACCTGCAGGTGCCGCGGGCGCACCTGGTCGGCATGTCGATGGGCGGGATGATCGCGCAGACGATCGCGGCCCGGCACCCGGCGCGCACCGCCACGCTCACGTCGATCTTCTCCACCACCGGGCACCGCAAGGTGGGTCAGCAGGCGGCTTCGACGCTGCTGCGGATGGCGCGCCGCCCGGCCAGGACGGTGGAGGAGTCGGTGGCCGGGCACCTGATGATGCTGCAGCACATCGGCTCGACGACCCATCCCCCGGACGACGAGCTGGAGCGCGAGATCGCGATCGCGCTGTGGGAGCGGGCGGGCGGCCCGCGCGCCAAGTCGGGGATTCCGCGCCAGGTCGGGGCGATCCAGGCCAGCGGCGACCGCACCGCCGAGCTGCGCCGGATCACCGCGCCCACGCTGGTGATCCACGGTGACTCCGACCCGATGGTGCACCCCAGCGGCGGCCGGGCCACCGCGGCGGCGATCACCGGTGCGCGGCACGTGGAGATCCCGGGCATGGGCCACCACATCGCGCCGGGCGTGATCGACCGGCTGCTGCAGCTGACCACCGAGCACATCGCCGACCGGACGGGAGAACCCGCATGAGCAGCGTGCGCGCCAAGGTCGCCGTCGTCACCGGCGCCGGTTCCGGCATCGGCAGGCAGCTGGCGTTCGAACTCGCCCGCCGCGGCGCCCGCCTCGCGGTGTCCGATGTGGACAAGGACGGGCTGGCGGCCACTGTGGACAGGCTGCGGGCGCTGGGGGCGCTGCAGGTGCATTCGGCGCACCTGGACGTCAGCGACCGGGACGCGGTGAGCTCCTATGCGGGCGAGGTCATCGAGCACTTCGGCGTGGTGCACCAGCTCTACAACAACGCCGGGATCGCCGGGGGCACGGCGGTGCTCGACGACGAGTGGGAGACCTTCGAGCGCACGCTGGCGATCAACCTGTTCGGCGTCGTCCACGGCACCAAGGCTTTCCTGCCGCACCTGGTGGAATCCGGCGACGGGCACGTCATCAACATCTCCAGCCTCAACGGGCTGATGGCGCAGCCGAAGATCAGCGCCTACTCGGCCAGCAAGTTCGGGGTGCGCGGGTTCACCGAGAGCCTGCGCGCCGAAATGCTCTCCGCCGGCCACCCGGTGCAGGTCACCGTGGTGCACCCGGGCGGGGTGCGCACGAACATCGCCGCGGCCGGGCTGGAGCGCGCCCGGCGCGTGCGCGCGGTCTCCGCCGAGGAGGAGGCCCGCGTCCGCACCTACAACGAGAAGCTGCTGAAGATGCCGCCGCAGCGCGCCGCGCGCATCGTCGTCGACGGCGTGGAGGCCGGGAAGCCGCGGGTGCTGGTGGGCAACGACGCGAAGATCGTCGACCTGCTGGTGCGGCTGTTCCCGCGGCAGTACCCCGCGCTGGTCGCGCGCATGGAGCGCAAGCGCTTCTCCTGAGCTCGGCGGGCCGGTGAGCGCGAACCCCTCACCGGCCCGCCGACACCCACCCGCGCGAGGCAGGGAAGAATCTTCCTGCGAGGCTAAACGAAAAGCGGTCGCCGCGATTCCGCTCCCGTTTTTCCCGCAATTATCGGAAAACCGCTGGTCGCCCGCGCTCGCCGTTCTCATCGGCACCCGGAACCAGGAAATCCCCAGTCCTGAAACTGAGCACCGCGGCGTTCCGGAATTCGCAGATTCGCTCGTTCCTGCAGCTCACATAGCCCACGAGGGGTTCACGACCCGGCGAAGTTGATCATGCTAGGGTTTCGCGCACCGGATCGACGGGAAACGCACCCGAGACCGGACGCCGCCGGAGGAACACAATTCCCACCCCCGGCGCAGCGGCGCCGCGCTCCACCCTCCTCCCCCTCCCCGATCAGGCAGCATGACAATCCTGGACAACGCACCTCTCGACCCCCACGAGAGCCCCTTCGCCCTCCGCCGCACCGCGGCGATCCCGCACGAGGCGGCCCGGTTCGCCTCCCCCATCACCCGGATGCTGCTCCGCAGCGACGGCCTGACCACCACCCTGCTGGAGTCCTGCACGGGCGCGGGGGCGCACGTCCACCACGCCGAGCACTCCCGCGTTCCCGCCTCCGCCGCCCCGGCCGGAGCCGCTGATCTGCTGGAAGTCCCGCCGTGCGGCGACATCCTGCTGCGCACCTCCACACTGGCCACTTCGGACGGTCGGCTGCTGTCGCGCAACGACATCGCCGCGCGCACCGACATCCCCGGCGCCGACCGGTGCCTGTCCGACCCCACCGCCCCGATCGGATTCGCCCTGCACGCCGCGGGAACCGGGTTCCGGCGGACCGTGCTGGAGATCGGGCTGCGGGAGTGGCCGTGGCCGCCGGGCGGCCCGGCGGCGTTCAAGACCTACCTGCTCTGGCACGGCGACCTGCCGGCGGTGCTCATCAGCGAACTGTTCAACCCGGAGGTCATCTCCCCGGCTCCGGAGGCCGGCCGGTGAGCGGCGTGCTGCGCCCCCAGGTCGCGATCGCGGGCGCCGGGCCGGCCGGGCTGGTGCTGGCGAACGTGCTGCGGCGAGCCGGAATCGACACCTGCGTGTTCGAGCAGCGCTCCCGCCGCGCCGTCGAGAACCACGCCCGCGCCGGGCTCGTCGAACACCGCGTGGCCGAATACCTCGCGAAGCACGGGCTCGCCGGTCCGCTGCGCCGCGGCGGAACCCGGCACGGCTGGTGCGACGTGGTCGTCGGCGGTGAGCGGGTGCGGGTGGACTACGGGGCCCGCTCCGGGCACCAGCACTGGATCTACCCGCAGCAGTTCCTGGTCCGGGACCTGCTGGCCGCGCTCGACGAAGTCGGCGGCACGCCGCGGTTCGACAGCCCGGTGCTGGGCGTGGACCTCGCCGGGCCGCGGCCGCGGCTGCACGGTCCCGGATTCGAGGTCGAAAGCGACTACGTGATCGGCTGCGACGGGGCGCGCGGTGCGCTGGCCGCGGCGTTCCCGAGCGGGGGCGTGCAACGGCGCTACCCGTACGACTGGCTGACGATGCTGGCCGACCTCACCGATCCCGTCGAAGGCATCCGGTACGCCGTCCACGAGCGCGGATTCGCCGGCATGATGCCGCGTTCCGGGCCGATCGGGCGGTTGTACCTGGAGGTGCCTGCGGACGAGGACGTGCTCGCCTGGCCGTCCGAGCGGATGCTCGACCAACTCGCCCTGCGGCTGGGCACCGACTCGGCCCGGCCGGGCATCGTGCGGATCCGGGAGGCCGGGGTGCTGCGGATGCGCAGCGGCATCGCGGAAACCTCCCGCCACGGCCGGGCTTTCCTCGCCGGGGACGCCGCGCACCTGCTCACCCCGTCCGGGGCGAAGGGCATGAACCTCGCCATCGCCGACGCGGCCGACCTCGCCGAATCGCTGGTGCGGTGCTACCGCACCGGAGACGCGACCACATTGGACGGTTATGCCGAGCGGCGGCGGGCGCACGCGGAGCGGACGCTGGCGTTCTCCGAGGAGCTGCTGCACCTGCTGCACCTCCCGCCCGGGGCCGAAGATCCGGACGCGGAGCTGCTGGCCCGCCTGGCGCGGGTGAACCAGCTGGCCGCGCCCGGCCCGGCGGCGGAACGCTTCGCCGCCGACTACGTCGGTTCCGGCGAACTCCCCCTGGGACTGCCGTCCTGAGACCGCCCGGGCGGCGGGCCGCTCCGGCTCGCCGCCCGGGCTCGGGGATTTTCCCTTCACCGCGCGACAATCGCCGCATCCGGTCCGCGTGGTCAGTTCCGGAGAGCAGCCCGTTCGTTGAGCACGTCGACGCGAGACCGGTGGCGTGGCGGAGCCTCACCCCGCTGCGGGCAGGAATTCCCCGATGGCCTCGGCCAATCGTTCCGGCTGGTCCTCCGGCAGCAGCGTGTAGCTGTCCGGGATCTCCACCGGCCGCGCGTCGTCGAACAGCTCCACCAGCCGGCGCGCGTGCTGCGGCGGCATCACCTTGTCCTCGCTCGCCCACACCACCAGCACCGGCCGGTCGAAAGCCGC
>Ga0164243_10012571_pt1 | contig 11980 bp, 12 predicted proteins | sample OricompcompostOP_FD_108781 | JGI IMG/M metagenome (GOLD analysis project Ga0164243, IMG submission 108781) | Organic Plus compost microbial communities from Emeryville, California, USA - Original compost - Organic plus compost (OP) | ecosystem: Engineered > Solid waste > Mixed feedstock >...
AGCTCGTACGGGAACGCCTTCGTGCGGTCCAGCTCCTCCGCCACGGGGGCGATCTCCTGCTCGGCGAAGTCGCGGACGGTGCTGCGCAGCAGCCGGTGGTCGTCGGAGAGGTCGAAGTCCATGCGGCGGACTTTACCGAGTGGTCATTCGGATTTCGAGCGGTTGTTCGGTGCCGTGCGATGGTCGGCCCGCGTCGGGCGCGACGGCCGCCTACACTCGGGCGCGATGTCAGCTCGCGAGTCGCACGAGCCGGTCGGCGCGGCCGGCGCCTACGACCTGATGGCCGACGCGTACGCGGTCGACGGCGAGCGCAACGCCTACAACGCGCTGTACGAGCGGCCGGCGACGATCGCGCTGCTGCCGCCGGTCCGCGGACGCGACGTGCTCGACGTCGGCTGCGGCTCGGGGCCGCTGTCAGCGTGGCTCGCCGGCGAGGGCGCACGCGTCACCGGCTTCGACACGAGCGAGCGGATGGTCGCGCTCGCACGGCAGCGCGACCTGCCGGGGGCGGAGTTCTTCGTCGCCGACCTCGCCGACCCGCTGCCGTTCGCCGACGGCGTCTTCGACGTCGCGGTCGCCAGCCTCGTGCTCCACTACCTGCGCGACTGGGTCGGGCCGCTGCGCGAGCTGCGGCGCGTCGTGCGACCGGGCGGGACGCTCGTCTGCTCGACCCACCATCCCGCCTCCGACGTCGAGCTGTCGCAGACCGGCGACTACTTCGGCCTGGAGCTGCTGTACGACCGGTGGGAGAAGGGCGGCAGGGAGTACGACGTGCGCTTCTGGCGCCGGCCGCTGCACGCGATGTTCGCCGCCTTCGACGCGGCCGGCTGGCGCGTGGAGCGGCTGGAGGAGCCGCAGCCGCTGCCGGCCTGCCGCGAGCGCGACCCGGACGCGTGGCGCAGACTGACGACCGAGCCGGTCTTCCTCTTCTTCCGCCTCGTCGCCGATGGCGACGGCGCGCCGCCGACCGGCTGAGCGGCGACGCGCTCGCGTGGGCCGGCCGCTCGTGGGCCGGCCGCGGCGTTGCGAGCGCGCCGCCTCCTACGCGAGCTGCTCGCGCACGAAGACCACCTGGGCGGGGTTGACGGCGACGCGCTGGCCGCTGCGTTCGAGCGTGACGGCAAAGAGACCGCCGGCCGCGGCGCGCATCCGCTCCATCACCTCGTCGTAGCCCTCGGTGACCATCAGCTTGACGCCGTCACCGGCGTTGAGCGCGGTCGTCTGGATCACTGCCGGCATCAGCCCCTCCTCAGGCGACGGCACCGAGCCGTCGTTCGGTTTTCTGGTCGCGGCCCGGTATCGTGGCCGGCTCGCCATGGCCGTCCCGCCGACACGTCCCGCGCTGCGCCAACGCTACGACGCCAAGCGCGACGGCGTCGTGCAGGCGGCCGCCCGGCTGTTCGCCGAGCGCGGCTACCACGCCACGACGATGGGCGACCTGACCGCGGCGACCGGCCTGACCGCCGGCGGCCTCTACCACTACATCGGCTCCAAGGAGCAGCTGTTGCTCGCGATCTGCGACGCGCTGATGGAGCCGCTGCTGGCCGAGACCGAGGCGCTCGACCTCGACGCGCTGGAGCCGGAGGCGGCGCTGCGCGCGCTCGTCCACGCCTGGGTCCGCCAGGTCGCCACCCACCGCGAGCACATGGTCGTCTTCCTGCAGGAGCGCAACGTGATCGAGCGCGACCCGCAATGGAGACACGTCGCCGCCAGCCGCAAGCGCTTCGAGCGGCTCCTCGACCGAACGCTTGCTCGGGTGGAGCGGGACGCGGCGCGCAGCGGCGGCCCGCCGTTCGCGGACCGCCGGCTGACGACCTTCGCGCTGCTCGGCATGGTCAACCACCTGCCGCAGTGGTACCGCCCGCGCGGCCGCCTGACGGTCGACCAGATCGCCGAGGGCTTCTGCGACATGGTGCTGGGCGCGGCGCCGGCCGCGCGCTGAGTCGCACGCTCCGTTCCCTCCGACGTAAGTGCCGCTGCTCACGACCGGCGCTACCGTCACCGAACAGTTGCGCTGTCGTACCGGGGACTCCGGCCGGATGTGCCGCGGTCCGGACGAGGCGTCCACGAAGCGGGTTCAGCGCGTCCGGCGGTCAACCGGGCAGCCAGCTTCGTGCGTGCACGCTCCGCGTCGAGCAACTGCTCAAGCGTTGGACCACGTTCGACCACCGCAAGCTGGGGAGCGGCATTTTCAGTCTCGGACGCGACCACCTCCGTCTCATTCGCGACCACGCCGTTGTGGTGGCGGGCGAGTTACTGCTTGACGCGGAAGGTGGTTGCGGCGATGCGTTTGACGCGTCGGCCGTGGCTGCGGTCGACGAAGTAGACGGCGATCCGGTACGTGCCACTGCACCAGCCACCGCGGGTGGTGTTGAACGGCAGGATCGGAAGGTCGTAGGGCTTGCCTTGGACCATGAGGAAGCTGGAGAGCTTGTCGCCAGTGGTGTCGGCGGTCTGCTCGCGTCGGCAGGCGGGGCCACCGGGACCCATGAGCCGGTAGCCGTAACCCTCAGCCGAGGAACGGACCGTGATCGGGATCGTGACCCTGGCACTGAAGCGGCGTACACTCGCAGTGCCTGTGTGCTCGATGATGCGAATAGGCTGATGGAGCGAGCGGGCACGGCGGGCCCGTCTCGACGCCGCGCTCTCTGGCGCTGGCCGTGTGTCCCGGATCGAGAACGAGACCTGGCAGCCGTGTCGGCGACTGGAGTGGAAACGGAGGAGGTCCGGGCGCTTGTCGGGGCCGCAGACCGTTGCGCGAATGCGCAGGACGGGCTCGGCTGCCTCGGTGAAAGCTCCCGGCATGATCGCGAGCAGGAGACCGTCGGCGGTCGTGGCCACAGAGCGGCCAGCCGCGGTCGGCGACAGCGACGCGCCGAGGATGCCGCGGCCGAGACCTGCGGCGACGATCGTCCGCTCTGCGTCAGGACCGCATACGGGGCCGGTGAAGTCTTTCGGGGCGGGCGCGGGGAGGCACGGTTCCGTGAGGCGGGTGGGGCTGAAGCTGGAGTGCGCTGCCGATCACGAACCCGGGTGCGCCCGAGGGGATCGCGGCGCAGAAGGTGAACAGGCCCTGCGTCGGGTTGTAGGGGTGGAAGACGTCCGCGGGAGTGACCGCCCCGAGTCTGCCGTCGACGACGCGTCCGACCTCGACGCAGCCCCGATCGATCGAGTGGCGCTGAACAACGATCGGCTTGGCGCGGAACGTCGCCAATCCCCATGGCGGCCCGCCATCGCGGTCGGCCACGCGCAGCGGCGACACCTTGTACGTCCCAGCCACGCCGTCGCCTTCATCGGCCGAGTCAGGATTCGACAGCGGTGCGCCAATCGTGATCGCTGCGGCCGGCGCCGCGCTGCTCGCGACGGCGGCCAGCGCCAGAGCGAGTGTCCACCGTTTGCCCCAAAACTTCCTCCCGGTCCCAACGCAGGCCGGATGGCCTGCTCGTGGCGAAGATAGACCGAAAGACGATGCACTGCGGCGGTCGAGCGATCCCGACCGCCGCAACTGCATGTCACGCCGTCAGGAGCAGCTGAGATCGTTCGGGATCACATCGCCGACCGTTGACGAGCCTTCCTTGCCGACCCACGCGAGGCTGTCGGCACCGGCAGCGGCACTCTTCGACAACGCAAATCGGTACGCGTTGCTCTGGACCGGAGCGGTGAGCAGCGTGCTGCCGTCAGCGCCCTTGGCCTCGACCGCCACCACGCCGTCGGGCACCACGCCGTAAACGACGATCTCGTCGAGCGGTTGACCGGGATTGCAGATGCTCACGCCCATCAACTTGCCCGTGCCCGCGGCGCTCGACTGCAGGCAAGCGCGACCGGCCGTCTCGGCCGTCACGCACAACCCGCGGCTAGTGCTTTCCAACGTCACCGGCATCTTGCTCGCGCCGAAGGCGGTCACGCTGCCGTCGCCGGCGTCCGCCGTGCGCAGTGATCCGATGTTGGACGGAATCGAAAGCGGCGACGGCGACACGGCCGTCGTCGCCACTCGGGCGTATATGTAGTCGTGTGCCTCACCGTTGATCGTGTGCGCGGCGCCCGAGTTGTTCCCGACGTACCCCATCAGCAGATACCCGTAGTAGCTGTAGAAGTCCAGCGCCCCGGACGGCACCGACGTGCTCCCGTTCGCGCAAGTGCGCGAAACCTGCGCGCCGTCGGACTGGCGAACGACCTTCTGGCACACGCTGATTGCCGGCAGGCCCGCGTACGACGCCTCGTTGTCGAGCATGATTCTCCATCCCGACGTCTGATCACACGAGGAATACGCCGGGACCAGCTTGTTGCAGTAGTAGGTGAATGCCTCCGAGCTACTGCTTCCGGCCGCCAGGGCGATCGCGCAGAGGACAGCGAGCGCACCGAGCAGCGCGAGCACACGTCTCAGCGACGCCTCCCGCGGAGTCTTCAAGGCCACTGTATTCATTCCTTCTCCAGGGTTAGAATTTGCGAATGACATCGCGGGCGAGACCTCGCGCTTCGTCGCCTCGCCCGGGGTGACGTTCCGATTACATTCCGAACGTCAGAGATCCTCCGTCTCGAATGGGGATCCTGTCCCAACGGAACTTGGGCAGAACACCGCTTGCGCGCAAGTCTTTCTGCCTTGTTGCAGTTCGATTTATACCAAACAGGTGCAACCTGGTGTCAAGCACCATCCACGTCAGCGGCTTTTATTGCCACTACTCCAGTGGTAATTAACCACACATAGTGGTTGGGTCCGGTCGTTGCTGGAGGGCGACGTGCCGAGTGCCACTGCTTTGGGAATTCGCTTGCTGTCGACTCGACCGCCGGTATGGACCACCGAACCGCAAACTCAGGACTTCTTCGCCGACGGGTCGGCTGCCGCTGAGGCGCTGCGCGGGCCACGGTAGAAACGGAGGTCCGCGGCTTCAGCCGTCGGCTCAGCAACCGCGGCCGCGCGGCGCGCGGCCGGTACGTGCCGCAGCACGCTTGGAAGCAGTGGGACCAACGCGCGGCTGGTGTGCGAGAGCGCGCGGAGAGCGCGCTCGTCGGTGGAGGTCCAGCTCAAGCTGAGGGCGGATCGCACAGCAGGAGGCAGCAGCCCGACTGTGGGCAGACGCAGGACGGCGAGCGCCGGGCGGGCGAGGGCCGGCGGCAAGTTCCACGGGTTGAGGATGACGGCGAGTACTTCTCGCGCGGTTGCGGTGGGCTCGATGATGGCGGCGATCGTCTCGGCGACGTACCCGTCAAAGTCTGCGACGCGCGCGGGGAGGCACCCGTCGGGCATGCCGCAGGCGTACGCCCAGCGCTTCTGCTCTTCGTAATAGCGCGCTACCTCGGCGACCGGCAGCGGCTTGACGAACCGCTGGTAGGTGACGAGTGCCGTGTCCACGAGCGTTGCCCAGACCCACATGATGAGCGACGGATCAGTGGCGTCATAGGTGCGTCCCGCGGCCCGGCCTATCGGCACGGTCCCGCGCACGCGCGCGTGGGTGCGGACGATCCGGTCTGCTGACCGTTGCGCTGTGCGGGCATCGCCGTAGATCAGCTCCCGCATCGTCGTCAAGGTGTGGGTCAGCCGCCCCCAGCGGTCGGTCAAGTAGCGAGAGTGCTGCTCGATGCCCGCAGCGACGAGGGGGTGGCTGGCTTGAAGCACGAGCGCGCGACCGCCGCCGAGCATGAGCGCGTTCTCGCGATGGATGCGCCAGGTTGCCGAGCCGGGGCCGAAGAGGCCAGCGTCGCTGCGTTGCATCGGGCGGCTCCGAAGTGCGGATGGCGGGTCGTCGCAACCGTAGCCGGACGGCGACGGCGAGATGACCGGCTCACGCTTTAGCGGGGGTCCACTAGTGTTCGGAAACACGCGTAGGTCTCGGGGAGCCGATTGGGGAATAGCTGTGGCGGCGCTGGTGCTGAAGCTGTTGTGCAGAGGGGACGAGGGCGGATGCCGATAAAGCACGCGGTGCTTGGCTTGCTGGTGGAGCGGCGGGGCTACGGGTTCGAACTGGCGACGCGTTTGAGAGAACGGCTCGGAACCGGCCTTTCGGTCCCGAACGGGACTGTCTACACCTCGTTGAGAACGCTTGAGAGTGATGGGCTGGCGCAGGTGGCCAAGCGCGTTGTGCGAGGCAGGCAGGAGCGGATCTACTTCGAGCCGACCGATGCCGGCGTGCGGGCCTTCGAGCAGTGGATGGACGAGCCGATGTCGCGCGAACCGCTTCGGGGTGACCTGTTCCTCAAGTTCGCGTTGCTGGACGAGCGGCATCTGCCTGCTCTGCGAGAGGCGTTCGAGCGGCTCGAATTGGAGTGCGTCGCTGAGCTGGCGGAGCTGTCCAGACAGCGCAGGCTCGCCGAGCAGCTCGCGGACCCGGTGCCTTTGACGACGGCTGCGACTTGGGCGTTGGAGGCGAGCGTGGTCGATCACCTCCATGCTGACTTGAGATTCGTGTCGCGCACGTTGGTCGTCCTGCGGCGGGCTGAGTCGCAGGGGGCGATCCCGCGGGCAGCGCTCATCGAGTCCTCGGTGGCGTTCTCGGCGAACCTGTCGGGCTGATGGCACCCCTGCTGGCGCTCCGCAACGTCTCGAAGACCTTCACGCGCGGCCTGCGCTCAACCGTCGTCCTCGACGACGTCTCGCTCGACGTACGGCGAGGCGACTTCGTCGGCGTCCTGGCAGGGCGCCGTCAAGGGAAGTCGACGCTTCTGGAGATCGCGGTCGGAATGCTGCTACCCGACAGCGGAGACGTCGTCATCGACGGTGTCGCAGTCAACATGATGACCAAGCGCGACCGCGATCGACTGCGACGTTCCGGCATAGGTTTCGTGCGCGGCCGGGCGGCAGCAGCCGTGCAGACTGGCCGTGTGCTCGACCACGTTGCGTTGCCGCTCCTCAGCGACGGTGCGACCTTGCGGCAGGCGCGTCGAGCGGCTGCTGAGACGCTCGCCCGCGTCGGCGCCGCGGACTACGCCTATGCCGACCTGCGCCATCTCTCGGAGAGTGAACAGCTGCGCGTCGCGCTGGCGCAGGCATATGCACGCTCGCCGCGCCTCCTGGTCGTCGACGAGCTGACCGACACGCTCGACCTCGAAGAGCGGAACACGATCCTCGGACTCCTCCAACGTTTCGCACAGGACGACGAGGTCGGTGTGCTCATCACCGCGAGCGATCCGAATGGGACGGCGGGCTGCAACCGCGTCGTCTATCTGTCCGCAGGAAGGTTGCGTGACCCTGAACGCGATCTCGCTCAGCGGCTCGACTCGCCGCCGGGCGACGTGGTTCCGCTTCGTCGCGACGACGACGCCGGGACGGCATGACCGTGCTGGAACTGGACAACGTCGTCAAGCACTACGAGGCTGGTGATGAGACGGTTCGCGCGATCGACGGCGTATCGCTCACCGTCGAGCCTGGTCAGCTCGTCGCGCTCTACGGTCCGAGCGGCGCTGGCAAGACCACGCTGCTGCTCCTCGCGGGCGCGATGGCGGTGCCCGATGCCGGCACGGTCCGCTTCGACGGAACCGATCTCAGCGGCATGTCCGTGACCGAGACGACGCGGTTCCGCCGCTCCACGCTCGGGTTCGTCTGGCAGAAGTTCAACTTGTATCCGCTGATGCCGGCGATCGACAACGCGGGCTTCAAGCTGCTCGCCGAAGGTGCCACGCGCCGGCAGGCGCGCGCCGCTGCCGCCCCCTGGTTGGAACGTGTCGGTCTCAGTGAGCGCGCTGAGCATCCGCCGGAGCGGCTCTCGACGGGAGAGCGGCAGCGGGTCGCGATCGCACGTGCGCTCGCCAACGGCCCGAGACTCGTGCTCGCCGACGAGCCGACCGGCAATCTCGACACGAGACGGGCGCGCAGCATTCTCCAGTTGCTCGCAGACGTCAGCCACCAGGACGGGGTTGGCGTGCTGCTCGTCACGCATGACCCGGCCGCCGCCTCGTTCGCCGACCGCGTGCACACGCTGAGCGACGGCAAACTCGTCACCGCGTCCGGATCGACGGGCGCTGAGGTGCCTGCAGCGGCGCAACGAGGTTCGTGACGTGCGCCCGACCGTCGTTCCATGGCTCTACTGGTTGCGGCTGCGCAAGTGGCCGGTGCAGGAGTTGCTTGCGTTGTTCGGCATCGCGGTTGGCGTCGCGCTCGTCTTTGCGGTGCAGGTGGCGAACTCGAGCGTCACGGGCTCGGTCAAGCAGATGGTCCACGGCATCACGGGCTCCTCCGACTACGCGCTCGTCGGCCGCGACCAGAACGGATTCGCCGAGACGACCATCACGCAGGTTAAGTCGGCTCCTGCCGTGGCCGCCGCCGCACCGATCATCCTCGCTCGCGCCGCGGTCACCGGGCCTGAAGACCGCACATCGGTTGCCCTCGCGGGCGTGACTCCCGACTTCGCCGACCTGAACGGCAGTCTCGTGCGGAGCTTTGGCGGCGAGTACGGGGTCAGACTGACGCCGAACTCGCTCCTGCTGCCAGAGTCGATGGCCAGTCGCATCGGCGTCGGTCCCGGCGATGAGATCCGCCTCGACGCATTCGGCCGGGCGCAGCGCGTCCACGTCGCCGCCACGGTCGGCTCGGGCCAGGTCGGCGCACTCGCTGACAGCCCGATCGTCGTCGGATCGCTGTCGTTCGTCCAATCGCTCACTGGGCTCGACCAGCGGGTGACCCACATCCTCGTCACACCGAGAGCTGGCCGCGAAGATGAAGCCCACGAGTCTCTTCGGCAGATCGCAGACGACCGGCTCGACGTAGTGCCCAGCGACAACGAATCACGACTGATCAGCCAAGCTGCAGGGCCGAACGAGCAGTCGACCGGGATGTTCGCGGCCATCAGCATGGTCGTCGGCATGCTGTTCGCGTTCAACGCGATGCTGCTCACGATCCCGGAACGCCGCCGTACGACGGCTGAGATGCGGACGCAGGGGTTCAGCCGCTCGCAACTGACGACCGTCCTGGTCTTCGAGTCGCTGGCGCTCGGAGTCGTCGCCTCGTTGTGCGGGCTGGTGCTCGGCGATCAGCTGTCGCGTCACATCTTCCCAGCTGAGCCCGGGTACCTGTCCTTCGCGTTCCCGGTCGGGCATGCACGAATCGTCAGCGCACAGGACGTTGCGATCGCCTTCGGCGGTGGTCTCGTCGCGACGCTGGTCGCGACCTCCCGGCCGTTGTTCGACGTCTTCTCCTCTCGTTCGGTGGACGAGCAGGAGCGAGCCGCCGACCTGCCGAGCGTTCGCGTCGCCCCACACGCCCGCCGGCTGCTGCTCGTCGGCGCGGCTGCTCTGATCGCGTTCGCCGCCGCGGTCCTCGTAGTGCGTCCAAGCTGGACGCACGCCGGCATCGTGGCGCTCGGGATCGCGCTGCTGCTCGTGCTTCCGAGCACGCTGGCAGGCGCGCTCAAGTTCGCCGAGCGTGCGTCACACGGCGCTGGCGGAAGACTGCTGTTCGTCGCCGTCTTCGAGCTTCGAGCCAACACGACCCGCGCGATCGCACTCGCTGCGACCGGCGCATTGGCGATCTTCGGCAGCGTGGCGATCGAAGGCGCGCATCGGGACCTGCAACGCGGGCTCGACGACTTCGGCGCCGCGTACGTCGGGACCGCCGACGTGTGGGTCAGCTCCGGCGGTGACGAGAACGCGTTGCTGACGACACCGTTCACCGTTCCATCCGCGCTGCGCGCCCTTTCCAGCAGCGAGGCCGTCGCCGCGTCTCGGTTCGACCGGGGCGGGTTCGTCGATGTCGCCGGACGCCGCGTGTGGTTGATCGCACGCCAGCCAGCAAGACGACCGCCGATCCCTCCCGGCGAAGTCACCGAAGGCGACCTCCGCGACGCGGTCGCGAGGCTGCGTGACGGTGGTGCCGTGATCGCGTCGTCGGGGCTTGCCGACCACCTTGGCGTGAACGTCGGACAGCAGCTCATGCTCCCGACACCGACCGGCACGGTGCCCCTCCGACTGGTGGCGACGACGACCAACCTCGGCTGGTCACCGGGGACCCTGCTCCTGAGCGCAGCGGACTACAGACGACTCTGGCACAGCGATGACGTGACAGCCGTCGAGATCGACCTCAACCCCGGCACGCCGCCGGCTGAGGGCCGCGAGCTGGTTCAAAGCGCGCTCGCCGGAACGTCGCTCACGGCCGAGACAGCAGGGCAGCGACTCGACCGCATCAAGCGCCTGACCCGCCAAGGCCTCGACCGCCTCAGCCAGATCTCCAGGCTGATGCTCGTCGCCGCGGCGATGGCGATGGCTGCGGCGATGAGCGCCGCGGTGTGGCAACAGCGCCGGCGCCTCGCCGTGCTGCGGAGCCTCGGCTTCGATCGCGGCCAGGTCTGGAGGATTCTCCTGATCGAGAGCGCGCTCGTGCTCGCCGTCGGCGCGCTGCTCGGTGCCGTCTTCGGCTTGGCCGGACAGATCCTCGCCACACGATGGGTTGCGCTCACCACGGGGTTCCCGTCGATCTTCTCGCCCGCTATCACGTTGGCTGGAGCGACGTTCCTCGGCGTCTCGCTCGTCGCGCTCCTCGCCATCGCTGCCCCCGGCTACGCCGCTTCGCGCGTCTCGCCTCAAGCCTCCTTCGACTAGCCGCGACGCAGAGCCAAGTAGTAGGGACAGGCCATAGCGCCTGGGGACACACCCGTTTACGGTCCTTGCGCAAATGAGGACGCGCATCCAAAGCCCCAACCGTCGAGACCCCCGAAGGCGGTCTGGACCAGGTGCGGCACGTGTGCACTCCCCATCGTCCATTCGCTCCATGGCAACGCGCGCGGGCAACTTCTCCCGCTCGCGCGACAGCCGCACTGCCAGAGCGACATGGACAAGCGCGGTCCCGGCGCACGCCCCTCTCCCCCGAGGGCGGCGACCGGGGCCGCGCGCGATCGGTCCCAGCCGCGAGCAGGAGGGCCGTCGAGGACGACAGATCGAGGAGCGGATGACGAGATCGAGTGTTTCGGACTCACGTGCCCGGCTGGGCCGTGCCATTCATGTACAGCGTGCTCGTCTGCGTATTTCGCAGGACGAGACGGCGCGCCGGGCGAGAATGCACCGCAACTACGTCGGTGCGATCGAGCGCGGTGAGATCAATCCGACCTACGAGACGTTGTTGCGACTTGCGAGCGGTCTCGGTCTACCGCTCTACGAGCTGGTCGAGCTGGCCGAGACGACGAGCGAGGTCGAGGCGGTCCAGCGTCGCAAGGCGCGCAAATCGTCACGCGGAAGGTAGCCGGTCGTCGTCACGGCCGGCGACGACTTCGATGCCCTCGGAAAGCTTCGGCCAGATACGACTCGGATCGAGGACGACACGTGGGTGGCGTGTGATGCCACTGTTCGTCGGCTCGGGTTGTCGGTCTCGAGTCCGACACTCTGTGCTCGGAACCACCTGGCCGAATCGGCAAACTGCCGTAGCCCGCAGCACCCGGTAACGAGCCTCCATTACCCCACAGGTAAGTGCCGCCGCTCCCACCCGGCGCTACCGTCACCGCATGGCGACGACCGAGACCACCGGACAGCGGACGACGGGCGCCGGCCCGCTGCTGCGCGACTGGCGCCGGCGGCGCCGCCTCAGCCAGCTCGACCTGGCGCTGGAGAGCGGCGTGTCGGCCCGCCACCTCAGCTTCATCGAGACGGGACGCTCGAAGCCGAGCGCCGAGATGGTGCTGCGGCTTGCCGAGCAGCTCGACGTGCCGTTGCGCGAGCGCAACCGGCTGCTGCTCGCCGCCGGCTACGCGCCCGCATTCGAGGAGCGCGGCCTCGACGACCCCGAGATGGCGCCCGTCCACGACGCGATCCAGCGCGTGCTCGACGGCCACGACCCGTACCCGGCGATCGTCGTCGACCGCACCTGGAACCTCGTCGCCGGCAACCACGCGATCTCGCTGCTGACCGAGGGCGTCGACCCGCAGCTGCTGCGCCCGCCGGCCAACGCGATGCGGCTCGCGCTCCACCCCGACGGCCTCGCGCCGCGGATCGTCAACTTCGCCGAATGGCGCGAGCACCTGATCGAGCGGCTGGCGCGCCAGATCGCCGTCACCGCCGATCCGGG
>Ga0164243_10012572_pt1 | contig 11978 bp, 10 predicted proteins | sample OricompcompostOP_FD_108781 | JGI IMG/M metagenome (GOLD analysis project Ga0164243, IMG submission 108781) | Organic Plus compost microbial communities from Emeryville, California, USA - Original compost - Organic plus compost (OP) | ecosystem: Engineered > Solid waste > Mixed feedstock >...
CCACTGCTCGTGCCTCGCCACGGAGCCCGAACGCGCCCACCGACAGCAGCCGCCTCCCCCGGAAACCGCCACGGGACCGCGCGCTGCACATCCTCGGCCGCCCATACGCACACTGCGAACTCACCGCGCAGCCGCCGCTCCAATGAATCCACGACACCACGATGCGCAAGCCTCACACCGGCTTCTTCGCGAGAACCAACGACCGATCGCCGACCGTGACCCGGTGCTGCACGTCGACGAACCCGCAATCGCGCAGCATGCCGCCGAGTTCAGCCGACGACCAGCACTTGCCCGGTGTGGCGTGCATCAGGAACACCGAGTACTCCGCAGCCGCCAACGGGCCCGTCTTGTCCGCATTGACGTGCACATCGTGGTCAACCAGGTATCCGCCCGGCGGCAACGCAGCGAACGAAGCCGCGAACAACGCGCGCACGCTCACCTCGCCCCAGTCGTGCAAAACGTGCGAAAACAGGTGCACGTCGAACCCGTCCGGCAACGAACCGTCGAACATGTCCCCAACGAGGACATCGACACGCTTCCCGTAGCCGCGCTCGGCCAGCAGCGTCCGCGCGGCAACATCGACCGGCTGCCGCTCGAACACGGCCGCCTCCGCGTTCGGGAACCGGTCGACGACCGCGCAGGCGTAAACGCCGGAACTTCCGCCGACATCCAGAATTCGACGCGGAGACAGGTCGGCGATCTCCTCGGCCATCGCCGGCCCCAAATAGCGCCCGCGAGCATCCATCGCCGCTGTGACCCGCTGCGCGAACGCGGGATCGGACAACCTGCTCGACCAGTCCTGCCCCGCTTCCGCGCTCGACCAGCTCGACGGCTCCCCGGTCCGCAACACCTCCGCCAATTCGGCGCACCCCGGGCGCTCGCTCAACGAGGCGTAGTAGGGGCGCAGATCGTAGGGAGAGTCCCCAGTCAGATGCTCGCGAGCGAGATCCGCGGGCCGCAACTCCGAACCGTCGCGCACCAACAGGCCGCGGGCCACCAAGTAGGTCAACATCACGTCGGTGGGGCGCGAAGCCAAGCCGAACGCGGCGGCGACCTCCTCCCCCGTCGCCGCCCCACGCCTGTTCAGCCACGAGAAGAGGTCGAGCTCGGCAACCGCCACGATGAGCAGATCAGGCGCGTACACACCGTCACGCAGCCGGTACAGCACGGTCGGGTCGGTGAACATGCCGTGATTCTCCTCTCCGCCGCAAGCACCGGGAAAGCGTCCGAGTCGTTGTCTCCGTGCGGCTCCGCAACCAACAATGCACACCCGCCGCCGTCGAGAAGAGGACACCGTGGCCAACCTGCGCGCGCAGATCAAAATGACCGACGACGAGATCGACGCCTTCCTGCACGAGCAGAAGACGGCGGTCATGTGCACGATGCACCCGCGAGGCAGCATCCACGCCGTCGCCATGTGGTACGGCTTCGTCGACGGCTGCCTGACCGTCGAAACCAAGGAGAAGTCCCAGAAGGTGCAGAACCTCCTGCGGGACCCGCGCATGACGGTGCTCGTCGAGGACGGCGACGCCTACGAGGAACTGCGGGGTGTGGAGCTCGTCGGTGCCGCCGAGGTTCTGCACGATCCGGACCAGCTGTGGGAACTCGGCGTGTCCATGTACGAACGCTACTTCGGCCCCTACACCGAACAAGCCCGCCCGGCCGTCGAAGCGATGCTGAACAAGCGCGTCGCCGTCCGGATGCGGGCGGAACGCGTCGTCTCCTGGGACCACCGCAAGATCGCCCAGGCCCAGCGGGGCTGACCAGCACGTGCTGACGAACACGTTCCGGCAGCACGCAGGCGTGCAGTAGCCTGCGCCGAGCCCTCCAGCACCAGGAGGGCGGGAACGACGAACGGGGAGCAACGGTGGCCGAGGGAGCAGTCGGAGCACGTCCGGACACACTGCCCGCCGAAGCGCTCGACCTGGCGGAGAACGCACCGGGCTTCATGCCGGTCGATGAGGGCGTGGCGCTGCACCGGGCCGCTGCCGAACATCTGACCGGCCACGGGCAGCACGGCCTCGCCCTCGAGGTCGGCAGCTACTGCGGCAAATCCACCGTCTACCTCGGCTCCGCGGCCCGCGCCACCGGCGGCCTCGTGGTCACCGTCGACCACCACCACGGTTCCGAAGAGCACCAGCCTGGGTGGCAGTACCACGAGCCGGCCTTCATCGACCCGCACACCGGCCAGCTCGACACGCTGGGCGCCTTCCGCCGCACGATCAGCGACGCGGGGCTGGAGGACCACGTGGCGGCGGTCGTCGCGAGCTCGTCGACCACCGCCTCGTTCTGGCGCAGCCCGCTGCACCTGCTGTTCATCGACGGCGGGCACACCGACGAAGCGGCCAGCACCGATTACACCGGTTTCGCCCCGTGGGTGGCCGTGGGAGGCGCGCTCGTCATCCACGACGTGTTCCCCGATCCGGAAGACGGTGGGCAGGCGCCGTACCGCATCTACCGCCGCGCGTTGGACACCGGCCAGTTCCAGGAAATCCGGCAGGTCGGATCGCTGCGGGTTCTGCGCAGGACCGCCGGGGAACCCGGGCTGCTGCCCACCACCTAAACGCAGCGAAAGCTGTCCCGCCACAAGCCAACGCAACAGCGGAACACGCAGCGCCGACCACGACACGACCAAGCTCTGACTCGCGAAACGCACCCTTCCCTGACCGGAAACCGCACCTCACCGAGAGCCAGGGCGTCCACACCAGACCGCTGAAGCTGACGAACGCTGAATCGCCGCTTGGACAGACCCGTCGCTACGGGTCACTACCAGCCTACACGCTGACCGCAAGCTCCGGCTCGCACTCGACGCACCGGCTGGGCAACCCCGTAGGAAGACCCTGAGCCCGGAAGACGCCGTTTCCCGGTGTGGTGCGGGAAATCGCGTCAGCGGCCAGGATCACCGACGCCGCCGTCCACGTCGTCCGCTCCCGCGGCCAGCGCTTCCCGTCAGCGTATACCAGCCCCGTCCAGTACGACCCCTCCGGATCGCGCAGATGCTGCATTGCAGCGAACATCTCCCGCGCCGCCTCGTGTTCGCCCAACGCGTCCAAGCTCAACACGAGCTCGCAGGTCTCAGCGCCCGTCACCCACGGGTGATCGTCCACGCAACGCGCGCCGAGGCCGCCGACCACGAAGTCGGACCACCGCTGGAAAAGGCGTTCCCTGCCCGGTTTCCCCCGCAGCGCACCACCGAGCACGGGGTAGTACCAGTCCATCGAGTAGCGCCGCTTCTCCACGAACGCCTCGGGATGACGGGACAGCACGTGCTCGAGCCGCCCCACCGCGATCTCCCACTCCGGCTTGGTTTCCCCAACATGGCCGGCCAGCGCCAGACCGCACCGCAGACTGTGGTGGATGCTCGCGCAGCCGGACACAAGCGCGTCGGGGACCGCCTCACCGTGTGCGTTGCGCGCCCAACCGATCTCACCGCGGGTGGTCTGCAGCTGCAGCACGAAATCAAGCCCTGCCCGCACTACCGGCCACATCCGGGCAACGAACCGCCGATCACCCGTGATCAGCCAGTGGTGCCAAACCCCCACTGCCAGGTAGGCGCAGAAGTTCGTGTCCGCGGCCTCGTCCTCGACCACGCCGGCACGCAGCTGCATCGGCCAAGAACCATCGTCGCGCTGCGCCTTTAACGACCACTCGTAGGCCGCCTCGGCCGCGTCGACAAATCCCGCCGCAGACAGCCCCATCGCGGCTTCCACGTGGTCCCACGGGTCGAGGTGCCCACCCCGGAACCACGGCAACGCCCCCGACGGCTCCTGGACCTTCGCGATGGATCGCGCGGTGTCCTCGACCTCGTCGGCCGTGAGCACCTCCGGAACAGCCGGGAGCTCACACCGACGCACCAGCAACCTCCGCCCTGTTCGCGCTTCCCGCCCTGGAGGCAGGGCCGAACTCGCCCGAACCGTCGGACTTCCGCAAATACACCGCGATGCTCTTGCCGATCACCGGGTCCAGCAGCTTCTCCGCGGCGGCAGTCACCCACGGACGCTTCATCAAATCCCACACCAGCATCTTGTGGTAGGTCCGGGTGAGCGGATGGTCCTCGCGGTCCACACCAACCGCGCACTTGAGCCACCAGTACGGCGCGTGCAGCGCGTGCGCGTGCGCCACGCCAGTGGGCTCCAGCCCCACACCGCGGAGCTTGCCGAAGAGCTCCGGGCGCCGGTAAATGCGGACGTGGCCGCCTTCGACCTCGTGGTAGGCGTCCGACAACATCCAGCAAACCCGCTCCGGCAACCACCGCGGCACCGTCACCGCGGCCGAGCCGCCAGGCTTGAGTATCCGCGCCAGCTCGCGCATCGCCCGGGTGTCCGCCGGAACGTGCTCCAGAATTTCGGAAGCGATGACATGGTCAAAAGACTCGTCCGGGAAGGGAAGGTTCAGCGCGTCACCCACCACCGTTCGCGCGGACGCCTCCGCCGGAGCCTCGCCTTCCGCAGCCATGGCGGCAAAAAGCGTATCCACGTTCTCGAGTTCGGGAGCATCCTGATCGAAAGCGACGACGTTCGCCCCCCGGCGGTAAAGCTCGAAGGCGTGCCGGCCCGCACCGCATCCCACGTCGATGACGTCATCGCCCGGCTGCACACCGAGCCTGTCGAAGTCCACTGTCAGCACGGCAGGGCTCCTTTCACCACGTCCTCGCCGGTGGCCCCACCGGTGCCGTTCTCGTCGTCAACTCGTTCTCCCCGTGCGCGGCGGATGGTCGCGGAATACCGCTCCACCGTCGCCGCCGCCACGGATTTCCAGCTGTAGTAGCGCAACACCCGCTGCCGGCCTGCCTTGCCCAGGCGTTCACGCCGAGCGGGGTCGCGCAGTTGACGTGCTAGTCCGGCAGCCAACTCCTCGGCGTCGCCGGCAGTGACCAGGTCGGCGCACTCCCCGTCCTCGCCGACCACTTCCGGGATGGCGCCCGCGCGGCTCGCCACCACCGGGGTCCCGCACGCCATCGCCTCCACCGTCGGGAGCGAGAAACCCTCGTACAGCGACGGCACACAGGCCACCTCGGCCGAGGCGAGCAGGTCGGCGAGCTCTTCGTCGTCGAGGCCGCTCACGGTGCGGACCACGTCCCCGATCGCCAGTTGATCGATCAGCTTCCGCGTCGGGCCGTTCTCGGCTAGGCGCGCAACCAGAACGAGCTCCACCTCACGTTCGGTGCGCAGTTTCGCCACTGCCTCCAGCAGCGGCTGCACGCCCTTCATCGGCATGTCCGCGCTTGCCACGGTCACGATCCGTCCCGGCACACGAGCACGTTCCCGCGGCTGGAACACCTCTGTCTCCACGCCCAGCGGCACCGTGCTGATCTGCTGACGCTGCACCCCGAAGTCATCGCTGATGTCAGCAGCCGACGATTCGGAAACGGTCAGCAGCTCACCGAGCTGGCGGGCCACTCGGGCCTGCATCCGCAGGAAGCCGTACCAACGGCGCACCGTCAACCGACGCCAGCCGCGCGCCGCAGCCAGTTCCACCCGCCGGTCGTGGGTGATCGGATGGTGCACGGTCGCCAGCAGCGGCAGGCCCGCGCGTTGGATCGACAGCAAGCCGTACCCGAGACACTGGTTGTCGTGGACCACGTCGAACTCGCTGGCGCGTTCCCGCAGCAGGCGAGCCGCGCGGTGGCTGAACGTCAACGGCTCGGGAAATCCTGCCGTGTACATCACGCCGAGTTCGTAGAGGTCCCATCCGTCACGGATTTCCCGCCAATGCGGGGTCCGGAACGGATCGGACTCCCGATACAGGTCCAGGCTCGGCACCTTCGTCAACCGCACCCGCGGATCCAGCTCGGGGTACGGCTGGCCGGAAAAGACCTCCACCTCGTGCCCCAGGTCCACGAGCCCCTCGGAGAGGTGCCGCACGTACACGCCCTGCCCACCGCAGTGCGGTTTGCTCCGGTACGACAGCAGCGCGATACGCACAAAACACCTCACTAAGGCACCACGCGGACCGCCCCGGCGGGTAGTCCGGTCACGTGTCATTGGCCCTGGCCCCGGGCGGACCAAGTAGTACCACGCAGGTCCTCGCCGCCCGCGCCGCACCAGCACCGGCCGAACCGGAGATCCGGGCCGGCCAGTGGACTGCATCGAGTTCTAGTACAGATCTGGCCAGACGAACAGAGTAAGCACTTTCACATTGACTTCTTCCTGCTCTCCCCGGCGGTTCGCGCTGCGCAGGTGTCCGCAGCGCTCCCTCATACGTTCGCCGGAGGGACCAGCGAGTTCGGGGCTCCAACGAACGCTCCGCTCCCGTCGGAAATGCCCAATCGGGCACCTCGCGAACTCGGCAACGTGTTCTAGGGCAAGGAGTATGTGGTGACCCCGTTGTCCACTGCCGAAACCAACGAGCCGCGTTCAACCAGCACGTCCAGGTGCGCCGCGGTTTCTCCGACCGCGAGCGTCTGGTTGAACAGGTCCAGTTCCTCGAACGCGCGTCCTCGCCGGGTCCACCTCAACTTGCGCGCCGTCTCATACGCCGTGCAGGCCCGCTCGGCCACCGCCTCGGCAGTCACTGCCAACCGCTGGTCATGGTGGTCCAGCAGCTCCAGTACGCGGCTGTGCACGCTGTCAACCACTGGCCCGTGGGCAGGAAGCATCCGCGCATCGGGGTAGCTGAGCAGAAGCTGCAGAGAGTGCAGGAAGTCACCGAGCGGGAGCCGTGCGCGCGCAGCTTCCAAGCCGATCGAAGGCGTGATGTGCGGCAGAACATGGTCACCGGAGAACATGACCCCGGCGTCCTCGTCGAGGAACACCAGATGGCCGCGGGTGTGCCCCGGGGTGGCGACAGCTCGCAGCGTTCTGCCGGCGAGCTTGATCTCGCCCGGGTCCAACCACTCGTCAGGCAGCTCGTAGGCCTCGACCTGCGGGTCACGCGCGGGCGCACCCGCCTGGAGCTCCGCGACGAGCTCCTGGGCACCACATCGTTGAAGATGACCCAGCTGCCGGTCAGAACGCCCGGAGATCACCGTTTCCAGCGTGGGCTGTTCGCCACGGCCGAGGCTGATCGGAACGTCGAGTTCACGCCGGACCAGCACGCCCAGCGTGTAGTGATCGCGGTGCACGTGGGTGACGAGGAAGCGCCGAACGTCACTAAGCCCGTACCCCAACTCGCCCAAAGCGGATTCGAGCTGCACGCGGGCTTCCTCGAGTGCCATCCCGGAGTCGACGAGAACCAGGTCCCCGCCGTCTTCGATGGCGTACACGTTGACCGCGCGGAGACCGTCATTCGGCAGCGGAAGCGGGATCCGGTGCACTCCGGGAGCCACCTCGAACACGCCCGGCCTGAGCCAGGCATACCGCTCGTCGTTCGTCTCACCGCGAGCAGACAAGGGGCCCGACCTCCCTAGTAGGGGCGTTTCCGGACACGCCACTGGTGCATACGCCCCGACTACCCGGGAAGCATCGGAAACGTGATGTGGGAAACACTTCGCCCCGCCTCCTGCCCCCACACCGGCGGCTACCCCCGCCCCTGCGGTCGTCGACAAGTGAACCATGCGGACCGAGCGAGGCTGCCAGACCTCCTGGAACGGGCGACACGCCTGATGCGATGGTGCAGTGACGACCGCCCCGGCGCTTCGTCCGCGCGGGAGGGCCTTCTCACGGCGCCCGACTTCGGCGCCCCGGGCGGCGCAGGAATGCTTGGCGAGCGTCCGCAAGCCTGTTGCCGACGAGTCTCCTTGCCACCACCATCGCCGTCCTCTGCCTTCGTCCCGACCGGAGCATGCCCGTCGTGTGCTCGCGCCCCGTTGAGACCGAAGTCCACGAGCTGCGCGAGGCCGTCCGCCCGCCGATGTGGTTCGTTGCGGACCTCCCCTTCAGCGTCGCCAGGCTCCGCGGTGAACCGGTCCAGAACCTCTCGCAACTTCCAGCCCGTTTCCTTGTCCAAACGCCCCTTCAGAATGGTCATGCCATCGCGGCCCGTGCTGAGCCGAAGACGACGCCGTTCGATCTGACGTTGTTCCTCGCTCTCCTTCACCGCGGGGTCGAGGTCGTGGCGAGCACGTACCGCCACGACGCGCAGCTCGCGCGGAGGGAGCATCTTCGCCTGGCCGGCGAGGAACACGTCCATGTCCGCGCGCTGCTGCTCGCTCACCCACTCCGGCAGCTTGTCGATCTCGTCGACGATCACGCGCGCATGCGCCACGCTGACCTCGCCGGCACCAAGCGCGGAGGCGGTGGCCGACAATTCGGCGAACGCGAGCTGCCCCGAGGAGTCGGCGTAGGGGACGAGCTTGCAGGCGACCAGAACCCGGGAGCGGGCGTCCCGATCCTGGAGGTTGAGCAGTCTTCGCAACCACGCCGAGGGCGAGCGTGAGCCATCCCTGGTGTGCAGTCCGCGGCGCTCGCTCTCGGCGACGAACTTCGCCTGCTTCGCCTGCAGGGCGCGCATCGTGGACTCGCACTGGCGGATCTCTGCGACCAGGTGGTCATCGGTCATTGTGGACAGCGGAGCTTCGTCGTGATTCATGCCCTGGATTTTCCAGGTATATCCGCCAAACAAAACCCTCAATCGTGGTGTATCCAGCGATTTCCGGTGCAAGACACGCGGGCGCGAAAATACCGAAGGGCAGTTCGCTCCAAATGAGACTGTCAATCCGCGGCGCCTGCCCGTCCCAGACAGTGGCCACCATTGACGCCCTGCTTCGTGAACGGCGAAGGTTGGCGCGTGACCCACCGGCACCATCTCGCGTCTCGCATCCACATCGACTTCGGGTTGGTGTGGTCGGCTTCCGGTCGCGGCTGACCGCGGCCCCGGACCGCATACAGCGCGCCGTCCGCATCTCCTCCGGGCCGGTCTCCCACGGTCCGGCGCAGAACTGCCCTGCCGCATGTCCCGCGGCAGCATCGATCAGGAGCCAGGAATGCATGCCCACGAAGGCGCCGACGTCGCTCGGAATCAGCGACAGATCCGCACGATCATGATCTCCAGCGTGCTGGGGACGACGATCGAATGGTATGATTTCTTCCTCTACAGCACCGCTGCCGGAACGGTGTTCAACAGACTCTTCTTTCCGACCGGCGACCCGCTGGTCTCCACGGTGCTCGCATTCGCCACCTTCTTCGTGGGGTTCGTGGCACGCCCCCTCGGAGGCGTGCTGTTCGGACACGTCGGAGACCGCATCGGCCGTAAGCGCACTCTCGTGAGCACCATGGTCATGATGGGTGCGGCGACCGCAGCCATGGGGGCGCTGCCCACCTACGCCCAGATCGGTGTTTGGGCACCGTTGCTGCTCGTGCTGCTGCGCCTGTTCCAGGGGCTGGCCGTCGGCGGCGAGTGGGCCGGTGCCGTTCTCATGGCCGTCGAGTACGCACCGCCGCGCAAGCGGGCCCGCTACGGGGCCTGGCCGCAACTCGGCCTCGCCATCGGACTCGGCCTCGGGACCGGTCTCTTCGCACTGCTCGGAAACGTCCTGTCGGAAGACCAGTTCCTCAGTTACGGGTGGCGCTGCGCTTTCGGTGCCAGCGTTCTGCTGGTCGCCGTCGGGATGCTGATCAGGCTGCAGGCTGCGGAGACGCCGGCGTTTCAACGCATGCGCTCGCTGCGGGAGACTGCTCAAACCCCATTGATGGACATGTTCCGCGAACGGTCGAGCCGGCGAAACATCGTGCTCGGGCTGCTGTCTCGATGGGCCGAAGGTGCCGCCTTTAACACGTGGGCGGTGTTCTTCCTGTCGTACGCGACTTCCAAGCTCGAACTTCCGCGCACCGACGTACTGGTGGCGATCATGCTTGCTTCGGCCACCTTGACGGTGCTGCTCCCGTTCGCGGGCAGGCTCGCCGACGCGTGGACTCCGCGGCGGACGTACGCGCTCGGGGCCGGCCTGTACGCCCTGTCGGTCTATCCGGCGTTTCTGGTCTTCCAAACGGGCAACTCCGCGCTCGTCGGAGTGACCCTCGTCCTCGTGCTGGGGGTCGTGCACTCGGTTCTCTACGCACCGCAGGGCACCCTCTACTCGCAGCTGACTCCGGTCCGGTCGCGGTACACCGGGATGTCGTTCGTCTACCAGGTTTCGGGCATCTACGCGTCCGGGGTGACACCGATGCTCATCACGGGTCTGGTGGCCGCAGGGGGAGGCACTCCGTGGCTGGCGTGCGGATATCTCGTCGTCACCGGTCTCATCGGGATGGTGGCCGCACTCGCCTTGCGCAGTGAGGACCTCCACCTGCAGGTTGGTACCGGTCAGGAACCGCGGGAGCAGCAGGACACCGTTGCGGCGACGGCCGGGTAGCGCCGGACGCTCCGAACACCGCCCCGCAGAGCAAGGAACGCAAGTCCATATAGGACTTTTCTTTCTCGGTGCCAGGAGAGCACATACGGAGCTGTCCTCGACGCGGCACAGATGGTCTTCTCGGAGAGGAGCCGAGCGCCCGTTCCCCGCGAGGAATGACAGGGGGCTGGCGACGACCGCCGAGCACCTCCAGCCCGGTTCCTCGCACTCCTCGCCGCACCGGCAGCAGTGGTCGGAACCGGGCCCTCGTACGGTTTCGCTAGATCTGGCCGTTGCGCGGCGGAAGGGTCCCGTTGAGGACGTAGCGACCGATGTGCTGCGTCTTCCAGCGGGCCGGATCGTGCAACGTGTGGGTGCGCGCGTTGCGCCAATGCCGGTGCAGGTTTGTGTCGGCGCGGCTGGAACGCGTTCCGGAGACCTCGAACAGGGCGCTGCTGAGCTCCACCGCGACTTCTCCGCCGTAGGTCTTCGCCGTGGCGACGGCGATGGAAGCTTCAGCCGCGGACTCGTCGTCCAACGGGACACGAGCAGAGTCGATCTGCTCTGCCGCCCTGTCCAACAACGCCTCCGCTGCGCGAAGTCGGATGTCGAGCTCGCCGAAGCGTTGAATGGTGAGGGGATCGTCCGAGGCATGCTCCACGCCCGCTTCACCCCAGGGCCGACTGCGGGTGCGGACGAACTCGCCAGCCTCCTCGAGAGCGTTGCGGGCGATGCCGACATCGATGGCTGCGTGCAGCACCTGGGCGAAGGCCCCGTGCAGCTGCGGGCGGGTGAACGTCACGTGGTGGGGGACGACGTTCTCCCGGGGAACCCGCACTCCGTCCAGCTCGACCGTGCCGCTGGCGGTGGTGCGCTGGCCCATGCCCGCCCAGTCGTCGATGACATGGACCCCGTCGGCGTTCCACGGCACATACGCGACCATCTGCCGGCCGTCCTCGTCCTTCGCCAGGACCGTGATCCAGTGCGCGAGCAGTGCCCCTGTCGCATACGCCTTCCTGCCGTCCAACACCCAGGTTCGCTCGTCGAACGAGGTCAGCTTGGTCCCCACCTCCTGGGCTGTGCGGCTCTTGGCTTCGGCTTGGGCATTGCCGAACCGCTTTCCCGCCAGAACTTCGGCGAAGAACCGCTGCTTCTGGGCCTCGCTGCCGTTCTCCCGCAGCACGTTGAGGTAGACGAAGTGGCTCTGCGGGATCTGGGCGATGTTCGGGTCCGCCGCGGCGATCTTTCGGAACACCGCAGCGACCGTGCGTGTGGAAGCTTCGAGGCCGCCGTGTCCGCGCGGCACCGTGATGCCGAGCAGACCGCTGGCGGAGAGCTCGTCGAGCTCGACCAGCGGGATCCTGCGCTGGGCATCGCGGTCTGCGGCGCCGGCGGCGAAGCGCCGGGCCAGCTCATCGGCCAGCTCCAGCGCCTCGCCCTCGCTGCGGACCACCCGGGGCAAAGCGCCTGCCGGGTGCTCGATCTGCTCGGTCTCGGCTTCACCGGAAGCAGTCATCAGGTTTCCTCACTCAACGGCAGGTGGTTTTCAGGACGCTGCACCCACGCCGAGCGGGTCCCCTGTGGCGTCGAGCTCGGCCTCCAGCTCGCGCACGATCGGAAGGACGTGGGTGCCGAAGTGCTCGACGTCTTCGAGGTAGTGCAGGAAGCCGAGCAGGATGAGGTTGGCCCCGCGCTTCTTGTACTCGATGATGCGGTGGGCGATCTGCTCGGGCGTGCCGATGAGACCGGTGCGGAAGCCGTCGTTGTA
>Ga0164243_10012573_pt1 | contig 11978 bp, 4 predicted proteins | sample OricompcompostOP_FD_108781 | JGI IMG/M metagenome (GOLD analysis project Ga0164243, IMG submission 108781) | Organic Plus compost microbial communities from Emeryville, California, USA - Original compost - Organic plus compost (OP) | ecosystem: Engineered > Solid waste > Mixed feedstock >...
CCGATCAGATGGATCGGTACCCCAAACCAGAAATGTGAGATTGGATAGCTTTTCCCCTCGATCTCAAGTGGCTTTGTGCTAACAAGCCGCCCATAACCGAGCTCCGCAAAGAGCGGCAGCAACCAGAAGCGTCTCGTAATCGACGTTTCCGAACCAGGTGTTGTTTCACGCTGTATTGCGGCACGAAACACCTTCCAGGTGCGCAATAACGTGTGCCAGGAATCACTGATCGCTTCATTGAGCCTCATATCAAACAGGTCATAATCTTCGGCGCTCAATCCACCCAAACCAGAATCAAGATGCGCAATCCGTTGCAACATCTCCACAGGGAGCAGCGCCCCTTCACTCGTCACACAGGTAAAAGCAGGGAGTTTTCGCATACCTTTTCTCTCAGCCTCTTCTCTACAAGCCTTATTTTTGCACAGGGAGATACACATAGACACCGAGCACATCAAGGGGTAACTGCGGCTCTACCTTGATATTGCGGATAGTAAGCGACGCAGAGCGGCGGACACGGCGGTGCGCTTCTCGCAACTCTTCAGCATATTTTCTGGCCATTTGCTCCAGGTGTGGCTCAAGGTGCTCCTGATACGAATCAAGCACCTGCCGTAAGAAATGTTTGATCTGTGGTGGAGCAATATTCGCCTCTGCCTGTACCCCAAGCAACGCCTCTATTTGCTGCTCATCCTCAAGCCAGACAGCACTTTGAGGCGCACCCTGAAAGGCAAACAAACGGCAATCCTCGGCCAGTAGCGGCTGTAGCTCTTTCCGCTGACGTGAAGGCGTATGAATCTGGAAGCGAAAGCGTGTCAACAACAACGTCGTTCGCGTTTGTACCTGACTGGTGCGTATCACGCCACATCGCCGAGCAACAGGATCTTTCACCTCTGAATCAAGCGCGGTATCCATCACATAGTTTGCCAGCCCTTCAATCAGCGGGTGGGTTCGATTCACATAGAGCGTTCCCGGTACGCCCGTCTGCTCAAAGCTCAGACGCAGAGATGAGGATCTCTCATTGAGATACATATGCAAATTCATTGCATCACGAACTGCAAGCGGTACATCTGCAAAATTTACATCCAGAATATTCCCGGGCCGCTCTGTCACGAAAGCGCCATAGGCATGTAGAGCATTTGCAGCGAAGCGAGCAACATCATCAGAGATGCCAATGGAAGCTTGTACTGCCTCCAATTCTCGCTGAACCTCTTCAACCTTGATACTATGTTGCGCAAAAATCGTACGCACATTACTTTCGCGTCGAGCCGAGTGATCCCAGTCACGCGAAAGCTGCTCTCTCTGGGAATGAACTGTTTGCTCAAAACCAATGAGGCCAGGCTGTAAAGCGGTCTCCACATAGTCAGAGCCCTGAAGCAACACTTCTTCAAAGAGAGCATTCACAACCTGTTCGCTATCTACAGGCACCGGAACAGAAATTCCCAGTTGACTACGAATCTGGCGATGCTTACGTAAAAGCACATCCAGTACTATCTCATCAATAATATTGTTCTTGCCATAGAAGGAGATGACTTTGATACGGGAGCTAGCCTGACCGAAGCGATCTACCCGGCCTTCACGCTGCTCATGACGCGTCGGATTCCAGGAGAGGTCATAGTGCAAGACAGCATTAAAATAGCCCTGTAGATTGATTCCCTCGCTCAAACAATCGGTACAAACGAGCACGCGCTGCTCATGTTCTGCCAGTTGGAGCACTCGTTCTTCACGCTCAGCCGGGGGTAGTTGTCCGGTAACGGAAGCGACCTCAACCTGCTTTGGGAGTTTGCGTCGTAACTCCTTCGCCACATACTCGGCAGTCGGGATAAAGCGACAGAAGATAATCGGCCGATACCCTTCCTGAACCATCTGTTTCACAAGCTGGACAGCCTTTTGTAGTTTGGTATCTTTCTCCCCTTGCAAAGCTTCAGCCTCTTTTGCCAGTGCTTTCAAGCGGCCCCGTTGTTTCTGCGTGTCAGCTTCATCCTCAATATCACTGCCCGGGATCACATCAATGCCCTCGGTTGCCTCATTATCCACCAGATCAAGCACAGCCTGACTCCCGATACGATCAGCATCCTCTACCGTTTCAGCATCAGCGACCCGTGCACGATTATGTAAAGTCGCGACAGCAGCTGCCGGGCTGGAAGCGATTGAGCGAAGTAGTGCTAGCGCAGACCACCAGCGGATACGTTGTCTATTTTTCTCCCCGCTTTTATCGCGTACTCTCTCGCGAGCATAGCTCATCACTTTCTCAATCAAGCGCTTATATTCCGTCGATGGCTCGTAGCTTTCATCAGTATCATCGCGTTCCGGGAATGGTGTCTCTCGATCAAGGTAGATTTGGATATCTCGACGTCGGCGCTGGATAAAATGCTCTGCAAGTCGACGACGAAGCGGCTCGTTCTCACGTCCCGAAAGCCGGGGTGGTAGCTCCCGAAACTCTTCATTCAAGAACGAGAGCAATGAACGAAAGGCCCCTTCATCACCACTATGCGGCGTAGCAGTGAGTAAGATCATATGACGGTCTTTATGAGCAGCCAGTGCAGAAACAAGCTGAAAACGCTGATGTCGACTCCCACGTCCCTCACCTGAATAAGCACACGTGTGAGCCTCATCGACGATCACCAGTTCCGGACACTGTCGAATAAATTGGTCACGCCGCCTATCAGCCTTGATAAAATCAATTGAAATAATAAGATAGGGATATTGTTCAAACAGGGAAACATCGTTAGGACAATTGCGCTCAAGACGTGAGACCGTGCTCGCAAGCAATAGCTCAGCATCAATATGAAACTTTTCTTTGAGCTCAAGTTGCCACTGTTCAGCAAGATGAGGCGGGCACAGAACTGCCAATCGCTCCACTTCATGACGATCAAGCAGTTCTCTGGCGATCAACCCGGCTTCAACCGTTTTACCAATCCCTACGTCATCGGCAATCAGCAGACGAACAGGGTCAAGTCGAAGCGCCATCAGCAGCGGAACTAACTGATAGGGGCGTGGCTCAACCGCGATGTGCCCAAACGAGCGGAAAGGCCCGGAACTTGAACGGAATCCCAGACGAATGGCATCTCTCAAGAGCTTACCGGTGTGGGCATCTCCCCATTGCTCCGGATCTGGCAACTTGAACTGCGCCGGCCCCACTTCTTCAAGAGGAAGATAAATCCCGGTAATCTCTTCATTTGTTCCTCCTAGCGGACGCAACAACAGCAACTGTTCATCTGATTCCGGTAACACAACCCATTCGCGCCCTCGCGCCTTGACCAATGAACCAGCAGCAAAATTCATGCGTTCCTCCCAAAAAGATCTGCATAGCTCGTAAACAGCTCATCCCATTGCGAGCGCTCTCCAAAGCGAAGCATCAAAGATCCCTCATCTTCTACTGATTCCGCAAGCTCAATATCACGTTGCGCACGCACGCTATCAGAGCCATCAATGTAGATCAGCCCTCCATCTACAAAAAAATCAGGCCGCGCCCGGCAACGCCCTACAGGTTCTATTGCTTTCTGAGGAAGTCGCAAACCATGGGCCTTCAGGCAGGCAAGCCACTCCTGAAGTAATGGATCCTCTTCCTGCTGTGGCAGCGGCTGTAGCCGAGAGAGATCAATATGTGTTGTACAGCCCTTTAACATCCATAGAACATCCTTAATTGACTTGCGATCCAGCAAGCGGTGATCCCGCTGATTGGAATAGGTCAGTAAGCAGTGATAACAGGCTGCTTCGCAGTCTTCGAGAGCCAGTGGAGAATGCTGTAAATCCTCCCCGGTCTCGGGCTTGAAATGACACAGATCAAGCGCAACGTGTACTACCTCAGCTAGAGCCTGAGGCGTATCAATTAACTGACGCAGGACACCAGCCCCCCCTTCTGTTGCCTCATAGAAAAGAATGAGACGACGATCTTGCAGATCTGGTAACGGCTCAGCCGCCAGTTCATTATCTTCGAGTTGAAAACGAACCTGAATAGCGCTTTTCAGTGCCGCCTGCAACGAGGCCATCTGTGATAATGAAAGTGACCATTGCGGCTCGAAGAGCAAACAGTTTCGTGTATCCTCTACATAGGGGATCACCCGAGCTTTCTGGCCCGACATGGGATCTTCGGGGTCACCAGCCGAGGTATCATCTTTCTCCCAATAGCCTCGTTCTGTATCCAGCACAAAGCCTTTGATTCTCCTATCTTTGCGCCGTAACGGACCAAAATTGATTCGCCAGAGTAGAGCGCTCTGTCCATACGTCAACTTCACCAGTGGCTCTTCATCTGCGTTCAGAGCAATAGCGGTCAATGCACCGGGTAGTCCATCTCCACGCGGCAAGAACCGTACCCCGGTCCGGATATCGTATCCCTGCCGGACACGCTCTTCTTCATCAGAGTTAATCCTGTCACGCCTGCGCGTCGAAACATTTTGTAAGCGGAACAAACTCCCAGTCGGAGCCGGAAGTTGTGCCTGACAATGCGAACAGACGTCATAGCTACGCCCATCATTGAGCGGATGAAGATAGCCGCATTCCTTGCACTGCTTGACGGCAACGGTTAAAATGCTATGGCGATCTTCACGCATCCCCAGAATAGAGCGATTAATAATATACCGTGATCCTTCATGGTAGATAATTGCACGTGGGGCAAACTCTGAGATTGCCAGGAAGCGCGGGCGCGAAAGGTACTCATCCCTTTTTGCGTGTCGGGCGGGAATATAGGCCGAGAGTGGTAGCCGAGGGAAATTATATCCTGGCAGAAAGCCCTCACAGGCAAAATAGCGATAGCTATAAAACTCCGAGAATTCAGAGCGCTCTTTTACATCGTCAGTATTGGCTGTCAGAACATTAATCTGGACCTCGGCCTCCCGACGCAGCGTCTGCGCATTCTCACGGTCTTTTTGTGAGCGTGAGAGATCTTTTGCAATCTCGTTTTGTCTATCTCGCTGTGCAATTGCTGCTAGCAATAAACTACGCCAACGTTCACAGGCAGCATCGAAGCGCTCCTCAATCCGAGCCAACTCTTCGCTCAGCCAGTTCTCGGCGTACCAGGGAGCATTGAGTACAGTCAATTCATTCTCTTCGAGCGTCCGAAAAATACGTCGTGCTCGTTCCTCGGCGCGTTGGCGTGTATTCACATCACGTAACGCCTCTCGAACCTGCTCTCTCAATGCGAGCGAAGGCGGATTCCCTTCTATCTCCAACACCCCTTTCAAGGAATCATCTATTTCAAGACTTGATTCCTCTAGCCAGATAGCATGCACATGTGAGCGTAAGAGATCTTCATTCGCAAGATCGATCCGGGGAGGCATTACCGAACCACTGACCATATCATCGGGATGCTGAAAGAAGTATTGATCGTGCGAATTGCCTGTCGAACAATACGAGAATACCAACGCGGGCTGTCCACTGCGCCCCGCCCGCCCACTACGCTGCGCATAATTCGCCGGGGTTGGCGGAATATTACGCATATTGACGACATTGAGATCCGCAATATCAATACCTAGCTCCATAGTCGGCGAACAGTACAGGATTGGTAACCTGTTCTCCCTGAATTCCTTTTCCCGTTCTTGACGCCGTTCTGAAGGGACTTGTGCAGTGTGTTCTGCCGCGCGAATACCAAGCAAGGGACGCAAATCCTCAGCACTTTCTCGATAGAAATGGAGAAAGAACGTGTTGACCCCTCTCTTTGACTCTTCAGGCATTCTGGGTGTTCGCAATGGGTCATAGTATGGCTTGACGCCATCACCCGCATACCAGATCATATTTGCAGCAGGAAGTTGATAACCAGGGACTCCTTCACCGGAGGCCTCGGTCACCTGCCGGATCATCTCTTCTTCCGCCAGAATAGCAAACAAATCCTGAATTAACTCATCCAGTTCTGACCGCTGCAAGCTTATCGAATAGGTGTTGAGAACACCTTTCAAATACACTCCAAACGCACTGAACCCGGAAACGTAGATATCACTGCGCTCATCCCCCGGTTTACGCCGACAGGGAAACATTCGCGTCGCAGAGATCAGATGTTCATTCTCGTCAATCGCCCAGGGGGCAATAAGATACTGGCTGCTCTGCTGCTTGATTTGCTCCTGATACGAGGACTCTAGAAAGTCAACTTTGATTGCTAGCTCACGCCGCATATGATCCAACAAGGCCTGACAAATAGCATAGCGGTCTTTTGGAGACAGAGCAGCAAGCCTGCTATTCCGCTTCCATGGAGCATCATCGTTACAGATATCATCCAGACTCAGATATTTGATCTCCAGCAAACCACACTGCTCAAGGTTCGGTGTTGTGATACGCCAGCCTCGTCGCAAATCGAGGTAGAGCCTATAACCAAGCACAGAACGCAAAGCTTTATCCACATTGTCTCGCGTAATTCGCTTTGGATTCTCTACCGCTGAATATTTCTCCGTAGGTAGCTGAAGCGCCTCAAAGACACTTTGAGTCAGACGATCATGCTCTATCCCGGCCTCCCCGGCCTTCATCACAGCTCGATACAGGGCAGAGCGTAAAATGACCATATCGATAAAATCATTAAAGTGGCCAGCCTGAAGGGATGCATCCTGTCGATTGTCGGTAAAACTCAACATTTTGGGGTCAAAGGCAATATCTACCCCCTGTATCTTTGCAGCACTTAAATGCCGAACAGCAGCCAGGCTGAGAATTGTTGTCGCGGTACTTCTTCCTTCAGAACTCAACTGGGCAAGCTTTTCAAAATCACTCCGACGAAATGAATTATACGTAATTTCACATTTGAAGCAGTATCGGAACGGCGCTCGTATAAAATAGCAGCCAGTACCATCATCTCCCGTCGTAACGGTCCCATCTGGACGCAAACGCAGCGCCTTCGGACGATGTTTACGATAGGAAGGCAACAAGCGCAGCTTCCCTCCGCGTAACTCTTTCCACTCATCAGGAAGCATATCATCTATGCGCTCACGATCATCAGTCCAGTCTTCCTCAGGCACGATATAGAGAAAACCAGGCTGACCGGTACGCTCTTTTTTCTCACTTGTCTCTTCGTCATCCTCTTGCAAGTGATGCATATCTTGCGGTTCACGCAAAACAACTGTCTCTTCGTCCTGCCAGCGCACACAATAATACTCTTGCCCACATTCTCGGCAAAAGACCAGGGGCAGAAGGACACGGTTACGGTCCCCAGGCGCGAATTGCTGATATTGAAGCGTCACATGGCGCAGTTCATTCGGCTCCACTGTTGCATAGACAGTATCGCCTTTACTGATAAATTGATGCAATCGAAAAGCAAAGAGTGGACGCCCTGTTGTTGGATCTTTGATTTTTTCATAGCCTAACAGCAGCGCTTGTTGAATCACTTGCATGCATCGTGCTTCAGACAATCCTGTTATTTGTTGAAGCAGGGTTGTCGCACTTTGTGCATCACCAGCAATACGACGTGGAGTATTACGGACCCAGCGTCCCTGGCGCCGCGTAATTCCCAGTGTACTTTCAAGCCAGATCGAGAGAGGATCAGCGCAAAATTCCTCATATGTCTGCGGGATTGTCTCTTCATACTGGTGCACACGTTCTATAAGACGCTGGCGGAAGTCGCCGCTTGTCTCATCGACCTGTGCAGTAATTCGCTTCAGGGTCTCCCCGATCACATGCTGAGAACGAACAGGACACCCAAAAAGACGAGAAGCCATTCGTGCCACTTCCTGCCGTTGTTCATCGTAGTCATCTCCACTCGCAAGCGTCGCCGATGTCCCCACACACTGGAGAATTTCTCCAGGGGGAGTCAGACGCTCGCGCACCCGGCGCACCAGCAACGCAACATCGGCGCCCTGCCGGCCACGATACGTGTGCAACTCATCAAGCACCAAAAAACGAAGATTAGCTCCACGCAACAGATTACGCTCGCGAGGTCGTGTGAGAATGAGTTCAAGCATGACGTAGTTTGTAAGCAAAATATCTGGCGGATTAGCAATAATACGTCTGCGCTCCTCCTTGCTCTCCTGCCCCGTATAACGCTCAAAAGTCACCTCTGGGAAATCGCCCAGATACTTCTGCAATTCTCCCAGTTGGCTATTTGCCAGCGCATTCATTGGGTAGATAACAATTGCCTTGATTCCCGGCCTTCTTGGTTGACGAAGCACATAATCTACAATAGGGATGATATAGGCAAGACTCTTTCCCGAGCCTGTTCCTGTAGTAAGCACATAGCTTTCATTTGTCCTCGCAACTCGAATTGCATCTTCCTGATGACGATGCAACTGGAGCGGTAGCCCCTGCGAGTTTTCTGATGTCTTGTCACGCCGAAAGATTGTCTGACAGGATGGATGCAGTATCCCTTCTCGCACCAGCTCATCAATGGTACAGCCTGGTTCAAAGCGGGGATTGAGTTGAAGCAGGGGCATCGGCCAGAGGACTTTTTGCTGGAACAGCGACTCCTCCACATATCCTTTGATCAGGGGATTCTGGATCTGAATAAAGCTTTTTACATACGAAGTGTAATCATCTATCAGCTTTTGATGGAGCTCAAAAATATTCATGGGTAAAACCTCAGTAAGGGAAGACACTCTACCATATCTGGATTATAGTAGCTACTCACCAATACTGTCAACAAAAATTCCTGGTACTTGTTCCTTACCTTGACTCCTTCTCTGTTTTCGCGTACACTGATTGAAGCGCTTACAGAAAGAATTCGTATTACAGGGTCCAGGAAACAGGTTATGAATTATCTCTTGCCCATCTCTGAGGAGATTTATCAGAAACATATTGCTCCATTAACGCCTCGCTTCATCCTCACTCATCCAGCAGTACATCTTCAGGTGAATGACGCAATTATTCCATTCGAAGAATCGGGGCAGCAACACATTTTACCTCTTATCTACCGCGTTACCGCCGTCAACCGTACCGCCAAAACTATTTCTCTACAACTTATTGATTTCTGTCAACATACCCTTCCCTTGAAGGAGGCCTTTACCAGAAATATACTTATCAGCCAGGAAAAAATGGGTGACTCGCTTCGGATTGCACCCCCTGAATTTGAAGAAGTAAAAAACGCTATGGGTGGAAAACGAAGAACAGAGCAGGAACTGCTTACCTCAATCCGAAACTATATTACAGCACGGGGATACTACTATGATGAGGAAACATTATACAACTACCACATCTGCCTGAAAACACGTCCCCTTGTAATCCTTGCAGGCTTATCTGGCACTGGAAAATCCAAACTCCCACAGCTCTACGCCGAAGCACTTGGACATAAGCCTCGCTACCTTCGCCTTCCGGTACGCCCCAACTGGAATGATGACCGCTATCTTCTGGGCTATTTCAATACCATCACCGGTGAATACATTCCTGAACCCGCAGTTGAATTCATCCACGAGGCTGAAACCGATCCATATAACCTCTATTTCTTCTGCCTTGATGAAATGAATCTCGCCCATGTCGAGTATTATTTCTCCCAGTTTCTAAGCACTATGGAAGAAGAACAACCAGAAGATCGGCGCATCCAGCTCTATAGCAAATACCTCTGGGAACGAGCACAAAAAGGTGCGGACCCATTTCCGTATCAACTGGTGATTCCTGAGAATCTCTTTTTTACTGGCACTATCAACGTTGATGAAACCACAAAACCAATTAGCGATAAGGTCATTGACCGCGCCAATACGTTGGAATTTTTCTCGGTTGATCTGGAGAAAATGCCCATTCCTACAACTGTAGCGCCTCCCATCTCAATCGCGGCCTCTACCTGGCGAAGCTATCGCATTAACACGCCAGATCTCTCATACCGAAGCCAGATTATCGAGATCAACAAACTGCTGAACCGCGCCGATCTCGGACTTGGCTATCGGGTACTCCATGAAATTGAACTCTATCTGGCAAACAGTATTGAACTGCTTGAGCCTGATACAGCCTTTGATTTGCAAGTAAAACAGCGCATTCTCCCACGTATACGAGGTGCAGGGTATAAAATTGAACAGCTTCTCAATGACCTACGCGCCTTCTTGCGACAACAGAACTTCCCTCGTTCAATACAGCGTCTGGAAGAAATGCAACACAGGTTACAACATGATGGCTACACCAATTTCTGGCGTTAATCGCTGGCTCACAATCAATCAGAAACCGCTCCGCTTTCATCCCGAAGACGAAAATGAGGGGCTAGCAATTCGCGAATTCAGCACAAACTACATTCGCCTGACAAATGAAGCTCCTGCACAGGTTACAATAGTGATCGATGGGGAAGAACTCCAAACAGCCCGCTATGGTATCTGGCAATGGAAACCCGGAGGCTATGCCGGTCTGTATCGTATCGAGGTCCTTTCACCAGGGCTTCCCACCAAGACGGCTCTGGTGCGAGTCTTTCCCCATAAATTGACGCAGCATCACTACGAACAAATGCAGGACGAATTGAGTAAACTTGCCCTCGATTTGCTCTACAGCCTGGACTCTCCAGCCATTGAACGAACAACACTGGCCAAAAAGCGCTATGAACCATCACCATTGCAAGAATACTATATCATTCAACAAATTGTTAAGCGTATGTGCCAGGTAATTGCAGATATTCGGCGTGACCCGCATTATACCCTTCATACACAACAAATCAGGCTCCAATTGCATGAGATTACCTATTTCTCCCATGATATACATCCGGTGCCAGGAGAGCATATTGTGTCCCCTCAATCACCATATCCGATACTCCCATCTTATTGGAGCGGAGAGCAGAGCTATCACACCTACGACACTTATGAGAACCGCCTGTTAAAACATTTTCTCCTCAAACAACTCAGTCCCAGGTTAGACCACATTCAGGAAAGCGCACAGAAAGAGCTACTGCGTGTTGAGTCGCGGTACAAATATTACCATAATCCCGAAGATAAAAGAAAAAAGCAAAAGCTTCAGCAAGCCATTGCAGAGTGTCAACGTATGAAGCTACAATGCGTCCATTGGGCAGCAGAACCATTTTTACGCACAGTTTCTTCGCTCACGGGCATCAACAAAGCAACACAGATGCTTCTCAAGCATCCGCTCTACAATCGATTTTATCAGCTTTATCTTAAGTTCCAAACACAACTCAAGAAAACATACTCAACAGACAAATATGTTACCGAGATCTCTTTGCGTAAAGTGAGCGAGCTCTATGAGATGTGGAGCATATTTACCGCAACCCGTATTCTGGTTGATGAGCTTAAGCAGGCAGGCTATCACATGATCTCCAATGCTACCTTCTATGAAGTAGAAACTGATTACTTCGAGTTCGATGTGCGTAAAAATACGCCTGCTATTATCATGACTGACGGAACCTACACCGTACAATTTATCTATGAGCCAGTATATCCTAACAAAGCAGTTGTCCATCACCGATCTGCGCTTGCCGTAGACGCACCAAACGTACCGAACAAAGGACACCGAACGCCAGATTTCGCTGTTGAAGTGTATCAAAATGATATTCCTCATAGCGTACTCATCTTTGATGCCAAGTATCGCTACGAGAAACAGGGGCGAGGCCAATTCGCCCCAAAGAGTGAGGATCTGGAAAGAATGTCTCACTACAAAGACGTCATCATTTATAGAAAGTACACTGGCGGCACAGGAACAAAAGCCTACAAAGATTATGATATTGTAACAAGCGCTTGCATCCTCTACCCGGGTAATCACCTGTACATAGGGAGAAAGTATATCGGAGCCTTACCCTTCTTCGTTGGCATGTCACCGCAGCGTATTCAGGCCGTACGCCAGGCATTGCATGATCTCTTAGCTCTTGCAGATCTTATTCAATAGAACAGAAGAACAATGCTATTTTTTACCCTGCACTAGCAACCTGATACATTCCCTGAATCCCTTGAGAATGCTTTACCGCAAGACAGCCAAACAAGCACTCCCTGAGTCAGTAAATCTGATTCCAGAATCACTTCTATCAACCACTTATAACCTTCAGGACCTCAGAGGGTGAGCAACTGAGGGATCAGCAGGAGGGGGCTCTAACCGCGTTTGATACATCGCTCCCTGCTCACTCGCCTCCTGAAGGGCATCATAGATCTCCAGAATCA
>Ga0164243_10012574_pt1 | contig 11977 bp, 13 predicted proteins | sample OricompcompostOP_FD_108781 | JGI IMG/M metagenome (GOLD analysis project Ga0164243, IMG submission 108781) | Organic Plus compost microbial communities from Emeryville, California, USA - Original compost - Organic plus compost (OP) | ecosystem: Engineered > Solid waste > Mixed feedstock >...
GTTTAGATATGGTGAGGAGAATTTTGAATGAACATAATATGGATCTGATCGAGAGTGAAAAAGAAATAGAGATGTTTATAGTCTCGGAAGATAAATGCAAAAAATAGTTTCCATTGCCTCACGGATGTGAGAATAGAAAGATTGGTTGTATAAAACCTGCCCGGACATTTTGACGGTAATATTACTGTTCGTTATTAAACTGGTATAAACTCTTATTGTTCATTGTATTGCAAAGAACTTTATCCTCTGTTGCAACTTGTATACTAACGAGGAGAATGAAGTATTTTAAGAACGGGAAGATTCTTACAATAAACTTAAACAACCATAATAAAAAACTATGCGATACTCATTGGAAAATGAAGTAAGGCAAAGCACAAGGAATTATACCTTGTTCTCTATGTGGCCAAGACTGGGAATGGTCAACAAAAAATTAAGAATTACTGCTTTGTTTTTAATATTCACGTTTCAGGTTGCTGCCGGAACGAATGGTCAAACAATTTCACTCAACCTAAAGGATGTGTCAATTGAGAAGGTGTTTGTTGAAATACGAAAACAAACATCCTATGATTTTTTATACAAAGACGATTTAATAAAGGATATTCCGAAGATATCTATCGCCGTGAAGGACGCTTCAATCACTGAAGTATTGGAGAAGTGCTTTCAAAACCTGCCAATAACCTATTCTATACAGGGAAACAGTATAATAATTAAGGAAAAGGCAAAAGTGTCAAACAGCGCAAAAAGAAATAATACAGAAAATAAAAAAATAGATGTTCAAGGGCAGGTTGTAAATGAAAATGGGGAACCGGTTGCCAATGTATCTGTTATGATCAGAGGCACAGATATATCCACGTTAACCGACAAAGAGGGGACATTTTCATTCAGCAGCATAGAAGATAACGCAATACTAATATTTACCCACGTTGGCATGGAAACGCTTGAAGTTGAAGTTGGCGGAAGAACTGAGTTGCTGGTAACGCTAAAGAAAAAGGTTACAACTTTGGATGATGTAACAGTTACTATTTCTACAGGTTATCAAAGTATAGCTAAAGAACGAGCTACCGGCGCATTTGTGCATGTAAATAACGAACTTCTAAATCATCAGCAAACCAGTGCAAATATACTGGACAGAATCAGAGGTGTTGCGGGAGGTGTTTCTTTTGACCAGAACAGGATTACTGCACAAAAGAAACTTAATTTAAATATCAGGGGGGTAAGTTCAATCAATGGCCCTATAGATCCCGTTATAGTTTTGGATAATTTTATCTATGAAGGAGATTTAAACAATATAAATCCCAATGATATTGAAAGCATCACTGTGTTGAAAGATGCTGCTGCGGCCTCTATTTGGGGGGCAAGAGCCTCTAACGGTGTTATAGTATTAACTACCAAAAAAGGACGATTTAATCAAAAGTTTGGAATTAATATTAATGCAAATCATGTAATTACGGATATTCCTGACCTATATTCTTTGCCTCAATTGTCAACCAGTGATTTTATTGATGTTGAAGAATATTTGTTTAATAAAAATTTTCGGCTTGATGATACTGCAGATATTAACATGCCTCCTTTGACACCTGTGTATGAAATACTACTTAAAAGAAAGAATGGGTTAATTTCTGATGATGAAGCCAAATCACAAATTGATGCTTTGAGATCAATTGATTCAAGAGAGGAGTATTATAAGTATTTTTACCGGAAAGGCTATCTGCAGCAATATTCAATAAATTTATCAGGTGGTAACAGGTATTCGGCCTGGTATATTTCAGGATCATACAACAGGAATACTAGTAACTTGGGAGCAAATTACAACAAAGGGAATATCAAGATAGACAATCTCTTTCGACCTCTTAAGAATCTGCAACTTAACCTGGGGATTTATTATACGAATAGCAGGTCCATATTTGATGGGGCACCCGCTTACAATACTATAATGTATGGCAACAAGTTTGTTCCTTATTTAAGGCTGAAAGATCAAAATGGGAATCCTGTTGCAATTGATCATCTTTATCGGAGTATATATACCGATACTGCAGGAAATGGAAAACTATTAGACTGGAAATACTATCCGGTTGAGGATTACAAGCACGACGTACGTAAACTGGATTTGCAGGAAATGATTGCTACTGTAAGTGCAAATTATCAGTTACTTAAAGGACTGAAAATTGACCTTACTTATCAATATCATAAGCAGTGGAGTGAAAGCCAACGTCATGCCAATACGAATAGTTTTGCTGTCAGAAATTTGATCAATGAATTCACTATAATTCCTCATGGAACAAATAAGCCAAACGTATATCAAATTCCTGTTGGTGATATACTTGAAAATGAGCATTCTTACACTTATTCACAAAATACCCGTTTACAGGTCAACTATGAGAATAGTTGGGGAGATCACGGTTTGAGTGCTATAGTAGGAGCTGAGGCGAGAGAAGTTAGGTCTTCCGGTAATTCTTCTACAATATACGGGTATATTGAAGATCCCCTTTCATTCGGTAGTGTAGATTTTTTCACTCCAAAAGTGACCTACGTCCGGGGTTCATCAAGAACTATCCCGGGTGCTCCCCGAATCAGTGCTACTTCTGTTCACAGATTCGTTAGCATATATGCAAACGCGGGATACACATACAGAGAGCGATACATTGCAACCTTCAGTGCGCGAAGGGATGCTTCTAATGTATTCGGGTTAAGTACCAACGATAAATGGAATCCGCTTTGGTCCTTTGGGGGAAGTTGGGTTGTTTCCAAAGAAAAATTTTACAGAAGTAATCTACTGCCACAATTAAAGGTACGCGCTACGCTTGGTGTGGGAGGTAATGTTGATGTACGTCGGACACCGCTACCTATTTCGAGTTCACGATCAAATTCTACAACAAATTTCCCGGTAAGGAGAATTAGTAGCCTTAATAATCCCTCGCTTAAATGGGAAAAAACAAAGCAGTTAAATATAGGAATAGACTTTACTACCAAAGGTCACGTAGTATCAGGTTCAATTGAATATTATGTCAAGAAGGGCTCCGATTTGTATGGAGATGCTCCATACGACTATACGGCATGGGGAGAAAGAAACTATATAACAAGAAATGTTGCCAATATGCGGGGCGAAGGTATTGATATCGCTATTAAAAGTATGAATATAAAAAGACAGTTAAAATGGAATACAAGCTTGTTGTTCAATTATAATTGGAATAGAACTACTGCGTATTATTCTACAGAAGCTACAATGCTATATACTTTTATTGGTCGTTCTGATATAACGAATCCTGTTGTAGGAAAACCTTTGTACGGAATTGTTGCATACAAATGGGGGGGATTGGATAATAACGGTAATCCGCAGGGTTTCCTTGACGGGCATCTTAGCACAGATTATGATGCTATCATAGCTGAATCCAGCAGTGAAGAAACTGAAGGAGATATTGTATTTGTAGGAAGTTCTGTGCCCACGTATTTTGGTTCTATAATAAATGAAGTTAGCTGGAAGGGCTTTTCTTTAGTGTTTAACATATCGTATAAATTTGGGTACTATTTTCAACGACCTTCCTTATCCTATGGTGAGCTTTACAATTTTGGAGTGGGGCATCCCGAATTTACGAACAGGTGGCAGCAACCAGGTGACGAGGTAAAAACAAATGTTCCAGCTATGGTTTACACGGACTTTCCCCAATTTTCTAACAGAGATTTCTTTTACAAATATTCAACAGTTAATGTTTTGAAAGGTGACCATATTAGGTTTCAATATCTGAACTTAAGTTACACAGTACCAAGGATTGCTAAGCTTCCTCTCAATCAACTACAATTTTATATCAATGTATCAAACATAGGTATTATATGGCGGAAAAATAATGAGAAATTGGATCCTGACTTTCCTCAGACATACACGCCACCCAGGCAAATCGCTTTAGGTTTTCGTGCGGGCTTTTGAGTAACTAAGAGTCAGTCCATATAGTTCTAATTTATTGTAATAAACTTTTTAAAAATGAAATCGCTGAAATTTCTGGGGATTGTCATTTCCCTGTTTACGTATACTTTGAGCATTTCTTGTAATAAGTACTTGGACAAAAAGAATAGCAATGCGATTACTGTGCCATCAACGCTTGCAGATTTGCAAGGCTTGCTAGATGATGGATTGGTAATGAATGAAGATATTACACCTGCTATGGGAGAGGCTTCGTGTACAGATTATTTCTTTGAGCAGGATCGATATGACGATGCTTCTACATTTAATCAGCAACTTTATAGATGGCAGGTAGGGGATTACTTTTATGCAAATGATTGGTCTAAGGGTTATGGTCCTATATACAACGCAAATTACTGCCTGGAAATGTTAGACAAAATTGCTTTGAATGCAACGAACGAAAAAGCATGGAAAAATGTTAAAGGCTCAGCATTGTTCTTCAGAGCTTTTAATTTTCTGAATTTAGTATGGCAGTATGGAAAAGCTTATGACGAGAGTACTTCTGAAGCAGATTTGGGCATTGTATTAAGAATAACTTCCGATTTTAATGTTCCTTCTATAAGGTCAAATGTAAAGGCTTGTTATGAAAGAATTATTATAGATGCAAAAGAAGCTGCAACGCTTCTCGAAGACCTTCCACAGCACTTTTATCGTCCCTCAAAGGCAGCAGCTTTGGGACTGTTAGCAAGAGCTTATTGGTCAATGAGAGACTATAGTAATGCTCTTCTGTATGCAGACTCCTGTTTATCAATCAAAAGCGCTCTGTTGAACTATGCAACTGACATAAATGCATCGAATACCAGGCCGTTTCAAAATATTGCGACTAATAAGGAGATAATCTTCTATACTGAAATGAATCGTTCTATATCGTCTATGCGAGTAGGAAATATTGATACTACTTTATATGAAAGTTATGCGGAAAGTGATTTAAGAAAAACTGCTTTTTTCAGGCCCAGAAGCCCATATTTTGTTTATAAAGGTACATATACTGGAAGCACTACCACATTTTTTTCCGGCATAGCAACTGATGAAATTTACCTAATTAAAGCAGAATGTGAAGCCAGGTTAGGTAATAAAGATAAAGCACTGGATGCACTGAATACTTTATTGAGTAATAGGTGGAAAGATGATGGAACATGGATTCCGATAGAAGCTTCAGATGCTGATGAAGCTTTAGAAATAGTCCTTTTAGAAAGGAGGAAAGAACTTTTGTTTAGAGGGTTGAGATGGATTGATATTAAGAGATTGAACAAGGAAAATAGAAATATTACTTTAGAAAGGATAGTGAATGGTCAATCAGTTATTTTGCAGCCCAATTCTGGTTATTATGCATTGCCCCTTCCCAAAGACATTATAGATTTGACGGGGATTCAACAGAATAATTGAAAAATTGTAGTTTTAAAGAAATAATAAGGCTACGGATATCCGGTAGCCTTATTATTTTTAAGCTTTATTCTGGACGGTCTCCATGTTCTTGAGAAATCAAGCCATAGGGATCTTCGTCGTATTCAACAGCCTCTAATTGGATAATGTCTCCATCTGTAATTGCAGTTAATGATACACCAGTTTTGAAGAGTCCGCTGTTGTCAACAAAATCCGCAGGAACTTCTACTGAGCAGGTAATTAATTCGTCTGCCTGAGCGGCTTCGCAATTCGGAACTGTAGAAGTTACATCTTCTTGCCAATTAGTCCTTTGCTCAAGGGCAACTTCAGTAAAAGTCAAGCCCTTGTATTTCATTATTACAGTGTCACGGAGGCTGAATGAATTGAGGCTGATTGCCAATACCAGGGCAGCAAAGCCAAACAGATACTTTTTCATAATAAAAGTTTAACAGTTAATGATACGCCTACTCTTTTTGAAAGGTATTTCGGCTTAAAACCTTTGTTCTGCTTCATTTGCAACTAAAGCAGGACATTTTGTGCGCACAGTATTTTAATAATGTAAATTGAACTATTTACTAATTTTTCGATGTCGGTTTACTCCGCATGAGCAAGACGGACGTAATAAGGAGAAAGATTAAGGAACCATTGAGCAACAGATGTTCTTTCCAGTTTAGTTTAGAAATTATGCCGCCACATGTACAAGGTAAACTCGGGGCGAAAATCATCATGTACCCTATATATAGTGTGAATGCGACCATTAAACTTAAAGAACAGTATAAACCGGTTTTCTTTGTTTTTTGGAAAAAAAGTAAGGCGGATACCAGATATTCGGCTGTAACTATCGTCCACGCAATAACTTCAGGTATAGTGTTGGTTAGTGGCAAAAGTTTTAAAACTTCTACCGTTGGCTGTATTTTGAATGACTTATTAATCGCAGTATACAAAAACAACAATATAAACAACGCCGCTATCACCTCCACCACCATCTTCCTCCTCCCCGGTGTCATTTCAAATAATCTCTTACGACGTTGAAGACCTCCGGCTTGAATAGCTTCTGACATATCTGACAAGGTTTAATAATAATGGTTTTATAGATACCTGGATAACACACCAATGCCCATTACACACGTGTACGGATTTTTTCTCTTTTTCTGGTTCGGTGTAGGAGTTAATTCACTATATCAAAAAAATGCCGGAGGCTGGTAGTTGGACAAATGCTGTCAACTCTCCCAAAGAGTATAAGTCTGAGAATGAGATAGCCAGCACTCCGGACTATATGTGGCATTGTCGAAAATCGCTCGCTCAAAGAATCTTACGCAATATAGAATCCCAAATGATCGAAAAATGCACGATTTTGTTCTAAAAATGCACAGGGGTGTTAAGAGAGATTGAATGCATAAATATAACGGAGTAGGGTATACGCATGTATAAAAACGCCTTCACGCATACTCACCAATTTCCTTCGGCGCCAGCCCATGCACCTTCTTAAACGCCGTACTGAAAGCACTCAGACTCTTATACCCACATTTATACGCAATCTGCTTGCGCGTGAGCCTGCCCTCTTCCAGCATCATCCTGGCCTGCTCCAGGCGCTTCTGTATAACGTATTGCTTAAACGTTTTGCCCAACAGTTGCTTGAATCCCAACTGCAGCACATTCCGGTTCAGCCCCGTTTCCGTGGTGAGGTCATACAATGATCTTTTTTCAAATGGATTGTTGTCAATAGTAGCAATAATAGCGAGAATGGCTTCGCGTACATGCGTACGCAGCTGCTTTTCATGTTTCATGGACAAGGTTATATGTTTTGGCAATAAGGTTATAAGTAGCATGTTCCCATATGCTATTGACTAATCAGTGCATTACCATAGCTGTGGTTGTTGCCTTAACCTTTATCGGTGCGTGTAGTACAGGGGAAATACCTACCGCAAAGCCTGACCGGGGAGTTGCTTAACAAATGTAAGGTGACTACCCGTTACCGGCCAAATTTTGTGTACAGATTAACGCTTAATCTGCCGTACAGAATTGTGTATAAGATTATAAAACAAATTCAAGATTACATAGTTCTCCAATACACGCCATCCGCAGCCTGGGATATAAGTTGTTGTTAATCATTATCCCAGGATTCACCGTCCACACAGCCGCTCAACCCGGTCCGCAGTTCATTATTTTTTAACAGTAGCAAAGCATTGCCACCTGCATAGCATGTTGCCCATCCGGCAATTAATTCTACACTCATCACCCGGCCGCCACCGCCTCCGCGTATTTCCTCATGGTCTGTGTTTTGCAGCACCATATACCGCTATTTAACCCTTAAACAATCCCTCCGAAAAACAGGAATCATCCGGTTGCAAACGCCGGCTTGACAGGCAGGTGGAGGCCTCCCGTCAACATTTACAGTACAATTAAACGAATGAAATATGGCTATTCTCAAAGTCATTGAGGTGCTGGCCAATTCTTCCAGAAGCTGGGAAGATGCGGTACAGAATGCGGTGGCAGAAGCGTCCCGCACCGTCCGAAATATCAAGTCTGTATACATCAAAGAACAGACGGCACACGTGGAGAATGATAAAGTAGTGGAATACCGCATCATCGCCAAGCTCACCTTTGAGATAGACCAGGGCGCGCAGACCGGCGGCCGGTAATTGAATCATTTTTAACAAACACAGCCATGAGCCAATTTGAATTTTTATCCCTGAATTTTGAGTTTGAGGGGAACGATTACTTCTGCCTTATCCGGAAGAAGAAAAAGGGAGCCGGTATAGTGGAGTATCTTATCACCGTAATGAACGGCAAACTCGAACGCCTCCTGTACGGCAACCATATCATCACAGAGATCAATGGTCAGTTGCAGATAGACAACGTAGTGCAAAACCAGAAACAGGCTGCCCTCAAACTCACCATCACCAAAGCATTGCACAAGTACCTCGTCAACCACCGCGCACAGGAGGCAGCAGATAGATTACCCGCACAGGAAGCGGCAGACAGGCTACCCGCACAAAAGGCGGCAGACAGGTTGCCCGCACCGGTGAGCAGCGAATAATTACCACTCATTGCTCACTGTCATCAGTCAGCCGGTTGCTTTCGGGGTCCAGGAATTCCGGCTGCTGATCAAAGCGGCGATCGGGTACGGAAGGACGGGGATAAGATTTTTCTTCTTTCGCATCCTGGTCGTGTAATATGGAACTGTCTTCCTGTCCATCCCGGATCTTGTTGGGTTCATTTTTCCCCTTGTTGATGTTGCTTTTATCCGTCATGGTGTTTTTTCTATACCCGGATAAAAAAAACATACCGCAGGGGCGCGGCTGTAGAAAAAATACTACACCGCCTGCAGGTATAATATTTTGAAGCAATTACCGCAATAGTCATTGACAGACCAAATTATTCCATTATGAATACGCACACACAGGAACAAAACATTATGCAAAGCACCGATAAACTGGACCGCGTAGCATTGGCCGCCGGCGGACTGCTGCTGCTGGGCAATGGCATTCGTCGCGGGTCTTTACTGAAAATGGTGATCGGCGGTTATCTCGCGTATCGCGGGATTGCAGGACAAAAAACTTTTGATGAGTTGTATCAGTGGACTTCAGAAAAAATGGCGCAGGGCAGCAATGTGAATATCCGCACTTCGATGGTGATCAATAAACCGCGACAGGAAGTGTACCGCGCGTGGCGCAATCTCTCCAACCTGCCGAAGTTCATGGACCATCTCACCATGGTGCGCGAAGAAGATCCGATGCACAGTGAATGGGAAATGCAATTGCCCGGCGGCATCGGCAAACTGAAATGGGAGGCCGAGACCGTAAAAGAAAAAGAAGGCGAACTGATTGCCTGGAAGTCCGTGGAAGGCGCAGAGATCATCAATGCGGGTAAAGTTGGTTTTCGCGACGCGCTCGGCGGCGAAGGCACCAAAGTGGATATCCTGATCAGCTATAAAGCGCCGTTAGGAAAGCCCGGCGAAAAGATCGCCCGCCTGTTCAATCCCATGTTTAAAAAGATGATTGAAAAGGATGTGAACAATTTCAAGAATTTTGTAGAGATGGGCGATTTTCGCAAGGCTACTGCAGAAACGGTAATGCCTTAGTCAATCAAAAAAGATATTCGTATTCAATGCGGCCGATGAGGACGCGCGTTTTCGAAAAACATTCGTCTTTGGCGCGCAGTCCTTTTTCATTGTAGGTATAATACCATTTCTGGTAATCGCCGGTGCCTTCAATGGTCACCAGCATGGTGTGGAGCCGGTTCTCCGCATCGTATTCAAATACATAGTCGGGCAGCAAGCGTTGGGCGCGGCGATTGTAGCGCACTACATCGGTAAGCCGTCCGGCATCATCGTAATAGTAATACACGGAGGATTCCGCGCGGCTCTGCTGCTCCGGGTTTTCTTCCACTACATTGCCTTTTTCGTCCAGCACAAACCGGAAGTACACAGAGTCTTTTTCATTTTTGATGCGGACCATGCGTTGCGGCCTGCCCGCTTCATCATAATACCAGAGATGGGTTTCTTTGCTAACATATTGCCCCGGTGAATAAGATTCCCGGTGGATGGCTGCAATCCTTCCTCCTGCATCATAGCGATAGGTTACAACGGTGCGGTTGCCTTCCGTGGTGTCCGTTGTTTGTATCAGCCGGCCTTTTTCATCAAATTGCGCAATGCTTTCCGAAGCGCCGGTCAGCGGGTCTTTGGTTACCGTTTTCAGCTGCAAAAAATTGCTGCTCACCGTCTGGGTACAGCTGAACCCTTCAATCGGTTGGTTACGGTTATCAAAACTTTTGAAACGAACGCCTTTCACTTTGCTGGCCTGGAACTGCGCCCGTTTTTGGGTGAGTTCGGTGGGAAGCACGAGGTCTTTGTAATAGTACTGCTGGCCAATGGCATGGCCGGTTACCATCAGGGTAAATACGATCAGGAATAGTGTTTTCATAATGTTCATTCCCGGTGCGGGTGTGATACTAACGTATAATTGGTTGTTTAATATACAATAACCCCCATTTTTTCAATAAAAATGCCTCATTTCCTTACTTTTAGTTAAAATTTTGCAACGTGTCTCACGCCAAGGAACGCGACGAAAAGATCTGTCTCAACTGTAACACCCCTTTGTACGGACGTTTCTGTCACCGCTGCGGCCAGGAGAATACCGAACCACGCACGTCGGTATGGGGACTAATCACGCATTTTTTTTACGATATCACCCATTTTGACGGTAAATTTTTCAGTACCACCAAATACCTGGTCACGCGGCCGGGGTTTCTGCCCAAAGAGTATATGCGCGGCAGAAGGGCTGCTTACCTCAACCCGATCCGGATGTATATTTTTACATCGGCCTTCTTTTTCCTCATCTTCTTTTCTTTGTACAGCTCCGAAAAGTTTGTATTTACACAAAGCAACACGTATAAAACATATGTCGCGGATTCCACAAAAAAAGACAAGGACGATACGGCCGCAACCCTGGCCGTAGTTCCCGTGGATTCAGCAGGCGTGTACCGCTATCCCGGACCGGACACCGCGCAGAAAGTGCAACCTCTCCGGAAGGATACGGTGAAACGCCCCCATCGTACTGCCGGGCAGGATTCGGAAATTGCGGATGATGATACCACGGAAGGAACCTTTACCGTGATCTCCTGCAAGTACAGCACAAAAGAGGAATACGATTCGGTACAGCATGCCTTACCTGCCGGCGAGCGCGATGGCTGGCTGACGCGGAAGCTCACGCTGCGCAAAATAGCAGTGAACAATAAATACCGCCACAGCCAGAAGCAATTCTGGTCCGATGCCATGAGCGGGTTTATGCATTCCTTTCCTTACCTGCTCTTTGTATCGCTGCCCCTGTATGCATTGTACCTGAAATTGCTGTACATCAGGAGAAAGAAGTTTTATTACGTAGATCATGGCATGTTCCTGATCTATCTCTACATTTTTACCTTTTTATTTTTACTGGTATTTCTCGGTATAACCGAAATTCGCCAGCAATTGAGCTGGACCTGGCCGGCCATCATAGAAGGCATTATGCTGATCTGGGGCATTTATTATGCCTGGCGCGCCATGTACATATTTTACGACCAGGGCAGATTGAAAACCCTTGTTAAATTCATCCTGTTCAATTTCCTGTGTGGCGTGTCAATCATTATATTGTTCCTGGTGTTTTTCTTATTAACTATATTCAGACTTTAATCATTGAATATGCAACACGAGAAAGCGGCTGAAGCATTTGCGCGACTGGTAAAGATCATGGATGACCTGCGGGAAAAATGTCCGTGGGACCGGAAACAAACCGTGGAAACCCTGCGCCCCCTGACCATTGAAGAGACCTATGAACTGGCCGACGCCATTACCGATAAAGACTGGAAAGGCATCAAAGAAGAAATCGGCGACCTGATGCTGCACATGGTTTTTTATGCGAAGATCGGAGCGGAACAGCAGCAGTTCACCCTGGAAGAAGCGCTGCATGGCATTTGCGATAAACTGGTCAGTCGCCACCCGCATATTTATGGCGATATCAAGGTGAAGGACGAAGAAGAAGTAAAGCAGAACTGGGAAAAACTGAAACTGAAAGAAGGCAAGCGTTCTGTGTTGCAGGGCGTACCGAAATCCTTACCTGCCATGGTAAAGGCCACGCGCCTGCAGGAAAAAGCAAAGCA
>Ga0164243_10012575_pt1 | contig 11977 bp, 7 predicted proteins | sample OricompcompostOP_FD_108781 | JGI IMG/M metagenome (GOLD analysis project Ga0164243, IMG submission 108781) | Organic Plus compost microbial communities from Emeryville, California, USA - Original compost - Organic plus compost (OP) | ecosystem: Engineered > Solid waste > Mixed feedstock >...
AGGGCTTCTGGATTCACGTGGACGTTGATATTCTCGATCAGGAAATCATGCCGGCCGTAGACTCTCCAGAACCGTATGGCATGATCTATCCGGAGTTGGGCGATCTGCTACTCCCCCTCCTGAATAGCGAGCAGGCAACCGAAATCCAGTTCACCATCTATGATCCGGAACGCGATCCTGACGGTTCGATAGGACAACAACTGGCCGATTTCATAGCCGATGTACTGGACACGTCCAGACGGTCTATCGGGGCAGCAATATAGTCTACCAGGTGCCTGGCTACGTGCTGTAGGCTAGCGCACATGCCGGTACTGACACGGTGCCGGGGAGAATACTGGCGAAAATCTAGTCCCACGCCTTATACTTACCGATATGAAGCGATTTCTCTTGATAGCAGTGCTGGCGGTGCTATCCCTGCCAGTGCGTAGTGATCTTCGGGCACAGACCTCCGACTTCTACGTCCGGATCAACGGCACGACTGGATTCCCGATCTCACCGGAGCAGTTTCGTGAACGCTACGAATCGGCGCTCGGCGGGGGCGTTACGGTAGGCTATCTGCTCTTCACTGGTATCGAACTGACAGCCGACGTTTCCCTCCAGCGTTACCTCGTCAAGGATGATTCGGCTGCCACCGCGGTGTTTGACAGAGCGTACACCGATGGCTCAGGCCCGTTTTACGGCGGGGATGCGCTGTTCCTCACAGGTATGCTCGGGGGCCGGTTCCACCTCACGAACGATAGCCCGATCAGTGGCCACCTGCTCCTTGAAGCAGGCTTCCAGCGTGTCTCTACGACTACAGAGACGGTTCAGGAGCAGAATAACCAGACCAGGATACCGGGCACAAACGAGATATCGCCCATCGTTTCCGCTGGTGTCGGGACGATGATCACTCTTACACGAAATGTAGGAGTATATGCTCAGGCGAGCTACAACGTTGCCTTTGCAGATGAGACCATGCATTATGTACCGGTAAAGGCCGGGCTCATCTTCCGCGTTGGGAGCACGAACTGGTAATCGAACGGTCCTGAAAAACGTAACCCCTGCGTTTGCATCGGGCGTCATGCAATGTGCTTCGCACACGCTCAGGAGTTGTATGCTTTCGTGTCGCGGTTGGCAACTCCGACGGTGACTACGCGCAATCTCGCAGGTGCCGTATACAGGAGAAGGCTCCTCGTAAACGCGGAACGATTGTGCGTAGATGCTGTTTTGGCACCTCCCCCCTGTTCGACTGCTATCCGTCGAAATATTGTTATAGGAATCTCATGCTACGCTATGTAAAGCTCATCTTCCTCGCTTACATGTTCATGCTGGCGGGTTGTGTGCAAGAACGCGACCGTATGATGCCCGGTGCGGGAACTGGATTGCCGGTTGAGCCGGTGAGCATACCGGAAGCCGTTCTTGCGGCGATTGATAGCATGTCCCTGAGCCGGCACATTCAGTATCTCAGCTCCGATGAGCTGGAGGGGCGTGGTACGGGTACGCGAGGCGAGCAACTCGCCGTAGACTACATAGCCGAGCAGATGCGTCAGGCAGGGCTGCAACCTGCAGGCAATGACGGCACTTTCTTTCAGGCTGTTCCACTCCTAGGCTCGACACCCAGGCCTCAGACACCACTCGTCTTGAAACATGAGAATGGGCAAGCGTTGAGCCTGGATTTCATAGAGGACTACACGGTAAGCACCGACTTAGAAGCGACCGAGGTCTCCACGACAGGACAACTCGTATTCGTAGGCTATGGCATCGATGCCCCTGCGTATGACTGGCACGACTTCAAGAATGTCGACGTGACGGATAAAATCATCATCTCATTCGTCAACGATTCCCCGCCGACGGATGAGGAGCCGGACCTGTTCCAGGCTGATACGATGACGTACTACGGCCGATGGACGTATAAGTACGAAGAAGCCCGCCGTCGCGGCGCAAAAGGAATGCTCCTCATTCACACGACCCCGACGGCAAGCTACCCGTTTACGGTCCTCTCCAACACGGCCGCGAGCGAGCAGGTGCAACTCGCCACTCCCCCGGAAAACCCGCTGGAGATGAAAGGGTGGATCACGGAAGAGAGTGCACGGCAACTCGCGCGGATGGCAGGCACCACACTCGAAGCGTGGTTCGAAGCGGCCGGTAACCGCGACTTTCAACCGCAGATACTTCCCATCACGGCTTCTATCGACGTGAACTACGACGTGCGCCGGTTCAATGGAACGAACGTGATCGGCAAACTTCCCGGACAGACCCGGCCTGATGAAGCCATTGTCTATACCGCTCACCACGACCACCTCGGTATTGGCGAGCCGGTAGATGGTGATTCCATCTACAATGGTGCCGTCGATAATGCCACCGGGGTTGCGATGCTTCTGGAACTGGCTGATGCATTTAACAGCCTCCCGGAAGCCCCTAAACGGTCGGTTCTCTTCGTTTCACTCTCCGCAGAGGAACATGGCCTGCTGGGTGCCGAACATTACGCTCGTGAGCCACATCTCCCGATGGCCCAAACCGTCGCGAACATCAACGTGGATTCGGGCAACATCTATGGACGTACGACGGACATCGTAGGTATCGGCGCCGAACGTAGCGACATGCTGCACCTCCTACGCATAGCCGCTTCGGCCGAAAACCTCACGGTCACCCCAGACAACCGGCCCAACGCAGGCATCTTCTTCCGGAGCGACCAGCTTGCCTTCGCCCGTTCCGGCGTGCCCGCCGTCTACTTGAAAACGGGGAGTTCCTTCGAGGGGCAGCCGGCGGACTATTTCGAGCAGGTCAACGATCGCTATAACAACAACGACTATCACCAGCCCAGTGACGAATTCGATCCGAACTGGCCACTGGGCGGGCTCATCCAGCAAACCCGCGTAGCGTTCCGTGTTGGCTACCAGCTTGCAAACAGTGACTTCAAACCGCAGTGGAAGCCGGGCGAAGCCTTCGGGCAGGCCAGATAGCGCTTGCAAGTATTTGTACGAGCGGGGCCGGTTGATCACAACTGGCCCCTTTTCATTACTACGGTTACGCTTTCCCCTCTACACCTGTCTGTTACGCCATAATTGCATGAGCGGGGCACCGGCAGCGACGTAAGCTGTTCATTATCGATACAACAACGTAGCGTATGTGGATGCTACCCTACGCTCGCGTCCGGACGATCTCAGGTGCTTTGAAGGTGGTTCAACTTGAGTAGAAGATCGTACCCTGGGAGAATGCCCCCCCACATACTGCGTGACCTCCTCCGATTCCTGGCGGTAGTTATCGGAGCAATGAGCGCGCAGCCTGCTACGCTCCTCGCTGCTCCGCTACAGAAACCCCTTGTGCAAGAAGCCACTTCCAACGTCCACCGGAAGGATAACCACACCCCCACTCCTCCGCCCGACTCGACGGCTACACCAGCCAATGGGCTTGCCTACTCAACCTCGATACCCAGTACGCTGGTCAACAGCGGGATTCGGCGCACGGTGCTGAACCCCGATTACAGGGTAAACGCGATCATGCGCGTCCTCCTCGGACCAGACTACCGTGAGGTGTGGACGACACCCGTGGACATTCCCGTCATAGATCTCGCTCGAACGGCAGGTGGTCTCACACCGGTACGTCGTGGTGGTGGTGCGCAGACGAGGACCTTACACCTCCAGGGCGCCGATGGTCATCCGTACGTCCTTCGCTCTCTCGACAAGAATGCGCCCGGCTCTCTACCGGAAGGTTTCCATGACACAATCGTAGCGGACTTCGCGCAGGACCAGGTCTCCTCCCTGAACCCCTTTGGGGCGCTGACGCTTCCTACCCTCGCCCGTGCTGCTGGCATTTTCCACACGACTCCGGCCATCGTATATATTCCCGATGATCCCCGTCTCGGAACGTATCGAAAAGACTTCGCGGGAATGCTTGCGCTCTTCGAACGCCGACCGGATGAAGATCAGTCCGATGCCCCTCAGTTCGGTTATGCAAAGAACGTCATCGGGACTGAGAAGCTGCTGGAAAAGCTCCAGGACGACAATGACGAGCGTGTGGATGAACGGGCTTATGCGCGAGCCCGTCTATTCGATATGCTCATCGGCGACTGGGACCGGCATAAAGATCAGTGGCGCTGGGCCGAGTTCGAGCTGCCCGATGACCACAAACAGTATGTGCCCATCCCGCGAGACCGGGATTACGTATACGTTCGCTATGATGGCCTCATCAACTGGGCGCGGCGACTTACACACAACATCGAACTCCGAAGACTCGTCAACTTCAAACCACAGATCCGCGACCTCATCGGGCTCAACTGGCAGGCCAGCCACCTCGACGTGCGTTTTACATCGAGTCTCACGCGGGAGGATTGGATCGAAATTGCCGACAGCCTGAAGCATGCACTTACGGACGAAGTCATCGAAGAGGCATTCCGCATCTGGCCGGATACGATCTACGAGGTGGCTGCCCCCCGCAGTATTTCATTTCTTAAGTCGCGCCGAAATCAGCTTCCTCAGATCGCATCGAGGTACTATACCATCCTTGCCAGGGAAGTAGACCTTGTCGGCTCCGATAAACACGAGCGATTCGAGATATCTCGTTTAGGCAGTGGAAGGACGCAGGTCGTCATCTACAAAACGAAAAAAGAGGGGGACATCGTACGAGAACTATACCGGCGAACTTTCTCCCGGCAAGAGACGCGAGAAATCCGCTTGTTCGGACTCGGTGGAAACGACCGCTTCATCGTAAAGGGCGAGACAGAAACCGGTAGCCTGATCCGCATAGTCGGAGGCGATGGTGCAGATACCTTCGTGGACAGTTCCAGCGTAAGCGGTCTCAAGCGCCTGACCCGCTTCTATGATACAAGGGAGGACAATACGATCATACGAGGGCCGGACACGAGGCTGTTCTTTTCTAACGACACGCTCATCAACCAGTATGCGCTTCGAAAGGTGGAAATTCTCAGTTTCGAACCGATCCCCGCACTTGCATACGGCAGCGACGATGGTCTATTCATTGGAGGTGGCGTGCAGATCACACAGGCAGGCTTCCGCAAGCAGCCGTATGCCGGACGGCATCGGATCACACTGAACTACGCTCCCCGTAGCCGTGCCTTCAATATCTTCTATCACGGCGAACTGATCGACATCTGGCACGACTGGGATGCGAACCTGACTGCCGAAGCGCTTGCCGCCTACAACTTCCGCAACTTCTACGGCCTCGGCAACGAGACCCCCGGTACGGATGAGCAGCGTGATCGCTTCCTGGCACGAATCCAGACCGTCAGCATAGAGCCATCGCTGAGCCGGTACGTGCGCCCCCGGATCCTGTTCGAGTTTGGACCACGGTTCGAGTTCGCGAACGTCGAACCGCCGAAAGGTCGAACGGAAAACGATCCTCGTTCCGGATTCGAACCGGTCGATTTCGTGGATAGGTACTACACCGGACTCCAGTCTGCACTCGTTCTGGATACACGAGCGGGTGGACTCAATACACAATCCGGATTCCTGTGGGCGAATGAAGCGCGCCTCAACATCGGCCTGCGAACCGTGAAAGAGAACTTCGTCCGGCTCTCTTCCATGCTCAGCTACTACTATACCCTGCCGCTGCCCACGCGAATTACACTGGCACTTCGCGTGGGAGGTGCAACTAACCTTGGAGATTTCCCCTTCTGGCAAGCAAACAGCTTGGGCGAACGAAGCAACCTGCGCGGTTTCCCGGCAGGTCGATTCAGCGGGCGCAGTGCGGTCTTCACGAACGCAGAGGTGCGAGCCAAACTGTTCGACTTCAATGTATATCTGACGAAAGGCGAACTAGGCGTGTTTGGCTTCATCGACAACGGACGTGTCTGGGCTGACGGGGAACACTCGCGGATCTGGCATCAGGGATATGGAGGCGGCTTCTGGGCCACCCCCTTTGACATACTGATTCTGACGGCAGGTATAGGCGTATCGAATGAGCATACGTTGTTTAGCTTCTCCACAGGTTTCCTCTTCTAGCTTGGCTTCCTGCCTGCCCTGCTCATTGACATTCTTTTGCCTACAAGACATCGGATATGATTTGCCCATGTACGGCAACGGTTCACGCTGAATAAATAAACGCATACGGGTATGCAGCTGCATCCCTGTCCGGTAAAGCCCCTGTGCGAGCACGCCAATGCAGGCGTGCCCCCTGCCACAGCGTACAATCCGGATCATCTCTAACTTTCTGGTCGATGGAATACGTCGTCGGCACCTGTGATGTCAAAGATCCTTCCAGAGGCTTTCTTCATTCTCGTCCTGATCCTGCTAAACGGCATCTTTGCCATGTCCGAGATCGCCATTGTCTCGGCACGGAAAACCCGCCTGAGGCAACTCGCCGACGATCACCCGGGAGCTCGCAAGGCACTCGACCTGGCCGAATCACCCAACCGCTTTCTATCGACGGTTCAGATCGGTATCACCCTGGTTGGCATCTTCGCAGGTGCATTCGGCGGTGCTACGATTGCTGCTCAACTTTCTGACTGGCTGGCCCGGTATCCCACACTCGAACCGGTCCGGGAGGAAATCAGCTTCGGCATCGTCGTGCTGGCCATAACGTACCTCTCGCTCATACTGGGCGAACTCGTACCGAAACGGGTTGCCCTCCAGAATCCCGAACACATCGCCAGCCGTGTAGCAGGCCCCATGCGTTTGCTCTCGAAAGCAGCCTCCCCGCTCGTGTCGCTGCTGAGTGCCTCCACGGATCTCGTGCTTCGCGGGCTGGGAATCCGAGAAACGAAAGAACCGCCGGTGACGGAAGAGGAAATATCCGTTCTCCTGGCGGAAGGCGCACGGACCGGCGTCTTGCTGCAATCCGAACGCGAAATCGTGGAACGGGTATTTCGCTTTGCCGATCAATCGGTAGGCGCCATCATGGTCCCTCGAACCGAGATGACGTACCTCGAACTCGATGATCCACCGGAAAAAACACTTATGCGCATCATCGAAGAACCGGACCGCCAGTTCGTCGTGTGCAAGGGAGGGCTGGACAACACGATCGGAATCGTAGACTCGCATGACTTGCTCGCGCAGTGTTTGCGCGGCGAACCTCCGGATCTCCTTGCCCTATTGCACCAACCGCCCTATGTGCCGGAGAGCGTACCTGCGCTGCATGTTCTGGAACGATTTCGGGAATCCGGCGACCATCTGGCACTCATCATAGACGAATACGGCGGGGTGGCCGGAATGGTCACCCTGAGTGATATTCTCGACGCCATTGTGGGGGATATACCGGAGTTCGGAGAAACCGTGCAACCCGATATCGTGCAGCGTGATGACGGATCTTACCTCGTCGAAGGAATGCTCACGATCAGTGAACTAAAGGATTTCTTCGATTTCGGCGAACTTCCAGGCGAACGTACCGGTGCCTTCCGAACGGTCGGCGGATTCGTCATCACCACCCTGGGCCGGATCCCTACTGCCGCTGAAAGTTTTACCTGGAACGGATTTCGCTTCGAAGTTGCGGATATGGACGGCAACCGGGTCGACAAGGTGCTGATCATTCCCGAGGCCGGTGCCTCCTCGCCTAGCTAAACCCACCCTCCACACGCATCCGCCGCAACTTATTCCGTGATATCCTTCAACTCCTCGGGGCTTTTCGTAAGCAATCCCTGCTGGCGGAAATAAATCATGGTCGTATCCAGCGTACCGTGACGCATCCGGCGGCGAACCTCGTCCACAGGCATGCCGTCATTGAGCCAGATGAGGGCGGCGGTATGCGTCAGACTGTGGGGCGTGACGCCGCGGCGGGTGATTCCCGCATGTTTGAGCCAGTGATTGACACGGCTCCGCACCGAACGTGTATTTAGCCGTTGCCCTTCGGAGCGGTAGCCATGCGAAACGAACAGGGGATCTTCCGGGCGGAATCGCCGGGTATCCAGATACAGCCGGATGGCATCCATTACGGGCGGATCGACCGGCACCTGCTGATCCTTCACCGTGCGCCCTTTCCCCTGTACGCGCAGATACCATCCCATGAGCGTCTGCTCCAAGTCTGCGAGGTCAGCCCGGACGATCTCGATCTCACTCAGCCCGGCATACAGCATCGTATAGATGAATGCCCGGTCCCGCTTACCAATCTGCGTGGCTGTGTCGAGGCTACCCAGGAGTTGTTCAACCTCCGTTTCGGTGAGCACGCTGCGAGAGTGGCTACTGGGTCGGCGATTGCCCTTAACGGCCTGAGCCGGATTCTCGTCCAGGAGACCGATATCCACGAGATACTGGCAAAAGCGCCGGATCGCTGTGAGGTAGGTAGAAACCGAGACCTGATGTAGCCCGCGCGTCTCCATCAGGTAATGCTTGTACTCCTCGACGCCCTTCGAAGTGAACCGGAATCGCCCACGCTGTTGTGCGAACCACCGCTCGAACTCATTCAGCGAGCGCCGGTACGTCCCAACGGTTTCGGGGCTCTTCTCTTTCAGGTACTCCCGCAGAAAATCGTTGATGCGCCGCTCCACTTCGGCGATGGTGAGCGTTAGCCCTTGGCCGATGCCTTCATGTTCGGTTGCACCGAGTTCCTCGCGTGATTCGTTTCCTTCCATGCTACAGCCCGTTCATCTGAATCGTTGCCGTCCCCGCGCGGCTCTTAAACGCTGCCGGTAAAAACAGCTATGCCCTTGACCACCGCGCTAAGCGACAATCAAGGGCATTTTTATCGCCGTGTCAATAACGGATTTCCTGCGCTCCTCTCTCGCCCCTACAATTCCTGGTTCGGATCGATCGACTCGACTACCTGCACGAACTTCTGCAGGAACGACGCACCCATGGCTCCATCGATGATGCGATGGTCATAACTGAGAGACAGGTACATCATGTGCCGGATAGCGATGACGTCACCGAGTTCGGGGTCTTCAATGACGACGGGACGCTTTTTGATAGCGCCTGTCGCGAGAATGGCAACCTGAGGCTGGTTGATGATAGGCGTACCCATGAGCGACCCCAGCGAGCCGATATTGGTGATCGTGAACGTGCCGCCCTGGAGTTCGTCCGGCTGGAGTTGCTTGTTACGTGCGCGCTCTGCGAGATCGGATGCGGCTCGTGCAATCCCCACCAGGTTTTTGTCTCCCGCATTGCGAATCACCGGCGCAATAAGCCCCTTTTTACCAAGGGCAACGGCTATGCCGATATGGAAGTCCTTCTTGACGATGATCCGCGTGCCCTCCACAGAGGAATTCATGATCGGATGCTCCCGGAGTGCTTCGAGCGCTGCCTGGATGAAGAAAGGCGTGAAGGTGAGCCGCACGCCCTCACGCGCCTCGAACGCGGCCTTATTACGATCGCGAAGCTTCACGAGGTTGGTCACGTCACATTCCGCGAAGGACGTCACGTGCGCCGACGTCGCCTTGGAGCGCACCATGTGCTCGGCGATGATCTGGCGCATCCGATCCATTTCGATGATCTCGACCCGGCCGTCGTAATCGGCCTCGTAGGTAGCCTCCGCAGCAGGCATCGGGATGCGCACGGCGGGCGTGACTTCTGTGCGCTGGACCTGCGGCTGTGCCGGAGCCTCCTGTGGTCGTCCTGCCGGTTGAGCCTTGCGAGCCTCGATATAGCTCAGCAAATCCTCCTTCGTTACGCGCCCTTCGCGGCCTGTTCCCTTGATCGACTCCAGTTCGCGTATGGACACCCCTTCTTTCTCCGCAATGGAGCGCACCAGGGGCGAAAGGAATCGTCCGTCCGAATCTTTTCGCGGGATGGGGCCTGTTTCTCTCACTTCGGGGGCCTGTACCACGCCATTACCAGAAGGCTGCCGGACTTCTTCTCGTACTTCAGGTTGCTTCGGGGCCGCGGCAGCGGGACGTGCAGGCTCTGTAACTGGCGCCTGTGCAGTCTGAGAAACAGCCTCTTCAGCCTCTGTCGCGATCACGGCAATCCGCGCACCCACCTCTACGGTGTCGCCTTCGTTGAATAACAACTCCTGCACGACACCGGCAGCCGGAGAAGGCACTTCCGTATCGACCTTATCGGTCGCAATCTCCAGCAGTGTCTCATCCAATTCGACGGTATCGCCAGGTTTCTTATGCCAGGAAAGAATAGTGCCCTCGACGATGCTCTCTCCCATCTTGGGCATAATCACGTCCACCGTACGTCCACCCGCAGGGGCCTGCCCGCCCGCCGGAGGAGCCGGAGATACCGCAGAAACGGGTTCTTCTGTCTCGGCTTCTACCTGTGCAGGCTCAACCGAGGGTTCAGCCGGAGAAGACGGCTGAGCGGGGGGAGCAGCCGGGGTCTCAGGCGCCCCGCCACTTTCAGCGGGCGCCGGAGTCACTGCGGCACCGGCTTCCGTTTCCAGTACGGCGACCGGCGTTCCGACATCGACGGTATCGCCTTCCGCTACGAGAATTTCCACCAGGGTACCGGCAGCGGGCGACGGTACCTCCGTATCTACCTTATCTGTGCCGATTTCGAGGAGCGTTTCGTCTAACTCTACCGTATCGCCCGGCTTTTTATGCCACGAGATAACCGTACCCTCGGTGATACTCTCGCCCATCTGGGGCATGGTAACTTCGACCCTGGCCATAATCTATGTCTGCTGTTAGCGCCGTGTTTATGCTGTTACACCCGTGCGGAGAACCGCTACCGGAGTTCACCCGGCCAATATAACTATCCAATGAGAGAGGAAAAGCGTCACCTCGGAAGCCTATGTACTAACGGCGTAATTCGATAAAAGTTGGATCAGCAGAATCAGCGATCGACTTAAATCTGCGATCGCATCATTCGCTGACTCCCTGTGTTACCCTGCTTGATACGTACGCTTCTCCGTGCTCGCGCGTGCAATAGCCGCTAACTGATCGCGTAACCTTCTGGCGACGTTCAAGCATACCTCTATCGGCAGAAATAACAATCCCCGATGCACCGAGATGGACACCGGGGATTGTATACCTGTATACCGAACGCGCCGTTTACGCCAGTAGTGGAGCAATCACCAGGGCAACGACGGCGATGAGCTTGATCAGAATGTTCAAACTCGGGCCGCTCGTATCCTTGAGCGGATCCCCCACCGTGTCACCGACGACGGCCGCTTTATGGGCATCACTACCCTTCCGGTACTCCACGCCATCGATGTAGATGACGCCCTCGATCTTCTTCTTCGCGTTATCCCATGCACCACCTGCATTGGACTGGAAGAGCGCAACGAGAACTCCTGACACGGTCACTCCGGCAAGAAGCCCGGCCAGCATGTCTTTGGAGATAAACCCTATCACAACGGGCGTAGCGACGGCAAGCAGTCCGGGCAGCATCATTTCGCGAATTGCCGCCCGCGTCGAGATATCCACACATCGGGCGTAATCGGCACGAGCTGTGCCTTCGCGGAGTCCTGGAATCTCGTGGAACTGACGGCCAACTTCCTTGATCATGTCGCCGGCTGCGCGCCCCACGGCGCCCATGGCCATGGCGCTGAATACAAAGGGCAGCATGGCTCCAATGAAAACGCCCCCCAGAATGATCGGACGGGATACGTCGATGGTAGCGACATGGGCCTGCTGCATGAAGGCGGCAAAAAGTGCGAGCGCCGTCAGCGCCGCAGAGCCGATAGCGAAGCCCTTTCCGATGGCGGCTGTCGTGTTTCCTACTGCGTCCAGCCGGTCCGTGCGATCACGCACCTCGGGCGGCATATGGGACATTTCTGCGATGCCGCCCGCATTGTCCGAGATGGGGCCATACGCGTCCACGGCAAGCTGGATGCCGAGCACCGAGAGCATGCCGACAGCCGCAATCGCGATTCCGTAAAGACCGGCGAAGTGATAGGAGCCGATGATGCTTAGAGCCAGAATGATGGTTGGAATACCCGTGGAGTACATGCCCACACCGAGGCCGGCGATGATGTTGGTGGCCGAACCCGTGACGCTTTGTTGCGCGATGCCGAGCACGGGTGCTCGCTCCGTGGAGGTGTAATACTCCGTGATCATCCCGATAAGCGTACCGGCCGCCACGCCGATTACCACGGCAAGATAGACACCCAGGCTCGAATACGACTGATAGGGCACCGAGGCATCCGTCAGACTGACCATGAGTTC
>Ga0164243_10012576_pt1 | contig 11976 bp, 9 predicted proteins | sample OricompcompostOP_FD_108781 | JGI IMG/M metagenome (GOLD analysis project Ga0164243, IMG submission 108781) | Organic Plus compost microbial communities from Emeryville, California, USA - Original compost - Organic plus compost (OP) | ecosystem: Engineered > Solid waste > Mixed feedstock >...
AGCATCCGGATCTGTCGATCGAGCATCGTGATCGTCGGGCCAAGCACATATTGACCCGTGCTGATGGCCACGATCAGGCCCGCATCGGACAGCTTGCGAAAATATCGATAGGTCGTGCTCTGGGCGAGACCCAACTCCTCAGCCGCTTGTTCGACGGTCCATCGCGGCTCTTCAAACGTGAAGAGGCCAAAGACCGAAAGCAATTTATCGGAGATGCTGACCAGCTGAGGTTTCCTTCCAGCAAGGTGTGTCGAGCGGTAGCGACAGATTTCTCGATTCTCAACCGGGACGCCACGGCCCCATAATGGCGCCTCTATTCCGCGATCATAAATGAATTTTTCCTGTTTTTTGAGAAATTAGTGATATTATGCTTGTGTGGTGGTCCCTTTCGGGCCTAGTCTTAGCCTCATTCAAACCGGTCGACGGCAGTTGGCGTATGGTCCCGCTTAAGTTCGGCGACTGCCTCGGTGCAGGCATTAAGCGGATCGGCGCGATGGCTGTTGATAAGCTGGTCAGCAGATAGCCGGGGTAGGGAAAGGCAGGGAGAGAGATGCAGGTCGTTATTGTCGGAGCCGGTATCGGTGGTCTGGCCGCAGCCCTGGCGCTGGCGAGATCGGGTATCCGCTCCACTGTGCTCGAGGCATCATCGCAGCTCGGTGAAATCGGCGCCGGCATTCAGCTGGGGCCGAATGCCTTTCATGTGCTGGATCAGCTCGGCATGGGTGAGGCGCTTTTGAGAGGCGCGGTCTATGTCGATTCCTTCCGGCTGATGGATTCGGCGACCGGCAAGCAGATCAACCGCTGGTCCTACGGCGACGATTTCCAGAAGCGCTTCGGCAATCCTTACGTCGTGGTGCATCGCGCCGACCTGCATCAGTCGTTGCTCGATGCCTGCATCGCCATCGGCCTCGTCGACATCAAGACATCCGTGAAGATCGCGGGCTTCGAGCAGGATGCGAACACGGTCCGTGCCGTGGCCGTGGATGGCAGCAAGTATGAAGGCGATGTGCTGGTCGGTGCGGATGGCCTGCATTCGGCCATCCGCGCGCAGATCATCAATGACGGTGCGCCGCGCGTGTCCGGCCATACGACGTTTCGTTCGGTTATTCCGACCGAACTGATGCCGAAGGAATTCCAGTGGAATTCGATGACGATCTGGGTCGGTCCGCGCACCCATGTCGTTCACTATCCGCTCAAGGGCGCGAAGGTCTTCAACCTCGTTGCGACCACGCATGATCACGCCGATGAAGCCGTCGCCGGAGTTCCCATGAGTGACGAGGCGGTCGCGGAGAAGTTCGCGCATCTCGTGCCGGAGGTGCAAAAGATCATTGCCTCCGGTCAGAACTGGAAGAAATGGGTTTTGTGCGATCGCGATCCCGCCGAGCATTGGAATGACGGCCGCGCGACGCTGCTGGGCGATGCTGCGCATCCAACGCTGCAATATTTCGCGCAGGGCGCCTGCATGGCGATGGAAGACGGCATGTGCCTCGCCAGCGTGCTCAGCACTCTCGGCGGCGATGTGGTCAAGGCGCTCGATGTTTACCGGCAGGAGCGTCTCGTGCGCACGGCGCGGATCCAGCTCGGCTCGCGCCTGATCGGGGATCATATTTTCCATCCCTCGGGCGCGCATGCGCTGACGAGGAATGCCACACTCAGTGCGATGGATGACCGGGCCTTTCAGGAAGCTTTGGCCTGGCTCTATGACGCCCGGAACATTCAAACTTTTGCCAAGGGGCCGGCGACTGCGGCGGCCTAGCGGCACCAAGGTCCGGCGCGGTGCTTGACGCGGCGGAAGAGCCGCTGGACAGGGGGGGCGTGTGGGAAAAATCCCACTGAGGCTCCCAATCGTTTGATATTTCAGCTATGCCCACACTCTGTCCCATTGAACAGAGTGTCCCTATGCAACGTACCAAACCGCCTTTCCGTGCCGATCAAGTCGGCAGTTTCCTTCGCCCGGAGCCGCTGAAAAAGGCCCGGGCCCAATCTGAGAAGGGCGAAATCTCTGCCGCGCAGCTCAAGGCAGTGGAAGACGACGAAATTCGCAAGCTCATCAAGCATCAGGAAGATTGCGGCCTGCAGCTCGCCACTGACGGCGAATTCCGCCGTGCGTGGTGGCATTTCGACTTTCTTGGCCTGCTTGACGGCGTGAAGCTGGTCGATGCCAACCAGGGCATCCAGTTCGCCGGCGTGCAGACAAAGGCCCAGACACTGAAGATCGACGGCAAGGTCGACTTCCCGGCCGACCATCCGTTTCTGGAGCATTTCCGTTTCCTGAAGGCGAACACCAAGGTCACGCCGAAGATGACCATTCCGTCCCCGACCGTGCTCCATTTCCGCGGCGGTCGGCGTGCGATCAGCGAGACGGTCTATCCGGACATGGATTCGTTCTTCTTCGATACCGGCAAGGCTTACGCAAAGGCGGTGAAGGAGTTCTATGCCGCAGGGTGCCGCTATCTGCAATTCGACGACACCGTCTGGGCCTATCTCTGCTCGCCGGCCGAACTGCAAAAGGCGAAGGATCGCGGCGACGATCCGACCGGCTTGCAGGAGAAATATGTCGAGATGATCAATCTCGCGCTGGCGGACAAGCCCACCGACATGGTGATCACCACGCATGTCTGCCGCGGCAATTTCCGCTCGACCTGGATTTCGGAGGGCGGTTACGAACCGGTTGCCGAAGCGCTGCTCGTCAAGTGCAATTACGACGGCTACTTCCTCGAATACGATACCGAGCGCGCCGGTGGATTCGAGCCGCTGCGTTTCCTGCCGAAGGGCGACAAGCAGGTCGTGCTCGGCCTCATCACATCGAAGAGCGGCACGCTCGAAAACAAGGACGATGTGAAGAAGCGTATCGACGAGGCCGCAAAGTTCGCGCCGCTGGAGCAATTCTGCCTGTCGCCGCAATGCGGCTTTGCCTCGACCGAGGAAGGCAACGTGCTCACCGAGGACCAGCAATGGGCCAAGATGCGCGAAGTCGTCGAGATTTCGAAAGAGGTTTGGGGCCGATAAGTCCCCGTCTTTCGCTGCGTTTAGAGGCTCGGCGCGGTCCAGCTCGCGCCGGGTTTTTTTGCATCTACAAAAGGAGACAGCTCATCGGCCCCAAGTGATCGTCAGCGCGCGATTTCGATCCCTCCGTTCAGAAATCGGAGTTTCATGCACTCCGGATCAGGGTCTTAATTTCGGGTCGCGACGCATCTGCGCGGCGATGTCTTTCAGAGTGGGCCAACGCGGTCGGGTCCTCGTAGGCAACATTCACGCTGATACGGCTGGTCACCGTCACCTAAATGTCGAAATAGAGATGGAACTCATATGGGTGGGGACGCAGCGCGATCGCGTCGACTTCATTTTTGCTTTTGTAGTTCAACCAGATTTCAATCACGTCCTTGGTGAAGACATCGCCGCGGAGCAGAAATGCATGATCGGCTTCGAGCGCATCGAGCGCCTGCTGCAGCGAGCCAGGCGTAGATTTCACGTCCTTCATTTCTGCGGGTGGTAGATCGTAGAGGTTTTTGTCGATTGGCTTGCCTGGATTGATCCTCTTATCGATCCCATCGAGACCGGCCATCAGCATGGCCGCGAATGCCAAGTAACCATTGCAAGAGGGGTCAGGCGTGCGGAACTCAACCCGCTTGGCTCGCGGGCTCGGTGAATACATCGGAATCCGACAACAGGCAGAACGATTTCGTTGTGAATAAACCAAATTTATCGGCGCCTCATAACCTGGAACCAGCCGGCGGTAAGAGTTCGTCGTCGGCGCACAAAGCGCGCAAAGCGCCCACGCGTGCTGCAGCAGGCCGCCGATATAATGATGCGCCAGATCGCTCAAATTGGCGTATTGCTTGTCGCTGTGGAACAGATTTGTGCTGCCTTTCCATAGACTCTGATGCACATGCATCCCGGAAGCATTGTCTTGGAACAGCGGCTTCGGCATGAACGTCGCTGTCATCCCGTGCTTACGCGCGGTATTTTTGACCACGTATTTGTAGAGCATCAGGTTGTCGGCCATGCGCGTGAGTGGTGCAAACCGCATATCGATTTCCGCTTGGCCGGCTGTTGCCACCTCATGATGGTGGGCCTCAATCGCAATTCCCAACGACTCCATGGTCAGTGCCATCTCGGTACGCAAATCCTGCATGCTGTCGACGGGAGGCACCGGAAAGTACCCTTCCTTCTGGCGCGGCTTGTGGCCAAGGTTCGGAGTTTCCTGCTTGCCTGAATTCCAAATACCTTCGCTCGAGTCGATCTCGTGGTAAGCGAAGTTTATGCCTTGATCGTAGCGCACGTTGTTGAAGACGAAGAATTCCGCCTCCGGCCCAAAATAGGCGATATCGGCGACGCCGGTCAGTTTGAGATATGCCTCGGCCTTTTGGGCAATGTAGCGGGCGTCGCGGCTATAGGGTTCGCCGGTGACCGGATCTCTGATGTTGCAGATCAAGACCAGCGTCGTCATTGATGTAAACGGGTCGAGAAAAGCCGTATTCGGGTCAGGCACGACCAGCATGTCGCTTTCCTGGATTTCCTGAAAGCCGCGGATCGATGACCCGTCAAAACCGATGCCCTCGCTCATTGCATCGGCATCCACTGCGCTTGGCGGGACAGAAAAGTGCTGCCAGGTGCCCGGCAAATCCGTAAAGCGCAAATCGATCATCTGGACGTTCTTGGCCTTGATAGCCCCAAGGACGTCATCAATTGTCGCGCAATTGAGAAACATGAGCAGCCCTCCCTATCTTGGGGACAGAGCGTCTATTCGATCGAGCGGCTCGCCTACGAACGATTTCAGTCGGACGTCGTCAGCTTTGGTGCGGCCCACGCATAAGCTTCAATGCCGCTTCGATGTGCCTCCAAGTTTCGGCATCTTCGGTCTTACCTTCCTTTTCGAAAGCACACGCTTTCTGGGCGGCCTCGACAATGGCCTTGGCACCGTGTGCCTCCAGCAATTGCCGTGCGTAATCCTGGATGTCGATTTCTTGCATTCTCATGGTGTCGTCTCCTCTCGCTGCACGAGAACACGCCGCGCATTCCACATGGCAGGCGTTTGACACCGATCGGGCCGTAGTTTGCACCTTAGCGGACGACGGTTGCAAGCTTTTCGCCCACGCCGACGGCGGCTCTCCCGACCAACCAGGAACCCTGGGTTTGATGTGATCCGGCGAGCGCGATCGTGGGCATTTCGGGGCCGATACTGACCGACATCTCTTACAATCTTACCAATCCGTTACCGACGTATAACTCTGTTAACCCTCCATTAACCATGCGGCTTCAGGGTGGGCCAACATCCAGCGTCCAACAGGATTCGAAGCCGCCGTGTTGATTAGTAAAAACTCCATGCGTTTGATCGGGCGCTCTTACATAGCCTTCGTATTCACGCCGGAAGCGCCAATCCACGAATGGCTCAAAGAATTGGATGCCTGGCTTGCGCGCACTCCTGGATTCTTCGCTGACCGGGCGGTCGTACTCGATCTGTCGAACGTGAAGCTGAGCAAATCGGGAATCGGACATCTGATCGCGAGTCTTCATGAGCGCGAAGTTCGCGTGATGGGTCTCGAAGGCGTGGACTCTTCTCAACTTGGGCCGGAACTGCCACCCCTGTTGCGCGGAGGGCGTGAGGCCGGAGTGAGCGAGAGCGTCACCAAGCCCAGCGCGCCTGAAGAGCCTGCCGCCGCAGCTCCGATCCGACCCACGTCATTGCTTCTCGATCGTCCAGTGCGCTCGGGTCAGTCGATTTTTTTTCCGGATGGCGATGTCAGCATCCTTGGATCGGTCGCATCGGGAGCGGAAGTCGTGGCGGGTGGTTCCATTCACATCTACGGAACACTCCGCGGCCGCGCCATGGCAGGCAGCACAGGCAACCCTGGCGCTCGCATCTTCTGCCAGAAAATCGAGGCCGAACTGCTCGCCATTGATGGCTACTACAGAACCGCCGAAGAGATCGACGCAACGCTTCGTGGCCGCGCTATGCAAGCATGGCTCGACGGCACCACGCTCATGATCACGGCACTGCACTGAACGATAGAGAAAGGCTACGAAATGGCAAAGGTCCTGGTCGTGACATCCGGCAAGGGTGGAGTTGGGAAGACCACAACGAGCGCCGCTCTCGGCGCTGCACTTGCGCAGACCGGCGAATCGGTTGTGGTCGTTGATTTCGATGTTGGTTTGCGAAACCTCGACCTCGTCATGGGAGCTGAACGTCGCGTGGTTTTTGACCTGATCAACGTTGTTCAGGGCGTGGCAAAACTCCCTCAAGCATTGATCCGCGACAAACGACTTGAGACGCTTTGGCTCCTCCCGGCCTCCCAGACTCGCGACAAGGATGCGCTGACCGAGGAAGGGGTTGAGCGGGTCATTGCTGAACTCCGAGAGAGATTTTCCTACGTAATCTGCGATAGCCCGGCTGGCATCGAACGAGGTGCAATTCTGGCAATGCGACACGCCGATGCGGCCGTCGTCGTGACGAATCCTGAAGTATCGTCGGTGCGTGACTCAGATCGCATCATAGGGATGCTCGATTCCAAGACCGTGAAGGCAGAAAAAGGCGAGCGGATCGATAAACACCTGCTCATTACGAGATACGATTCGGCGCGGGCTGCGCGCGGCGAGATGCTCTCGATCGATGATGTTCTCGAGATCCTCGCCACGCCCTTGCTTGGCATCATTCCGGAAAGCGAGGATGTGCTGCGGGCTTCAAATGTCGGCTCGCCGGTCACACTTGGCGATCGATTGGGTGCGCCGGCCCGCGCCTACATTGAGGCCGCCAAGAGGCTCAAAGGCGAGGATGTCTCCGTGACCATTCCACGCCCCAAAAAGGGATTGCTCGATAAGCTGTTCGGACGGAGGGCCGCATGAATCTTTTCAAGTTATTTCGAAGGGGCGGTTCGGCCCCCGTTGCGCGCGAGCGGCTTCAGATCCTGCTCGCGCACGAACGCAAGACCGTGGGTCAGTCTGACTTGCTCGCCATCCTCCGTGAGGAAATCCTTGCCGTTGTGGCGAGACATATCTCTCTCGATCCTGACAAGGTCCAAATCAAGATGGATCGGGGAGAGCCGGTTTCGATCCTTGAGGTGGATATCGAGATTCCGAGCAAGTTCGCACTGGTGACTCCTGCCGCCAGTGTCTGAAGCTAGATGCGACGGACGCAAAGTCGTCGCTTCGGCCGAGCGAACGGCACACTCGTTAGGATCGCCTTCCGGTTGGAAGGAACTGCAATCTCTCGATCAGCGCGGGCGAGTGACGCTTCAGGCAATCGCGAGGGGGGCCGCGGACCGAGCTAACGGCCGGCGAGCGGTTGCGCAGGAGGCGTAGTGATGCGTGTGGCCTGACGCCGATTGGAGATTGCTCATCATAACGGCGTGCTTGGACCTGTTTAGCTGACCGGTGATCTTCAGGCTTCTCCCTGCTATGCCATTGAGAAGGTGTGCAGGCCAGCCGCGTCAGCTTGCCGCTCGAGGCTCGACGGGCTCCCAGATCCGGGTTTTGTTTGTCTCTGGCATCAGGAAGATCGCGAACACGAAGCAGATCGCGGGAACCAGGATCGGGTAGAGCAGTGCATAGCCGATGCTGCCAGTCGCCGCGAAAGCAGCCGAGGTGATGAACGGCACCAATCCACCGCCCCAGCCATTGCCAATGTGATAGGGCACCGACACCGACGTGTAGCGAATCCTGCCGGGGAAGTATTCCGCCAGAAACGCCCCGACCGGCCCATATACCATTCCGACGTAGCAAACGAGGATGAAGATGATGAAGATCGAGATCGGATAGTTGATGTTGCCGGGCTGTGTGACCGTTTCCAGCCACAGATACAGCGGATAGTAGGTAATGGCAGCGAGCAGCATGCCTCCAAGGATCACCGGCTTGCGGCCGATGATATCGGACAGCCAGCCGAAAAAGATCAGGCTCGGCGTCGCAAGGAGCAGCGCGGCGCCTACGATATAGGCCGACGCCAGAGGCGGCACTTTGGACACCTGCTGCAGGAAGTACAACGCCCAGAACTGGCCACTGTACCAGACCACGCCTTGCCCGATCAGCACGATGGTGGCGATCCCGACAAATTTGATGTTGGAGCTGAGAAACGCTTCCTTCCAAGGATTCCTGCTCATCTGCCCGCGTGCCTTGATCTCCTGGAAGATTGGCGTCTCCTGCAGCTGCAGCCGGATGTAGATTGCGATGGCGACCAGCAGGAAAGACAGCAGGAACGGCACGCGCCACGCCCATGCGTTGAATGTTTCGTTGCCGAAATAGGCGCGTGTCGCGATGATCACGGCGAGCGATACCACGATGCCAAGCGTCGGAGACGTCTGCAGCCAGCCGGTATAGTAGCCGCGGCGTCCGTCCGGGACATGCTCAGCGACATAGGTGATGGCGCCGCCATATTCTCCGCCCAGGCACAGGCCTTGGATCATACGCAAGGTGAAGAGAATGAATGCGGCGGTCAGACCGATCGACTCGTAGGTTGGGATCAGCCCGATCGCGCCGGTGCCCAGCCCCATTCCGCTGAGCGTAACAAGGAAGGTGTATTTGCGGCCGACCCGATCTCCCATCCATCCAAAGAGGAATGCCCCCAGTGGACGGATCAGGAATCCGGCTGTGAACAGCGCAATCGTACTCAGCAGAGCTGCGACTGGGTGGGATTGCTCAAAGAACTTGACTGACAGAACCGCGGCCAAGCTCCCGAAGATATAGAAGTCGTACCATTCGATGATGTTTCCAACCGACGCAGCAACGATCACGCGGCGGAAATCTCTCGGGACTTGAATAACCATGTTCTTCTCCCTTTTTATTTCAAAGCATCGCCTCCCGTTTACTCAGTGCTTTATCTTCTTGCGGCCCGAGGCCTGCACGCGGTGTTTACATGCGCGCGTCAAGACATGTGTGAGTGCGTCCGCAACGCTTGACCTCAGGGAAACTTTGAGCCACCCGAGGAGAGCTCCAACGACCTTCGGGGCCGCGAGCCACCGCTGCTCCCTTCCATCCGCCCGGGAACGAACAGCGCGGAACAGTCTAATCCACCGTCAGATGCAGTGAAAGCGCTATACCGAAGCGCCATGAAGCGTAAAACGTGCCGGATTATCTCGCGAGCGCAAATCTAAACTGCTCTCCGTCGTACGATCATGCCCCGGCGATCCTCTCTGGAACACTATCCCCGGTCTGGTGGCTGCTACCCGAAAATTCACTGCGGCAGCACATCAGGTCAAGGTGATCCATTGCGCGTCATTGCGACGTACAGGGGCCGGTACTCAGTCGTAACGTCGAGCGCGACCGGCGTCACGTCGATCCATCGGTGCTCCAACATTCAACTTGCTACCACGTCGTTGGGTTCGCCCGGCGACAATGCGCTTAGGTGATTGGCAGAGATTCCAACTTGCTGATTCGCGTCCCCAATTTGCCTGCTCTTCTTGATTGCAGTTCCAGGCCCATCGGCCAGTACTGAGGCTTGGAGCGAAAAAGCGTAGAAGCCTGCGACTAACACGCAGCGCCGCTGGAAAGAGGAGAAATTATTATCTAGGAGCTGGCGGAGGGAGAGAGGTAACGAACCCCAGTCCCGTACCTTGCCTTTGATTTATTTAAGGTTTTAGGCTCGCTTATTTTGAAATGTGTACATCCGGGTGTTCAGTTGTCAACTTATTGGCCGTGGCTCTGCGACTGATCAGGAGCCGCCATCGCGTCAAGCAATAGAAATTGCGATCGTCGGTCTTCTCGGCTCGCAAAACGGATTGAAACGCACAACCATTGGCTAGGAGCGTTCTTAGTGCGTTTGCTATTTGGGAGCGCTCTCGTCTCGACACACGCCTCAACCTAGGTGAACGAAACGATTTTATGATTGCGGTCACCAAACAAGCCCAGGCGCCACTTCCAGGTGCATAGTGGCCCTTGAGGGCGGTGACTATTTTCATAAGGTGATGATGTCGACGGGCCGAAACAGTTCTAAACGCCAAAGCGTTTATTACACGCTATAGCGTGTGGAAGGATCGCCGTCGGGATGGTTCATCCTGATGAATGGCGAAGCGGAACATTCTATCCGCCAAAAGAGTTCTAGCCCGCAATCTGCGCCGGCTGAGACTCGAAAGGGCGCTATCTCAGGATGACCTGGCGGCTGAGGCCGGTCTTCGGCAAGCGCTCATCAGCGCGATCGAGGTCGGGACCGCAAACCCCACGTTGGAATCTCTAGAGCGGTTGGCATCCGCCTTAGGAACGGATCTGGCTGTCCTCTTTGATCGGACGGCGTAGGTGTCGGTGATGCGGTATGCATCAAGCGTGTCCGTGAGCCGGAAAAGCTATTGGAGGTCGGTGGCGCGTGGAAAGTAGCCCCTCAGTGTTGTGTTGCTTTTCGGGTTAAGACAGCATCATAATTGCAAATAAAGATCGTGTAGTAAGTTCAAATAGATAAGTGTGTTTATCCTAACCTGATCGCCGTGAGATAGTTCGGAATAAGACCTCAAAATTCCTACAGCTCGGCCACCGTCAGACGATCTTTTGATTGTTCGAGGCGCCGCGTCTCCTCATCTTGCAAAACTCCACGCTTCTGACAAACATTCTCATGACCGCTCCGCCAAGAGAGCGGGGTGGGAGAGGAATGTGCAGGTAATGTCGACGCGTAAAAGTCAGGGAACCGAGGGCGATCCGGAATTTAGCCCCTGGCTGGCGCAGGCATCGATCCTGATCATCGACGATGAGCCCGGCATGCGGAACTTCCTGGTCCGCACGCTTGGACCGCGTTGCAAGCGGATCGAGGAGGCCAGCGACACGGAAGAGGCGTCGCGCAAGCTCGATCAAAGCCACTTCGATGTTGTGATCCTCGACAACATCATGCCGGGAAAGAATGGCGTCGAATGGCTGGCCGAACAGCGTGCTGTCGGCTTCTTTTCCGATGCGATTCTGATCACCGCCTATGCCGATCTTGAGACGGCAATTCAGGCCCTGCGGGCCGGCGCTGTCGATTTTGTCCTCAAGCCCTTTCGCTCGAACCAGATTCTGAATGCTGTCGCGCGATGCCTCGACCGCATCAGGCTGCAGCGCGAGAATTATGTGCTCCGGTATGAGCTGCGCTCGACCAGCGATCACGTGCTTCTGCGCGACAAGCTGATCGGCGAGTCGGCGGCGATCCGCCGCGTGCGGGATAGCCTGTCCCGTGTTGCGCGTCTGCCGACCTCTGTTCTTTTGACCGGTCAGTCGGGAACGGGAAAGGAAGTCGCTGCCCGCTCCATTCATTCGTTGTCGGACAGGGCCGACAAGCCCTTCGTTCCCGTGAATTGCGCCGCCATCCCGGCCGACATGATCGAGACCGAATTGTTCGGGCATCTCAAAGGCGCGTTCACGGGGGCGGAGGCCGGGCGCGAGGGGCTTTTCATGCACGCCCAGGGCGGCACGCTGTTTCTCGACGAGATCGGCGAATTGCCGTTGGCCATGCAAAGCAAACTGCTCCGCGTTCTTGAGGATCGACGGGTTCGTCCTGTCGGTTCGGAACGTGAAGTGCCGGTCGATCTTCGTTTCATCTTCGCAACCAACGCGGAACTGGAGAAGGAGGTGGAGCAGGGGCGCTTCCGGTCCGATCTCTTTTTCCGCATCAATGTGATGCAGATCCGGCTACCGCCATTAAAGGATCGCGACGATGATGTTCAGGAACTCGCGACCTTGTTCATGAACAAGCTCTCCATTCAGCTCGGTATGCCGCCGGTGCCGATCGAGCCCCATGTCCGTGCCGCTCTTGCACGGTATTCATGGCCAGGCAATGTCCGCGAATTGCGCAATCTTGTTGAACGCACATTGATCATCGGTGCGTTTCCCGATGATTTCCAGGGGCAGTCGCTGACCGATGCAGAGGCCTCGAGCGGAAGCCTGGCTGATCTCGAACGAAAGCATATCATCGCAGTGCTAAAGGAGACTGGCGGCAATCGGGAAGAGGCGGCGCGCCGGCTTGGTATCTCGCGCAAGACCATCGACCGGAAATGCGCCATGTGGAATATCTGAGGGCGGCAGGATGAG
>Ga0164243_10012577_pt1 | contig 11976 bp, 10 predicted proteins | sample OricompcompostOP_FD_108781 | JGI IMG/M metagenome (GOLD analysis project Ga0164243, IMG submission 108781) | Organic Plus compost microbial communities from Emeryville, California, USA - Original compost - Organic plus compost (OP) | ecosystem: Engineered > Solid waste > Mixed feedstock >...
CGCCGCGGGTTCTCAGAGGCTTTCTCGCGAGGACAGCGTCAACGCCGCGTAGGCGTACTACTCAAGTTGACGATCCCGCAGCGAGAAAGCCTCTGAGGTTCCGCCACCCGCACCGCCGGGAAACCCGCACCCCACACCAACCGCCAGCCGGCAACGCCAAAGGCACCGCTACGCAGAGCAGCACCCCCCAAAAAAACCTCACCGAGTAGCCGAGATCAGGGCGCTTCCTAGTACTACATCTCCTGCTTCCGCATCGGGCCGGTACAGCACGATGGCCTGCCCGGGGGCGACGCCGCGCAGGGGCTCTCCGAGGCGGACCCGCAGTCCGCCGTCGGCGACTTCGGCGACTGCGGGGGCGGTGCCGCCGTGGGCGCGCACCTGCACGACGCAGTCGGTGGCGCCGTCGAGTTCCTGCTCGGAGGGCCAGATGGGGCGTTCGGCCTCGATGCCGGTGACGTCGAGGCGGTCGGCGGAGCCGACTTCGACGGTCCCGGAGACCGGTTCGAGGGAGAGCACGTACCGGGGTTTGCCGTCCGGGGCGGGGGCTTCCAGCCCGAGGCCTTTGCGCTGGCCGACGGTGAATCCGTGCACGCCGGAGTGCTGCCCGAGCACCGCGCCGGTTTCGGCGTCGACGAGGTCGCCGGGCCGCTGCCCGAGCCTGCGTTCGAGGAAGCCGCGGGTGTCGCCGTCCGGGATGAAGCAGATGTCGTGGCTGTCGGGTTTCTGCGCCACGGCCAGGTCGCGGCGGTCGGCCTCGGCGCGCACTTCGGTTTTGAGCGAGTCGCCGAGCGGGAACATGGAGTGCCGCAGTTGTTCGGCGGTCAGCGAGGCCAGCACGTAGGACTGGTCCTTGCCTTCGTCGCGGCTGCGGCGCAGTTCGGGCACTCCGTCGCGCACCACGAGCCGGGCGTAGTGCCCGGTGCACACGGCGTCGAAGCCGAGGGCCATGGCCTTTTCCAGCAACGCCTCGAACTTGATCTTCTCGTTGCAGGTCAGGCACGGGTTCGGGGTGCGCCCGGCGGCGTATTCGCCGATGAAGTTCTCGATCACGTCCTCGGTGAACCGCTCGGCGAAGTCCCACACGTAGAACGGGATTCCGAGGATGTCGGCGGCTCGGCGGGCGTCGCGGGAGTCCTCGACGGTGCAGCAGCCGCGGGCGCCGGTGCGCAGCGTGCCGGGTTTCGCCGACAGCGCCAGGTGCACGCCGGTCACGTCGTGGCCGGCCTCCACCGCTCGCGCGGCCGCCACCGCGGAGTCCACGCCGCCGCTCATCGCTGCCAGTACTCGCACTGCTTCACACCTCCGTCGTGGCGGCCGACCGGCGCAGCCCGGCCAGTCCGGCGTTGCGCGCCCGTTCCACCGCCGGGCCGATCGCTTCGGTGAGCGCCCGCACGTCGGCGGCGGTGGAGTCGTGCCCCAGCGAGAACCGCAGCGAGCTGCGCGCGGCCTGCGGGTCGGCGCCCGTCGCCAGCAGCACGTGGCTCGGTTCGGCGACCCCGGCGGTGCAGGCCGAGCCGGTGGAGCACTCGATGCCCTTCGCGTCCAGCAGCATCAGCAGGCTGTCGCCGGCGCAGCCGGGGAAGGTGAAGTGCGCGTTGCCCGGCAGCCGCGGCGGGTCGCCGTCCCGCAGCTGCAGGTCCGGGTCGCCGTTGAGGACCGCGTCGGGCACCGCGGCCTGCACTCCGGCGATCAGCTCGTCGCGCAGCGCGGCCAGCTGGGGCACGTGCTCGGCGCGCTCGCCCACGGCCTCCCGGACGGCGCTGGCCAGGCCCAGCACGCCCGGGGTGTCCAGGGTGCCGGAGCGGACCTCGCGTTCCTGGCCGCCGCCGTGCAGCACCGGGGTGCACTCGACGTCGCGGGCCAGCAGCAGCACGCCGACCCCGTAGGGCCCGCCGAGCTTGTGCCCGGTCATGGTCAGCGCGGCCGCGCCGGAGGCGGCGAAGTCGACCGGGAGCGCGTCGACCGCCTGCACCGCGTCGGTGTGCAGCGGGACGCCGTAGCGGTCGGCGACCGCGGCCAGCTCCGGGATCGGGTTGACGGTGCCGACCTCGTTGTTCGCCCACATCACGGTGGCCAGCGCCACGTCGTCCGGGTCGGCGCGCAGCGCCTCCTCCAGCGCTTCGGGCCGCACCCGGCCGTGCTGGTCGGCGGGCAGCCAGGTGATCTCGGCGCCCTCGTGCTCGGCCAGCCACTCCACCGCGTCCAGCACCGCGTGGTGTTCGACGGCCGAGGCCAGCACCCGGCGGCGGGCGGGGTTGCGCGCGCGGCGGGACCAGTAGATGCCCTTGACCGCGAGGTTGTCGCTCTCGGTGCCGCCGGCGGTGAACAGCACCTCGGACGGGCGGGCGCCGAGGGCGGCGGCGATGCCCTCGCGGGACTCCTCCACCGCGCGGCGCGCGCGGCGGCCGGAGGTGTGCAGGGAGGAGGCGTTGCCCAGGCGGGCCAACGCCTCGCTCATCACCGCGATCGCCCCGGCGCGCATCGGGGTGGTGGCGGCGTGGTCGAGGTAAGTCATCGCCACACCAGGGTAGACGAGGGCACCTCGGCTTTTTCCCGTCCCGGTTCGCCCCGCCGCGCCCGGGTCGGCCCGCCGCGCCCGGGTCGGCCCGTTCAGGCCGCGGCCGCGCACTCCTCCGGCAGGTGCGGCATCCGCGGCCCGGCGAGGCCGGTGACGGCCGCCACGGCCCGCTGCGCGCGGCGGGCGAGTTCGCGGCGGTCGCCGACGGCGGCGGCGTCCAGCGCCGGCAGCACGGTCAGCTCCACCACCAGCTCCGGTTCCCGCGCCACCGCGAGCACCGACTTCAGCAGCGTGTCCTCCCCGACGAACGCCGCGCTGGAGGCCACTTCCCGCTCGGCGGTGAGGAACCGCAGCGCCACCGGCCGCACCGGCACCTGCGCGTCCACCGCCGCCTGGAACACCGCGGGCCGGTAGCTGCCCGAGGCCCGCCCGCACCAGGTGGTGCCCTCCGGGAAGGCCCCGACGACCGCGCCGCCGCGCAGCGCCGCGGCGATGGTGCGCACCGCGCCGGGCAGCGCCGACAGCCGCTCCCGGTCGATGTAGAGCGTGCCGACGCGGCCGGCCAGCGGGCCCACGACCGGCCAGGACCGCACTTCGGTCTTGGCCAGCACCCGCATCGGGCACACCGCCATCAGCGCGACCACGTCCAGCCAGGACACGTGGTTGCTGACCACCAGCGCCCCGGACTGCGGCGCCGGGTCGCCGCGGACCTCGAACCGGATGCCGAAGGCCCGCATCAGCGCGCGGAACCAGCCGCGCACCAGCCGTTCCCGCGCGGTGCGCCACAGCAGCGCGAACACCACCGCGAGCGCGATGCCGGCCAGCATCAGCCCGGCGGCTGCGGCCAGCCGCAGCGCCACCCGGTGCGCGCCCGCCCGCGCGGCCGGCCGCACGCAGCTCGGCCCGCACGGCGAGACCGGCGCCCACTGGTGCGCGGTCATGCCACCGCACCCAGGAAGAACCGCAGGTAGCGCTGGTCGATGGCGGTGAAGTCGAGCAGCACGAAGAAGTCCGCGACACCGAACTCGGGGTCGTGCGCGGGCGGCCCGCAGACCTTCGCGCCCAGCCGCAGGTACCCCTTCAGCAGCGGCGGCAGCGGCCCGCGGTGGCCGCGCTCCACCGGCTCCGGGTCCCACGGCAGGTAGGGCTGCACGCGGGTGTCGGTGCCGGCCATGTTCTTGGCGGAGACCTCGTCCCAGACCTTGGCGGCCAGCCGGCCGCCGTCGTCCAGCGGCACCGAGGCGCACCCGGCCAGCCAGGTGTGCCCGTGCAGCAGCATGTAGCGGGCGATCCCGGCCCACACCAGGCTCACCACGGCGCCGTTGCGGTGGTCGCGGTGCACGCAGGAGCGGCCGGTCTCGACCAGCGAGGGCCGCAGGTCGTCGAGCGCGGACAGGTCGAACTCGGTCTCGGAGTACAGCCGCCCGGCGTCCCCGGCGCGCTCCGGCGGCAGCATCCGGTAGGTGCCCACGACCTCCCCGGTGCGGTCGTCGCGGACCACGAGGTGGTCGCAGAACTCGTCGAACGGATCGGTCTCCACGCCGGGGGCGTCGCCGTGCACGGTGGCGCCCATCTCCTCGGCGAACACCTGGTAGCGGAGGCGTTGGGCGGCCCGCACCTCCTCGGTGTCGCGGGCGACGAGCAGCGAGTAGGGGGTGGTACCGGTCGGGTCGGCGGTCGGCGAACCCGCGGGCGCGGTGCTGGCAAGCAGCTGCGACTCGGACATGCTGCAGGTGTATCGCCGCGCGAAGAACGCGCAGTAGGCCCGCTGATGACACGCAGCAGGAACTTTCGGTTAATGCCCGGTACCTGCACGCACAGCGCCCCTTGTCCGGTCCAACGAACACCACATCGCGGAAGTTCCCGAGGCGCCGCAACGGTTTTCCGGCCGCGCCGGTCGCCGGGCACCGCGCCCCGCCGCGCTAGATTGCGGTCATGCCGACCGACGGCGCCGGAGCGCGCGATCTCGTGGAACTGTTCACCGACGGCGCCTGCAGCGGCAACCCGGGCCCGGGCGGCTGGGGCGTGGTGCTGCGCTTCGGCGAGCACGAGCGCGAGATGCACGGCGGGGAACCGGCCACCACGAACAACAAGATGGAGCTGACCGCGGTCATCGAGGGCCTGGCCGCGCTGACCCGCCCGATGCCGCGGGTGCTGGTGCACACCGACAGCACCTACGTGCTCAAGGGCATCACCGAGTGGCTGGCGGGCTGGAAGCGCAACGGCTGGAAGACCGCGTCCAAGCAGCCGGTGAAGAACGCCGAGCTGTGGCAGCGCCTGGAGGCCGAGGCGCAGCGGCACGGCCACGTGGAGTGGCACTGGGTGAAGGGCCACGCCGGGCACCCGGAGAACGAGCGCGCGGACAAGCTCGCCTGCCAGGGCCGCGACGAGAACCGCTGACCGTCCACTCCGGACACTTCGCGGAAAGCTCCGCCACCGCGCGAAAAACGGGCCGCGCCCCCGGGTGGGGACGCGGCCCGTTCAGCACGAGCGGCCGATCTCAGCCCTTGCGCTTGGTGACCTCGTCGGTCAGCTGCGGGGCGACCTGGAACAGGTCGCCGACCACGCCGAAGTCGGCGATCTCGAAGATCGGCGCCTCGGCGTCCTTGTTGACCGCCACGATCGTCTTGGAGGTCTGCATACCCGCCCGGTGCTGGATCGCACCGGAGATGCCCAGCGCGATGTACAGCTGCGGCGAGACCGTCTTGCCGGTCTGGCCGACCTGGAACTGGTGCGGGTAGTAGCCGGAGTCGACCGCCGCGCGGGAGGCGCCGACCGCCGCACCCAGCGAGTCGGCCAGCTTCTCGACGACCTCGAAGGACTCGGCCGAGCCGACGCCGCGGCCGCCGGAGACGACCACGGAGGCCTCGGTGAGCTCCGGCCGGTCGCCGGCCTCCACCGGCTGCGTGCCGGTGATCTTGGCGTTCTTGGCCGCGTCCACGGCCGGCACCTCGACGGCCTGCTCGGCCGCGGCACCGGAGGCCTCCTCGGCCTCGATGGAGCCCGGCAGCACGGTGATCACCGGGGTGCCGAAGGTGACCTTCGCCTTGGCGTCGTAGGTGCCGCCGAACAGCGAGTGCGAGGCGACGCCGTCGCCGTCGATGTCGACGACCTCGGACAGCAGGCCGGAGTCCAGCTTGACCGCCAGCCGGCCGGCGATCTCCTTGCCGTCCACCGACGCCGGCACCAGCACCGCGGCCGGGGAGGCCTGCGAGACCAGCGAGGCCAGCACCTCGACGGACGGGGTGACCAGGAAGTTGCCCGCCTCGGCGGACTCGGCGGCGTAGACCTTCTCCGCGCCGTGCGACGCCAGGGAGTCCTTGAGCTTGCCGGCGGTGCCCGGCTCGCCGACGACGACGGCGGAGGGCTCGCCCAGCCGGCGCGCGGCCGTCAGCAGTTCCAGCGTGACCTTCTTGACCTCGCCACCGCTGTGGTCGACGAGGACCAGAACCTCGGACATGTCGTTATCTCCTCGCGAACCTTCGGTGGGCCTCAGACCAGCTTCTGCGCGGCCAGGAACTCGACGACCTTGGTGCCGCCGTCGCCTTCGTCGGTGACCCGCTGGCCGGCCTGCTTCGGCGGCTTGGGGGCGGACTCGACGACCTGGGTGGCGGCGTTGGCCAGGCCCACCTCGGAGGCGTCGATGCCGGCGTCGGCCAGCGTCAGCGCGGAGACCGGCTTCTTCTTGGCGGCCATGATGCCCTTGAAGGACGGGTACCGCGGCTCGTTGATCTTCTCGGTGACCGACACGACGGCCGGGAGGTTCGCCTCCAGGCTGACCACGCCGGCGTCGGTCTCGCGCTCGATGCTGATGGTCGAGCCGTCGGTGGTGACCTTGCGGGCGTAGGTCAGCTGCGGCAGGCCGAGCAGCTCGGCGAGCATCGCCGGGACCGCGCCGACGCGGCCGTCGGTGGCCTCGTTGCCGGCCAGCACCAGGTCGACCGAGTCGACGGTGCCGATGACCTTGGCCAGGGCCTTCGCGGTCTGCACGGAGTCGGAGCCGTGCAGCGCCTCATCGGAGAGGTGGACGGCCTTGTCCGCACCCATCGACAGCGCCTTGCGGATCGCGTCGGTGGCGCGGTCGGGACCCATGCAGACGACGGTGACCTCGCCGCCCTGGGCCTCCTTGATCAGCAGTGCCTCTTCGACCGCTCGTTCGTTGATCTCATCCAGCACGGCGTCCGCCGACTCGCGGTCGAGCGTGTGGTCCGAGTCGGCGAGTTTGCGCTCGGACCACGTGTCGGGCACCTGCTTAACCAGGACGACGATGTTCATGGGTCCTCTTCGACCTCCTGCGGACTGACGACGGACTCATCCTGCTTGCGTATTTCGAGGGGTTCCGGCCGCTGCGCCGGCGCATCGTTACCGGGGAGTTCGACCTTGCCACGTCACAGTGTCGGTGGCACAGTGACGCCAACCACCCGGGATGTTACTTGCCAGTAGCCCCTCTGCAACCAGGGTATCCCGTGACAGTACTCACTCCCCGACCGCCGTGGTGCGAGGTGGCGGCGACCACCGCGCGCACCGATATATGAAAACGATTCACACGTGACTAGCCTGCACGCCATGAGAAATCGCGTCGCCCTCGTGACGGATTCGACCGCTTCCATCCCGGTCGACGTCGCCGACCGGCTGGGAATCTGCGTCGTCCAGCTGGAGCTCCAGGTCGGCGAAATGGAGAACGACGAGCGGCGGGTCCCGCACACCGAACTCGCGCAGGCGATGCGCGACGGCGTTGCGGTGGCCACCGCCCCGCCTCCACCGCCGGCGTTCTTCTGGAACTACACCGATGCCGCCTCCGCCGGAATGGAGTCGATCGTGTCGGTGCACATTTCCGAGGGCCTATCCCAGACCTGCGAGTCCGCCCGCATCGCGGCCGCCGAGATCAACGTTCCGGTGTACGTCGTGGACAGCCGGCTGTGCGGGCTCAGCGTCGGATTCCCGGTGATCGCCGCGGCCGAGGCCGCCGCGTCCGGGGCCGGCACGCAGCAGGTGCTGTCGGTGCTCGACCGGCGGCTGCGCGCCACCACGCAGATGATCTACGTGGACACGCTCGAATACCTGCGCCGCAGCGGCCGGATCGGGCGCGCCCAGGCCATGCTCGGCCAGGCGCTGTCGATCAAACCCGTGCTGGTGCTGCGCGAGGGCGTGCTCGAACCGATGGCCAAGGGCCGCGGCCCGGACCGCGCGCTGAAGAAGGCCGTCAAACAGGCCGTGCAGCGCGCCGGGGCCGGGCAGGTCGACATCGGCATCGAGCACTTCCAGTACGCCGAGCGCGCCCACGAGGTCGCCAACGAACTGCGCAGGCACCTGCCGCAGGTGCGCAACGTCGTCGTGGCCGAGACCAGCGCGATCATCGGAGCGCACGCCGGGCCTGGGGCCCTGGGGATCACGATCTCCCCGGTGGTGTGATCCGCACGATCGTCCCGGACTCCGGGACCGCGCTGTCGTAGCGTGGCGCGGCGTGACCACCGCCGCGCCCGCAGGCACCTTCTGCCCGGTGCTGCACAGCCACCTGCCGTGGCTGGCCCGGCACGGGACCTGGCCGGTCGGCGAGGAGTGGCTGCACCAGGTGTGGGCGCACTCCTACCTGCCGCTGGCCGGGATGCTGCAGCGGTTCGCCGCCGAAGGCCGCCGCGACGTGCTCACCCTGGGGATCACGCCGTCGCTGGCCGCCGCGCTGGACGATCCGCACTGCCTGCGCGGGTTCCACCACTGGCTCGGCAACTGGCGCCTGCGCAGCCACGAGGCCGCGCTGCGCTGGCGCGCTGATCCGGTGCTGCGCGAGCTGGCCGCCGCCGAGCACCGGGCGGCCGGGCTGCGGCTGGCGGAGTTCGAGGCCCGGTGGCGGCACGGGGCCTCGCCGGTGCTGCGCGGGCTGGCCGACTCCGGCGTGGCCGAGCTGCTCGGCGGCCCGGCCGCGCACCCGTTCCAGCCGCTGCTGGAGCCCGAGCTGCGGCGGTTCGCGCTGCGCGTCGGGCTCGATGACGCCGCGCTGCGGTGGGGTTCGCGGCCCGCGGGGATCTGGGCGCCGGAGTGCGCCCACGGCCCCGGGATGAGCGCGGACTACGCCGCCACCGGAGTGCGGCGGTTCCTGGTGGACGGCGCGGCGCTGGCCGACACCTCGGTCGCGCACCCGGTCGGCGACGACGTGCTGTGCTTCGGGCGGGATGCGGTGATCAGCGACCGGGTCTGGTCCGAGCGCGGATATCCCGCGCATCCCGCCTACCGCGACTTCCACACCTTCGACCACCCCGTCGGGCTCAAACCCGCGCGGATCACCGGGCGCGACGTGGCGCCCGAGGACAAGCAGCCCTACGACGCCTCGGCGGCCGCGGCCGCGGTCGACGAGCACGTGCGCGACTTCGTGGCCGCGGTGCTGGAACGGTTGCGGGACAACGGAGGCGGGCTGGTCGTCGCGGCGTTCGACGCCGAACTGTTCGGGCACTGGTGGTTCGAAGGCCCGGTGTGGCTGGAGAAAGTGCTCCGCGCGCTGCCGGAAGCCGGGGTGCGGGTCACCACCCTGCGCGGCGCGGCCGAGCAGGTCGGCGAGCCGGTGCGGCTGCCGGAGACCTCGTGGGGTGCGGGCGGCGACTGGCGAACCTGGTGCGGTGCGGCGGTTTCCGACCTGGCCGCGGCGAATCGCGCGCTGCAGCACCGAGTTCTCGCGCACTTCCGCTCCGCGCCGCCGACCACCGGGCGCGCACCGGCGCGCGACCAGCTGCTGCGCGAGGTGCTGCTGGCGCTGTCCAGCGACTGGGCGTTCATGGTCAGCCGCGGCACCGGCGCCGAGTACGCGCGCGGGCGCGCGGCCCTGCACCACGAGCGCGCGCACCGGCTCCTCGATCTGCTGGAGGACGACCGGACCACCGAGGCCGCCGCGTTCGCCAGGCAGCTCCGGGAGCAGGACGGGGTGTTCGGCCACCTGGACGCCCGCCGGCTGCGGCTCGACGGGTGAGCGGGCGCGGGCGAACGCGCCGCGCGGCAGCCGTTGCGGAACCGCCCCGCGCACGTACCCAGCGGTAACATCTCCGCAGCCGTCGGAAGGAACCCCCGTCCCATGCGCGTGCTGATGCTGTCCTGGGAGTACCCGCCGGTCGTCGTCGGCGGGCTCGGCCGCCACGTCCACGCGCTGGCCCGCCACCTGGCCGGCCAAGGGCACGAGGTCGTGGTGCTGTGCCGCCAGCCCGGCGGCAGCGACGCGGCGACCCACCCGGACAGCGAGACCGTGGTGGAGGGCGTGCGGCTGGTGCGGGTGGCCGAGGACCCGCCGCACCTGACGTTCGAGCGGGACCTGGTGGCCTGGACGCTGGCGATGGGGCACGCGATGGTCCGCGCCGGGCACCGGCTGCTCGCCGGCTGGCGGCCGGACGTGGTGCACGCGCACGACTGGCTGGTCACGCACCCCGCGGTGGCGCTGGCCGAGGCCGGCGGGGTGCCGCTGGTGTCGACCGTGCACGCCACCGAGGCCGGGCGGCACAGCGGCTGGCTCTCGCACAACCACAACCAGCAGATCCATTCCGTGGAGTGGTGGCTGGCGCACCGCTCGGACGCGGTGGTCACCTGCTCGGCGGCCATGCGGGCCGAGGTGGCGACGCTGTTCGAGCTGCCGCCGGAGCGAATTTCCGTGCTGCGCAACGGGATCGAGTCGTGCACCTGGGAGGTCTCGCCCGCGGAGGTCGCGGCCACGCGCGCCGAGCACGCGCCCGGCGGGGGCCCGCTGCTGCTGTACTTCGGGCGCCTGGAGTTCGAGAAGGGCGTGCAGGACCTGCTGGCCGCGCTGCCCGGGATCCGCGAGCGGCATCCGGGGGCGACGGCGGTGATCGCCGGGCGCGGCAGCCACGAGAACCGGCTGCGGGACCATGCCGCGGAATGCGGGGTTTCGGGGGCGGCGCGGTTCACCGGGCACCTGCCCGACGTGGCACTGGCGGCGCTGTTGGCGGCGGCCGACGCGGTGGTACTGCCGAGCCGGTACGAGCCGTTCGGGATCGTGGCGCTGGAGGCGGCCGCGGCGGGGGCTCCGCTGGTGGCCTCGACAGCGGGAGGGCTGGCCGAACTGGTGGAGGACGGCCGCACCGGGGCCACATTCCCGCCCGGGGAGATCGACCTGCTCGCCGATGCGGTGCACCGCGTGCTCACCGACCCGGCCGCGGCGGCCGCCCGCGCGCACGCGGCCCGCGCCCGGCTGGCCACGGATTTCGACTGGCGCACCATCGCCGCCGCCACCGCCGCCCTCTACGCCGGCACTCCCCGCCGCGACCACGCTCCTCTCCCCCGCCCCAAAATCGCCACCGGCAACGTCCTGGGCCGCACCCCGTAAGCCCGCCGAGCCCCGAATTCCCCGCCCCATCGCGCTTTCCGACCACTTCCGTCCACATGGGACGCCGCCGCGCCCCGTTCCTCAAGGCACCGGGCCGATCCCGACCTGAGCCGTTCCCGGGCGGAGCCAGTGGCACTGGCAGGCGCAGCTCGGGAGGCACGACGAACCAGCTGCCACCGATGCGCCCGCCCACGCTCCTGAGCTGAGCCACTTCCGAGCAGGACCACCACTGCTCACCGGCGCGGCCGAAGAGCCGCAGCCCGAGCCGTTCCACACCAGCAGCATCGACCCCCCACGAAGCCCGGGAGCACAACATCACCGGCTCTGCGGTTCTCGACGCCCCCTCGATGTTCCCGAGCCGAGCCATTCCCGAGCGGCACCAGCACGGCTCCCGAACCCACGGTTCGCGAGCCCCGGTTCCCGAGCAACCAACCGGCCGCCTCAACCCGCCCCTCCCCGAGCAGCGCCAACACCCCTGGCACCCGTGGCTTGAGCGCGCGAACTTCCCAGCCGGTTCGACCACGCCGGATCACCGATCTCCGACCACCGATTCCGAGCTGAGCCATTCCCGACCACCACCGGCTGCTCTGGCAAGCGCGCCTCCAGCACAAGGCACCGAGTACCTACCGCCGCGAAACAACCCGAGCTGAGCCATATCCCCCCGGCACCAGCTGCTCTGGCAAGCGCAGCCACCCATCCCCGCAACCGCCCAACCACACCGACACCACCGACGACCCGAACACCACCCTGAACAACGCAGCCACCAACACCCCCACCCAAAGCAACCAAGCCCACACCACGAAGCCGAAGGCGAGCCAGAAGCCAAACCGGCCGCCAACAAAACGACCACACCCCAAAGCCGCGATACCAAGCCAACGGCCGAAACCCGCTCAACCACAACAAAAACCGCGAACACACACCGCACCAGCAGCGATGCCAAACCAAACCGTCCACACAGGACCGCCAAGCACCGACAGGTGCGTCCACCACGCAAGCCACCCGCACCGCCGCGGGTTCTCAGACGCCGCCTCGCGAGGACAGCCCCGACGCCGCGTAGGGCTGCTACTCAAGTCGGGGATCCCACAGCGAGGCGGCGTCTGAGGTTCCGCCACCCACACCGCTAAGAAGTCAAAACCCC